>Ga0070714_100004839_pt1 | contig 10221 bp, 8 predicted proteins | sample LARL83metaG_FD_65450 | JGI IMG/M metagenome (GOLD analysis project Ga0070714, IMG submission 65450) | Corn, switchgrass and miscanthus rhizosphere microbial communities from Kellogg Biological Station, Michigan, USA - LAR L8-3 metaG | ecosystem: Host-associated > Plants > Roots > Rhizosphere ... | reverse complement strand
GCCGCCAGCCGACGGCCAGTAGCACCCAACGCGAGCCGTACGCCCATCTCGTGCGCGCGTTGGCTCACGGCATACGCAATCACGCCATAGAGGCCAATCGCGGCCAATGCCAGCGCAACCGCGGCGAAAACTGTGACGAGGGTTGCATAGAAGCGCTGTGGCCCAACGGATTTCGTCACATATTCGCCCAGCGTGCGGATCGCGAATACCGGCAGCTCCCGATCGATCTCGCGGAGCGCGACCTGTGCTGGTTTCGTTAGGCTGCCTGGCGCCACGTTGGTCCGCAACACGACGCGCAAGTTGGGTTGCGGCGCCTGCGCGTAGGGGATGTACAGCATCGGCGGCGTGTCCTGATCGAGGGCGATCTGCTTGACGTCGCCGACCACGCCAACGATCGTGCCACCACGACGATCGCCGTCCACGTACCAGCCGAGATCGACATACCTGCCGAGCGGCTCTTCATTGGGAAAGAAGCGTCGCACGAACTCGCGGCTGACGACGATCTCCTTGGGCGTTCCCGCTCGTGCGTCGCGCGCGTACAGGTGACCTCGCACCAAGGGAATGCCCATCGCGCCAAAGAATTCGGGGGTCGCCGAAAGAACCTCCGATGCCGGCTCCTCTTGTGGTGGGACCGGCGGCCGCCCCCGTATCGCAAACGAGAGCGTGAGATCGGAGCCGTCCAGCGGCAGCACGCTCACGACGGCCGCCTGCCGGACACCTGGCAGCGCTTCGAGACGAGGCGTGAGCGCGTCTACGAAGGTGCGCTGCGCCGTATCACTGTCATAGCTGCGCGCGGGCAGCGAGACGCGGAAGGTGAGGACGCTGTCGACACGGAAGCCAGGGTCGATTGAGAGCAGTCGCTCGAAGCTGCGCAGCAAGAGTCCGGCACCAACGAGCAGCGTCACCGCGAGCGCGACCTCCGCAACGACGATCCCCCCGCGGGTCCGTGCGGTGACGTGCCGCGAGCGGATACCTCGCGAACCGGCGCGAAGTGCCGAGGCGACGTCCTTGCCGAGCTGCGTCGCCGGAATCAGCCCAAATGCGAGACCCGTCACGACGGCAAGGGTCATCGTTAGGCCGAGTGTCATCGGGTCGAGCCGCGCCGAGGTCACACGCGGGAGAGAGCCGGGTGCCAGACGCAGGAGCGCGCTCATGCCCGACCGCGCCAGCAAGAGCCCGGCGAGTGCCCCGAACAGCGAGAGGAGCATGGTCTCCGTCACGAGCTGACGCACCAATCGCGACCGACCGGCGCCTAACGCGGCACGAACCGCCATCTCGCTCTCTCGAGCGGACGCGCGTACGAGCAGGAGATTCGCCACGTTTGCGCACGCAATGAGCAGCACGAAGGCGACCGCGCCCATGATCACCAGCAGTGGCTGTTCGATGTCACCGACGATTGCGGTCTGCAACGGCAGCGGCTGAATGGCGAACGACCTGTAGTACTTCGGGTATTCCGCCGCGAGGCTCGCGCCGATCTGCGACAGCTCGCGCTCCGCCTGCGTCACCGTGACGCCTGGCGCGAGCCGGCCAATCATGTTCAGATAGCGGGAGCCTCGACTGTTCGCCATTTCGCTCGCCGTAAAGACGAGCGGCACCCAGATCTCGGCGGCGAGGGGGTACGCACGATCGCGCGGCATCACGCCGATGACGGTGACGTCATTGCCGTTCAGCCGGATGGCCCGACCGACGATCGCCGGATCGGCGTTGAAGTCGCGGCGCCACACGGCGTCGCTGAGAATCGCCACGTGGGGCGCGCCCTCGAGGTCTTCGCCATCCGCGAATGTTCGGCCGCGTGCCGCCGAGACACCGAGAATCCTGAACCAGTTGGCGCTCACGCTCACGCCGGTGAGCAGCTCGGGATCCGCGCCCCCGCGGACGAGATTCATGCTCTTACCGCCGTACATCGCGAAGCGCTCGATGGTATGGCTTCGCGACCTGAAGTCGTTCAGCTCCGGCGCCGCGCCGGCGTCTGCCGCGCCATTGTACACGAAGCGGAACCGCATGACACGATCAGGCTGGACAAAGGGCAGCGGCTGGAGCAGCACCGCGTGCACAACGCTGAAGATCGCCGTGTTCGCACCGATGCCCAACGCGAGCGTCAGCACGACGGTGACCGTGAAGGCGGGCGCCGCGGCGAGCTTGCGAAGCGCGTAGACGAAGTCCTGTCGCAGGTCGGTCATGAGCTCCGCCCGTTGGTGTGCCGCTTCGGTGGAGCGATCGACGGCGTTCAGGTAGCGGCGCGCGTCCTCGAAGTCGCCGAACTGCCGCATCGCCTCGACACGCGCCGCATCGGGCGGCATGCCTAACGAGCGAAGCTCCGCAGCGCGCATGTCGAGGTGGAAGCGCAGCTCCTCGTCGACATCAGCGCCGATCTGGTGGCGCGTGCGCCACGGCAACCGGAAGAAGCGGCGATTCATGGGGTCACGCCGGCTCGAGGACCTTGAATACGGCCTCGGCGTAGCGACGCCACGCCCGCTCCTCGTCACGGAGCGTGCGGCGGCCGGCTGATGTCAGCTTGTAAAAGCGCGCGCGGCGATTGTTCTCCGAGAGACCCCAGCTCGCCTCGATGCACGCCGCGCGCTCCAGACGATGCAATGACTTGTAGAGGGGCGCGTCCTCGATCTCGATCACACCGTCAGTGCGCTGGCGAATCCATCGCGACACGGCGTAGCCGTGCATCTCGCCCCAGACGAGCGCGCGGAGGACGAGCACGTCGAGAGTACCCTGCAAAAGGTCGAGTGAGTCGGACGCCACGAGCTCTCCCAGTACCTGGTAAGGGGAGTATGCCGCAACGTCTCCTCACGGTCAAGCCTGCAGGCGAGGACCGCTACCTCTCCTCGGAGGTCGCGTTATGAATGGTCGTCAAATCGACAACTTTGAGCGTGCGCACCATCGTCGGCAGCCGCAGCTGAGTCGTATCGCCGACCCCTTTGCCGAGCAGCGCCCGGCCGATTGGAGAGGCCATCGTCACGTGCCCTTCCTCGAATTCCACGGCGTCGCCGAATACAAGGTGGTACGTCTCGCGCGAACCGGTGCGCTGGTCCTCGACGACGACACGCGATCCCAGACCCACCTTGTCCGCGGGAATCTGGGACGGGTCGATCTGTGACAACTTGCTGAGCCTCTGCCGCAGCTGGCCCAGGCGGGCCTGCACGAACTGCTGCCGCTCCAACGCGGCTTTGTATTCGGAATTCTCGCGAAGATCACCAAGCTCCACCGCCTTCCGAATCTCGTTGGGAAGGGTGACGTTGAGCTCGTATTGCAACTTCTCAACTTCTTCGCCGAGCTTCTGCTTCAATGCTTCGATCATGTGCGAACCGGGTCCAAACAAACACAAAATGGAGCGCCCGGCCGTGTGGGCCGGGCGCCGTCAACGCAACGTACGCCAATTCACATACTTCCGCAAATGGCGGACCGGTTCGCGGCCCGAGCGCATGCCGCAGCGCAGTAGCTTGTGGAATGATCGAAATACAGCGCTTCGGAAATGTGGAGCGGATCCGGCTTGCGAGCTGGGGCAGTCGGATTGCGGGGATGGACGTGAGTGCCTACCTCGCCAGTGGCATCCTCATCGACAGCGGCTTTCCACTGGCACGTCGCGCGCTCGCCCGATTCCTCGATGAGCGACGCATCGTCGGCGCGATGCTCACGCACTATCACGAGGATCATGCCGGCAATGCGACGCTGCTCGCCGAGCGCGGTGTTCCCATCGCGATGCACTCGTTGACCCGGGAGCGGCTCACCGAGCCCGCACCCATTCGCGCGTATCGACGCGTCGTCTGGGGAACGCCGGCGGCACTCGGTGAGTCGTTTCACGACCTCTCGACGCCACCGCTGCAATTCGTCTTCGCGCCCGGGCATAGTCCCGATCACCAGGTGGTCTGGGACGCAACCCACGCGACCGTGTTCTCCGGCGATCTGTGGCTTGGCGTGCGCGCCCGCGTTATGCATTCCGGCGAGGATCCGTTTCGGATCATCGAAAGTCTGCGCGTCGTACGGGCGCTCCAGCCGGAGCGAATGTTCGATGCGCATCGTGGCGAGGTGCACGACCCGCCGACCGCGCTGGAGGCGAAGATCGCATTTCTCGAGGATACCATTGCGGCGATCAGATCAAAGGTCGCCGCGGGGTGGAGCGATCACGCAATACTGCGCGAAGTGCTGGGAGGGGATGAGGCAGTCGCCGTCGCGTCGCGTGGAGAGTATTCAAGGATGAATCTCGTCCGAGCGGTCAGGCGAAGCGGCGCCTAGACTGGGCCACGCTTACCTGTGCATCGGCAGCATGTCCTCCGTCTCTTCCGCCGCCACCGGGTGTTTTCCCGCTCGCCGGTACTCGTTCGTCAGGCGATCGAGCATTTCCTTCCGGCGATCGTATAAGCGCTTCAACGGCCGTCGCGCGTGCCGAGCGTGCGCGTAGGACGTCAGGAGCGGAAGCGCGACCGTCGAATCCAGATAGCAGACAACCGCGTCAGGCAGGCGGTCGGGGTCAATCTTCCCCCAGCTCACCGCTTCCGCGGGAGTCGCGCCCGACAGGCCACCCGTGTCCGGACGCGCGTCGGTGATTTGCAGGAAGTAGTCGTGCCCCTTCTCGTCGATGCCTAACACTTCCTGGATCTGCGGCTCCGTCTGGAGCATGAAATTCTTGGGACTTCCCCCGCCGCAGATCAGGACCGCCGACTTCCCGCCCTTCTTCCCCGCGCCTCGCTTCGCGTCGAGCACGATCGACGCCGTCTCGTTCACGTCGAGATTTGGATCGATGACGCACCGGTTCCCGTCGAGCGCGAGCGCGGCGACGTTCATACCGATCGACGAATCCCCGGGTGACGACGTGTAGATCGGGACGCCGGCGGCGTACGCGGCCGACAGGAGCGACTTCTGGCCGATGCCTAGGGTCTTCTCCCGCTCGCGGACATATCTGCCGCACAAACTATGGAATTCGGCGCTCGACATCGCCCGTTGAAAGTCCGCGCCCTGTATGATCGTTCTGAAAAAGGCATCCGTCGACAATAGCACGTCGTAGTCGAAGAAGATGTCGTAGATGCGAACGACGCCTTCCTCACGCAGCACGACGTCCGACTCCTGTGGATTGCCGCGGTGCATCGCGAGGCCGAGCCCGAAGTGCGTGTCGTGATAGAGATTCGCGCCCGTCGAGATGATCCAGTCGACAAAGCCGCTCTCGATGAGCGGGATGATGGCGGCCATTCCCAGCCCCGCCGGCGTCAGCGCGCCGGTGAGCGTGAGACCGACGGTGACGTCGGCATCCAGCATTTTCTGCGTGAAGAGCTGACAGGCTTCGCGCAAGCGCGCGGCGTTGTAGGCGAGGAAGCTGCCGTCGATCAAGTCGGCCACGCGCTCGCTGCCGTCGATGCGCCGTGGATCGATGCGGTCGCCCCGCAGAAAGCGGCTCGCCTGATGCGACGTATGCCTAACGCCAGAGCGCTCACGCTCCTCGGCGGCACGTTTCTGTTCGGCCTTCGGGCCAGCGGCCGATGCCCGCTTCGGCGCCCCGTGGCGTGACGCCTTGAAGCCGCCGCGGTCTCGACCGTCTTCACGTGATGAATTCCCGCTGTGACCACGCGATGAGTTGCCGCTCTTGCCACGCGATCCGCTTTTCTTACTCGCCATGATCGTTCGCCAATTCGAACATGCTCATCGAATGCGGTCGATGCCGCCGATCGCCGCGCGCTGATTCAACCCCGCCTGCTCCCGCGGCTGGATCGCGCGCTGCTGTGATTCATACGCCTCGATCACCGCCGACGCCGCCTCCTGCGGATCGTCGGTGAGGAGAATCAGGTTGAGATCACCGGGTGAGATCTTTCGCTCACCGAGTACGCGCGACTGCAGCCACCGTATCAGCCCTGCCCAGTAGTGCCGCCCGAACATGATCACCGGGAACTGATAGATCTTCCCCGTCTGAATCAGTGTCAGCGCCTCGAATGCTTCGTCGAGCGTACCGAAACCACCGGGAAAGATGATGAATGCATTCGAGTACTTGATGAACATCGTCTTCCGCACGAAGAAGTAGCGGAAGTTGATGAGAGTATCGACGTACGGATTCGCGCCCTGCTCGAAGGGCAGCTCGATATTGCACCCGATCGACCTTCCGCCGCCGTCCCGCGCGCCCTTGTTGGCCGCCTCCATGATGCCGGGGCCAGCGCCAGTGATGATCGCGAAACCGGCCTGGGCCAGCAGTCGCGCCGTTTCCTGCGCGAGTTGGTACTGCGGATCGTCCGGATGCGTTCGCGCCGATCCGAAGATCGTCACACCTTTCGTGACCGTTGCGAGATTATCGAAGCCCTCGATGAACTCGCCCATGATACGCATGACGCGCCAGGGATCGGTTCGTGTGAAGTCCGCCGCCTCGCTCGGGGCTTGGAGGAGCTTTTCGTCTTCGGTGACGGAACCGATGTAGCTCCGAATCGAATCATCGATGATCCGCGTCGCCCCCGATGCGCGGGATGCGGTCTTCTCGGATGGTGGCGTGCGTCCGGCAGCGCGGTGCCCGGCTTCAGTGCGCTCCTTCAGATATTCCTGGGCCTCGAGCGCCGCGGCCGCGAGGAGCTGCGGATCGGATCGCTTGCCTGCGGCCGTGCGGGGCGATCGTCGCCGCTGCCGCGGCTCCTTTCGTCGCTCGAGGTCAGCGCGCGAAGCACGCGGCGTGGTCGCGATGCGCTCTTCGACCTCCTCCGCTGATAACGTCGGCTTCGTCCGACCCGCGTTTTGTCGCGACTTCGTGCCGCGCACGCCGTTACTCTTGTTTCTCGCTGGCATTACAGATCTGAATGTGACATGGCGAGCGGAACCGAGGTCCGCGAACGCGGCGAAAGAATGACGACAAGTCTATCGGGCTCGGGGGTGCATTCGCTAGCAAGTTGCCGGTGCTGTGCGACGAGGAGGTTCGCGGCTTGCGTAACGCTGCCTCGTCAGAGCTTTCACATCGACCCGATCTGCTGATACCGACGTGCCCGTCATCATCATCATCGCCGACGGCGTGCGCCCCGACACGCTCGACGCCGCGCTCACCAGCGATCGGCGCCCGCCGATCGCTCCAGCGATCGCGCGACTGCGAGACGAGGGGGCGTTTTACACCGTCACGTCTTGCTTCCCGACTGTCACGGGTCCGGCGTACGCGCCCTTTCTCATGGGGCGATATCCCGGCGCGGTCGGCCTGCCAGGGCTCCGCTGGTTCGACCGCAGCCGCGCGACCTGTTCCTTCCCCACGTTCTCGCGCAGCTACGTCGGCCATCAGATGCGCCGCGTCGACCGGGACCTGGACCCATCGGCGCCGACACTCTTCGAGCTCTCGGATCGCAGCGTCGGCGCGCTGAGCGTCATCAGCCGCGGGCTGCCGGCGCGCGACCGCGTGGCGACGTCCACGGCGCGAGTGGCGCGCACGCACTTCACCGGCAATCTCCGCGGCTGGCTCGACATCGACCGCGACATCGTCGAGGAAGTCGTTAGGCGCGTGCGCGACGAGCAGCCGGAGTTCGTCTTCGCGGCCCTCACGGGCATCGACAAGAGCTCGCATGCCCAGGGGCACGACGCGCCGATCGTCGGTGACGCCATCGGCATCGTCGACGAGCTGGTCGCGCGCATTCGGGCCGACGCCGAGGCACGCGGCTACTGGGATGATACCCACGTGTGGATCACGAGTGATCACGGGCATTCGCCAGTCCGTGCGCACGACGACCTCGCGCGCGGCATCGCCCAGTTGGGACTGCGCGTGATGTCGCACCCGTGGGTCTTCACGCTGGCCCCGCAGGCGGCGGTAATGGTGAGCGGGAACGCCATGGCGCACGTGTACGTGGAGCTCGAGCAACGGCGTCGCCCGCTCTGGGCCTCGCTGCGGCGCCGCTGGGATTTCTTCGCCGGGGAGCTCATGACGCGTCCGTCCGTCGATCTGATGCTCCTACCTAACGAGCAGCGCGGTTGTGAGGTGCGCTCCCGGGAGCGCGGCTCGGCCGTTGTCGTCCTCGATGGTGATCGCTTCACCTATCGCCGCCAGAGCGGCGACCCGCTCGGCCTCGGCGCCGACCTTCGACGCGTCGACGCGCGCACCGCCTATGACGCGACCATCGACAGTGACTACCCCGACGGCGTCGTACAGATCGCGACGATCGCGAACGCGCCACGCGCGGGCGACATCATTCTCTCGGCGGCGCGCGACTGGGATTTCCGCGCGCGGTACGAACCGATTCCCCATGTGAGCTCGCATGGCGCGCTGCACCGCGAGCACATGCTGGTGCCCCTGGTCGTGAACCGTCTTCCGGTGCGGACGCCGCGCCGGACAGTCGACGTGATGCCGAGCGCCCTTGCCGCGTTAGGCATCGACGCTCCGGCCGGCCTGGACGGCACGTCGTTCCTGGAGCGGGTGCGGCGAACGCGCGCCGCATAGTGTGGTGAGCGGTAGTCGGTGATCGGTGAACTCACAGCGGCCGTTCACCGAACACTGTCCACCGTTCACCGTTCTGAGCGCTTAGCATTCAGCATGTCCTGGCTCGGCCTTTCCCTGCAGCTCGCTCTGCGCACGCTGCGCGACCCCGCGCTTGCGCCGGCACTGGTTCGCGTGGGATGGCGCTTTCGACGGCGACGCTGGCTGAAGCGGCCACCCTTTCTGCCGATCCCGGATCGCAACTACCTGCGATGGCGAATGCTCACGGCGTATGGCGATCCGAACGCGGTTCCGTCAGCGGATGATGTAGCGCGCTATGCAAAGTGGGCGGTGCGCGAGTGAGTACGACGTTGACATCACTCGAAGGCCGCATCAAGGCGCAGGCCTTCGGCTTCGGCTTCGATCTCGTCGGCATCTGTACCCTCGGGCCGGCCGAGACGGCCGACGCCTTCGACCGTTGGCTCGACGCAGGATTCGCCGGGGCGATGGAGTACCTGCCCCGCGGCCGCGACAAGCGGCGCGACTCGCGCCTGCCGGCGCCGGGCACCTCCTCCGCGATCGTCGTCGCGATGAGTTACGGTGGCGGGGAGCCGGATGGACCCGTCGCTCGTTATGCACGCGGCGACGACTATCACCAGATCGTGCTCGAGCGGTTGCGGGCCCTCCATCGCTGGCTGGAGCAGGATATCCAACAGCCGGTTCTCGGCAGGGCGTACGTGGACACGGGTCCACTGCTCGAGCGCGATCTCGCGCGTCGTGCCGGCCTCGGATGGTTCGGGAAGAATACGAATCTCATCAGTCCGTCGTTAGGCTCCTTCTTTTTTCTTGGCGCGCTCCTCATCGATCGTGACCTCGTCGCCGACACGCCGTTCGCGGCCGACCGCTGCGGCACCTGCACGCGCTGCCTCGACGCTTGCCCCACGGATGCCTTTGCCGCGCCGCGTGTGCTCGACGCCACGCGGTGCATCTCGTACCTCACCATCGAGCTGAAGGGCGCGATTCCTGTCGAGTTGCGCGAGCCAGTTGGCGACCGCCTGTACGGCTGCGACATCTGTCAGGATGTGTGTCCGTGGAACAATCGCTTCGCCGCGCCGCTGCCTGACGAGTCGCCATACGCCGCCCGGCCAGCTCTCGCCGCGAAGGAGGCGCGTTCGTTGGCATGCGAGCTACTGGCGATGGACGAAGAGCCATTCAGGGAGGCGTTCGCCCGTTCACCCATGAAGCGCGCGAAGCTGCGCGGGCTCAAACGCAACGCCGCCGTCGTACTCGGCAACATCGGCACGCCGGATGACCGCCCGGTGCTGGAGCGCGCGATCGAGGACGAGGAGCCCCTCGTTCGTGAACATGCCGTCTGGGCGCTCGACCAGATCGCCTCTCGGCAAAGTGTGGGTGAGGCTCATCGCACCTAACGCGGCGCACAATCGGCGTCGATACTCTTCGGATACCATTGGTCCGCTTGCGCGAACTCTCTGCCTCTCGGGTGTATAGGGAGAAGCAAGCAGGCCGCCGATCGTTCTTTCTTGATCGGGGGCCCCTTACCAGCCGCTGGTCCGTCGCGTATTTACTCGCGAAGAGCACCAGGTGAGACCATCGATCCTCCTCGATGGCCAAGCACGTTGCACGTCTCGTCGTTCCCGCCCGCGTCATCCCCTTCGTCCCCGGACGCGCTCTGCAGTTGACAACAGCAAAAGAACGATTCGTCGCATTTCGTCGATCGCTCCCGCGAACACCACCGCTGGAGCGACAAACCGTTCGCACGCGGGGACTTGCGTTCGCCGTATTCTCGACGGCACCCGTTGGAGACGGAGATGCGACGCCGCTGGTCTGCATCAACG
>Ga0070714_100004838_pt1 | contig 10221 bp, 13 predicted proteins | sample LARL83metaG_FD_65450 | JGI IMG/M metagenome (GOLD analysis project Ga0070714, IMG submission 65450) | Corn, switchgrass and miscanthus rhizosphere microbial communities from Kellogg Biological Station, Michigan, USA - LAR L8-3 metaG | ecosystem: Host-associated > Plants > Roots > Rhizosphere ... | reverse complement strand
CTCGCGCCGGCCGTCCCGGGCTCCCGGTGCGGATAGCTCGTGGCGAGGTCTCGCGCGATCGCCGCGGCTGTCGATGCGTCGAAGGCCGGGGGCAGGTTGGGTGGCTGCAGGGCCGCCGGACGGGCGACGCTGAACGCGAGCAGCAGCAGTGGCAACCCGACCAGCAGCCAGGTTCCTCGGTAAAGGCGCGCGTTGATGGGGCGTTCGAGCGACCCCGGCCGCGACCGTCGGCGCTCGGGTGCGGGCGAGGCGGCCGTCACAACCGCGCAGTCTAGGTTGGGGTCCGGCGGCGCCGTTTTCCCGTGGAAACGAGGCGGGGTTAAGTCTCGCGACGGGCCGGGTAGGGCGAATGGCGGCTACATCGGGCCTCGGCCGGCGGAGTCCCGAAGAACGGTAGCGGTAGAAATCGGCGGGTTTAGATTCCCGAATCTGCGGGAAACATGAGAGGCCAATGGACGAGGCGGCGCTGATCGAGATGGAGGGCGGGACGCTCGAGGGGATGCGGACGGTCCGGCTCAGCGTGCCCGCGCGCGCGGAGTTCATCGCCCTGGCCCGCCTCGCGCTGACCGGACTGGCCGACATCGTCGCATTGTCCGACGAGCTGCTCGCCGATCTCAAGCTCGCGCTCACGGAGGCGGTGTCGAACTCCGTCCGGCACGCATATGCCGACGGAGCGGGGTACGTCTCGATCGCGTACGAGCTGACGGGCGATGCGCTCGTCGTCGAGGTCGTCGACGACGGGAAGGGCTTCGACCCGGACCGGCCGCCGGCGCTCGAGGGCGAGGAGCTCACGGAGGGCGGTCTCGGCATCGCGATCATCCGCACGATCGCGGACGAGTTCGAGCTGAGCTCCCAGCCGGGCGTTCGCGGCTCGCGCCTGCGCTTCGCCAAGCGGCTGCGTCAAGCCGCCTGACCGTTGTCGACAGAGGCAACGACTCGGCGTAAGCTCCTCGTCGTCTTCAATCGCGCACCGGTCGCGTACGCGCGTGAAGACGGGCGCCGGGTGGCGCGGCGAGGCGGCGGTGGTGTGGTCACCGCCCTCGGCGGCCTGCTCGCCCATCACGACGTGACGTGGGTGGCGAGCGCGATGACCGACGAGGACAGGGCCGTGGCGGCGGAGCACGACGGCTCGTTCGTCGAGGAGACGGTGGACGGTGCCTCGTACCGGTTGCGGCTGGTCGAGCACGACCCCGCCGCCTACCACCGCTTCTACAACGTGCTGGCGAACCCGACGCTCTGGTTCCTGCAGCACTACCTCTGGGGGCTGGGCGCCGCGCCCGACTTCGGGCCGGAGCTGCACGAGGCCTGGAGCGAGGGATACGTGCCGGTCAACGAGGCGCTGGCTGCCGCGACGCTCGAGGAGCTCGAGCGCGAGCCCGACGCGTCGGTCCTCTTCCACGACTACCACCTGTACCTCGCGCCGCGCCTTGTGAGAGAAGCGCGACCCGGCGTCGTGACGTCGCACTTCCTCCACACGCCGTGGCCCGAGCCGGACTACTGGCACGCGCTGCCGGCGGAGCTGCGGGTGGCCGTGCACGAGGGGCTGCTCGCGAACGACCTCGTCGGCTTCCACACGGACCGCTGGCGGCGTGCCTTCCTGCTCTCGGCGGAGCGGCTGCTCGGCGCGCAGGTCGACCAGGAGGCGGGGACGGTTGAGCACCGCGGCCGGGTGACACGCGTGGTCGCGCATCCGATCAGCGTCGACGCGGCCGAGTTCGACCGGCTCCGCGAGGATCCCGCCGTGCTCGAGCGGGAGGCGACCCTGGTAGCGCGTCGGCCGGAACAGCTCGTTCTCCGCGTCGACAGGACGGACCCGGCCAAGAACATCGTGCGCGGCTTCGACGCCTTCGCCCTGTTCCTCGAGCGCCATCCCGAGCTGCACGGGCGGGTCGGGATGGTCGCCCTGCTCGCACCCTCGCGGCAGGACATCCCGGCTTACGTGGAGTACGCCGGCGAGGTCGAGGCGGCGGCGCGGGCGGTTAACGAGCGTTTCGGCCGTGACGACTGGCAGCCTGTGGAGCTCGACGTCGCCGACGACTTCCTGCGCTCGGTTGCGGGCTACAAGCAGTTCGACGTGCTGCTCGTGAACTCCGTCTTCGACGGGCTCAACCTTGTCGCCAAGGAGGCGTTTCTCGTCAACGAGCGCGACGGCGTGCTCGTCCTGTCCGAGAACGCCGGGGCGCACGAGGAGCTCGGGGAGTGGGCGCTCACGGTGAATCCGATCGACGTCTCCGGCCAGGCGGATGCTCTCCATGCCGCGCTCACGCTCGATCCGGTCGAGCGACGACGGCGGGCCGATGCGATCCGCAAGCACGTACGCCGGCACGACATCCGGGAGTGGGTCGATCTTCAGCTCTCGGACCTCGACGCCGTACGATCCTCCTGATGAACGACCTGTCGCACGTCGACGAGTCGGGCGCCGTCCGGATGGTCGACGTGGGCGCCAAGGAGCCGATGCGCCGGCGCGCTGTCGCGCGGGCCGAGGTGCGGATGGCGGCCGCGACCGCACGGATCCTGCGCGAGCTTCCGAAGGGCGACGCGCTCGCCACCGCTCAGGTCGCCGGGATCATGGCGGCGAAGCGGACGAGCGAGCTGATCCCGCTCTGCCATCCGCTGCCGCTGACGCACGTCGAGGTGACGCTGGAGGTGGGCGAGGAGTCGGTCGAGATCGTTTCAGTGGTCTCGACCACAGCGCAAACAGGGGCCGAGATGGAGGCGCTGACGGCTGCTTGCATCGCGGCGCTCACGGTCTACGACATGGCCAAGGCGGTCGACAAGGAGATGCGGATCGCCGAGGTCGTGCTGGTGGAGAAGACGAAGGAGCGCGTCGTCTGAGAGCCGCCGTGCTCACGGTGTCGGACGGGGTGGCGGCGGGGACGCGCGAGGATCGCAGCGGCGACGCCCTGGATGAGCTGCTGCGCGGCGAGGGGTACGAGGTGGAGCGCCGCGTCGTTCCCGACGAGCGGGACGAGATCGCTGCCGCGATCCGGGAGCTCGCGGGCTCGGCCCGACTCGTGCTCACGACCGGCGGGACCGGTCTGGCTCCGCGCGACGTGACTCCCGAGGCCACCCGCGACGTGCTCGAGCGGGAGGCGCCCGGCATCGCGCAGGCGCTGCGGGCGGACTCGATCGCGAAGACGCCGCACGGCCTCCTCTCGCGAGGCGCGGCCGGCGTGCTCGGCTCGACGCTGGTGGTCAATTTGCCGGGCTCCACGGGCGGGTGCCGCGACGGCTTCGCAGTGCTCCGCCCTGCCCTCGGGCACGCGCTCGAGCTGCTCGCAGACGCTCCCACGGCCCACGAGCAGACGTGACCGCAGAGCCCGCGCCGCTTCCCGCACGGTTCGCTCGGCTGGTCAAGATCGAGCACACGGTCTTCGCGCTGCCGTTCGCCTACGTCGGTGCGTTCCTCGCGGTCAACGGAACGCCGAGCGCGCACGATCTGCTTTGGATCACCCTTGCGATGGTGGGCGCCCGCTCGCTCGCCATGGCACTCAACCGGCTGATCGACGCGAGGATCGACGCGCGGAATCCGCGCACGGCCGGGCGGGAGATCCCGAGCGGCCAGCTCTCCGTGGCCCAGGTCGTTGTCTTCTGCCTGGCGTCGCTCGCGCTCTTCCTCGCCGCCGTCTGGCAGCTCGACCCGCTAGTGCGCTGGCTCTGGCCGATCCCGATCGTCGGCTTCGCCGTCTATCCGTACCTCAAGCGCTTCACGTGGCTCTGCCACTTCTGGCTCGGCGCGGTCGACGGTCTCGCCCCGGTCGGGGCCTGGGTGGCGATCACCGGCAAGCTGCCGTGGCAGTCGTGGCTGCTCGGCGCCGCGGTCGCGTTCTGGATTGCGGGGTTCGACTTCTTCTACGCGCTGTTCGACGAGGAGATCGACCGGCGAGAGGGACTGCACTCGATCGTCACGCGGTTCGGTGTGCGCGGCGCGTTCCTCGGTGCCCGGCTCTCGCACGCCGCGACCGTCGCGTGCCTCGTCGCGGCCGGGCTCGGCCTGCCGGTCGGCGTCCTCTACTGGCTCGGTGTCGCCGCCGTTGCGCTGCTGCTGGCGTACGAGCACTCGCTCGTTCGCCCGGGCGACCTGCGACGGCTCGACACGGCGTTCTTCACGATGAACGGCGTGATCAGCGTCGCGTTCGCTGCTTTTGTGGTCCTCGACGCGATCAACTGATCCACCGGGGCGCCGTGCGCCCGACGCCCCGGCTGGATCCTTCTCGCTAGCCCTGCGGCCAATGCGGGGGATGGCACCAGCGGCCCGAGCGGATGAAGCCCGCTCCGGACGTGCTGCCTCCCAGTGAGCCAGTCGAGAAGCCTGTGTTCGGATCGAACGTGCTCCCGAGCGACGCGACGATCCGGCCCCACCTGTGCTTGACGAAGCCGCGGGCGATGCCGGACGCCTTCCCGTCCGCCAGTGCCGCGTTCAGCGTGCCGTGGGCCCGAGTGCCGGCGCCGTTGATGTGGAAGATGCCGTAGACATGGCCGACACCGTTCGTGGTGTCGACAAGACTCCACGCGCGAATCGTGAGCGCACCCGCGAGCCGCGGATCGTTGCTCGACGCCTCTCCTGTGTAGGTCGCCTTCGTGGCCTGGAACGTGTCGCCGCCCGTGACCGAGCACGTGACCTGGTTCACGTTCGAGACGGTCGTCGCGGAGAATTCCGCGCTTGCCGCCTGCACGGATGTGGCCCTCCCGCGCGCCCCTGCTACGCCGACGGCCGCGAGCGCTGCCACCACGGCCAGCCCCAACAGCGCGAATCGCTTCCTTGACATGGTTTTCCTCCTGGTCGGGGTGATCTCTGGCCGCATCCGGAATAAGGCACCAGCCGTGCACGGTTCTGAGCAAGGGCGGCGTAAAACGGCGGTAAATCGCGGCAGACTCATATGCTGGGTGCGTGCTGACGGCCCGCCGGCTCGGCAAGCGCTACGGGGAGAAACGCGTCCTGCGGGGCATCGACCTCGCGCTGCCGCGCGGCGGCTTCCTCGTCGTCACCGGCCCGAACGGCTCGGGGAAGACGACGCTCCTGCGGATCTGCGCCGGCCTCGCGCAGCCGACCGAGGGGACGATCGAGCGGACCGCCGCTCGTGCGCAGGTCGGCTATCTCGGCCACGAGCCGCTCGTCTACCGGGAGCTGACCGCACTCGAGAACCTCGAGCTCTACGGTTGCCTCTATCGCGTGCCCGAGCGGCGCGAGCGGATCGGGATGCTGCTCGAGCGGTTCGGGCTCTGGGAGGCGCGGCACGACCGTGTCGCCTCGTACTCGCGCGGCATGACGCAGCGGCTTGCTCTCTGCCGTGTCCTGCTCCACGAACCGGAGCTGCTCGTGCTCGACGAGCCATACAGCAGCCTCGACGAGGCCGGCGCCGAGCTCCTCGACGCCCAGCTCGCCGAGCTGCGTGAGGAGCGCACGTTCCTCGTCTCGACGCACGACCCGGCCCGCATCGAGCCGCTGGCGAGCGGCGGGCTCGCCCTCGCGACATGAGCTACCTGGGGGACGTCGGCGCGCTCGCGCGCAAGGATCTGCTGCTCGAGCTGCGGGCACGGGACACGCTCCCGGCAATGCTCCTCTTCGTCGCCGCGGTCTTCGTCGTCTTCCACTTTGCGCTGCCCGGCACGCCGTCGCGGCTCGAGACGAGCGGCCTGCTCTGGGTGGCGATCCTCTTCACCGCGCTGCTCGGGCTCGGGCGCGCCTTCGTCCCCGAGCGCGAGCAGCGGACGTTCGACGGGCTCGTGCTCGCACCGTGCGACCGGAGCGCGATCTGGCTCGCCAAGTCCCTCGCGACGCTCGCCTTCCTCGCGGCGGCGGAGGTCGTGGCGCTGCCGCTCTACGCGCTCTTCTTCCACCCCGTCGGCGGCGCGATGGTGGCCGCGGTGCTCCTCGCCGATCTCGGGATCTGCGGGGTGGGGACGTTCCTCGGCGCGATGGCCGTCGCCACGCGCGCACGCGACCTGCTGCTGCCCCTGCTCTTCCTGCCGCTCGCGATGCCGATCGTCGTGGGCGCGGTCGGCGCGAGCGTCGTCGCCTCGCCCGGCCGGTATCTCGGGTTCCTCGCCCTCTACGACCTCCTCTTCGCGGTCGTGTGCTGGGCCTCGTTCGAGTATGTCGTCGCCGAGTAGCACGGCTGCTGCGACAATCCCTGCGGTGGTTCGCCTGCGCCGCATCCCCCTGCCCGCGCTCGCCGTGAGCTCGCTCGTGCTCGTCACGACCGCGCTCGCGTTCGTCTTCTTCGTGGCGCCGAACGACGCCACGCTCGGCTTCTCGCAGCGGATCTTCTATTTCCACGTCTCGATCGCGTTCGCCGCGTACGCGTGCTTCGGCTGCGGTGCCTGGCAGGCACTCCGGCATCTCTGGAAGCGCGACCCGCGGGCCGACCTAGCAAGCTACGTCTGCGTCCACCAGGGGCTGATCTTCGGGACGCTCGTGCTGATCACCGGCTCGATCTGGGCGAAGATCGCGTGGGGCCGCTGGTGGATCTGGAGCGAGGACGAGCTCGTGCTCTTCCTCGTGCTCTACCTCTTCTACTGCGCGTACTTCATGCTCCGCTTCTCGGTCGATCCCGGGCCGCAGCGCGCGAACCTGAGCGCGGTCTACGCGCTGTTCGGCGTCGTCCTGATCCCGGTCAGCTTCTCCGCGATCCGGCTGGCGAAGGACTACTTCCACCCCCAGGTCTTCACCCTGCACGGGCCGCGCTTCGGCGGCTGGATCCTGGTCACGTACTGCATCGCCCAGGCGGCGATGCTCGTTCTCGCGTACACGCTCTACCGGCTCGAGCTCGGCGGCAAGCGGCTCGACACACGGCTGCGCCGACTGAGGGAGGCGCTCGCGTGAGCACCGCGGAGAAATACGTCACGGCCGCGTACTGCGTCGTGTTCGCCGTCGTCCTCGTCTACGTCCTGATCATGGCGCTGAAGCTGCAGCGGCTCGAGCGAGAGGTCGACGAGCTCGCCGGGCGCGTGCCCGACGAGGACGCGGAAGAGGCGCCGAGGGAGCCGGCGCGCGTTGGCTGAGCTGCTCTTCTGGCCAGCGCTCCTGCTCTACGGGGAGGCGGCCGTCGGCTACTTCGGCGACGTGCGGCGCCCGGGGCGCGCGGGGCGCGCGGCGACCTGGGGCGTTCGGCTCGGCTGGCTCGCGCAGACCGCGCTGCTCGCCGTGCAGGCGGCGCGCGACGACGGCTTTCCTTGGGGAACGTGGGCCTCCTCGCTCTCCCTCTTCGTCTGGCTCGTGGTGTCGGCGTACCTGATCTGGGGCTGCCGCCGGCCGTACCGGCTGCTCGGTCTCGTCGTGATGCCGCTCGCGGTCGCGCTGCTCGTCGTGGCGCGGGCCGGCGGCGGGACGGGCGTCGGGACCGCGAGCCACTACTCGAACCTCTTCCTCGTGGTCCACGTCGGGCTCGTGCTTGCCGCCTTTGCCGGGTTCACGCTCGCCGCCGCGCTCTCCGGCCTGTACATCTGGCAGGAAGGGCGCCTGCGGTCGAGGCCCGCGACGGTCCTGCGCAGGCAGATGCCGGCGCTGGCGACGCTCGACTCCCTCGCCCTGCGCACGGTCGCGTGGTCGGTCCCGCTGCTGACGCTCGGCGCCGCCGTCGGGCTCGTGCGTCTCGTCGTCCGGAACGATCAGGTGGATGCGCTGGTCGCGGTGACGGCAGCCACGTGGATCGTCTGGTGCTCGTATCTCGGCCTGCGCCTGCTCGGCGGCTGGGCGGGGCGACGCGCTGCGTATCTCGCGCTGGCCGGCTTCGTCCTCGTCGTCGTCGTCCGGCTGGCCCTTCCAGCGACCCACTTCGCATGATCCGCCTCGTCCTCGTCGGCACCTCGCATCACCACGCGCCGGTCGAGCTGCGCGAGCAGGTGGCGCTCGACCGCGACGCGGCGCAGGAGCTCGCGGCCCGGCTGGCGGCGGACGGGCGCGAGGCCGCCTGCCTCTCGACCTGTAACCGCACCGAGCTCTACGTCGTCGCCGACGATGCGGAGCAGGCCGAGCGGGACGCGGTCGCGGCGCTCGCGTCCCTCGGCGCGGAGGTCGAGCCGGCGCTCTACCGGCTGCACGACCGGGCTGCCGCGCACCACCTGTTCCGCGTTGCGGCGGGCCTCGACTCGCTCGTTCCCGGCGAGGGCGAGATCCTCGGCCAGGTAAGGCTTGCGCACGAGCTCGGGACGACCGGCCCGCTGCTCGACCGGGCCTTCCGGCAAGCCCTCCATGCCGGCAGGAAGGTGCGGGCCGAGACCGCCATCGGCCAGAGCCCGGCCTCGGTGTCGGCCGCGGCCGCGGCGCTCGCGGAGCAGGTGTTCGGCAGCCTCGAGGGCCGGTCGATCCTCCTGCTCGGTGCGGGCAAGGTGAGCGAGCAGGCCGCCCGCAACCTCCGCAGCCGCGGCGCCGAGATCGCGCTCGTGGCGAACAGCAAGACCGAGCGCGAGCGAATCGGGGAGGAGCTCACGCGCGTCGACGTGGTCATCGCGTCCACGAGTGCGCCCGGCCTGGTGCTCGAGGCGGCGACCGTGGCCGACGTGCTGCGGCGTCGCAAGAGTCGTCGGCTCCTGCTCGTCGACCTCGCCGTCCCGCGGGACCTCGACCCGGCGATCCGGGAGCTCGACGGCTGCTACCTCTACGACATCGACGACCTCGAGGGGATCGTGACCGAGACGCTCTCGCTGCGCCGTCGCGAGGCCGAGCGGGCCGAGTCGATCGTGGCCGCGGAGGCGGAGAAGTTCCACGAGTGGCACGCGGCGCTCGACGTCGTGCCGGTGATCGCGTCGCTGCGGGCACGCGCCGAGGAGATCCGCGAGGCCGAGCTGCAGAAGGCGGAATCCCTGCTCGGGAAGCTCGACGACAGCCAGCGGCGGGCGGTCGAGGCGGTCACCGCCCAGATCGTCAACAAGCTCCTGCACCCTCCGACCGTGCGCATGAAAGAGGCAGCCGCGGCAGCCGATGGGGTTCTCTATGCTGAGGCCGTGCGGCACCTCTTCGGTCTCGGCGAGGACGAGCGCTGAACGTCAAGCCTGTAACGGGGCGGCCGCTGCCGCTCCAGGTGCCGACGGCCTTCATCCGAGTCCGGCCGCGCGGCGTCGGCTGCGCGCCGCCCGTGCGGAAGCGACCCGCCTGTGCTCGTCCGCGTCGGCAGTCGCGGCAGTAGGCTCGCGCTCACCCAGGCCGAGCGCGCCGTCTCCTCCTTGCGTGCGCCCGGAATCGAGCTCGTGCTCGTGCCGATCACGACCGCGGGAGATCGCGACCGCTCGCGCCCGTTCGGCGAGATCGGCTCGCGCGGCGTCTTCGTGAAGGAGCTCGAGGAGGCGCTGCTGGGACGTAGGATCGACGTCGCCGTCCACTCGGCCAAGGACCTCACCGCCGCCGACCCGGAGGGCCTCGTCGTCGGCGCCTATCTCCGTCGCGAGGATCCGCGCGACGCGCTGTGCGGTGCCGCGGAGCTGCGGCCGGAGATGCGGATCGGCACCGCCTCGGTACGCCGGAAGGCCCAGCTGCTGGCGCTCGAGCCGACCCTCTCGATCGAGCCGCTGCGCGGCAACATCGACACGCGTCTGCGCAAGCGGGGCGAGCGGGGCCTCGACGCGATCGTGCTCGCAGCCTGCGGGCTCGACCGGCTCGGGCTCGGGGCCGAGATCGGTCACCGTTTCGAGCCGGAGACGATGCTGCCCGAGGCGGGCCAGGGGGCGCTCGCGCTCCAGGTGCGTGCGGGCGACGAGCAGCTGGTGGCGGCCGCGGACGATCACGAGACCCGCGAGCGGGTGGAGGCGGAGCGCGCCGTCATAGCGGCTGTCGGTGGCGGCTGCCTCGCTCCGGTCGCTGCGCATCACGACGGATCGACCTTGACGGGCCTCGTCGCGGCCGAGGACGGATCATGGATCGAGCGGTTCACCGGCGACGATCCGGCGGCGCTCGGGGAGGAGCTGGCGGATGCGAGTGCTCGTCACTCGTGAGGAGCTCGTCGCGCGCGTCGAGTCGCTCGGGCACGACGCGGTCCTCTGCGAGCTGATCCGGGTCGAGCCGCTCGGGGACGAGCCGGTCGACGCCCGGGCGTACGACTGGCTCGTGGTCACGAGCCGCAACGGCGCGCACGAGCTCGGGCGCCGCGGGGTCGTCGCGAACCGCATCGCCGCGATCGGGCCCGCGACGGCCGAGGCCCTCGAATCGCACGGGCTGCAGGTCGATCTCGTCGCCGAGACCCATACGCAGGAGGGGCTGCGCGAGGAGCTGCCGGAGGGGACACT
>Ga0070714_100004837_pt1 | contig 10222 bp, 6 predicted proteins | sample LARL83metaG_FD_65450 | JGI IMG/M metagenome (GOLD analysis project Ga0070714, IMG submission 65450) | Corn, switchgrass and miscanthus rhizosphere microbial communities from Kellogg Biological Station, Michigan, USA - LAR L8-3 metaG | ecosystem: Host-associated > Plants > Roots > Rhizosphere ... | reverse complement strand
GGCTCGGCAAGACCCCCGCCGGATTCAACGTCGACATCGACCAGGACGGGAAGACTGTCGGACTCTTCTAGCAACGGCGTCGACCCCTACCTGCACGCCGAGGTCGGCGACTTCCTGGACCGCCTCGCCGAGCGAACGCCGGCGCCGGGCGGCGGGGCCGCGGCGGCGCTGACCTGCGCGATGGCGGCGGCGCTGGTCGAGATGGCGACGTCGTTCGCGTCGGCACGGGGTCTGGAGCGGGTGCACGATCGGGCGGCGCTCCTGCGCGCCCAGGTGCAGGTGCTGGCGTATGCCGACGGCAAGGCCTACGGAGTCGTCCTGGAGGCGCTGCAGATTCCGCCCGGCAGCGAGCGCCAGGAGTCGCTGGACGCGGCGGTGGCGGGCGCGATCGCCTGTCCGCTGAAGATTCTCGAGATCGCGTCCGAGGTGGCAACCCTGGCCGCCGACGTCGCCGAGACCGGCAACCGCAACCTGGAGGGCGACGCACTCACCGGAGCGCTGCTGGCCGAGGCGGCGGCCCGCTCCGCCGCCACTCTCGCCCAGCTGAACGTGTCGATGCTCTCCCGGCACGCGTCTGCGGATGCCCACCTCCAGGAGCTGCGCCCGGCGCTGGCCCGGGCGACCCGCGCCCGCGAGCGGGCGGTCAGCGCCTACGCAGCGGTCTGAGGACCGGCCGCCGCGAGGATCGTCGCCACACCGTCCAGCGCCAGCCGCATCGCCTGGTCGCGGTCGATCGGGACGGGACCGGGGATCCGGCGCGATTCGACGAGCTTGCGTTGGCGGCCGACGGCATAGCTATCGAACAACGGAGGATCGGCCAGATCGGGCTCCACCCAGGCGTAGAGCGCCGAGCCGGCGCCGGCGTCGCCTGCCTCGGTGAGCACCGCCGCGGCGGTGAGGATGACTCGGGGCTGGTCGACCAACCGGTCCCACGGCCCGACCCGGTCGAAGATGACAAGCGCCCGTTGAAGGTGCTCGGCGGCCTCTCGGGTTCGGTTGTCCAGAAGCGCGGCGACGGCCGCCACGTAGCGAAGCGCAAGCTCGGTCCCCGGCCACGACTCCCAGGTGTCATCGGCGGTCAGCGCTTCGGTCACCAGCATGTATGCGCGGTGGGGGTCCGCATGGGCGAGGCTCGCCGCGGCGAGGTTCCACAGCGTCCGCACGAAGTCCGTCACGTCGCCCTGCTCGCGGGCGATCTTCTCAGCCTGGGCCCAGTCCTCCTCGGCCGGCTCGCCCCGGATCTCTGCTGCGAGCGCCCGATATGCATGCAGATTCACCAGGTCCTGCGTCTTCTCCAGGCGCAGGCCGGACGCCTCCTCGAGCGCCTGCTCGGCGTCGTCAGGCCGGCCGTCGTCGATCGCCACCCACGCGGAGTCCATGAGGGCCTCAATGAGCAGCGCCTCGTCGCCAAGTCGGTGCGCCATCTCCAGCGTCTGCTCGCTGTGCGCTCGCTGCAAGCCCTCTCGCCGGACGTTGACGAGGGCCAACGCGACCCGGCTCCACGCAGAGAGCGGATGACGCTCCGCCGCGGCGACCCAGTGCACGACGGACTCTGACGTGCCTCCGACCCCGAACACCCCATCCACGACGTCGTGCGCGAGCGTGACGCCGACGTCCCACTCGTCCAGCTCGGCCGAATAGGTGAGCGCACGCAGGAGGTTCTCCCGCTCGTCGCGGAACGTGCGGACGATGTCCTCAGCGACGCGACTGATGTTCGACGCCGTGACCTGATACCACTCGAGCATCCGCCGCCGGAGCTCGAGAGCCCGGCCGGATCGGTCGAGCACGTCAGCCGCGAACTGCCGGACGGGCTCGAGCATCCAGTAGCGCGGCTCGGGCGAATCTCCGAGGCGAACGAGACTGGCATCGATCAGCCGCGTAAGGCCGTCCAGCGCCGAGACCTCATCGGCCGCTGCGACGTGAGCGACGGCCTCCAGGCGGGCCGGACCCGCAAACACGGAGAGCGCGGCAAAGAGCTCCCGGTCGGCCGGATCGACGAGGTCATAGCTCCATTGGAGCGCATTTCGCATCGTCTGGTGCCGATCCACCCGACGGCCGCCGGGGTCGGCCAGCAGGTCGAGCTGGCGGTCGAGTCGGTCGAGCAGCGCGCCCACAGGCAGGCTGCGCAGCCGTGCCGCCGCAAGCTCGAGCGCCAACGGCAGGCCGTCCAGCCGGTCGGCGACCTGGCGCAGCTTCGGTTTCGCCGCGGCAACGTCGAAGTGCGGCTGTAGCAGGCGCGCCCGGTCGATCAGCAGGTCGACCGCTGCCGCCTGCTGGAGCGGCTCGACGGGATACAGCTGCTCGCCGGCGATCGACAGCGAGCGACGGCTGGTCACCAGGCACTGCAGCCGCTCGCAACGGTCGCGTAGCATCGCCAGCCGGTCGGCGAGTGCAGGCAGGTGCTCGGCGTTGTCCCAGACGATCAACGCGTTCTGCGATCCCAGCGCGTCCGCCGCCTGGTCCCAGGTGCCGATCATCCCGTCCAGCCCCAGCGCACCCGCCAGCGCCTGGACCGCTTCCTCGGCGTCGTCGACGCGGGCCAGGGCGACGAACACCACCGGCCCGCGGAAGCGCGGCGCCAGGTCACGCGCTGTGTGAACCGCCAGGCGGCTCTTACCTGACCCACCTTCACCGGTGAGTGTGACCAGGCGATGTTCCATCACGAGCGCCTGCAGCTCCTCGAGCTCGCGTTCCCTGCCGACGAAGGTGGTCGTCTCCCGCGGCAGCGAGACGACCCGCGCCTCGGCAGTTCGCGGCGGTGGGAACGCCTGCTCCAGGCCGTCGCCGGCGAGCTGGTGGAGGGGCTCCGGCGCGGCGTCGAAGTCTTTCAGCCAGTACTCGCCCAGCAGCCGCAGCGTGCAACCATCGGCGCCGTCTTCGATCAAGGACGCCGCCGCCTGCGAGACCAGCACCTGGCCCCCGTGCGCCGCCGCGCACACACGTGCGGCGCGGTGCACCTCGGCGCCGACGTAACTCGTCCCGACAACGTCCGCCGCACCGGCATGGAGGCCGATCCGCACCCGCACCTGACCCGTCGCCGGCCAGGGCTCGGCGGCCAACCGGCGCTGCACTTCGGCAGCCGCTCGGGCAGCATCTCCGGCGCTCGCGAACGCGACGAAGAAGGCGTCGCCTGCGGAGTCGACCTCGACGCCACCGGCAAAGGCGTCTCTCAGGATCTCCCGGTGCCGCTCCAGGAGCGTCGGGAAGAGATCCGGAAACGCCCGCGCAAGGCGCGTCGAGCCCTCGATGTCCGTGAAGACGAAGGCCACCGTGCCGGTTGGCAGCTGACCCACCGGGCAGTTCTACCACGTCGGCGGCCCGAGCACCGGCCCGCGGCGGGTGTAGCCTTGCGCCATGGCGGAGACGACCGCCGAGCCGCGTCGCTTCCCACCGCTCGCCGAGCTGCCCGATGACGAGTACGCCAGGGTGCTCGCGGAGTCGACGACGCGGACGTACGCCGAGGGGGAGACGATCCTCCACGAGGACGGCGTCCCGGCCGACCACCTGTACGTGATCTGCAGCGGCTCGATCGAGCTCGTCCACGACGGCGAGCTGATCGACGTGCTGGAGCCGGGCGAAGCCTTCGGCCATCCGTCGCTGCTGTCCGGCCTGGCGCCGGCCTTCGACGTCCGCGCCCGCATGCCGTCCACCTGCCTGCTGATCCCCGGTAAGGCCGCTCGGCGAGTGCTGGCCGGACAGGCGGGAGTCAGCTTCGTGGCCAGCTCGCTGCGCGAGCGGATGATCAAGACCGGGTACGTCGCCCATGCCCGGGGCGATGTCCGCACTGCCAGCCTGGGCTCGCTCGTGCATCGGCCACTGCCGGTGGTCAGACCAACCGACAGCGTGCGCGAGGCGGCCCGGGTGATGGCCTCGACCGACGTCAGCTGCGCGCTCGTCGAGCTGGACACCGGCTACGGGGTCATCACCGACTCCGACCTGCGCCGCAAGCTGGTCGCCGCCAACCTCTCCTACGACACGCCGGTGGAGCAGCTGATGACCGCGCCGGCGCTCACGTTCCCGGCCGAGCGGATGGCGGTCGACGCGATGATCGACATGCTCGATGCCGGCATCCATCACGTCCCGGTGGTCGACGAGCGGGGGACGCCGGTCGGCCTCGTCACCGCCACCGACCTGATGTACCTGGAGAGCCGAACGCCCTTCGCGCTGCGGCGGTCGATCGCCCACGCCGGGAATGTCGACGAGGTCGTGGCGGCGGCCCGGCACCTGCCCCAGACCGTCGTCGCGCTGATCCGGGCCGGGGTGCCGGCGACCGACGTCGGCCGCGTTGTCGCCTCTTCGGGCGACGCCGCCACCATCCGCCTGATCGACCTCGCCTTCGAGCGCCACGGCGAGGCTCCGGCGGCCTGGGCCTGGATGGCGCTGGGGTCGACGGCCCGACGGGAGTCGTCCCTCGCCTCCGACCAGGATAACGCTGTTGCCTACGCCGATGACGCCGACGATGGCTTCTTCGAGCGGGTCGCGATCGACGTCAACGCCGGCCTGGCCGAGTGCGGCTTCGGCGCCGACAACGCCGAGGTGCTGGCGCGAAACCGGATCTGGCGCATGTCGCGTGCCGACTGGGAGCGGGTCTTCACCGCCTGCCTCGAGCAGCCTGACCGCTCGCATCTGGTGCGGGCCGCGGTCGCGTTCGACTTCCGCCACGTCTGGGGCGGCCTGAACATCGTGCCGCCGCTGGTCGAGATCGAACGCCAGGCGCCGAAGTATCCCGGGTTCCTGCGCCGGATGGCCCGCACCGCAACCGACATCGAGCTACCACTCGGGTTCCGCAAGCGGCTCCAGGTCGACGATGACGGCACCATCGACGTCAAGAAGGGGGCGGTCGTGCCCATCTGCAACCTGGCCCGCTTCCACGCCCTGTCGCGAGGTATCACCGTCTCCTCGACGCTCGGCCGGCTACAGGCGGCGGAGGCCGAGGGCGCGCTCGACGTCGACACCGGGGATGCGCTGCGCGAGTCGTTCGAGCTGGTGACGCGCCTGCGCCTGGAGCACCAGACGGCCCTCAGCACCGCCGGCCAGCCGGCCGACAACCTCGTCCGGGTGTCCGACCTGCCCCCGCTCACGCGGGCCCAGCTGACTGCGGCGATCAAGGCGATCGAGGCGGCCCAGAAGCAGCTTTCGCGATTCGTGCCGTACGGGGTTTGACCCAAGTCACGGGCACCCTTGAAACCGTCCGCCGCACATGCTTCACTTGTTGCAACATCGGCCGAGATAGGAGGTTGATTTGAGCACGCCACCCGAAACCGGCGCGCCTGACTACGAAGGCAGTGGCCTGTCGCGCGAAACCAACTGGTGGGGCGCGTTCGTCATCGGTCTCGCCGGAACGATCCTGGTCACCGGCATCGCGCCGGTGATGGTGACGTCGCTGGGGGCCGCGGCGATCCCCGTCATGGTCTTCATCACGATCACGGGCTACCTGCTCTGTCTCTTCCTCGCCGAGATGTCGGCGATGATGCCCGAGCGCACCGGCGGATCGCCGTCCTACGCCTACGTCGGCTTCAAGGATCGCTGGCCGCGCCTTGCCCGGCACGTGAACGGGTTCACGGCCTGGGCTTACTGGCTGGGCTGGTTCCCGGTGGCGCCGCTGAACATGATCCTGGCGTCCTTCTACATCACCGAGAAGTTCAACCTGTCGCAGAGCGGATTCACGCCGATCCACACGCCGATTGCCTACTGGACGGTCATCATCTCGGTGGTTGGGATCCTCCTCGTCGCCATCCCGGCGTGGTTGGGGATCCGGCTGGGCACCCTCTTCGCGACCGTGCTCGGCCTGCTCTCGATGATCCCCCTGACGCTGCTGGCGCTGATGCCGTTCATCCATCCCTCGGCCGCCCACTGGGGCGAGCTCAACTCGCCGAGCTGGTTCTCGCAGCTCGACGGCACCGGGTTCTTCACCAACGACCTGGGTCACAGCTGGCTGGTCATCTACATCGCCTTCTCGTTCCTGCTCACCTGGAACGTGATCGCCATGGAGGCAGCCGCCTGCTACATCGGCGAGTGCCGCGACCCCGAACGGGACGCCAAGATCGCGATGAACATGGAGGGCCTCTACGGCCTCTTCATCTACACGATGATCCCGGTCGCATTCGTGGTCGTGCTGGGGGCAACGAAACTCTCGAACCCGCTGCTGGCAGACCCGAAGACGATCTTCTCGGATTTCGCCTCGGCAGTCTTCGGCAGCGGCGCATCCTGGCTCGACTGGCTGATCTCGATCATGCTCGTGATCGCGCTCTGCCTGTCGGTGCTGAACGCGATCATGGGCTCCAGCCGAGCGGTGTACCAGATGGCGCTGGACGGGGACTTCCCGCGCATCTTCATGCACACCAACCGGCACGGGGTACCCGGGTTCTCGATGGGCTTCAACGTCGTCTGCTCGATCGCGCTGATCTTCACGGGCGGCGCCGTCGAGATCTACTCGCTCTCCAACGTCGGCTACCTGGCGTCATTCATCCCGGTGCTTATCGCCTACTACCTGCTGCGAAAGTACCGGCCCGACATGAAGCGCCCGGTGCGCATGCCGGCGTTCTTCACCTACCTCGCGTTGGTCATGGCGGCGCTCTACTTCGTCATCTGGCTGTACGGCGGGATCGTCTACACCGGGCTGCCAAACGCCGCCCTGGGTGGGAGCAACACGCGTATCTACTACTTCATCGGCTGGGCGATCCTCCTCAGCTACCTGCCCCTGTACTGGTACAGGGTCAAGATCGAGGATCCCCGACACGCCGGCGAGCCGCCGTCCGAGATGGCGGCTCCTGCGGCCGGCGAATAGCGCACGGTAGGGTGGGGGCGATGCGCCTCAGGGCGTCGCCCCCACCCGACCCGTCCACGATCACCGTCCGGCGGTTGATGGTGGCGTCAGAGGGGCGCCCGTTCGCGCGGCCGGTGCTGGTCCGGGCGATGGAGCTGGCGCGACCGGAGAAGGCGGAGATCTTCGTGATGACGATCGCCCGCGTCTGGGGCACCAGCCTCGGCTTTCCCAATCCCTGGCTCCAGCCCATGAAGCGGGAGTGGGACGAGCAGCGGCTGAACGCACGGCGGGCGGTGGAGACGTTCCAGAAAGCCGGGTTCCAGGCGAGCGCCATGGTGCTCGCCACCCGCCGGCCGCGCAAGCGCTTCCTGGGCGAGGCGAAGGCGCGCGGGACGGACGCGATCGTCATGGGCTGCGACGTGGATCGCGGACTGCTCGGGGACTTCGCCTGGAGCCACGAGCCGTACCGGGTCGCCCGCCGCGCAACCATCCCGGTGTACCTGGTTCCGGTCAAGTAGACTCGGCGCTCCAATGCGCGTCCTGATCGTCGGATCCGGTGGTCGCGAGCATGCGCTCGCCTGGAAGCTGCGCGCCTCACCGCTGCTCGGCGAACTGCACGCCGCCCCGGGCAACCCCGGCATCGGCGCCATCGCCGAGCTGCACGACGTGGCGGTGGATGACCTCGAAGGGATGACCGAGCTGGCCGGGCAGATCGCCGCCGACCTGGTCGTGATCGGCCCCGAGGCGCCGCTCGTCGCCGGCCTCGCCGACCGTCTTCAGGCGGCGGGCATCCGGGCGTTCGGGCCGACCGCCGCCGGCGCTCGCCTGGAGGGGTCGAAGGCGTTTGCCAAGGCGGTCATGGACGAGTCGGGGGTGCCGACAGCCCGGTTCACGGTCTGCGATACCGTCGCCGCCGCCCAGGCATGCATCGCCGAAAGCGGCGGCCGCGTCGTCGTCAAGGCGGACGGACTGGCCGCCGGCAAGGGCGTCTTCATCTGCGACACGATCGCCGACGCCGACCGGGCGGTCCGCGCCTGCCTGGTCGAGCAGCGGTTCGGCGAGAGCGGGGCGCGGATCCTGATCGAGGAGAGGCTGGACGGCCTCGAGGCGTCGGTGCTGGCACTCTGCGACGGGGAGCGCGTGCTGGCGCTCGCCCCGGCGCGGGACGCAAAGCGCGCCCTGGACGGCGACCGGGGCCCGAACACCGGCGGCATGGGCTGCGTGTCACCGGTCCCGGAGCTCGGCGGAGAGGCTCTGGAGGCGGTGGTCGAGCAGGTGCACGAGCCGGTGGTACGCGAGCTGGCGCGCCGCGGGGAGCCGTTCCGCGGCTGCCTCTACGCGGGGCTGATGCTGACCGCCGACGGGCCCCGTGTGCTGGAGTTCAACACCCGATTCGGCGACCCCGAGGCGCAGGTCATCCTGCCCCGCCTGCGCGGCGACCTGCTGGCCGCCCTCGACGCCTGCGCGGGCGGCACGCTGGCGGACATCGAGCTGGCGGCCGGGGATGACGCGGCGGTGTCGGTCGTGATCGCCGCCCGGGGCTACCCCGAGGCGCCGGAGCGGGGGGCCGTGATCGGCGGCCTGGAGGCGGCCGAGCGGGTAGCGGGTGTGACCGTGTTCCATGCCGGCACGGCCGTCGAGAACGGGAGACTGATCGCCGCCGGCGGCCGCGTGCTCAACGTCACCGCGGTCGGCCGCCACTTCGCCGAGGCCCGCGAACGCGCCTACGAGGCCACGGCCGCCGTCGCCATGGCCGGATCGCACCACCGTACGGACATTGGACTCGCAATCGTCGAACAGGAGCATCAGCATGTCTGAGCCGGTCGCCGCCCCCGAGGTCAAGCTGCTGTGGGACCAACTGCGGGACGACGGGCCCCAGGTGGGCATCCTGATGGGCTCGCAGTCGGACAAGGAGGTCATGCAGGCCGCCGCCGACGAGCTGCTGGAGCGGGGCGTGACGTTCGAGATGCATGTCCTCTCGGCCCATCGCGACCCGCGCGGGGTGGCCGAGTATGCGTCGACCGCGTCCATCCGCGGCGTCCGGGTGATCATCGCCGGGGCCGGCAAGGCGGCCGCCCTGCCGGGCGTGATCGCCGCCTACACCGAACTGCCGGTGATCGGCGTCCCGATCCGGACGTCCGACCTGGGCGGAATGGACTCGCTACTCTCGATCGTCCAGATGCCCCCCGGCGTGCCCGTCGCCTGCATGGCCATCAACGGCGCCCGAAACGCGGCCATCTTCGCGGCCAAGATCCTCCTTGCCGGGCCGAGCGGCCCAATCAAGGAGCTGTAGGCCGCGTCGCTACGAGCCGGCGTACGCCACCAGCAGTTCGGCCTCGCGTTCCGGGGCCAGCGTGGGCGGGCCGATCTCGGTGCCGCGGGTGGCATGCCAGGCCATCAGGTCGTGAACCGTGTCGGTCAGCGGCCGGAAGGTCAGGCCGGAGTCGACCTGCTTCGTCACGTCTCCCTCGAAGAGCCCCGACTCCTCGTCGTCCTCCGGGAGCCAGAAGGGCAGCTCGCTCCACGGCTCGACGCCTTGTTCGAGCAGGAAGCCCTCCTCCACCCAGACCGGGTCGGGGATGCCGCAGGCGGCGAGCATCCCGGCCATCGTCAGCCGCTCCGCGGGCCCGGCGCCGTTGAACACGCCGGCCACCCGCCGCTCGGCCAGGCTGACGATCCAGGCCGCCAGGTCGCGGACGTCGATCAGCTGCACCGGCCGATCGGGCCGGCCCGGCGCGAGCACGCGGCCGTCCCGCTGGGCGCGCGCCGGCCAGTACGTAAAGCGGTCGGTGGGGTCGTTCGGCCCGATGATCATCCCCGGCCGGATACGCAGCGCGGCGCCCGGGAAGGCATCCTCCACCTCCTGCTCGCAGAGCGCCTTCAGCGGCCCGTAGGTCTCGCCGGTCACCTCCTCGCCGGCGCCCTCGGGGAGCACCGCCACCGGCGTCGACTCGTCGTAGCGGTCGCGCCCGGCCAGGTCGTAGACCGACTCGCTGGAGACGAACATGTAGATGCCGGCTCGCCCCGCCAGGGCCCGAGCCGACCGGCGCACCACCGACGGGGCGTAGCCCGAGGTGTCGAACACGGCGTCCCAGTCTCGGCCGTCGAGCGCCGACAGGTCGCCGGTGCGGTCGCCGCGGATGTGCTCGACGTGACCGGAGAACTCGACGTCGTGTGTGCCGCGATTGAACTGCGTCACGTCGTGCCCGGCGGCCAGCGCCGCCTCGGTCAGGTGGCGGCCGAGGAACACGGTGCCGCCGATGATCAGAATCCTCATATCGCGGAACACTAGACGCCGCTGAGCTACCGGTACCGGCGGACGCCGTTGATACACTCGAACTGCAGGTTTCCTCCGGCCGAAAGGCAGCTGCGACGCTTTGATCTCCCGGTACACCCGCCCCGCGATGGGCGCCGTCTGGTCGGACGAGCGCAAGTTCCAGCGGTGGCTGGACGTTG
>Ga0070714_100004835_pt1 | contig 10223 bp, 9 predicted proteins | sample LARL83metaG_FD_65450 | JGI IMG/M metagenome (GOLD analysis project Ga0070714, IMG submission 65450) | Corn, switchgrass and miscanthus rhizosphere microbial communities from Kellogg Biological Station, Michigan, USA - LAR L8-3 metaG | ecosystem: Host-associated > Plants > Roots > Rhizosphere ... | reverse complement strand
GGGCCTGCACCTGGTGGCCTGGCTGCCGGACGAGCTGGACGAGACCGCGGTCATCGAGGCGGCCGCGAGCGAGGGCGTGGCGGTGGCCGGCGTCGTCCCCTACCGGTTGGCCCCGTCGCCGCGCGGCGGGCTCATCTTCGGCTATTCGAACCTGTCCGAGCGGCAGATCACCGACGGGGTCCGGCGCCTCGGGCGCGCCGTGGCGGCGGTGCGCGGCGGCGGAGCAACGGCAGGCACCTAGTACCGTCATGTCCTGAACATGGACCCGTGGTTCGACCCTCAACGCGCGCTGGACCAGCTCAAGAAGTTCGCCGCCGACGCGCCCGCCCAGATCGCGGACGGAGTCGGGCGCCTGGTGCGCGAAGCCTCCCCCGAGCGCCTGGACCAGGTGATGAAGTCGCCGGCCCGCCGCGCCGTGCTGGACGGGATCTTCTGGTCCATGCCGCGCCAACTCGACGCCAAGGCCGCCGCCAACGTCAAGACGGCGATCCGGTGGAACATCACCGGCCGCGCCGACGAGGGGGTCGACACCTACCTGCTCGAGGTCGACAACGGCACCGCCCGGACCAACCGCGGCACCGAGGGCCCAGCCCCCAAACTGACCATCACCATGGACGGCGTCGAATTCCTGCGGCTGGTCAGCGGCAACTCGGATCCGATGGCCGCCTACTTCAAGGGCCGCATCCAGCTCGCCGGGGACATCATGGTCGCCGCTCAGCTCGCACAGATGTTCAAGATGCCCGGCGGCGGCGCGGAGCAGTCGGGCGACGACGGGCCGAGCAACGCCAACGGCGGCGGCGAGTTCGAGGACCCCTCGCACTGACGTCCGGGGCCGAGCGCGGCCCCTGGCTACTCTCAAGAATGTGGTTGAGGAGAGGGCTGCTATCGAGCTGCGCGGAGTGGTCAAGCGCTTTGGCCAGATCACGGCCGTGGACGGCCTTGATCTGGTGGTGCCGCACGGCGTCTGCTTCGGGCTGCTTGGCCCCAACGGCGCCGGCAAGTCGACCACGATGCGGATGCTCACCGCCCAGACGCTGGCCGACGAGGGCACGCTCGAGGTGCTCGGCTACAGCCTCCCGCGAGAGTCCAAGCAAGCGCGCATGGCCATGGGCGTCGTGCCCCAGCTCGACAACCTCGACGTCGAGCTGACCACCCGTCAGATCCTGGACGTGTTCGCGCACCTGTACCGGGTGCCGCGCGCCGAGCGGCCCGACGCGGTGGAGCGCGCGCTTGACATCGCCAACCTGCGGCCGCGGGCCGACACCATCGTCCGCGACCTCTCGGGCGGGATGCGGCGGCGGCTGCTGGTCGCCCGTGGGCTCATCCACCGCCCGCAGATGGTGCTGTTGGACGAGCCGACGGTGGGACTGGATCCACAGGTGCGTCAGGAGCTGTGGTCACTGATCGACGGGTTGCGCGCCGCGGGCGTCACCGTGCTCATGTCGACCCACTACATCGAGGAGGCCGAGCGGCTCGCCGACACGGTGGCCGTCATGTCCGCGGGCAAGATCATCGCCCAGGGAACGCCGTCCCAGCTGGTCTCAAGCCACGCCGGCAGCGAGGTGCTGGAGGTCTACGGGCCGCCCGCGGAGCTGGCCCAGCTCGAGGCGCTGGCCACCGAGCGGGGCTGGCCCTACCGGCGCAGCGGGCCGGCGGTGGCGCTGCTCGAGGCCGAGCGGCTCAACGGCGAGGCGCCCGAGGGCGTGCGCCGGCCGGCCAACCTCGAGGATGCCTTCGTGGCACTTACCGGACAGGAGATCGAATGACGGCATTCGAGCAGACCGTCGCCGAGCCGACCCGGCGGGACCCCCGCCGCGTGCGCCGCCTGGAGCCGGCGGCCCTGGGCGGCGTGATGATGCGAGACGTGGTGCTGTTCAGGCGCTATTGGAAGGCGACCACGTTCTCCTCAATCGTGCAGCCGACCATCTACCTGCTCGCCTTCGGGCTGGGGTTCGGGTCGCTGGTCAAGACCGTCGGCCACGTCAAATACGCCGAGTTCGTGGCCACCGGCGTGGTGGCCACGGCGGTCCTGTTCTCCTCCGCGTTTCCGGGCATGTTCAACACGTTCATCCGCTGGAAGTTCCAGCGCACCTACGACGCGCTGCTGGCCGCCCCCGTGGATGTGGAGGAGCTCGTCACCGCGGAGATCATCTGGATCTCCGTGCGCGCCGGCGTCTACGGGATGGCGCCGCTCGTCGTCGGGTTCTTCTTCGGCCTGAAACCAACGGCGGGGATGCTCCTCGTGCCGTTCATCGGCTTTGTCACCGGGTTTGGCTTTGCCGCGTTCGGCGTGCTCATCGCCGCCGTGGCCAAGACCATCGACAACTTCAACTACATCACCAGCGCCGTGCTCACCCCGATGTTCCTGGTGGCGGGCACGTTCTTCCCCATCTCCAGCCTGCCCCCGGTCCTGCACACGATCGCCAAGTTCAACCCGCTGTATCACTGCGTCGCGCTCGTGCGCGACGTCTCGCTCGCGATCTACGACAGCGCGGACCTGGTGCACGCCGCGGTGCTCGTCGGCTTCGGGGTGGCGATGTGGCGGCTGGCGGTCTGGCGCATGCAGGCCGGGCTCATCGACTGACCCGGCGCTGCTGGTCACCAGCCCGCACGTCGACCTCGACGCGCTGGTCAGCGCCCCCGCCTAGAGCGCGTCCGAGAGAGCTCGCGCGGCGGCGATCACCGCGCGCGCCATGGCCGGCTCGTCGCGCTCGCCGATCCACACCGCGCTGACCGCCGCATCGGCCTCGGGCACCGCCGCCGCGACGCCTGTCGCGCCCGGCAGGAGCTCACTGGTGGAGCGTGCCCACCCGCGCTCCCGGGCCAGCGCCACCTCGCGGCGCTGCGAGGGCCGGGGTGGCGCGGCGGAAAGGATCGCGATGCCCGACGCGGCGATGGAGACCGGGTGGCGCAGCCCGGGGCGATAGGTGATGTGCATGTCGGCCTGGCGCGGCGAGCGGACATCGAGCACCACCGCCGCGTCCTCGCCATCGCGAACGGTGAGCGCTGCGGTCGCTCTGAGCTCGTCTGCCAGCGACTGCAGCAGTGGCCCCGCCACCTCCTGCAGCCGCGGTTGGACGCGGCTGGCCAGCTCGATGAGGCCGGCCCCGAGGTGGTAGCGGTCTCCGTGGCGTCGCACCAAGCGTTCGGCCAGGTGGGGGCCGAGCAGGCGGTAGATGCCCGCGCGGTGGGTGCCGAGGTCGGCGGCCAGCTCGGACACGGTCATCCCCTCGGGATGCTCGGAGAGCACCCGCAGCAGCCCCAGCCCCCGCTGGAGAGTCAGAGATGACGATGGCATCGCGCAGACAGCAGTGTACGTTATTTGTCCGGCTCGTGCGATAGCCGTGCTATAAGCGGTCGGCACCATCACCGACGAGGAGAGTGGAAGTCATGGCAGCGCGCACCGGCAGCCAGTACATCGAGCGCCTGGCGGCCTCGAGCCCCACCGTCCAGATCCATGGCGAGACGGTCACCACCGGGATCCCCGACCACCCCGCGTTCCGGAACGTCGTGCGCACCTACGCGCACCTGTATGACATGCAGCACGACCAGCGCTACCGCGATGTCCTCACCTACGAATCCCCTACCTCCGGCGAGCGGGTGGGCACCTCCTTCATGGTCCCCCGCACCGCTGAGGACATCGTCAAGCGCCGCGAGATGATGAGCATCTGGGCTCAGCTCTCCAACGGATTTCTGGGCCGCACCGGCGACTACCTGAACTCGTGCATCATGGCTCTGAGCGAAGCGGGCGACTGGTTCGGGCAGGCCGACGCCGCCTACGGCGAGAACATCAAGGCCTACTACGAGAAAGTCCGCGAGGAGGACCTGCTCCTCACCCACACCCTCATCCCACCCCAGGTCAACCGCAGCCTGCCGCCCTCAGAACAGCTCGGCGGCGAGATCTCCGCGCAGATCGTTTCCCAGGACGACAGCGGCATCGTGGTCCGCGGCGCGCGGCTGCTGGCCACGATCGGGCCGTTCGCCGACGAGCTGCTGGTGTTCCCGTCCACGCTGCTGCGCGGACGACCCGAGGACGAGCCCTACTCCTACGCCTTTGCCATCAACTGCGACGCGCCGGGTCTTCGCTTTCTGTGCCGCGAGTCGGCTGACTACGGCCGCGGCCACTTCGATCACCCGCTCGGCTCACGGTTCGAGGAGATGGATGCGGTCGTGATCTTCGACGACGTGAAGGTCCCGTTCGAGCGCTGCTTCATGCTCGGGCACCCCGAGCTGTGCAACGGCCTGTACACCCAGACCGGCGCGATCAACCACATGACCCATCAGGTGACGACGCGAACGACCGCCAAGACCGAGTTCATGCTGGGCCTCGTCACCCTGCTCACCGAGGCGATCGGCATCGAGCAGTTCTCCCACGTGCAGGAGAACGTCGCCGAAATCATCATCGCGCTGGAGGGGATCCGCGCCTTCGTCCGCGCCGCCGAGGCCGACGCCGCGCTCAACGACTACGGCGTCATGACGCCCCGGTGGGAGCCGTTGAACGCCGCGCGCAACTGGTACCCAAGGCTCTACCAGCGCTTCCCCGAGATCCTGCGCAAGCTCGGCGCCAGCGGGCTGATGGCGCTGCCCACCGAGGCCGACGTCACTGGCCCCGCTCACGACGACGTGGAGCGCTACCTGCAGTCCGCGACGCTCGCGGGCCCCGACCGCGTCAAGCTGTTCCGGCTGGTGTGGGACGCGTGCATCTCCACGTTCTCCGGCCGCCAGGCGCTGTATGAGTACTACTTCTTCGGCGATCCGGTGCGCATGGCCGGCGCGCTGGTGAACAGCTATGACCGCACCCCCTACCGCGACCGCGTGAAGGCATTCCTCGAGCAGGATGAGCGCGCGGTGGTCCAGGCGTGAGCGGGCTCGGCCCGACGGCGGAGCGGGTGGCCCGGGGACCTGGTCGACTGGCGGGGCTACGGCGTCCGAGTTCAGGCGTGCTCAGACGAGCGTGAGGATACGCTGGGCGATCCCGCGTCGACCTAAGGCATCACTGGCAGTTCTCGGGCGGTTGCAGGTCGGCCTATCGACTGACCGCGCCGTTTTCGCGCTGCCACTCGCGAAAGCTCTCGAGCGTGTGCAGCTTGTGCTGCCGCGCGGTGGTTTCGACGCGCTTAGCCGCGGCTCCGGAGCGCAGCAGCTCGATCAGCTCGCGGTGCTCGGTCACCGAGCTGGCGCCCCGGTACGGGATGTGCACGAAGACTGTGGTGCGGATGGCGTCCAGCCGCCGGTCGACGTCGCGAAGCATGGCGACCAGCGTCGGGTTGGGGCAGCGGTCATAGATGATCTGGTGAAAGGCACGGTTGTGGCGCCCGAAGGCGAGCGAGTCCATGCGCTCCATCGCCGCCACCATGTCGTCGGTGCGCTGCTCGAGCGCGGCGAGATCATCCACGGTGAGCAGTGGCGCCGCGAGCGCGGTGGCATAGCCCTCCAACAGGGCCAACACGGTCATGTTGGCCTCGAAGAGTTCCGGCTCGGCGGGGGCCACATGCGCGCCCGCGTTGGCCCGGTAGACGATCAGCCCCTCGGCCTCCAGCCGGCGGATGGCCTCACGGACGGGCAGCGCGGAGACGGCGAACTCGACGGCGACCTGGTCAATGACGATCCGGAAGCCCGGCCCGTACATCCCGCTCAGGATCCGCTCGCGTAGGACCTCATAGACCTGTTGCTGCTTGGTGGGCGCCGAGGCGGGCACAGCGGAATCATATCCTGATCAGATACGATCGCGTATATGGCCACGTCAACCGAGCAGACATACGGGACGCAGGAGCACTACATCGACGGCGCCTTCCGGGCCAGCGCGGCGGCCGAGACGTTCGAGTCGCTGAACCCGGCCACCAACGAGGTGCTGGCGTTGGCGGCGTCGGGTGGGGCGGCTGATGTTGATCTGGCGGTGGTGGCGGCGCGGCGGGCGTTTGACGACGGGCCGTGGCCGCGGCTGACGGCGGCTGAGCGGGCGGCGGCGCTGCGTCGGATCGCCGCGGGGATCAGGGCCCGTACCGATGAGTTCATCGCGCGTGAGGTGGCTGACATCGGGATGCCGATCGCTCAGATGAAGGGGCTGGCCGCTCGCGCGGCGCAGAACTTCGAGTACTACGCCGGCGTGGTGACCGAGCTGCACGGTCGCTCGTTTCAGGTCGGCGACGAGTTTCTGAACTACACGATCCACAAGCCGGTGGGTGTGGCCGGGTTGATCATGCCCTGGAACGCGCCGCTGATGCTGTCCACGTGGCGGATCGCGCCGGCGATGGCGGCGGGCAACACGATCGTTTTGAAGCCGGCGGAGTGGTCGCCGCTGACGGCGACGCTGCTGGCCACCGTGATGGAGGAGGCCGACATCCCCGCGGGCGTGTTCAACGTGGTGCAGGGGTATGGCGAGACCGCGGGCGCGGCGCTGTCGGCGCACCCGGGCGTGGACCTGATCTGTTTCACCGGCGAGACGACCACCGGGCAGACGATCATCGCCGCGGGCGCGCCGACGCTGAAGCGCTCCTCGATCGAGCTGGGCGGCAAGTCGCCGGTGGTGGTCTTCGATGACGCCGACCCGGAGCTGTGCGTCGACGCCGCGCTGGCGCAGATCTTCACCATGAACGGGCAGCGCTGCACCGCGGGGTCGCGGCTGCTGGTTCAGGAAGGCCTCTACGAGCAGATCGTGGCCGCGGTGGCCGAGCGCGCGCGGAACATCCGCGTCGGCGACCCGACCGACCCGCGCACGGAGCTCGGTCCGCTCATCCGCCCTGAGCATCATCATCGGGTGTTGGAGTACATCGCCTCGGCGCGGGCGGAGGGGGCGCGGGTACTGGCCGGCGGCGAGCGTCCGCCCGGCCTTTTGGAGGGGAACTTCTTGCAGGCAACGGTCATCGCCGACGTCAACGAGACGATGAAGGTCTTCCAGGAGGAGATCTTCGGGCCGGTGCTGGTGGCGATGCCGTTCTCCGACGAGGCCGACGCGATCCGCCTGGCCAACGCCACCCCCTACGGGCTGGCCGCCTATGTGTGGACCAACGACATCCGCCGCGCCCACCGCGTGGCGCACGCGATCGACACCGGCATGTGCTGGATCAATTCCCAGAACGTGCGCGACCTGCGCACCCCGTTCGGCGGCGTGAAGGCATCGGGGATCGGGCGGGAGGGCGGCGACTACGCCTTTGACTTCTACTGCGAGACCGAGATCGTGCACGTCGCGCTGGGCTCTCATCACATCCCCCGGCTCGGCCTCGGAGACCAGGACCGATGACGCCCGAGTCGGCCGTGACCGAGCTGGTCAACACCCCGCCGGCGGTTCCGCCGTTTGACATCGTGCGCGCCGCCTTGGTGGAGCTGCAGGTGACCGACCTGGCGGCGTCGGAGCGCTTCTACTCGGGGCTGCTGGGCATGATCGTCTCGGCGCGGACCGACGAGGCGGTGTTCCTGCGCGGCTGGGAGGAGCGCCAGCACCACTCGCTCATCCTCCGTCAATGCGCCCCCGCCCGCACGGTCACCGCGTCGCGGTTGGGCTTTCGCGTCCGCACCGAGGCTGACCTGGATGCGGCCGCCGCGCACTTCGCCGGCGAGGGCCTGGCCACGCGCTGGACCGAAGCGGGGTCTGACCCGGGGATGGGGCGCTCGCTCAGGGTCTGGGACCCGTTCGGCTACCCGCTGGAGTTCTTTCACTCGCTCGAGCAGTTCGACACCCAGCACCAGCGCTTTGACCTGCACCGCGGCGCGCCGCTGTTGCGCTTTGATCACCTCAACCTGCACTCGCCCCGGGTGGAGGCCGCCTTCCGCTTCTGGCTGGGCCTGGGGTTTCGCTGCAGCGAGTACATCTCCACCGACGATGCGGCCACCGAGCAGATCACCGGCGCCTGGATGCTGCGCAAGCCGACGGTCCACGACGTGGCGCTGACCGCCGGGACCGGGCCGCGGCTTCACCATTTCGCCTACTGGGTCGCCGAGCCCGGCGGGGTGATGCGCGCGTGCGACCAGCTCGCCGGCGGTTATCACACCGACGTGATCGAGCGCGGGCCCGGCCGCCACGGCGTCTCCAACGCCTTCTTCGTCTACCTGCGCGACCCCGACGGGCACCGCATCGAGCTGTACTCCTGCGACTACTACACCGGCGATCCTGACCACAAGCCGCTGCGCTGGTCGGTCAACGATCCGCGCTGCCGCTCCTTCTACGGCACCCGCGCCCCGGACAGCTGGTATGAGCAGTCAAGCCTGCTGCTCGGCCCCGACGGCGAGCCCGTCCCCACCGAACCCGCCAACGTCGACGAGCGCGCCCAGCACTCCGAGGTGGCGGCCTGACCCGCGTGGCCTTCAGCTGATGCCCTCTCGCACGTCATCTCAGTCGCTGCGCTCGTGTTTGGGCCGTTTTGCCACGGGGGTCGTGGTCGTCACCTTTCAGAGCGACGACGGACCCCGCGGGATCACCGTGAACTCCTTCACCTCCGTCTCGATGGATCCGCCGCTCGTGCTGGTGAGCGTCGCACGTCGGGCGCGTGCTCACGATGCACTGGTCGATCGCTCCTTCTGTGTCAACGTGTTGGGCGGCAACCAGGAAGGCTTGGCGCGTCAGTTCGCGGGCTCGGGGGACGCCGATGTCGTCTGGGCTGCACACGAGCGCGTTCCACGGCTGGCCGGCGTGCTGGCCCATCTCGAGTGTCGCCCGTGGCGAACCTACGACGGCGGAGACCACACGCTGTTCATCGGCGAGGTCATCGACTATGACTACCGAGACGGGGACGCGCTCGCGTTCCATGGCAGTCAGTTCACGCGGATCGCCGATGACCAGCTCGGAATCGAGTACCTCCTGTGAGCTCGCCCGTGGTTCTGCCGTCCGGGTTGACGGCCGGCAAGGTGATCGGGGTTCATCTGAACTATCACAGCCGCGCCGCCCAGCGGGGCCGTACCCCCACCGAGCCGTCTTATTTCCTCAAGCCGACGACGTCGCTGTCGGGCGGCGGCGACATCGTGCGGCCGCGCGGCACCGAGCTGCTGGCCTTCGAGGCCGAGATCGCGGTGATCATCGGTACTCGGGCGCGGGACGTCCGCCCCGAGGAGGCCGCTCGCTTCATCGGCTGGTATGCGCCGGCCAACGATTTCGGGCTGCACGACTTCCGCTGGGCCGACCGCGGCTCCAACGTGATGGCTAAGGGCCAGGACGGTTTCTCGCCCATCGGCCCCGCCATGCCCGCGCAGGGGGTGGATCCCGCGACGTTGCATATCACCAGCACGGTCAATGGCGAGGTGCGCCAGGACGCCACCGGCGAGGACCTCATCTTCAGCTTCGCGCAGCTCATCGCCGACCTGGCTCGCTTCATGACGCTTGAGCCCGGCGACGTCATCCTCACCGGGACCCCGGCCGGGGCCAACGTGGTCGGGCCCGGCGACGTGGTGGAGGTCACCTTGGAGGGGGCGGGGACGGTGACGAGCACCGTCGTCGAGGCGGCGGCTGATCTGGCTCCGTATGGCGCGATGCCCAAGGCCACCGAGGAGGCGCGCGCCTTTGCCACCGGTGTCACGCCGGCGCCCGCCCCGGCCGGGCCCGCGCCGGCCGCGCCGGCCGCGCCGGCCGCGCCGTCGCGACTTACTCCCGAGGCCGAGGCGGCGCTGCGCCGGGTGTCGACGGCGACGCTGACGGTGCAGCTCACCCGCCGGGGCATCCAGGCGACGTTTCTGAGCGGCTTGCAGCCGACTCGCCGTGACCTGGGCATGGTCGGCTACGCGCGCACCCTGCGCTACGTGGCCATCCGCGCTGATGTGCGCGAGGCGATGAAGGGGACCGAGGATGCGCAGAAGCGCGCGGTGGAGTCGATCTCGGCGGGTGACGTGCTGGTGATGGAGGCGCGCGGTGAGACCGGGGCGGGGACCATCGGCGACATCCTGGCCGCTCGGGTGCTGGCGCGGGGTGGCGCCGGGATCGTCACCGACGGCGGGGTGCGCGACACGCCGGGCGTGAGCGAACTGGACATCCCCACCTATTACAAGGCCGCCAACGCATCGTCGCTGTGGAACGCGCACATCCCTCTCGACCTCGACGTCCCGGTGACGTGCGCCGGGGTGCTGGTGATGCCCGGCGACGTCATCGTCGGCGACGCCGAGGGGGTGGTGGTGCTGCCCTTCGCGCTGGCCGAGGAGATCGCCCACGCCGCGCTGGAGGTCGAATGGCGCGAGGCCTTCGCGCTGGAGCGCGTCAAGGCCGGCGAGTCGTTTCGCGGCCTGTATCCCCTCTCCGAGGA
>Ga0070714_100004834_pt1 | contig 10226 bp, 11 predicted proteins | sample LARL83metaG_FD_65450 | JGI IMG/M metagenome (GOLD analysis project Ga0070714, IMG submission 65450) | Corn, switchgrass and miscanthus rhizosphere microbial communities from Kellogg Biological Station, Michigan, USA - LAR L8-3 metaG | ecosystem: Host-associated > Plants > Roots > Rhizosphere ... | reverse complement strand
AGTAATTCCGAAGCCGCCGTTCTAGCAAGTCCAACTTTGACTTGATCGTGCTGTCGTAAACATCGCAGCCGACCTGAACACGCATGCCCCCTATCAGTTCGGGCCGATGGATGAATTTCATGATTGTCCGTATCCCATATTGTGTTTGCAGCGTTCTTTCTGTTCGCGTGCGCAGATCTGCCGGCAGCACAAATGGTGTCTCGACAGCCGCCGTGTGTTGAGCAATCTCCAGTTGAATGAGTCGGTGAAAAGAAAGTAGGACCGGCAGATACCCACGGCGACGCGACTCAAGAACAGCTCGGACAACGCGCCGAACGCGCTCTTCATCGAGTTCGCCGTTCACAAGGCACCACCGAAAGAGGCGCTTTGCGATGCGCTGGATCTGCTTGGTCGTGGCGGCCATGTTTTCCTATGCTGCTTTTCCCACCTGCTTAAGCGTCTCTTGCGCCAGGCGGCGCTGGTCATCTGCTGTCAGAATTTTGCCAGTTACAGCCGACGCAGCTTCCACCACCAACGACCCGAGTTCCTGCTTCAATTCCTGAAGCATGCGAGCGTATTCCTGCTCAGCCGCGGCCCGAGACTTCACGATGATCTGGTCGGCCTTGGCGAGCGCCTTGCTCGTTTCGCGATCTCGTACACCTGCGGCCGCCGCATGAGCTTCCTCGATTAAGCGCGTTGCTTCATTGTCTGCGGAAACAATGATCTCCTGGCGACGTGCATCCGCTTGCGCAAGTTCATTTCTTATCTTTTCCCTCTCAGCGATGCCTTCAGCGATTTGTTTTCGCCTCTCGTCCAAGAGTTTGAGGATGGGCTTGTAAGCGAATCGCTGTAACAGCCAGCAGACGATCGCGAAGCTGACCACCTGGGAGAGAAGATGGGGCCAATCAACGCCAAATCTTTCGGCGATCTGTTGGACGCCGCTCCCGCTACTCGCTTCCGCCAGTAAGAACAAGACACTCATGAACGTGGCTCACATGCCTGCGCCGTATCGGCAATTATTTGACCAGGAATAATGCGTAGAAGACGATCGCTTCGGCGAAGGCAATCGCGAGAATGGCTTGGACAAGAATCTTTGTGGAAGCCACGGGGTTCCGGCCGACCGCATCTGTAGCTTTCATTCCGATTAGGCCGACGCTAATAGCAGCTCCAAGCGCTGCCAGACCAACATGTAAATTTCCAACCATTTCAGCTTCCTTTCCTGTCCTGCTGATTCATTCCCTCGCACTCTACGACCCTCAAGCACGTGCTGCGGCCGGATCAGTTTCATGCTGACAAATCAGCATTGTGAACACTGCGGTCAAAAGCATGAATACCAGCGCTTGCACTAGACCCATGATTAGTTCCAAGAAGTAGAACGGTATTGGCACCAGCCAACCGAAGCCCGGAACGAGCCTGGACATGGCCTCGAGCAGGTTTTCACCGGCAAAAATGTTTCCGTAAAGTCGGAAGCTCAACGAGATGGGCCGGAAGAGAATTGACACAACTTCCAAACATCCGGCAGCAAAGAACACGACCACCAGAAGAATTCTCAAGGCTCCTTCGGTTTCGCCCTTTGGGGCAAACAACTCCTTCATGAACCCTTTCAGCCCAACCTCCTGCAAGGCCCAGATGATCCAGCAGGCAAAAAATACCAACGCCATTGCGAGCGTCATGTTTACGTCGGCATTCGCTCCACGGAGCAGCGGATGTGTCACCGCGAAGCCCTGATCTGTTTGGCTTCCCCATCCGATGGTGCCAACTCCCGGAATGAGGCCGATCCAATTGGCGGAAAGCACAAATAGAAAGATCGTTGCGAAGAACCAGAAGGTTTTCTCAGTCAGGTGCGGTCCAATGATTCCCGCGAGAAATTTCTGCAAGCCTTCGATCAGCCACTCGAGAAAGTTCTGCGCGCCGGTCGGTACCTGATCCATCTTCTTCGTGGCTCTTTGCGCGAATGCTATAAGTCCCAGCGCTACAGCCCAACTTACAAGCATGGAGTTTGTAACTGGGAACCCCAAGGGACGTCCGATCTCAACTGCCTTAGGCGACAAACCATGCGATTCTGTAGCTGGTGATGAAACGCCGGTGGCCATCCAGGTTGTAAACATAAGCGGTCCTCGCGCAGCTTCGCTCTGTGATCGCAAGCAGTACAATGGCGTCCCTGCAAACAACAGTAGGATCGAGATCGGTAAAACGCGAGGCATGCCTGTGTCTCAACCATCCAGCCTGAAAGGCTCTTGTTCTATTTCTTCTCGGGCGGATAGTTCTTGAAGAGCTTTTTTAGTGCTTTGGCGAGATTCTTCTGCTGCTTTTCAGGTTTAGCTTTCTCGTCGATGGTCTTCGACGCCACTCCTCGCCACACCAGATCGTGGTTTGCAGAGTCATACATGTCGACGCCCAATTGACCTATATAGATGGTGTCAGTCTGACCGGAGGTCGTCGTGCTACTCATTCCTCCCGGGCCATACCACCCTCCGCCCCAGCCGCTGCCATACCCCCAGCCTGAACTGTAGGAAGAGAATTGCTTCTCCTGACCAACCGCGGCCTGATAGGCGACAAAGAGATCCGCCTTGTCATCATCGGTTCGCGTGAGTCCTTTGGCAGCAAGCTGGACATCAATCGCGTCCTTGACTTGTTTATCGACCAAGTCGTTGACCTTGGAAGCATCTTTCACAGCCACCCATTTGTAGGTTTTGAAGCGCGAGAAGTCCGTATTCTTGTCAAAGTTGTAACGAACGTCTTGCGCGCTCGCACCTGCGGCAAGAAATGCTAGTCCTGCAAGCGCCAAGAACACGATTCTCTTCATTGTCCAACCTCCATAGTTGTTCTCTTCGTCAGGATCTGTTGCTCCACGTTGCTGAATGAACGTGGGCAGAGAAGATCGTCTGTTCACTGCTAAACCTCTTTATCACCCGAATGGTAGAGGCTTGAGACGAATGTCAGGAACTGTCACTAGTTACAGCGATCGTGGGTCGAGAAGCCACCTATGAAAACATCAGCAGGGCCACCACTGCTGCTACAAATGCCAGTTCCTCCGTTAGCAATGGAAGGCAAAACTGCTGCTGGCACGAGCTTGCCGGAGAGGTCCCGTGAGCAAAGTAACTCGGAAGGCGAAACACGACGCGCAAGACAAACTGACGCTGACGAACAAACAGTACGAGAAGGAATTGCGGAAGCTTCAAACCAGGCTTGTCGAGATGCAAGAGTGGGTCAAAGCCAACGCCGCTAAGATTGTCATCGTTTTCGAGGGGAGAGATGCTGCTGGGAAAGGCGGGGTTATTCACAGGATCATGGAACGTGTGAGCCCGCGTGTATTCCGCCACGTTGCTTTGCCGGCGCCCACCAGTCGCGAGAAGTCCCAGCTTTACGCCCAAAGATACATTAAGGAGCTTCCCGCCGCCGGCGAGGTTGTCATTTTCGACAGGAGTTGGTACAACCGCGCGCTGGTCGAACATGTGATGGAGTTTTGTACCGATCAGCAATATGACGCATTCCTCCGCATGTGCCCTGGTTTTGAGACACTCTTGAAGAACAACGGCATCCTCCTGATCAAGTACTGGTTTGAAGTCAGTGAACAGGAACAACACAGGAGATTTCTACGGCGCATCGAAGATCCCATGCGACAGTGGAAACTGAGCCCCATGGATCTGGAGTCGCACCGCCGCTGGTATGACTATTCACGGGCCCGGGACGCGATGTTTGCCGCAACCGACACCCCGCAGTCTCCCTGGTACGTGGTGCAGGCGGATGAGAAGAAGCAAGCACGCCTCAATTGCATCTCCCATCTGCTGAGCCTCGTTCCTTGGAAGAAAATCCGGCGCGAGAAGGTTAAACTGCCGCCGCGGCAGAAGCCTAAGGGCTATAAGCCTCCCGACTGGAATTACCGTTTTGTGGCGGCGAAATACTGAAATACCAAGAAGTACCGATAAGCCTGGTTCAATCAATCGGAGTCCGCCACTCGGCGCAAACTGACACAGAAGCGCAAACCTGTCTCAAGTAGCGAGCTAGCGGAGCTCGCACCTGCAGGAGCGACCGAGACACAAGGGCAAACGATCACCCGTATGCTCGTGAATTCCCGAGTATTCTCCATCCTTCATACCAGTTGAAGCCCGCGGCAGTAGAGTTGTGCGCTTAACAATGGCGCCAGCAAAGAAAACGATCGGTGGAGCAGAGTACAGAAGACATCGCATCGCTGCGGTGTCGAATCTTGACGCTTGCAATCTTCGAAGCCCTGATCGATCATCTGACAGTTCGTGCAGTCGTACGGTTCGAGGGGGGAAGATGGTTGACTTAAACCCCGGGAGCCTGCTCGCCAAAGACCCCCGCAAAATTCGTACGCTTCTAGTGGAAGACAACGGAGCCTTTTTAGATTACGTGAGGGGAGTGCTCGCTCGGAATCCTGCAGTTCACATCATTGGGCAAGCGCGGGACGGGCTGGAGGCAATCCAGAGTGCTACCGAGTTGATCCCAGATCTCATTTTGCTGGACATTGGCTTACCGCGGATGGATGGGCTCCAAGTCGCCAGGAATGTTCTTCACAATGTGCCGAAGTGTAGAATTATCTTCCTGACCCAGGAAGGGGGAGCCGACTTTGTGGAACTTGCGTTCGAGATCGGCGCCGCTGGCTACGTTCTCAAGACGCGGGCGAACCAAGATTTGTGGCGAGCGGTCATACACGTCTGCGAGGGCAGGCGGTATTTGGGTTCGGGCTTGGAACCTCCACCTAAGTTCCAGTCAGTGGTTCAGCCAGTCGGCGCCAGCTAGGTTTCCGGAGGGAATTCTTCCGCTAAATACCAGATCCGGCGGTTCGACCCATGAGCGACCACTGTCAATTTTGACAGGTCATCGATTGCGCCGCCCCCTGATACAAGAGTTTTGGCAATTCCTTCGCGGCCAGGGCAGGTGAGCGACTGATGAGTCTCGCTGAGATTGCAGCCGGATCCGTTTGGATGCTGTGTATGCGTCAGTGAGTCATAGCTGAGGCTGATTGGTACAATTCGAAGCTCTCGTAGACCTGCATGGCGATGACATCTAAGTTTTCCCCCGGCAATGCCACTCCACCCCGGCTTTCGCTCGCCGCCATTGTTGCAGCAACCCTAATTGCGCTACTCGCTATGCGAGAGTCCATCGAAGCCACGCGTCCTGGCTCTCCACACCTGGGCTATGCCCTTGCCTGCGCAGTTGCAGCGATCCTCCTCATGCAGGTCTCTTTTGTCGCCGACCATACGATCAAAAAGAAGTTGCTGAGAGAGGCGCTCAATTCTAATGAACATCTCCGCGTGGCTCTGACCTCCTCGGACTCGGTGGCTTGGGACTTTGAATCGAAAACCGGAGTCAATACCTGGATCGGAGATCTGCGCGGAATGTTCGGTATCGATTCAGAGACGTTTAAAGCGCACCAGGGTGAATTTTATGAATCGGTACACCCCGACGATCGTCACGCGGTTGCAACTGCGATCGCGCATGCGCGTGCTCACGGAACAGAATATACCGCCGAGTTCCGGATCGTGCGCAAAGACAAGAGCATACGATGGATCAGCGCAAGGGGATGTTTCTTCTACAACAATGCGGGATATCCGGAACGCATGGTTGGCGTGGGGATGGACATCACGGATCGCAAATGTGCAGAACAGGCTCTTCGCGAAAGCGAAGAACGCTTTCGACTCGTGGCCAACACCGCCCCTGTCAAGATCTGGATGTCAGGCCCCGACAAATTGTGCACCTATTTCAACAAACGTTGGCTTGAGTTTACGGGCAGGTCCCTGGAGCAAGAGATGGGGAATGGATGGGCCGAGGGAGTTCATCCCGACGACTTTGATCGGTGCCTTAAGACATACACCGAATCGTTCGATGCGCGAGAGCCCTTTGTTATGGAATACCGGCTGCGCCGGTATGACGGCGAATACCGCTGGCTTCTGGATTCCGGAGTTCCTCGATTCAATGTAGACGGCAGCTTCACCGGCTACATTGGATCCTGCATAGACGTATCCGCACGAAAAGCTGCCGAGGACGCGCTCGCGTCCGTCGGCCGGCGCTTGATCGAAGCTCATGAAGAAGAACGAGCCTGGATTGGAAGAGAGCTTCACGATGACGTCAACCAGCGGCTCGCGCTGCTTGCGGTTGAATTGGACCATTGCAAACAGCAGCCGGCCGATAGCTTCCATGTTCAGAAGGTGATTCAGCATGCACAGGAGCGCATCACTGAAATCGCCAGAGATGTGCAGGCTCTCTCCCATCGTCTGCACTCTTCGAAGCTGGACTATTTGGGCTTTGCGGCGGCAGCCAGCAGTTTGTCGAGGGACATCGCTCAACAGAGCAAAGTTCGAGTGAACTTCTCGGACCAGGGGGTTCCGCGCAACTTGCCGAAAGAGATCGGCCTGTGTTTGTTCCGCGTCCTGCAAGAAGCGCTCCAGAACGCCGTCAAGCATAGTGGCACCAAAGACTTCGAGGTGAGGCTTTCTTGCACTGACAGCCGACTAGAATTGACAGTGGTTGACCATGGCAGGGGCTTTGATCCCGATGCAGCCGTTAACCACCGGGGATTAGGACTGATCAGCATGCGTGAACGGCTGCAGTTGGTAAACGGGAGCTTTTCGATCGAATCAAAAACTCATTTCGGAACAACCGTCCGAGCATCCGTTCACCTTCGGGAGGAGCAGATTCAGGCGATGGCTAGCTGAGGACGCCTTCTAGCAACTGTGAGTTCTTACAGCTGACAATAACGCCGCAAGATCCTATGATCAACTGCGGCGAGAGACCCACGCTACAGAGTTGGCTGAGCTCTCTCAACCCGAGACTGGAACCGCGACACGCCTCTTCGCACGCGGTTCCAGCCACTTTTCTATTCTTTGTGCCTCTGGAAATCAGAGTTCCAGCAGCGCACACTCAAACGCCACTGGCAGCTAAATATGCGAGCCATGCGAGACCTGCAATCCCAGCTGCCGTTCCAAGTAAAATCCCAACCACTCCAGGCCAGCAAACGGCGGATGAATCCAGCATCACAAGACCATCGACGACCTCAGGATTGCTCTTAAGACTTCGCCCAGGCAGACACTCCCGGTAATCTGTCGCCGAATCAAGGTAATGAATTTCGGCCCAAATATAACAGTCGCCTGTACGAAAACTGGAGTTCGTGCTGTGGAAGTTGCGCTCAATGCGATTCGTCATGATATTTCCAATGTTCCGCGCTCCCCTGCCCTACCACTTGGCATGCCGTGTCTTCAAGTTTTGTACAGAGGAACTCGTAGACTCACAACTGGCAAGCGGAACAGGTATCCCCACCGAAGTAACAAGGCCTCGATCAATCGAGAGTTTCGTCACTGGCACTACTGACAGTTACTGCCAGCCCCCACCGATTTCTAGACTCTGGCTATGCTCGGCAAAGATGCCTTCGGGGGTCATAACGAGTCGACGGCTTCGATGATGGTCTTGCGGCAGCTCGAGCGTTGGTTCCTGGTTCTCGGCACAGTTTTGCTTTCGGTTTACTTCGGATTTCTGCTCGACAGAGCCATTGTGAGCCGCTTTTCTCTTTCGGGATTCTCGTTGGAGCAGGCAGGCCAGCAACCAGAGCGTCTGCGGACCTCCGCGACAAGGTGGCCCGTGGGTGCCGCACAGTGGTCGAACGAGCGCCTGGCTGCATACCGTCTGAGCTTGAGTCGACGTCTTGCTGTCCCGACTCTCGCCGTTCTCCGTATTCCGCGAGTAAATCTCATGGCACCGGTTCTAGAAGGCACTGACGAGTTCACGTTGAATCGCGGGGTTGGACATATCCACGGCACTGCCGGACCTAAGGACCCGGGAAACTTTGGAATCGCCGGCCATCGTGATGGTTTCTTTCGCGCATTGAAAGATATCGCGATTGGAGACACGGTCGAAATAGAACTTCGGGACCGACTGGTTCTATATCGCGTCACGAACACGAGCATCGTGGACCCAACCCAGGTAGGCGTCTTGAGAGACCGCTCCGTCTCGAGCTTGACGCTGGTGACCTGCTACCCGTTTTACTTTATCGGGAGCGCACCCAAGCGCTTCATTGTTTCGGCGGTGCGCACCGGGTCGGTGCCGTTGCATGGTGCAGGGGGAGTATCCGAGGGAATCCCTCCCGTAAATGTTGTTGCACAAAATCTGATTCCCAGGACGGTAAAGCCAATCAAGGAGAAAATTCAATGAAGCAAACAATTGGAAGCGCAACAACATTAGTGGTACTTCCAGCGCTGTTCGTGTTCTGCGCCCTTGCGGCAGTCGCAAACGGCCAGGTGCAAACAACAACAAATACAACGAGTGCGGAGCCCACACATGACGTCACGGTTGAACGTGGAGAAGTCGTTCATGTTTCTGGCAATGATCTGGTTGTGAAAATGGAGGACGGGTCTCTTCGCGACTTCCACAATATCCCGGAATCAGCCAAAGTGACTGTGGATGGCCGAGAGCTTGGAATTCATGACTTGAAACCCGGCATGAAGCTGCAGAGGACATTAACGACAACTACGACCCCGCAAACGATTACGACGGTCCAGAAGGTTACGGGGAAAGTGTTTCATGTATCCCCGCCGACGACCTTGATTCTGACTTTGGAAGATGGCACAAATCAGAGCTTCACAATTCCGAAAGGCCAGACCTTCAATATTGACGGACAGGAACTGGACGCGTTTCATCTGAAAAAAGGAATGCGTGTAACGGCTACGAAAGTGGTCGAAGAACCCATGACCGTCGTGCAACACAAGCAGGAACTGACCGGCTCAATGCCGCCACCTCCTCCCGTGCCTGCCGCTGACACCCCGATATTGATCGCGGTAATAGCACCCATGCCGAAGCTGGCTCCAGCTCCGGTCACCCAGGCCGCAACCGCGGAACAGCTGCCAAAAACCGGAAGCAGTTTGCCGCTGGTCGGACTCGTCGGAATACTCTGTCTCCTGTGCGGGTTGGTTGCGAAGATCACACGATCTGCCTTGTCCTGATGAGTAACGGCAGAAGGGCGAGATGTGGCACGAGAATCCCATGCCATATCTCGTCCATTTTTTTTGCTTGAAATCTGAGTTGTTTCCCTCGGCGGGTGATGCATTTCAGGGCTGATACTCAGGCCGCGATCAGATGATTCCGAATGGCATATTGAACGAGCTCAGCGTTCGTACGGACGTTCAGGACTTCCATGATGCGGTATTTGTGAAAGGCAACCGTTCTTGTGGTGAGGTTTAGAACCGCAGCCACTTCCTTCATGCACTTCCCTTCTGCAAGCAACTGCAGAACCTCGCGCTGCCGTTCCGTGAGCTTGTCTGATTCATCCACGAACTTCTTGTCCTGGCGGATCAAAAAGTCAACTGTGTCTTTCGCGATCATCGGCGAGAGATAGGATTTCCCTCGCAAAACCTCTCTGACGGCAATCGCGAGTTCTGAGGCGGCACAAGTCTTCAACAGATACCCCGACGCTCCACGCCGAAAAGCCTCTGCAGCGAGATCAGCATCGTGATTCATGGTAAGGAAAATCAACTTGACGGAGGGGACCAACTCCTTCGCCTGTTGGGCCGCGTCCAGGCCATTCAGCAATGGCATAGCTACGTCAACAATGACTAAATGTGGGCGAAACTCCGCGACGGCTCGAACCAACGCGCGGCCGTCACTGACAGTTTGCACAACGTCGTAATCGGCTTCGAGAAGCTTGCGGCATGCCTCTGCGACAAGCGTGTGGTCGTCTGCAATCAAGACTCGTGGAACGTTCCTACGCACGCTGGGGATCATCTTCCACTCCAATTGCGATCCGATGCGCCAAGGTACAACGATTTGGGTTAAATCAAGAGTCCCTGAGTCTAGGAGTTCTTATTTCCCCTGCGATCCCGGTGCTGGTTCCGGTAGCGCTGCGGCTCGCGATATTTTTCAAATCTGGTGAAAGTACTGTACTACCGATGTCAACATTGGCCAATAGTATTTCTGCTAGTAAATGTACCTGTCGTGTTTAACAGGTCAGATTCGCCTGTAAAGTTTCGTAAACATTCTTGTCTCTAACGCCTCCGTCCTCCGCCGAAACTTCTTGCTCCTCCCATCGAACCAAAATTTTGTGTGCGCATTTGCCCCATCGATCGTGCTCGTTGCTGTTGCTGCAAGTCATTCGAGCGCGATGTGGACTGCCAACCACTTCCCTTGTTCTGCGACCAACTTGAGTTCTGACGATTGTAGCGGTACACCGTTCCGTCTTTGCCGGCATAAACGTTATTGTTTCCAACCGCCACTCCGCTGCCGGTATTAGTGTTGTA
>Ga0070714_100004829_pt1 | contig 10228 bp, 8 predicted proteins | sample LARL83metaG_FD_65450 | JGI IMG/M metagenome (GOLD analysis project Ga0070714, IMG submission 65450) | Corn, switchgrass and miscanthus rhizosphere microbial communities from Kellogg Biological Station, Michigan, USA - LAR L8-3 metaG | ecosystem: Host-associated > Plants > Roots > Rhizosphere ... | reverse complement strand
AGGTGATCCAGCAGCTGGTCCTCGGCCGCTGACACCGGCTCGCCGGGTGGCTTGCGCAACGTGATCGCGCCCAGCAGCTCGCCGCGGTGCCGGACCGGGACCGACCGCGTGGCGCTGAACGCGGGCAGCTGGTTCCCGGCGGCGAGCGGGACGGCGGCGGACGGCTCAGAGCCATGCGGCCAGGTCACCCTGGGCCGTAGCTGGGTCCCGACCCGGATCCAGACCTCGACCCGGACCGCGCCGGTGGCCGCGGCCAGAGCGGCCGCCATCCGGTCGAGGGCCGCGTCGGTGTCCAGCTGCCCGGCCATGTCCGCGGCGACGTCCGCGAGCACCTGATAAGGCGTGGCCCGATGGCCGTAGACGACGCGGTTGGCCACCAGCCGGGCGCGCTGGCGCACCGGCTGGAACAGCACCGCGATCACCACGGCAGCCGCGACCGTCAGCACCGGCCCGCCCGCGTAGCCGGCCAGGGTGCCGATGCCGATCACGATGCCCGCGTACACCGCGGTGAGCACGGCCGACAGGAGCCCGTACACCACCGCCCGGTTGATGATGACATCGATCTGGTACAGGCCGTGCTTGAGGATCGCCAGCGTGATGATCGCGGGGATCCCGTACAGCGCGATGACCGGCATCACGACGTAGGCGATGAGCGTCACCGGGTTGTTCATGTTCCCGGTGGCTGCGATGGCCAGCAGCGCCACGGCCTGGCAGCAGGCTCCTGCGACGGCGGCCAGGGCGATCCACTTGATCTGCTGCTGCACCTCGCGGCGGCCCGAACGGTAGCGGACGGCCAGGGACACGAAGGCCGCGGCCAGCAGCACGACGCCCAGCACCGCGAGGCCGTTGAGGGTCCCGATCAGGATGGTGGAAAGGACCGGTCCGAGCGTCCGGATGCCGAGCGGGTTCGCAAACGTCAGCGACGCGCCGCCGGGTGCGGGCAGCTGCACCAGCCGGGGGTGCACCACGAAGCCGATCATCGTCAGCGCCGTGGCCAGCAGGGCCAGCGCCGCGAACGGGCGCCAGCGGGGCGACGGCAGCCTGCCCGTCGGGAACAGCAGCAGCATGAAGGCCACGCCGATGAAGATCGGGACGAAACTCCACTCGGCCAGCAGGCCCGCCAGCCGGGGCGCGGGAAGGGTGCCGGGATGCGCCAGGCCCAGAACCGCATAGGCCGACCCGAGCATCATGACCGCTGTTCCGGCACCGACGCCCAGCAGGAACCAGCCGATTACATTGCCCGCCCGGCGGATGACCAGCACCCCAAGCGTGGCGTACAGGACCGCCGCCGGCACCGCGGCCAGGTTCGAGACTGCGTCCCTGGTCAGCATCTCGTTCCAGCCCAGAACGGTCAGGACCAGCGCCGCCAGCGACAGCGCCGTGATCGTGGCCCAGAGCACGGCGGTGGCCCGCCGGGAGCGGCTCACCGGTGCCGCCGTGATGTCGCGTACAGGAAGCCGGCGATGCCCAGGGCGAGCAGCCCATCCAGGGCGTGCAGGCCGCCGAACAGCGCGGTGTTGTCGGCCAGCCCGGCTAGCAGGCTCTGCAGCAGGGAGGTCTGCACGACCAGCACGCCGCACAGGACGAGCTGCAGCGCACCGGCCCGGGCGATCAGGGCCAGGACCAAGATGATGATCGCGACCCCGGCCAGGGTGAAGCCGAGGGTCTTGTGCGCGTCGAACGCGCTGGTCCCGCCGGCCACGTCGTGGTCGCCGAAGCTGAACACGCCCAGGCCAGCCAGGAAGATCTGGGCGCACCCGGCCAGCAGGAAGGCCAGCACGGCCCAGTGGTAGAGACGGAAGGCAGCGCCGCGAGGCGTAATCTTGCCGGCTCCCGTGGTCGGGGCTGATTCCGGGCCGGAAGGCCGGGGGCGATGGTTGACGGGCTGCTGTCCTGGCGTGCTTGATGTCTCGGTCACGTGTCCCCCTCCTGGCCCCGACGGCAGGCCTACGCTGCGAACCTAGGTCCGCCGCGCTGTGCCGGAACACGGTGCTGACCGCAGAGCCGGGGTGAGGCTGACCGCAGCCCCGGTTGCGGTGTTCCACCTTCCCCAGTTGCATCCGGCGAGGTCACACTGGGGCTATGCGTCCTGTCAGCGCGGTGCTCGCGGTCCTCGGCGGCTGCGCGCTGGTCGCCGCGGTCGCGATCCAGCTGGCCCACGACCCGGCGGGCGCGGGCTGGGTCTTGGTGGGGCCGGGGCCCTTCTACGCGGTCGGGCTGGTCTGGGTGCTCCGCAGGCCAGGCCAGCGCGTCGCGGTCTGGCTGCTCGCGTCCGGAACGACGTTCCTGGTCGACGTCTGCGTCGGCGATGCCGTGCTGCCGTTGCTGCACGGCGTGTCGTACGCCTGGGTGATCTGGCTGATAGGGGCGTGGGCCGACACGGGAAGCGCGGTGGCGGGGATCGGCCTGATCGGGCTGTTCCCGACGGGTGTGCCACAGCGGACGGCCGAACGGTGGGTGCTGCGGATCGTGGCTACCGCGGCGGTGCTGCTGCCGGTGCTGTTCCTGCTGAGCAACCCCACGGCGCCCAGGGATACGTTCCCCGGACCCGCGGGGCCGGGCGTCACCAGCCCGCTGTTTCTGCCTGCGCTCCACCCGGTGGGGCCGGCCGTGGCCGGGCTGTACTACAGCTTTGCCGCCTGGACGGTGCTCGCTGTGATCATGCTGTACTTGCGGTACCGGCGGTCGCTTCCGGACGACCGCCGCCGGATCCGGTGGCTGCTGGCGGGCGCGATGGGCGCGCTGGTGTCCGCGGCCGCGCTCTTCGCGGTGGCCCTGTCGCTCAGCGCCAGCTTCTTCGCTCTCGCCGTCATCCAGGTTCTCTGGGTGCTGCTGCTGGTCTTCGTCCTTGGCTCGCTGATCGCTGCCACGTCACAGGACGGGCTCCTGGGCATTGACCGGTCGGCCCGCAGGTCCCTGGTCTACCGGACCGTGTGGGTGATGATCGCGGTGGCCTATGTGGCCGCGGCCGCCGCCTTGGGCCTGCTGGCCAGCCATTTCCTGCCGGTCGGGCCGGCGGTGCTGCTCGCCGTGGGCGCCACGCTGCTGTTCCAGCCGGCGCAGCGTAGGCTCGAGCGGCTGGCCGACCGGTGGGTCTTCGGGGCGCGGCTCGACGGCTACGACGTACTCGCCCGCTTCGGGTCGATGCTGGAAACCTCGCCTGGCCCTGCTGACCTGCTGCCCAGGCTGGCGGTCGCGATCCGGGACGGACTCGGCCTGCAGTGGGCCCGGGTGCGCCTGGACGTCGCGGCCTCGGCCGAGATGCCCACGGCCGGCGCGGCCGGGATCGCACTGAATGACTCCGCCCCGCCCGCGCTCGTCGTGCCGCTGACGCACGCCGGGTCGGTGCTCGGGCGGATCGAGTGCGGCGAGCGCCGGGACGGGCCGCTGCTCGATGAGGACCGGCGTCTGCTGGCCGACCTGGCCGGCCAGGCCGCCACGGCCGCGCGCAACCTGCACCTGACCGCGGAGCTGAGCGACCGCCTGGACGTGATCAGGCGGCAGGCCCGGGAGCTGACCGCGTCGCGCGCCCGGGTGGCGCAGACTCAGGACGCGGAGCGCCAGCGCATCCAGCGGGACCTGCACGACGGCATCCAGCAGGACGTGGTGGCCCTGACGGCCACGCTGGCCCTGGCCCGCGAACGGCTGCGGCGCGGCGACCAGCGAGCCGACGAGCCGCTGGCCGAGCTTCAGCGTGACCTGGGCGATCTTCTGGTCCACCTGCGCGAGTTCGCGCACGCGATCCACCCGCCGGTGCTGGCCGATCAGGGGCTGCTCGAGGCGATCGAGGCCCAGGCCGCCCGGCTGCCCCTCGAGGTCGTGATCGAGGCCGACCCGGCGCTGCGCGGCGTCCGCTATCCCCAGCACATCGAGACCACCACCTGGTTCGTGGTGTCCGAGGCGCTGACCAACGCGGTCAAGCACGCCCGGGCGGCCCGGGTGCAGGTCGCGCTGGCCCAGCCGAACGGAAGCCTGGCCGTCGAGATCCGCGACGACGGCTGCGGCTTCGACTCGGCTACCGTGCGCGGCCTGGGCCTGGCCAGCCTGGCCGACCGGATCTCGATCGTGCACGGCGACCTGCGTATCGACAGCGCACGCGGGCGGGGCACTACGCTGCGGGCTGAGATACCCCTGACCGCGGTGGACGGCAGCGATGGCTGAGCCGCTCCGCATCGTCATCGCCGACGACAACTATCTGGTCCGGGAGGGGACCCGGCGGCTTCTGGAGGATTCCGGCCACGTGTCGGTGCAGGCCGCGGTGGGGTCGGCGCCCGAACTGCTTGACGCGGTCCAGCGCTCCCGGGCCGACGCGGTGCTGACCGACATCCGGATGCCGCCGGCCGGGGCGGCGGACGGCCGGGACGGCAGGCCGGCCATGGAGGGCATCGACGCCGCTCACAGCATCAAGGCGGCCGACCCCGCGGTCGGCGTGGTCATCCTCTCCCAGTACGCCGACGAGTCGTACGCGTTCGAGCTGTTCCGCAACGGCACGGCCGGGCTGGCCTATCTGCTCAAAGACCGGGTCGGTGATCTGCAGCAGCTGCTGTTCGCGCTGCGCGAGGTGGTCAAGGGGGGTTCGGTGATCGACCCGCAGGTGGTCGACGCGCTGGTCACCCGGCGGGCCCGGCTGCGGGAATCGCCGCTGGCCCGGCTCACCCCGCGCGAGCTGGACGTGCTGCGGGAGATGGCCCAGGGCCGGGGGAACGCGGGCATCGCGCAGAACCTGTCGCTGTCGGAGTCGTCCGTGGAGAAGCACGTCAACGCGATCTTCACCAAGCTCGACCTGTCCGGTGAGCAGCTCGTGCACCGGCGGGTGGCCGCGGTGCTGACGTTCCTCCGGGACGCGGGTCTGCGCCCGCCCGGCTGACCGGGCCCACAATGGTGGGGTGGGCCTCGCACCGGGTTACTTCCCGACCGGGCGCAGCCGTGGTGTCACCGTGGCTGTCGACGGTTTCTTCGCGTTCGTGTGGTTTGGCTGGGGCCAGGCGGACGCGCCGTCCTGGCTGGTAGTTCCCTTGGCGGTGGGGGCCGGGCTGGCCGCCCTGCTCGCCGTGGCCGGGGTCGTGGTGGCCAAGCGGTCGGCGGGCCGGCTGCCCGCCATGAGCGACCCGGTGGTCCGGCGCCGCTACGGCATCCTCGTGGGCCTGGAGTTCGGGCTGCTCGGTGCGGGTGCCGCCGTGCTGGGTATCACCGGGCAGTACCAGTGGACTCCCGTGTGGATCTGCTTCGGTGTCGGGGTGCACTTCTTCCCGCTCGCCGAGGTGCTGGAGAACCCGTCGTTGCGCCCGCTGGGGGCGCTTCTCGTCGCCGTCGCCCTGGCGGCCCTGGTGATCGGCCTCGCCTCCGCGGTGGCGCCGTCAACGGTTACTGGCCTCGGGGCTGGGCTGTGTCTTCTCGCGTTCGGCCTGACCAGCCTCGGCGTGCGCGGCCCGGAGCGCGTCAGTCCGGTCTGATGCCCCGTCGGGTGATACCAGCGCGCGATGCGGGATGCTGCAGGCCAGCGCCAGCGTGGCGAGGAAGGAGTAGAAGAAGAGCGCGACCCACGCGCCGCGCGCTGAGGTGACCGCGAACGCCGCGCCGAAGCCAGGCGCGGTGAAGGCCCAGACCGGGATCGGCGCGAGGGCGGCAATGCCGAGCGTGATGCGGGCCCACCGGGGCCCGCGCCCGGACAGCGCGTACCCGCCCGCCATGCCGAACAGCGGTATGGCGAGCGCGCCGCCGCCGAGCCCGGCTTCGAGCAGCGCTTCGAGCCCTTGCGGCGTGGCGAACACGAAGAGCGGGAACGCCAGGGGAGCCAGGGCGAGCCACCGCCATCCGCGCCGTCCGCCCGTCCGGCGGAGGTACTCTGCCCAGCCGAGCAGGACGCCGGTGATGACCCCCGGCAGCAGGATCTGGGCGAACGTGCCGTACCAGGCGACCTCAGACCCTGACCCGGCGAGCGCGGCCATGAAGCCCCGCAAGCCGGCCGCCCACGCGAGCCCGCACACACCGCCGACCGCGAGCAGCGCCACGGCGGACTGGGATTCTGGCCGGGAGTGATCGGTGAGTCCATCCATGCCGTCACCGTAAAACCACTGTGATCTGCCCCGACACCGTGCTGGCCGCTGAATCGGGGTGAGGCTGGCCGCCATGATCGGTGTGGTGCCCCGCCGCCCGGCTTGAGGGCAATCCACAGGTCAGGCCGGATGAGCGCGGCCGGGCTTGGTCCCGGTGATCAGCCGCTCACGGTCGAACAGCTGCGACACGAACAGGTACGCGCCGATGTCGATGACCAGGAGAACACCGCCGAGGGTCAGGGCCAGCCCCAGCGTCGGGGTGATCACCGCGAACGACATCAGCGCTATCAGCGCGATCGGCGGAAAGCTGGCCAGGATGCCCAGCTGCTGCGCGATGCGGACCTCACTGACCTTGGACGAGATGGCCAGGCCCACCCAGATGGCCCAGCCGCCCAGCAGCGGGATGAAGAACACCTCGCCGCGCAGTTCCGGGGCGTGCCACACCGTGCTGGCCACCACAGGGTCGGCGCCGAACTGCACGATGGCCAGGAAGGCGCCCAGGATCAGGTACCCGACGCCGACCGCGGGGATAAGGGCCGCCGCTGCCTTGCCGATCAGGAGTTCCTCCCGGCGGATCGGCGTGGTCAGCAGCGGTTCCAGGGTGCCCTGATCGCGCTCGCCCACCACCGAGTACGCGGCGATAGTGGACGGCAGCACGGCCGGGATCAGCAGCAGGTACAGGAGCGCGAAACCGATCACCTTCTGCAGCGCGGCGTGACCCTCGGATGCGCCCTGGCTGAGAATGGTGACGGTCGGCACGACGAGGAAGATGACCGGCAGGACAGCCATCGTGCCGACGATCAACGGGCTGCGCCGGAACTCGGTGAGCTCCTTGCGGACAACGGCGCCGATGCGGGCCGCGCTGATGCTCATTGGGCCCCGCCCTCCTGGTCGGTGATCAGCTCCAGGTAGACGTCCTCCAGCGTGTGGTGCGACTCGCCGATCGACAGCACATCGGCGCCCGCGGCAACCAGCGCCCTCGTCACCGCCGGCGCCGCTTGGGCCGGGTCGGACACCGCCAGGGCGTAGTTCGCCGGGCTGTGGCCGGCCGGGGCGGCGGCCTGCCAGCCCTGGACGGCGGGGAGGCCCGTGAACACCTGGGCAGGCTGGCCCAGCGGCGCGGCCGTGGTGACCGCCAGAGACCGGCTGAACAGCGTCTGGCGCAGCTCGTCCGGCCGCCCGATGCTCCGCAGCGAGGTGTTCATGATGGCGACCCGGTCACAGAGCCGTTCTGCCTCATCCAGCCGGTGGGTGGTGAGGAAGACAGTGACGCCCCGGTCCCGCAGCGTCCCGATCAAGTCGTGCACATCGTGGGCGGCCACCGGGTCCAGGCCCGAGGTGGGCTCGTCCAGGAACATGACCTCCGGGTCGTTGAGCAGCGTGCGGGCCAGGGCCACCCGCTGCCGCAGGCCCTTGGACAGGCTCCCGCAGCTGTCCTGGGCACGATCGCTGAGGCTGACCGCGTCCAGGGCTTCCCTGATCCGGGCCTCCCGCCGGGCCAGGCCGTACAGGCGGGCGAAGAACTCCAGGTTCTCGGTCACCGTCAGCCGCCGGTACAGGCCAGGAGCCTCCGGCATGATCGCGATTCGCTGGCGGATCTCCGCCTCGTTGCCCTGAGCCAGGGGGACGCCCGCGACCACCGCAGCCCCCGACGTCGGCGCGATCAGCGTGCCCAGGATCCGGACCGTGGTGGTCTTGCCCGCCCCATTGGGACCCAGGAAGCCGAACACCTCGCCGCGGGCCACGCTGAACGACACATCAGCGACAGCGGTCCGGCCGCCGAACTCCTTGGTCAGGTGGCTGACCTCTAGCGCGGCGGCCCCGGCCGAAGGCCACGGCCCGCCGCCAGAGGACGGCGAGGACGCCGGTCCCGGCCCCGGTGGCGAGACTGACGGCTCGCCGCCGACCGGCGGCTGGGCGGATGGCCCCGGCCCCGGGACCCGCTGGGTCATCCGGGCCCGCCTGCCTATCCAGACCGTGGCCGCGAACATAAATAACTGATATCAGATTATTGCTGGCTAGGTCAACTGGCCAGGTCCAGCCCGAGCCAGCGAGCCAGGTCCTCGATCTCGCCGGAGATGGCGGCGGTCATGGCCCTGCTGAAGGGCACGTCCTCATGGACGGCGTTGACCCGCAGGACGCCGCCCCGGCGGTCGGCGGTGGCGTCGACCTTTCCCACCAGGCGGTCCTCGTAGAGGATGGGCAGCGCGAAATACCCCCACCGGCGCTTGGCGGCGGGCTTGTACATCTCCAGCTGGTAGTCGAACTCGAAGAGCTCGAGCGTGCGCTTGCGGTCATGGATCAGCTGGTCAAAGGGCGACAGCAACGCCGCGCGTCCCGAAAACGGCTGGCCCAGCTGGGAAGGATCGACTCGCCACCGGCCTCTGACGCCCTGGACGACCGCCGGCTCGCCGGCCTCGGCCACGTCCGGTGGATCGACCGGGCGCTCTGGCCCCTGCGCGCGGACGAGGCCCAAGGCGCGCAGCCGCCGCTCGTTCCTGAGGCGCAGTGCCTCGTCCGCCGGGATGACCGGGTCGTCGGGGTAGACGCGGCTGGCCAGGTCCCACAGCCGCTCACGGCCCTTCCGCCCCGCGACCGCCACCTCGCCCCGTGACGCCATGAGCTCTAGCATCTGCGTGACGTTGCGGTTGTTCGTCCACCCCGTTGACGCCCAGGGTCGCAGGCACTTATCCGGAAGATCGCGGGACGGCAGCGGCCCAGCCGAGCGCAGCCGGTCAAGGATGTCCCGGCGGCACATGTCGTTGGCCAGCACCCAGTCCCGGCGCAATACCTGCCAGTCGCGCAGCGGCCCGCGCCCCGGCCACTCGGCCATTTCCGCGCGGTACAGCACCAGGTCCTCGCTGGGCCGGATCATCGCGCGGAGCTCGATCAGCGTGCGGTTCTTCAGCGCCGCCTCCAGGTCGGCGGGCGAGTACGAGGACCCAAGGCGGCTCCAGGCCACGAGGTCGGCGGTCGGTGCGATGGCCGCGGTCGGGTCGATCTGAAGCAGGGTCAGGCGGCGGACCACGTCATGCAGCGCGGTCGGCCGGGCGCCGTCCAGGAGCTGGGCACGCACGGCGATGCGGCGCGCGTCGAGACGCGAAAGCTCGTGAACAGCCACCACCCAAGGCTAAGCGGCAGGTCCGGCCGCCGGCCGCGGACCGGGCTCATCCTCGGCTTGGTGGTCAGCCCTCCTGATGATGCGCAGCCAGGTGCGCCCCCAGGACGTCATAGCCAAAGTCGGCGGCGGGATCTCGCCACACCGAATGAGCGTGGTTCGCCTGGCGCTGCGTGTTGTCGTACTCGATGACCAGGTCCGGGCCCTGCAGGCGGTAGTAAAGCGGCCGGCCGGGGTCGGTGGGCCCGGCCCAGGCCAGGTGGACGGCATCCAGCACGGCGTCGTTGTCGTAGTCCGCCAGCGGCGACAGGCCGTCAGGGACCCGTCCCAGGTAGGTGGCCAGCAGCGCGCGCAGCAGATCCCGCTGCCCCGTGTCGAGCTCCTGAGCGGGCAGCCCCTTGGGGGCGCTGGTCAGCGCGAGCCGCCGGTAATCGCCGGCGTCGTAGCCAGAAGCCCGCTCGGCGTCGGCGTCCATCCGCGCTATCCGCTCCGCGAGCTCCGGTTCTGTGAACGGCCGGCGCCACACGTCGCGCAGGTACAGCATCTGGTCGCCGTCGGCCAGGTGGGGCCGGTTACCGCCGACGATGTCCGCAGGCGCCCGGTCGAGAAGGATCGCCCGGTCAGCTTGCCCGGGATCAAGCGAGCGGACCAGCTCACGAGCCAGATCCTCGGTTCCGCTCAGCGGGCGCAGCGGCGGGGAACCCAGCAGTGGCGACGCCGCCGGATCCGCGCCGAGGAAGCAGGGGGTGACCGAGCGCACCATGCCGTCGATGACGAGGTTGTTTATCGAGACGTGGTGGCCGCCGAAGCGCCAGCCCCAGGGCGCCGAACCGCCGGGCTCGCCGAAGACCCGCAGGTAATACAGGCCGGGGTCGCGGCCCCGTTCGCGGCCCCAGTCGACGGACCAGCCCTCGACCTGATCGAGGACGTTGTCCAGCCCGATAATCGTGGCGACGGTGACGTACCCGGCGGTGGACAGCCCGCTGGCGACCAGCTGGTGAGCACGGCGCTGCTGGGCGGGCCGCTGGTCCGCCAGGGTCAGGCCGCCGTGGTC
>Ga0070714_100004824_pt1 | contig 10232 bp, 9 predicted proteins | sample LARL83metaG_FD_65450 | JGI IMG/M metagenome (GOLD analysis project Ga0070714, IMG submission 65450) | Corn, switchgrass and miscanthus rhizosphere microbial communities from Kellogg Biological Station, Michigan, USA - LAR L8-3 metaG | ecosystem: Host-associated > Plants > Roots > Rhizosphere ... | reverse complement strand
CCCAACGCCCAACGCCGTTCATTCTTCCCGCAACGCCGCCACCGGATCGAGCCGCGAAGCGCGCCACGCCGGCAGCGCGGCTGCCGCAACACCAACGACCGTGAGCACGACTACAGCCGTCGTCATCATCGCTGGATCCGTCGGCCCGACATCGTACAGGAACGATGACATGAGGCGCGTCGTGGCCGCGGCCAACCCCACACCAAGCGCGACACCCACGACCACGATCGCCAGCACTTCGCCGAGCACCATCCGCACGACCCGCATTTGCTCGGCGCCTAACGCGATGCGCACGCCGATCTCGTTGCGACGACGCGCGACCATGTACGCCATGATCCCGTACAGCCCAATCGTCGCCAGGATCATCGCAAGCCCGCCGAAGAATCCCGACAGCGTCGCGATCGACCGCGAGAGCGTGAGCGATTCGTCCAGTTGCTGGTCCAGACTGATGATGTCGAGCGTAATCTGTGGATTCACGCTCGCGATCGCCATCGTCACGGTCGGCACGAACGTACCGAGCATGCCGGCCGTTCGAATCTCCAACGACATCTGCTGCGCCTCGGGCGTGAGCTGCGCACGTGGGAAGTAGGTGATCGACTGCGCCGAATCGCGCAGTGATCGATACTTCGTCGTACCGACGACGCCGATCACCTCGATTGGCTCGCTCCAGCCGCTGCCTTCCTGCCGCTCGAAGTGGCGGCCCACGGCGGCCGGCGTGCCAAAGAAGTGTCGCGCCATAGCTTCGTTCACGATCGCAACCTTTGGCCCCGTGCGGCTGTCATGCCGGTCGAAGTCGCGCCCCGCGAGAATGCGAATTCCCAGCGTCCGGAAAAAGCCGTCGGTAACTGGGGTTACCCACGAGACCGCATCATCCTCGTTCTTCGGCGTGAATCCTTCGGTCCGGAAGACGTCGTTCCACGTCGAGTTGCCAACGGGCGTGACCTGCGAGCCGCTGGCGGATTGAACACCCGGCAGGGAGCGCACGGCATTGAGTAACCGCTCACTCAACACGAGTCGCTGATCTGGCGGCGTGTTCGTGTTCCGGTAATCCGCCTGGACGAGCAGCACGCCCTGTCGCTGAAATCCGGGATCGACCGTCGCCAGGCGGCGCCAGCTGCCGATGAGAAGCCCCGCTCCGACGATCAGCACGAGCGAGAGCGCAACCTGAACCGCCACGAGTGCCTTTCCCATCCGAAATCGGCTATGTCCTTCCGCGACGCCACGCCCCTGGGCTTTCATGGCCGCCTGCGGATCCACACGAGCCGCGCGCCACGCGGGCACCAGGCCGAAGAGCAGTCCGGTCAGCGTCGCCATCGCGATGGTGAACAGCAGCAGGCGGACATCTATCGCAAGATCGAGCGAGATGGCGCGCTGCCCGCTCGACAATAGCCTGACGAGCGCACGGCTGCCCCAGATCGCGAATCCGATTCCGAGCACGGCGCCGACACCCGACAGCAGCAGGCTCTCGGTGATGAGTTGTCGCACGAGGCGGCCGCGCCCCGCGCCAAGCGCCAGCCGCACCGCCATCTCGCGTTGGCGCACCGCCGCTCGCGCAAGCAGCAAATTGGCCACGTTGGCGCAGGCAATCAGAAGCACGAGTCCGACGATCGCCATCAGGACATACAGCGCTTTCTCGTACATCATCCGCGTGATCGAGAACCCTCTCGACGCATCGCCGACGGTGAATGTCAATTTCCGAAAGTTCGCGAGAGCGTCCGCTGGCCAGTTCGGCGGAATCGTCGCATCGATGATGCTCGGCGCGATCGTCGCGAAGCGCGCGTTCACCTGGGCCCGAGTCAGCCCAGGCTTTGGTCGACCCATGATCTGCAGAAACCAGCTGCTGCGTTCGTCGAGCTGGCTGTTGGCGCCCATGACGATCTTCTCGCTGCACATTGGCGCGAAGAGTTGCGGCCGCTCGCCGACGCTCAGGCCGGAGAAGCGTCCATCGGCGACGCCGACGATCTGGAATGGGTGCCCGTTCAGGGAAAGCGTGCGCCCGACAGCACCAGGATCGCCCGAATAACGGCTCTGCCAGAACCCCTCGCTCAGCACCACGATACCCGGACATCCTCGAAAATCGTCTTTCTTGTCGATGAGCCGGCCAACGACCGAGCGAACGCCTAACGTGGCGAAGTAGTCGCCGCTCACCATGTTCGCGTCCACGCGCTGCGTCGGGCCACCCGACGTCAGATTGAAGCTCGTCTGCCCATACGCGAACACGCCGCTGAACATGTCCTGCCGATCGCGAATCGCCTCCCACAGCGGATTCGTGAAGATGACTTCGTTGGTGTTCCGCGCTATCGATACGAGCTCCTCGGGATGCCTCACGGGGAGTGACTTGAGCACGAGCGCGTCGATCACCGTGAAGATCGCGGTGTTCGCGCCGATGCCGAGAGACAGTGAAAGGATGGCGACGATGGCGAACGCGGGAGCGGCGACGAGGGATCGCAGCGCGTAGCGCACGTCGGCAATTACACTGTCGAGCCACGCGAACAGATCCCGTTCACGCGTCAACTCGTCCTGATACGCCAGACTGCCGAAGCGGCGCCGCGCTTCCCATCGTGCCGTATCCGGCGCCATTCCTCTCGCCACGAGATCGTCGGCACGCTCGGCGAGGTGGAACTGCATCTCGCGCTTGATCTCCTTCGAGAGAGCGTTCTCGCGCAGGTGATTCCTCAGGCGGCCGAGCCAGGACATTCAGACCTCCAGATCGATATGCGCTGGCGCGTCAGGCGTAGCGCAATACACGTGTGACTCCAGTGCGGAGTCGTGTCCAGCTCTCCTCTTCCACCTCGAGCTGCTTTCGTCCCGCGGGCGTGATGGTGTAGAACTTGGCCTCGCGATTCTTCTCGGTCGTACCCCACTCGGCCTTGAGCCAACCATCCTGCGCCATGCGGTGGAGCGCTGGGTAGAGCGACCCCTCCTCGACGCGTAGCAGATCAGCCGAGACACGCTGGATGTGCGACGTGATCGCGTAGCCGTGCATGCGCCCCTGCGCGGCGAGCGTCTTGAGCACCAGGAGCGCGAGCGTGCCCTGGAGAATGTCGTTCTTGTGCCGTGGCATGACACCGATATAGCTATGCCTAGCTAGCTTTGTCAACATCGAGGGATGACATTCTCATCGCCTACGTGCGCAAGGTGCGACTCGAGGTGCACGACGTGCGCACGGTGTTCGGCGAACAAGACGACGACTACAGAAACGACAGCGGGGGTATCAGTCCGTTCGTCGAGTAGTCGCTAACGAACGCCCTGGCGGATTGCCTCCCTCACGCCCTCTGGGACTTCGAGCTCGTCCGGGTCCCAATCGATCGGGCTGCCCGCGCCGACGAGAAGGCGTGCGACCGCCGCGTGGTCCGCGCCCGGCCGTCCACAATTCCTCGAGCCATGACAGCACCAGCCTAACGGCGTTCCGCCATAGTGCGGATCGCGCACCGTCACGAGCGCGCGGCCGCGCTCCGCTTCGAGAATTGCCGCCACGCCCTCGGGTGAGCCCTCCCAGGCGGCACAATGCAGGGCCGTCCCGCCCGTGGGACCGGATACGCTGCGCACGGCTGGGTCGAAGCCGAGCTCCATCATCAGCTTCACGGCGCGCGCATTCGCCAGCCACGCCTCGTCCGTGAGCGCTCGGCGATCCGCCCCCGTCAGGTTCTCGACAATGTCCGGATGCTGCCGGACAATATCGAGCGCCGTCGGCCGATCGCCCTCGTGACACGCGAGCAGGAGCCGCTGCGCTGGTGTCGCATACTCTCGCAGCACAGTCAGCGTCTCTCGCTGCCCGAAGCGGGCCGCGGTGTGCAGTGGGGTGAGACCCGGCCCGATCGTCCACTGGTAGATGTGATAGCTGCTCGGAGGCTTCTCGCCATACTCGCCCTGGCTCGTGCGCAGCGTCAGCAGCGACGGATCGCGCTCGACCAGCTCACGCACCCTACTCGTTAGGCCCAGCGCGGCCGCGAGAAAGATGTCGGCCGCTGCGCCGCGCTCCACGAGATATCGCGCCAGATCGAGCCGGGAAGTGCGTGGATCATCCGCATCGCCGAGCATCCACTGCGCGGGGGTCGAGCGATGGTCGAGGTCCGCGGCGTCGATGTCCGCGCCGGCATCCAGGAGAAGATCCACGACTCGTCGCGAGCGCGCGAAGTGCAGCGGCGTCTGCCCGTCGCCACCGCGCTCGTGCGCGCGTGCCGGATCGGCGGCGAGCATTTTTTCGAGCAAATCCGGGCGGTTCAGCTGCGCCGCCGCGCACGCGTCGGGAATCGCGCCGGCTTCGAGCAGTCGCTCGGCGACGCCATCGCGCGCGGAGTACAGTGCGTGAAAGCCGCCGGCCCACCATTCACTCTTCCGATTGGGGTCGGCGCCGAGCTCCAACAAGGCGTCGACGAGATCGACGTCTCCCCGTCCGGCGACGGCGACGAGCGCCGGTGAGTTGAACGCGAACGCCGGCGCATCGACTACCTCGCGCAGCTCGGCGCGCCGCGGAGCCAGCCGCCGCAGCGATCGTACATCGCCGGCGCGAACCGCGCGCTGGAACTCCTCGGCGAGCGAGGGCTGTTGTTGTTCCATATTCAAGGGCGACGGCTCGGCCGAGACTGAGGGTTCAGCGGTTCAGCGCACCGAGCGCGGCGTCGACATTCGCTACCTGCTGCCACGCGCCGGCTTCGGTGAAGAGCTCCCGTGCCTTCGTCAGCGCGACGCGAGCTGACGCAGGCTCCGAGCTGAATGATCCGAATCGGGCCTGAAGGCGCCAGATCTCGGCGGCGAGCAAGGCATCCTCGCCACCGTGCGTGAGGATGAGTGCCTCCTCGAGCGCCGCGGCACAGCGCGCCGATTCGCCTCGCGCGTGCCAGATCTCCGCGAAGATGCGCAGTGCTTCCGCGCGTCGCAGCCGGTCGCCACGGTCGTCGGCCATCTTCATCGCCTGAACGATCATCGATTCAGCTTGATCCACCTGACCCATACAGAGCCGCACTTCGCCGAGATTCAGGAGCGCGGTGCACTCGAGTGTGTTGTCGCCACGAGAACGAGCCATGACCACGACCCGCTCGAAGAGCTCTTCGGCGTCCTTGTTCCGGCCATGGTCCGCGTAGAGTCGGCCGATGTTGTTGAGTGCTCGCGAAACTCCGTCTTCGTCACCGAGCGCTTGCGCCGTCTTGAGGCTTTCCTCGTAATGCGCCAGCGCCTGCTCCGGTACACCGCGCATCGCGGCGACGATGCCGAGGTTTCGCTGAACCATCGCGCGGAGTCGCAGATCGCCCGCGCGGCGAGCCAGCGCGTTCGCGTCGTGGTAGAGCAGTTCTGCGGCGAGCAAATCGCCGCGTCGTTGCGCCACGGTCGCGCGGCAGTTCGCCGCGTGGCCCTCCCCGGCGATGTAGCCGATTTCTTTTGCGATCTCCGCGCTGCGCTCATACAGGCGATCGGCTTCAGAAGTGTCGCCGCACTCACGGTGCGCCGATCCCTTCCAGCGCAGCACGTCGACGAGCATCTCGCTCCACTCGTTGAGCGAGGCGAGCGCGCGGTCGTACCACCCAATGGCGGCAACCGGCGCGCTCTGCTCGCAAGCGCGGCCACGTTCGGCGAACGAGCGCGCTTCGGCAAATGGATCTCTCAGCCGGTCCGCGATCAGCACGAATCCTCCAGATCGGGAGATTCGCGCGCCGCGAAACGCCGCGTCGCGAATCAGGGCTGAGCAGAGGAGCTATCGCTCCCGCCACCGCCCGCTCCCGTTGATACGATATATCCCGAGAAATGCGAAATGTAAAATGTGCCGATCCGGGGATTGCTTGGCCGGTCCAAGTCGATACCGCGAAGCTCCGAGACTTTTACGAGTGCACTGCTCGGATCCAGAAAGATGGCGTCGAGAGATTGCCTGTAATAGCCGGCCTGAAGCGTTCTGAGATCGCTTGCGCTCGCTCGGGTGAATGTCAGGTTTTGCTGAACCGCAACCGGCGTGGCGAAGCTGATTCCATGGGGACAAAACTCGTACGCGATTGCAGCGCCGGCCTTGGCGATCATCTTGATCTGCCGGGGCGAATCCAGGGCGCCCGCCGGAAAAACAATCGTCGCGCCCGCGGCGTCGATGGTAATGCTGCCGCCGTCGGGTCCGATCGTCGCCGTCGCGGTGAGATCATGATCGAGTGGCCACCTTCGCATGAGCGCGACGACGGTATCCGTCTCGTCAGCAGTGCCCGTGCCTGCCTGCGCGGACGGGATGATCGAGGCCGAGCCACGGCTCGCCATGGGCGTTGTGAGAACGGACTCCGAACCGCAGCCGATCGCAATACCTAACGCGACCACGCCGCAGAGTGCAGGCAGCAGCTTCCGCATACTGATCTCCAGACGTCAGTTGTCGATTGCCTCCTGAAAGGCAACCGACGTACCTATCTGTGACGCTGGAACGTGGTTTGAGCATTGGCCACTGGTCCAATGCCACTCGGAGCGCTAGCGCGCTCGTTAGGATTCGTTGCGGCGAGTAGTGGTCTCCTTCGGCGTTGGTTTCCTGTCACCAGGCCTCGAATGCTCTATCGGACACTCGGTCACACCGGCGAGCGCGTCTCAGCCATTGGACTCGGCGGCTGGCACCTCGGTCTCAATCATGTCAGCGAGTCGCTGAGCCTGCGGATCGTGCGGAGCGCGATCGATCGCGGCATCACGTTCATGGACAACTCGTGGGACTACAACGATGGCCTGAGTGAGACGCGTATGGGCAAGGCGCTGCGCGACGGCTATCGCGAGAAGGTCTTCCTCATGACCAAGATCGACGGCCGGTCGAAGAAGGAAGCGGCGCGACAGCTCGACGAGTCACTCCGGCGTCTGCAGACCGATCGGATCGACCTCGTCCAACATCACGAGGTGATCCGGTACGAGGATCCGCACCGAGTGTTCGATCCCGAGGGTGCAAACGCGGCCCTCCTCGACGCTCGACAGAGTGGGAAGCTTCGCTACATCGGCTTCACTGGCCACAAGGATCCGCACATTCACCTTCACATGCTCGAGGTAGCGCGAGAGAACGGCTTCACCTTCGATGCCGCGCAAATGCCCCTCAACGTCATGGACGCGCACTACCGCAGCTTCGAGCAGCTGGTCGTCCCCGAGCTCGTCAAGCAGAATATCGGCGTGCTCGGCATGAAGAGCATGGCGAACGGCATCATCTTGAAGTCCAAGACCGTCACACCCATCGAGTGCCTTCACTACGCGCTGAACCTGCCGACGTCAGTCGTCATCACCGGATGCGACACCATGGAGATCCTCGATCAGGCATTCGAGGCAGTGCGCACGTTCGAGCCCATGAACGAGGCGGCGGTCACGGCACTCCTGGACAAATCGAAGAAGGCGGCCATGCGTGGCGAGTTCGAGCCATTCAAGACGTCGTCGATCTTCGACTCTACTGCCACTCATCCGCAGTGGCTTGGCGAGGAGCCTCCGCACGTGAAGGACCTGGTGCCTCAGGAGTGAGCTTTCGTTGGACGAGAAACAAGCGTTGGCTTGACCGCGCAAGCGAGCTCATTAAATCTTGTCGCTTGTAAGAGCGAGTCTTACGTCCGGCAGCGGAGCCGCGCCGGACAGGCGATGCGTCGGCCAGCCACACGTACCTGTTGTAAGAGTCGCTCTTACTCGCCCAGGGCAGCCCTCCCGCAATCCAGCAGCCACAATGAGCGCAGACCACATCGTTAGGCTCTCGCCGAAGGAGAAGGTCATACTCACCCTTCTCACGAAAGCCGGTCGCAAGGGCTCCTACGGCCTTCAGCTTGTCCAGCAGTCGAGCGGCGAGCTTCGGCCCGGTACGATTTACGTGACGCTCGAGCGTATGCAGGCGAAGGGCCTCGTCGAGTCCAAGCAAGAGGAGCGGTCGCCTGGGATGAGCGGTATCCCGCGCCGCATCTACAGCGCAACCTGGTATGGCCTCCGCGTCTTTCAGGCCTGGGAAAAGCTGCAAGGGCTGTCAGTCTTTCGGATCACACCGCAGACGCCCCTGATTCGCGCCGACGTCGAGTCTCTGTCGCCCTCCGACGCGCCCTGATCTCGGCGCAGTTCGCGTAGGAACCGAAAGCGCCCGTCGCGTTGTCGCGCGACGGGCGCTTCTCATTTCGAGCGGCGATCCATTCACCGCCACAATGAGGATATAGAACACCCCTGGACTTGCGGCAAGCCCCGGCAGGCCTGGTAAAGTCGCAGGCCGAATTTCATTGCCCATGGGAGAGTGAAGATGACCGAACACGCAGTGGTCGTCGCTGGAGGCGGTCCGACGGGAATGATGCTGGCCGGGGAGCTTGCGTTGACGGGTGTCGATGTGGCCATCGTCGAGCGGCGAGTCAACCAGGAAGTAGCTGGCGCGCGCGCCGGCGGGCTCCACTCCCGCACCATCGAGATCCTCGATCAGCGCGGAATCGCCGACCGCTTCCTGTCCGAAGGACAGCTGCACAAGGCTGTGCACTTCCACATCCCACTGGACATCACCGATTTCCCCACCCGACACAATTACGTGCTCGGATTGTGGCAGAACCACATCGAGCGCATCCTCGCCGGCTGGGTCGAGGAACTGGCGGTGCCCATCTATCGCGGACGCGATGTGACAGGCTTCGCGCAAGACGACAGCGGTCTCGACGTCGAACTATCGGACGGCAGCTCGCTGCGCGCCAAATACCTCGTCGGCTGCGACGGCGGACGCAGCGTCATTCGTAAGGCAGCCGACATCGAGTTCCCCGGATGGGATGCGACGACCAGCTGGCTGCTCGCCGAGGTCGAATGGGCCGAGGAGCCTACGTGGGGATTTCGAGAACATGCGGAAGGAACCCACGCCATCGGCAAGCTGGAGGATGGCCGGGCGCGGATGGCGCTCACCGAATCGACGCTGGGGTCCATCGAGGAGCCGACGTTGCGCGATGTGAGTGAATCGCTGATCGCCGTCTATGGGACTGACTTCGGCATCCACAGTCCTACGTGGATTTCCAGGTTCACGGACATGGCTCGTCAGGCGGCAGCCTATCGCAAAGGTCGAGTGCTGCTGGCTGGCGACGCCGCGCACGTCCACGCCCCGTATGGCGGGCAGGGCCTTAACGTCGGTGTGCAGGACGCGGTGAATCTGGGATGGAAGCTGGCGCAGGTGATCAAGAAGATCTCGCCGGACAGCCTCCTCGATACGTATCACGCGGAGCGGCACCCAGTCGGCGCGCGTGTGCTGAAGAACACGATGGCGCACAGCGTACTCCGTCGTCCCGATGATCGGTCGAAGGCGTTGGCCGATTATTACACGGCGTTTCTCCGCATGGACCAGCCTCGCCGGCGGATGGCGGGAGAGATAAGTGGGCTCGACGTTCATTACGATCTTGGCGAGGGGCATCCTCTGCTCGGCCGGCGCATGCCCGATCTCGACCTCGTCACCGCGAGCGGGGCTGAGCGGGTTTACCGTTTTCTTCACAAGGCACGGCCGGTGCTTCTGAATCTCCGCGAGCCGGGTCGCATCGCGATCGACCCATGGGCCGGTCGTGTTCAGCTGATTGACGCGAAGTACGCGGGAACATGGGAGCTTCCGCTCATTGGAGCGGTCGCTGCACCTAACGCCGTTTTAGTGCGGCCAGACGGGTACGTGGCTTGGGTGGGAGACGAAACCCAGGCGGGGCTCACCGAAGCGCTCACTAGCTGGTGCGGACCGCCTGCCATGCCAGGAAACGCCTAACGAATTCCGAACGAGCTCCCGGCGGAATTGCTCATTCAGGCTCACCGAATCTCTCGACGAGCAAAGCAATTTCGCGCGGACGGTCCGGACCGGGTGGCCAGTGTTTCGCCACCTTCTGGACAAAGAGCGCGCGAGCACGCAATTCGTCCTCACTTCTCCCGACGTCAAATCGCGCCGGAAACGTCGCCATGAATTGCGCACCTTGGAGACAGGCGCGCTCCGTCTCCTCTCGTCGAGAAGGGTCGTCGAGCCAGGCCAGATCCCACCCTTCCAGGTTCATTGGCGTTGCATTCCCGAAGCAGGGTCAAGAGGCTTCAATAAGTCGATCACCGGATGAAGACGCAATTCGGATGACTTAGGAATGACAAACGAAAGAGGCCCCCTGGCGAGAGCGCTCGTCAAGCCTCGCGTCGCCCGCGCAAGCGCCAGCCTAGTTGATGAAAGACTCATCCAGAAAGGGGCGCCTTCCCTTCCAGCCCTCAGGATGGCGAGCGCAGCTCCCAGTGCCAGACTATTGGCTCCTCACCCGGCCGATAGCTGGACGCGTCAACATAAATGTGTG
>Ga0070714_100004822_pt1 | contig 10232 bp, 1 predicted proteins | sample LARL83metaG_FD_65450 | JGI IMG/M metagenome (GOLD analysis project Ga0070714, IMG submission 65450) | Corn, switchgrass and miscanthus rhizosphere microbial communities from Kellogg Biological Station, Michigan, USA - LAR L8-3 metaG | ecosystem: Host-associated > Plants > Roots > Rhizosphere ... | reverse complement strand
TCCGGCATTCCCTCCAGCGCCTTCTTCCAGAATTCCAGCTGCCGACTGATCACACTCTGCGGATCCGTCTCACTGCCCAGCAGCTCCCGCTGCCACAGCGTATAATCCCCGTACTGCACTGACAACGGCTCCCATTCCGGCGCCTGATTTTTGGCTCGCGCCCGGTACGCCTCTTCCAGATCGTGCGCCAACGGCCCCAGTGACCATCCATCTCCCGCTATGTGGTGCAGCACCAGCAGCAACACATGACTACGAGCGTCACCTTCCGCCAACCGGAACAGCCATACCCGCAGCGGCAACTCCTGCTCCAGTTCCATCCCGACACCAGCCGCTTCTTCCAACCGCTGCTTCAACTCCGAGTCGGCGATCGTCTCAACTGTGATTCGCGGTTTGGCTTGCGTGCCCGTGAGCACCTTCTGGTACGGCACTCCTTCTTCCTGCGGAAACACCGTCCGCAATGCCTCATGCTTCTCCACCACATCGCCTAACGCCTGTTCCAGTGCGGTCGTATTCAGATCGCCTTCCAACCGCAACGCCAGAGGAATGTTGTACGTCGCTCCCGCCCCTTCCATCTGGTACAAAAACCACAACCGCTGCTGCGCATACGACAGCGGCAAACGCTCCGGACGTGCCTGCGCCACCAGCGCTGGACGGAGGGTTTGCGCTTTACTCACCCGCTCTTGACTCAGCCGCTCTACGAACTCGGCTACCGTCGGCGATTCAAACAGCGTCCGGATGCTCACCTCTTTGCCCAGAGCCACTCTTACCCGACTCACCAGCTTCGCCGCCAGCAGCGAGTGTCCTCCCAGCTCAAAGAAGTTGTCGTGTATACCCACTCGCTCCGTTCCCAGCACGTCCGCAAACACCGCACACAACACTTCTTCTTCCGGCGTCCGTTGCGATAGCTGCTCGTGGCACTTCTCGCTTAGGGATGGGAGAGCACGGCGGTCAACTTTGCCGCTGGGCGTCAGAGGCCACGACGACAAGACGGAGATAACGCCGGGAACCATGTAGGCCGGCAACGACAGGCGTAAATATTTGTGGAGTACAGCTGCAAGGTCCGAATCCCGACTGGCATCTAGCTGCCGCGCAATCACATAGCCCGCGAGCTGCTTCACGCTACCGCGCTCCTGCACCATCACGATAGCGTCACTAACACCGTCGTGAGCCGTGAGCGCGTTTTCGATTTCACCCAACTCAATCCGGAAGCCGCGAATTTTCACCTGATGGTCAGCCCGACCCAGAAATTCCAGGTTGCCGTCGGGCGACCATCGAACCAGGTCACCTGTTCGGTAAAATCGCGCTCCCGGCTCTGACGCAAACGGATTGGCAATAAATTTTTCTGCGGTAAGGGCAGGCCGGTTCCAGTAACCACGCGCCACTCCCGCACCGCCAATGTACAGCTCTCCAGCTACACCTATCGGTGCCGGCTCAAGGTGACTGTCGAGAACATGCAAACTGGTATTCGCAACAGGTTTCCCGATGGGAACTGTGCGCGCGTGCCGCACACACCTTGCATACGTGGATTGAACCGTGGTTTCAGTTGGGCCGTAGGTGTTCCAGAGTTCGGCGGAGAGCTTCTGGTAAAAGGCTTCTACAAGCTCAGGCTTAAGCGCTTCTGCTCCGCTGCTGATGATCCGAAGTGAACTCCACTCCTGAATCTGCGGATGATCAAGAATCGCGTCTAATAAAGAAGGGGCCAGATCCACGTAGCTGATTGACTTATCGATCGCAAGTTGAACGAGATAGTCCGTATCACGCTCGCCTCCGGGTGCGGCAATGGCAATACGCGATCCATAAGCCAACGGTAGGAAGATTTCCAGGATTGACGCGTCAAAGCTGAATGACGCCTTCTGCAAAACGCAATCCGCCGCACTCAGGGACAACGCTTCTCCAGCCCAGAACAACTGATTGCAGACCTGCCGATGCTCCACGGCAACCCCTTTGGGCCGTCCCGTGGAACCCGATGTATAGATGATGTAAGCGAGATTTTCTGGATCTACCTCTACTAGCGGGCGATGATGAGACTCTTGCGCGATTCTGCCCCAGTCCGCATCAAGAGCAAGTACCCTGGGATGGCTGCTGGGCAAATTAGAAAGCAACATGCTTTGAGTAAGCAGTATGCTGGCGCCAGAATCCTCCAACATATAGGCAAGGCGCTCTTGAGGATAAGCGGGATCAAGAGGCACATATGCGCCACCCGCCTTCAGCACGCCCAGAAGCGCTACCAATAATTCCGGGCTGCGTTCCATACAAATCCCAACTCTTACATCCGGCTCTGCGCCAAGCTTTAAGAGATGATGTGCTAGCTGGTTTGCACGGCGATCAAGCTCACCATAGGTCACGCGCTGCTCTGCAAGTTCAGCGGCGACCGCCAAAGGTGTCTTGGCAGCCTGCTCCTCAAACAAATTGTGAACGCATAATTTCTGAGGATAACTAAGAGCAGTCTGGTTCCATTCACTCAGCATGCGCCGGCGATCGACGCTGGAGATCATCTGCAAGCGATGCAGCGCCACATTCGGCTCGGCGATCACCGAGGCCAGCAGTCGGCCAAAGTCGCCGGCCATCTGCTCAACACGCCAACGATCAAATAAATCACGGTTATAGACCCAGTAAAGTTCGAGCTTGTTTTCCCGTTGCCATGCATACAACTCCAGATCAAGCCGGACGCGCGGCTGATCATCTATAACAGGCTCAACTTGAAGTCCCGGCAGAGCATGCATGCTGGCCGGTGCATTTTGAAGCGCGAACATGACCTGGAAAATCGGAGGGTAGTTGAGGCCGCGTTGCGAAGAAACTCCTCGTGCCAGTTGCTCGAATGGAACTTCCTGGTGCCGATAGGCATCCAGCGCCGTCGTGCGCGCCTGCTTCAGCAGGTCAATAAAACTTTGCTCAGGATTGGGCCGCATCCGCATTACGATGGCACTGGAAAAGTATCCAATGACTTTTTCCAGGCGCGGATCCTGGCGGTTGGCAACGGGAGTTCCAATGAGGATATCGTTCTGACCGCTGTAACGCTGCAACAGCACTGAGAACGCTGCAACCAACGCCATGTAGAGCGTGCAACCATTAACGCGGGCGAGAGTTTCCAAAGCGGAGAGCTGTTCTTCAGGGAATGTTAGGTGCAACAGTTCGCCAGCAAAGCTTTGGCGCGCAGGACGAGGCCTGTCACGTGGAAGGTTCAATTGATCGGGCGCTTCGAGCAATTGCCTGGTCCAGTAATCCAAAGCAGCAGACCGCCTGGGCTCCGCGGCAGCACTGCGCTGCCAGAGAACGTAGTCAGCGTACTGTAGCAGCAGCGGAGAAGGAGCGGGCCGGCGTCCTTCGCGAAGTGCCGCATACGTCTCCGCAAACTCACGATTGAAAATTTCTTCTGACCAGCCATCAGCCACAATGTGGTGAAAAGTTCGGAGAAAAATATGCTCCTGCGCCGAAAGCTTGATCAGCTTTGCTCGCAATAGAGGGCCACGTGTGAGATCGAATGGTTCCTCCCACTCATTGTGGAGCGCGGCATTTAATTCCTTCTGCTGCGTGTGCGGATCTAGAGCGCTCAGGTCAAGCAGAGGCACGTCAAGTGTAAGGTGTGGGCAGATAATCTGCGCGGGTTCGCCATCAATCTGCGCAAAGCAGGTACGCAAGCTCTGATGCCGCTCAATGATTTCGTTTATGGCAGATTTAAGAGCGGTAATGTCTAACTCGCCGTGAAGGCATAGCGCCTCAGGGATGTGGTATTGCGCGCTGCTTCCTTCCAGTTGATCAATAAACCAGATCCGCTGTTGCGAGAAGGAAACCGGCAGGCGTGCAGGACGAGGCTGAAGGCCTGCGGGTAAATTGTGCTTCTCAAATGCGCCAAGCTGGATCGCCAGTTGACTAACCGTGGGTGAATCAAAGAAAGCGCGCGCAGGCAGGTCAATGCCGAAGGCCGCATGAATGCGACTGAGAAGCTGCATTGCCATGAGCGAGTGCCCGCCGAGATCGAAAAAGCTGTCGTGGATCCCAACCCGATCGAGTGACAGCACTTCGCTAAAAATATGGCAGAGAGTTTCTTCTTCCGGTGTGCGCGGAGCAGCATTGCTGTTGCCGCGCCATTCCGGCGCAGGCAAAGCACGACGATCGATTTTACCGTTGGGAGTCAGCGGCAAAGCCGGCAGAACTACTATCGCCGAGGGCAACATGTGCCTGGGTAGCCGTTCTGCCAGGCTCTGTTGCAAAGCTGCCAGATCAAATGGCCGTCCATCGGCAAGAACGATATACGCCACGAGTTGTTTTCCGGCAGCGCCGTTCTCACGAGCAATGACGATGGCTTGTTTAATTTCGGCCTGCATCGTAAGCGCGGTTTCAATTTCGCCAAGCTCGATGCGGAACCCGCGAATCTTGACTTGTTGATCGGCACGGCCAAGAAACTCAAGGGCCCCGTCCGACTGCCAGCGAACTAGATCGCCAGTGCGGTACATGCGCGACCCGGGAGTGAAAGGATCGGCGATGAACCGCTCCGCCGTGAGTCCCGGTCGATTGAGATATCCCCGGGCCAGACCAGCCCCTGACAAATAGAGTTCGCCAGCGCATCCTACGGGAAGGGCTTGCAGATATTTATCGAGCACATACGCGCTAGTGTTCCAGATGGGAGAACCGATGCCGGGCTCATGTGGGGCATTCGGAGAGCAAAGCTCACACGTCGAATAAGTTGTATCTTCCGATGGTCCGTAGAGATTGAACACACGCTTGATGTGTTCGCGGTTATAGAGGGCCTGCACCAGAGCACTGGGTAAGGCTTCACCGGCAAGGTTGATCGTGCAGACTGTGCTGGGCAGGCTGCGGGATTCCAATAAACTTCTGGCAGCAGATGGCACAGTGTTGATCAGGCGCACACGATCACGCGCGTGAAGCGTTGGCAAATCCAGCGCTGAATTGGCCAGCAGCATAGTGCCGCCGTGGCTGAGCGTGGCGAACAGCTCAAATACGGAAAGATCGAAAGAGATAGATGTTGACGCCAACACGCCGCTCCACTCTTCCGCGCTGAACACGCTGCCAGCCCAAGCGATAAATGTCGCAACGCTCCGGTGCTCAATCACTACGCCTTTGGGCCTGCCCGTGGAACCCGACGTATAAATCACATAAGCAGGATGCTGCGGAAGAAGCGGACGAATCCGTTCTGCGTCACTGAGGTTGTGATCTGGCGCATGGCACAGTGTCTGACTTACATCCGCAGAATCGAGCACAAGCGTTTTTGCATTTTGCGGCAATCGGAAAGAAAGCGCAGATGTGGTAAGCACGCAGGCAGGCGCTGCATCTTGCAACATGCCGGCAAGCCGCGCCTGCGGATACTCCGGGTCGAGCGGCAGATAGGCCCCTCCCGTTTTCAGCACTGCCAATAAAGCAACAACCATCTCCGGCGACCGCGGCAAGCAAATTCCAACCAGTGCTTCCGGCCCGATATCCATAGCCATAAGGCGGCGCGCCAAGATGTTCGCGCGGGCATTTAACTCAGCGTAGGTCAAGGAGCGCTCGTCAAACAAAATGGCCGCGAGATCAGGAGTGCGGGCCGCCTGGGCTTCCACCAGTTGCGGCAATGTTGTTTCAGCAACCGGGTGAACAGTTGCGTTGAAGCGCGAAACTACGGTGTTCAGTTCCGACGGCAGTAAAAGCTGGTAGGCATGAACAGGAAGTTCGGGGGAAACTAACTGCTGCACTAGCGCAATGAATCGCCGCTGGTGAGTCGCGGCTTCGTCCCGCGTGTAGTGTGCGGGATTGGCGTCAAAATCAATCCGCGGGGCGGAGCCGTCCTGTCGGTCATAAACAGCAACCGCAAACTCATCCACGGGGCCGTTGGATAAATTCTGCGTCGCGGCTTTGCATCCCGCGAAATTCAGATCGTAATCAAAGGACATTACATTCACGAGCAAGCCGTAAATGTCGGGATCGGACGGTTGCAGCCCAAGATCACGACGCAGATCGTCAGCGCGATAGCGCTGGTGACGCATCATTTCCGCTTTGCGCTTTACTACCTGCGCTAAAAGATCGGCAAAGGTTCCGCTGTGGGCAAAAGTGATGCGCAGCGGCAAAATGTTTGAAGCCATGCCGGGAATGTTGCGCATCCTGCGTCCGACTCGGGCCGCCAGCGGCAAGCCCATAATTACGTCATCTGCTCCCGTGAGCCGGTGCAGGTAAAGTGCGGCGGCTGTCTCAATCACCTGGGCCAGAGTGGCGCCAAGGTTCTTTCCCATGGAAGACAGTGATGCAGTGAGTTCAGCGGGCAAGCAACCGGTATGGCGGATGAAGGTGCGCGATCTTACGGGCGGCTTGCCGGAGAGCGTGACAGCGTCAGGGCGGGCATTCAGGGCTGACAGCCAGTACTCGCGATCACGGCTGCGTCCAGTGCGGTGATATCTCTCTTCTTCATCAAGCAGATTAAGGGAAGATTGGAAAGTACACGGCGGAACAGCGCGGTCCTGCGCAAGCGACGAATAGATTTCCGCCACGCGCTTCGCAATGAGTGCGCCGCCAAAACCATCCATGCACAGATGGTGATAGCGCACATACCAGAAGAATCGCTCAGCACCGAGACGAAACAACGCATAAAAGAACAGCGGATCCCGATCGGGTTGGATGGGGCGCGCAAGCTCTTCGCCCATCCATGCATCGGCAGCCGCCAACGGTTCAGCCTGCGAACTGAAATCAAAAACGGGCAACTCCCAATCTGAGAAGTCCGTAACTGACTGTCGCGCACCGCCGGCGTGCGAAGAAATGCGCAGGCGCAAACAATCACTTTCATGGATCACCTGACGCAACGCAGACGCAAAAAAATCAGGACGAAGCGGCCCACGAATATCAACGTATTCTGCAATGTTGAAAGCCGGGCTTGCGGGATCGATTGCCTGCGCGATCCAGATGCCGGACTGGGCATCAGAAAGCTGGCACTCCTGAACGGAATAAACTGGATTCACCTGCGGCTCCAAAGACAAAGGACACGAGCGGCGCGCGCAAAAAAGAGAAACATCTTATATCGCCTCAATGAAGATTAGAGATCTCATATTTTTCTCTCCGATAAATGGAACAGCGTTTCCGCTCAGTATCCAAAGGAGAGAAGTGAAACCATTGCTCTGCTTTGAGCAAATAATTTAAGTTTTGCAAGGCGTCCGGGAGTGGAATCTCGTCCGAAGAGCTTGCTCTAGCTGTGAAAACTCAGAAGGCGCGGTGCGCATCGCGTCCAATCGGCTTGAAGAAGCCAGGTTCTGAGTACCATAGCCTGCCACACTGGGCTTGGCTAAAATCAAATCTCTTTGCTTTCGTTACGCCTAGTGTAAACATCCAACGCGGCGAGTTGCAAGGGGTCTCCAGAATTTTCTCTGGGAATTAACTCGAATTATTTTGAAAATAAACATGCGGGAAGGAAGCTAGAATTCTCGATCGCGTTAGCCGTGAGCGGCTACACAAACACAGTTGCAAAGCATCTTATAGCGAGGTTTCTGGCGATTATTGAGTATGAAGCAGGATTCCCAGCGGTTTTGGCATATCCGATCAGTTCAAAACCCTCTGTTACGCGAATCTTACTGCCTTGCCTGTTTTAAATTTGTGGGTGCAAGCAAGAGCGACTTGAATCTTCGCCTGGTTGAATTCGCTCACCAGTTGAGCTGCAAACCCTCCGCCGGAAACAAGACCATCAGCACAGGTAGCGGTTAGTTGCCGCCGGCGGTCGACGGTCACAAACTGGGCGCAGGAATTCTGCAACGAGCGGGATATATCTAAATACACGCGAGGCCCGTGCATTCGATGATAAGGACAGGCGGGGGTTGGAGCGCAGTGCTTGCGAGCGCTATGGCCTGATTAGAAAAGGAGCGAAACGCCTGGGATTATTGTGAATGGCTGTTGAGGCATTTTGGCGATCGCTTATTCGCTCACCAAAAGCAGATCTAAATGGAGAAGCTATGCGGAACAGTTTGCAAGATACTTGCTGCGCATCTCAATTAATTTTTTGCGGTCATCCAGAGTAAGTACATTGGCCGCGCCCAACTGGCGGACGGCCAATACTATGCGCGCATAATGCTCCACGGCTTCCATTTTCATATAAGCGCGGCTTAATTCTTTCGCATAAGTAACAACTCCATGATTGGCCATCAGGATGGCGTCATGGTGCTCAAGAAATGGCTCCAACGATCGGCTTAACTGTTCTGTTCCCGGGGTGGCGTATGGCGCCAACGGAACAGAGCCCAGCGTAATGACCGCTTCTGAGCAGAGCGGCTCGTCCAGGGCACGCCCTGTGGAAGCAAACGCTGTCGCGGTGCATGGGTGCGCATGCACAACAGCGGCAACATCAGGCCTCATCCTGTAAATGGTCAGGTGCATCTCAAGCTCACTGGAAGGATTGTGATTGCCGGAGATTTTTGTTCCGCACAAGTCCACCACGACCATATCAGCCGGTTTCATATCGCCTTTACTGAAACCAGTTGGGGTAATGGCGATAGTCCATTTATCGAGGCGCACAGATAAATTGCCGTCTGTGGCGGCGACAAATCCCTGGTCATAAAGCCGTTTGCCGAATTTTACCAACTCACGGAACAACCGCATTTTGTCGGCATTGTGTGCTTTTTTCTCAATGGAATTAGACATGGCAGACCTCACCTTCCTGAGGTAGAGTTCATTCTGTTTGGAATTGAAAACATACGGCCCGTGATTAGACAAATCGGGCAGTCAGCCAAAGAAAACCAGGTTGTTTGATTGCTTTACGGGACAAAGAACAATGACACTGCCTTCAATGGCCATGCTCGCGATTTTTCTTTGAAAATTACTGTTAGCTGACCAAATGAAAGAAGAGTTCTTATCCCAGCTGCTGCTGCTTTTAAGATTTAAAAACTGTCTTAACCCCTACTCAGAGCGAATGGTAATAGCAGGATTGACATTCGCAGCCCGTATCGCAGGCCCAAAACTGCCAATTATGGTCAGAGCCATGGCCAATGCGGCTGCGCAAATATAGACCAATGGATCGCTTGGCGGAACCTTGAACAACAAGGTCGACATGCTACGCGCTGCAATATATGCAAGAGGCAGTGCAACGATGACGCCGATTCCGCCCAAAACCAATCCTTTGTGAAGAAACATCCCCAATATATTGGATGGTTGCGCACCCAGCGCAAGTCTAACTCCAACTTCCTGCATTCGGGTTGAGACCGTAAAAGACAGAAGCCCATAAATACCAATTGCGGCCAATAGAAACGCCAGCGCTGCGAATACACACACAGCGCGCAATTGGCTTCGGCGTGATGTCGTCTGCGAGTAGATAATGTCGTCAAAGGTTTGCACGTTTGCGACCGCTTGTTCCGGATCAGCTTCATGCACGATGCTTCGTAATGCGGATATCAGCAATTCCGGATCGCCTGATGTACGCACCACAAGGTCCTTTGGTGCAAAGAATGCCATACCGCCGTTTGGCACCTGTTCCGCCGAAAGATACACTTGCGGCTCGCTGGCGCGCTCCAGCCCGCGCACCGCAATATCATTCACCACGCCCACCACAGTTCGGTCAAAGAACGCCACATTCAACCGGCGGCCTAGCGGGTCCTGCCCCGGCCATAGCCGCCTGGCCATTGACTCACTGATAACGGCAACGAACGGCGCTGCTCCTGTATCCTGACCGCTGATGTCTCGCCCTTTGGGAAGTGGAATACGCAACGTTGTAAAGAAGTCTGGTGTCACATAACGAATGCTTGCCTGGGCTGCAGGCGCAGTGGAGGTAACCCCTGCTGGAGCCACAGGAAAAATGCCGCCGCCAAATACCATGGGAAGAAAACTGATGTAGGCAGCAGAAGTGACCCCTGGGAGCGCCCGCGTCTTGGTGAGCACATTTGAGTAAAATTGCGTACGCCGAAGAGTATCACTGTACTTTGGCAGGGGAAGGCTCGTTCGCATGGTAAGAACGTGGTCTGAATGAAAACCTGTATCCACCAACTCCACCCGCCACAATGCTTTCAGAAGCAAACCTGAACTGATCAATAACATTACGGTGCATGTAATTTCCAGAAGCACCAACATTGTGCGCAATGTTTCCGAGCGCGCGGATGTGTTCGATCTCATTCTCAAAGCCGTGGCATCAACCCGGCGAGAGGCTTGCATTGCGGGGGCCGCACCAAATGCGACGCAGGTAACCACCGTGAGTGCAGCAACAAAAACAAATACCCTCAGACTCATCTGAGCTTCGCCATTAATGGGCAAAGTGTCTGGAACCAGGCGCGCAAGCA
>Ga0070714_100004821_pt1 | contig 10233 bp, 8 predicted proteins | sample LARL83metaG_FD_65450 | JGI IMG/M metagenome (GOLD analysis project Ga0070714, IMG submission 65450) | Corn, switchgrass and miscanthus rhizosphere microbial communities from Kellogg Biological Station, Michigan, USA - LAR L8-3 metaG | ecosystem: Host-associated > Plants > Roots > Rhizosphere ... | reverse complement strand
AGGCCGGTGCCGGAGCCATGCAACGCGACGCGAATGTTCCTTCGACGCTGGTCGCCGTGATCGAAGCACTGTTGATCGTCACGGTGGTGGCGACCCAAGCCATCCGACGTCGGCGCTCGGTCGGCGCGAGGACGGACGACCTGGAGCTCGAGGTCACGACGTGAGCGACGCACTCGCTCCGTTCCTCGCGGCCACGATTCGAACCGCGACACCGCTCGCTCTCGCCGCGCTCGGCGAGCTCCTGGTGGAACGCGCTGGGCTCATCAACATCGGCATCGAGGGCGCGGTACTCAGTGGCGCCTTCGGTGCGCTAGCCGGGGCGACTGCCGGCGGCGTGGCCGGTGGCTATGCGGGCGCGATGGCGGGAGGCATGCTGGTCGGATCACTGTTCGCGTTCTGCGTGCTGGTGCTGCGTGCCGACCAAATCATCACCGGCATGGCGCTGACCCTGCTCAGCGTCGGAGTCACCGGTACGCTCTACCGTGCGTGGTATGGTGCGAGTGGCGCCGCGCTCCACGCGCCAACCAGTGCACCGCGCGCCATCGTCGGCCTGGTGTCCATCCCGCTCCTGGGCGAGGCACTCTTCCGCCAACCGCTCATCACCTACTTCACGTACCTGCTTGCACCGGCGATCGCGTGGTGGCTGTACCGGACGCATGGCGGTCTCGCGTTGCGCGCCATCGGTGAACGACCGGACGCCGCAGCGTCAGCGGGCGTACGCGTCGGGCGAATGCAGGCGCTTGCCGTGCTGGTGGGCGGGCTGCTCGCCGGCCTCGCTGGTGGCACGCTCGTGCTGGCACAGGCCGGTACCTTCGTCGAAAACATGTCGGCCGGACGTGGATTCATCGCGCTGGCGATCGTCGTGCTGGGCCGATGGCGCCCACTCGGCGTGGCGTTCGGCGCCCTGCTCTTCGGCGCCGCGAGCGCCATGCAGTACGCCTTTCAGGCCATGGGCTGGAACGTGCCGTATCAGATCTTTCTCGCCGTGCCGTACCTGCTCACGCTCGCCGCCCTCGCCGGTGCAATGGGCAGGGCACGCGCACCCGCCGCGCTTGGCCGTCCCACATAAGCGCGAAGGACTTCCCGTTCAGCCGCAGCTCGTGATACCGCTGGACCACCGGACACGCCACCGTCGCGGTCCGGTGCGCTCAATGATGGCGTAACCAATCCCGTCGTTGCCATCGCGCGCCACAATCAATGATGGTTCATTGCCAGCGCCGAGCCGAACGCCAGCCAGCACCTCCGGCGTCACCACTTCTTCCTCGCGGCCAGATGTGCGCTCCGCGTACGCGAGCTGATACGGGCCGGAGGTGGCACCGCTGTCTCGTTCAGCGATGAGCAACGTCTGCTCCTCCTGAGGGCTCGCTTCCTGGTTGACGTGGCGGACGAGATGCGCCACGAGCGCCTGTACGCCAGGCATCGCCACGAAGCGGCGGACGTCCTCCGTGGTGAAGCGCAGCCCCTGGAATGACGGACCGGTGGGGGCGCTCACCGACGACGCCAGACGGGCAGCTTCGGCCACGAGCATCATGCTGTCGCGTGGTGACAGCATGGCGACGGAATCGAGCGCGATGGGGCGCACGCGATCGCTGGCGAATCCCACCGACCACGCCGTACCCGTAGCAGGCTCGAAGGCGTGAAGCGGCCACCGCTCGCAGTCATCGGTCCCCTCACCCGTCGGTGCTCCGAGCTGAGCGGAGAATCGTGTGCCGCCACGACCGAACAGGACGACGGGCACTTCGCTCAGACTCACCGAATCGAGCCGTGCTACGGCGTCGCTGTCGCGCGAGGAAGGAAAAAGCGCTATCGCCTCGTCCCGCGATGCTCCCTGCACCAGCAGCGCCGGGCCAGCGGTCGCAATCCACCCGTCGTCCGTCGCCGGTGCGGCCCCCTGGTTCGCCGGCGCGGCGGCGGCGGCCGATGGCGCACTGTTCCGGACGACCGGTTCGCTCCGCTCACACGCCCACAGCAGGAGGGGCAGGATCGCCGCCGGCAGGCGGTTGGCGCGATGGATCAATGCGAGGCGGCGGGGTGGCATGTCCCCTAATTTGGTGGCGAGCGGCAGGCCGTCAATCAGAATCGGGAGAATCATGCGAGACCGAGCAACGGCTGGCCAAGCACCGGACGGCGCATCCCCGCGCGCATCGTGGCGGGAACGAGCAAGCTGGGCGCTATACGATTTCGCGAACACCATCTTCTCGATGAATGTCGCGACGCTCTATTTCTCCGTCTGGCTGATCTCGGATCTCGGTGCGTCGAACACCGCCTACGCCATCGGGAACGGCATCTCATCGATGCTCGTCGTGCTCTCCGTGCCCGTGCTCGGCGCGCTGTCGGATGCGCGCGGACGGCGGAAGCCGTGGGTCGTCGGCTTCACGCTGCTCTCCTGTCTCGCCTGCGCGACGATCGGCATCCTCGGCCAGCACTCGCTACCCGTGATCGGGGAAGCCGTGACCGGTGGCGGCGCGCGGCCTGCGACCTGGCACCCGAGCCTGGGGAACCTCGCCTGGGTGCTCGCCGCATTCATTGTGGCGAATTACGCGTACCAGGCCGCGCAGCCTTTCTACAACGCCATGCTGCCGGAACTGGTGCCGGTCGAGGAGCAGGGACGCCTCTCGGGAATCGGTACCGCGGTAGGCTATGTCGGCACCATCGTCGGACTGCTGCTCGTCGTCCCCTTCTTCAACGGGGCGCTGCCCCTGATCGGCGCACTGTCCGCCGGCCCCCTCGGCACGCTGCGATCACTGGTGCCGTTCACGAGTCACGGGGGGCGGGTATCCACCTTCGTGCCGACCGCCATCCTGTTCGCGCTCTTCTCGTTGCCGCTGTTCGTGTTCTGTCACGACCGCGCGGCGCAGCGCGAACGTGCACCGATCGACTGGAGGCGGGCCTTCCGTGACGTCGGGCACACGATCCGCGACGCACGCAATCATCACGGAGCGCTGCCGTTCATTCTCGCCTCGTTCCTGTACCAGGACGCCATCGGCACGATCGTGTCGTTCATGGCCATCTACGCGGTGAAGGCGATGGGGTTCGCCAGGGGCGCAGAGACCACGCTATTCCTCGTGCTCACGGTGCCGGCCATCTTCGGGAGCTACATCGCGGGCCGGCTTGTGGACCGCTTCGGCGCGCGGCGCACTCTCGTGTACACGATCGTCGCGTGGATCGTGCTCCTCATCGCCATGATCCTCGTCCCATCAGCGCGCGCTTTCTGGCTGGTGGGCCTCCTGATCGGCCTCATCTTCGGCGGCGTACCGACCGCCGAGCGACCGCTGCTCCTCTCGCTCGTACCGGACGCAGAAGGGGGACGCTTCTTCAGCCTCATGCTGCTGTCGTCGCGCGCGGCGGCCGTGGTCGGGCCACTCGTCTGGAGCCTGACCGTGGACGGCCTCGAGCCAGGCCGTGGTACGGCGATCGCCTACCGTGCCGCTGTCCTCACGGTCGCGGTGATGTTCGCCGCCTCGCTGTTGCTTCTGCACCAGGTGCCGGACCGCGGACCGCGGGCACGGGCGGCATGATGCTGTATCGCGCGCTTCGTCGCATGGCCCGCATCGCACTGGCGTGGTATTACGCCGACCTGGTGGTACAGGGGTCTGAGCATGTTCCGACGAAGGGCCCGTTGCTCCTCGTCGCGAATCACCCGAATGCGCTCGTGGACGCGCTGGTGGTCGTGGTGACGGTACCGCGGCGCGTACAGCTGACGGCCAAGGCGACACTGTTCGAGCACCCGCTCCTCGCTGCGCTGCTCCGCGCCGTTGGCGCAGTGCCGCTTCGTCGCGCCCAGGACGAACGACTTGCCACGGCCACGGCACCGACCGTCACGCGAAATACCGATGCCTTCCTCGCGGTGACGACCGCGCTCGCGGAGGGGGGTGCGATCCTGGTCTTTCCGGAGGGCATCAGTCACGACGCGCCGGCACTGGCCCCGCTCAGGACAGGCGCCGCCCGGATGGCGCTGATGGCACACGCTGCCGGCGTCCGCGGGTTGCGCCTGGTTGCCACTGGACTGATCTACGAGGAGAAGGAACACCCACGCAGCCGCATCGAGGCGCGCTTCGACGAGCCGCTGGAACTCGATGCGTGGCTCGCCTTGCACGCCGGTGATGCCACCGCATTGACGGCGGAGCTCGACGCACGCCTGCGGCGTGTGACGCTCAACTTCGCCACCCAGGCGCGCGCGCAGCAGGCCATGCGGCTCGCGCGGACCCTCGAGGCGCTCGCCGGACGAGTGACGACCATCGCGCAGCCGCGTGCACTGGGGCCGCAGGCCGACATTGCGCGACGTATCGACGCGGCGCGCGATGCGCTCGCCGAAGCACCCGCTGCCGTCGTGCAGCACGCGAGCGCCCTCGTCGCCTCCACGGAGGCGTTCGAGCGACGGCTCGCGGCTCGCGGCATCTCGCTCTCGGAGCTCCGTGTCTCGCCGGCGGCCGCCCCTGGCGCATGGTTCGTCGTCCGCGAAGCGTCGTTGCTGGTGCTGGCGGCCCCGGTGGCGCTGGTGGACCGTTTCGCGCACGACATTCCAATTCGGATCGCGCGCTGGTACGCACGGCGATCTCGGGCCGCCGATCCGTCGCGTGACCAGCCAGCGATGCGCACGATCGTGGCTGGCACAGGCCTCCTGCTCATCTGGTACGTGGCCATCGGTTCGGCCCTCCTCCACTGGCTGGGGCCGGCCGTGGCCGTTCTCGCCCTGGCGACGATGGTGCTCAGCGCGAGCGCCGAGCCGGCGCTGCGGGATCGGCTGGCGCGTGCGCGGCGGCGCGCGCGAACGTATGTCGCGCTGCGTGCCCACCCGGACGCTCGTGCACAGGCGCTCGCCGAGGCGGACCGTCTGCTGGAGGACGCGCTCGAGCTGGAGCATGCCCTTCCACTTGCAACAAGCGAGGCCGCGAGGGACGAGCGCTAGCGCGTCCGCTGAGGAGGGGGCAGGTAGGGACCGCCGAGGTCCCAGTGCCACGCAGGGCGTCGCTCGCCAGTTCGTGGATCCTTCAGCGGCTTGAATTGCAGGCGCGCTTCCGACAGGCCCGCGGTGGCGCCCCACGCGAGGAGGCGCACGCGATCGGTGGACACCAGGTGCGCCATCGGTCGGCCCTTCCACACGTGGCGGTGCAGCCAGAGACCGCCGCCCATGGCGTGGATCATTCCTTCGCGGCGCGAGGTGAACTCGCGATAGCCGGCGCGGTCGGCGATGCTTCCCGTGTCGTCCGCGGGCCGGATGACGCTCACGCTCGCGACATCACTTGCAGGCCGGGATGCCTTCCACCTCTGCCGGAGGCGGCGGAGTCATCGCGCCGAAGAACAGCGTGCAGCGCAGCGGATAGGAAGCCGGATGCGTGGCCGTCGCGACCCAGCCACCACCGACGGGCGTCGCCAGAGTGATGATGACGCCCGGCGACGTGTGTGCGTTGAGCAGCGTGATGTCGTCGGCGTAGCTCGCGTGGTCGTAGTAGTACGCTTCCTGCGCCACGGCAAGGTTGCGCAGGTCGCTCTTCAGCGCAGTCTCGTTGGCGCGGCCCTTGGTATTCTGGAACTTGGGGATCGCGATCGCCGCCAGCACGCCGATGATCACGACCACGACCAACAACTCGATGAGAGTGAAGGCGGTACGCGGGCGCGGGGTCACGGGGATCCTGGCTGGGGTGAGAAGCAAGCCGACACGACAGAGGATGTCGCATTTCTGGGCAGTGTCGTGTGGCCCTTGGAAAGGCAAGCGCGGTGCCCGTGGCCAGTATTACGCTAACAGCTTGCGGCGTCAAGCCTTAGAGACAATACCCACGCCATCCCCGACCTGAGGTGGTCCCTCGTTTTGCCCGAATGGGGACATCCTGCAATTCGCCTCCCGCCACCGTCGCGCCACTCATCCCATCTTCGTTTCCAGCCAATTCCGGCCGCTGCCGACATCGACCACCAGCGGCACGGAGAGGGCAGCCGCGTGCTCCATCTCGTCGCGCACGAGGGCGGTCACCGTGTCCAGCTCCGGGGCGGGCACTTCGAAGACCAGTTCGTCGTGCACCTGCAGCAGCATGCGCGCACTCAATCGCTCGGCGAGCAGCCGCTCGTGGATGCGGATCATCGCGATCTTGATGAGATCCGCGGCCGACCCCTGAATCGGCGAGTTCGCCGCAGTGCGCTCACCGAACGCGCGGATGTTGAAGTTGCGGTCGCGGAGCTCTGGGATGTAGCGGCGGCGGCGGAAGATGGTTTCTACGTAACCGTGCTCGCGCGCGAACTCCACCATGGTGTCCAGATACGCGCGCACCTGCTGGAAGCGTTCGAAATAGCGTTCGATGAACTCCTTTGCTTCGGCGTGCGAGATCTTGAGCTGTCGCGAGAGCGCGTGCGGCCCCTGCCCGTAGATCGTGGCGAAGTTGATCGTCTTGGCGCGGCTGCGCATCTCCGACGTGACCGCCGTGATGGGAACGTCGAAGATGAGGGCCGCCGTCTGACGATGGATGTCCCCGCCGGAGCGGAAGGCGTGGACGAACGCCGGGTCGCCTGACAGGTGGGCGAGCAGGCGCAGCTCGATTTGTGAGTAGTCGGCCGCGAGCAGCAGCCATCCCTTGCGCGGCACGAAGCCACGACGGATGTCGCGGCCCAGCTCGCGGCGGATCGGAATGTTCTGCAGGTTCGGCTCGCTGGACGAGAGCCGACCTGTCGCGGCCACCGTCTGGTTGAACGACGTGTGCAGGCGACCGGTGTGCGGATTCACGAGCGCAGGGAGCGCGTCGATGTAGGTGCTCTCCAGCTTGGAGAGCTCGCGGTATTCCATGAGCAGTACGGGCAGCTCGTGGCCGGCCTCGGCGAGCTCCTGGAGGACGCTCGCGTCGGTGGACGGTCCCGTCGCCGTGCGCTTGAGGATCGGCAGCTGCAGGCGCTCGAACAGCACTTCGCGCAGCTGCGGGTTGGAGTTGATGTTGAACTCGCCGCCGGCGCTGCGGTAGATCTCGCGCTCCACGCGCTGGCGCTCGCGTGCGAAGCGCTCCTTCAGCGACGCGAACCATGCGCGGTCGATTTCCACGCCGGTCCATTCGAGCTCGGCGAGCACGCCGAGCAGCGGGATCTCCACGTCGTGATAGAGCTGATCGATCTGCTGTGCCTCGAGTTGCGGCCGGAATCGCTGCTCGAGCTGCCACGTGACGTCCGCGTCCTCGCACGAGTAGTCGCGTGCGCAGCTGATCGGCACGACGTCATAAGGGAGCTGCTGCCGGCCCTTGCCGCAGAGGTCCTCGTAGCTCGTCATCGTGTGATCGAGGAACTCGAGCGCGAGCAGATCGAGGCCATGCGAGCGCCGCCCAGGATCGAGCACGTAGCTCGCCACCATGGTATCCGACACGAGTCCGCCGAGCGTGATGCCAGCGCGCCGCAGCACGAGCATGTCGTACTTCGCGTTCTGCGCGACCTTGGGCACAGCGGGATCCTCGAGCAGCGCACGCAGCGGCCCCATGGAAGGGTCGTCGAGGGGTGGCAGATTCCGCACGGGGGAGGCTCCCGTGGCGATTGCGCGCGCGGCAATACTCCCCGGCTCGCTCGGCTTGACCGTCTTCGCCGTGCGCCGCTTCTTGGGCTGGGCTTCGTTCGCCTCGTCGGCGTCGCTCCCCGGCTCCGTGTCACCGAGCAGGAGGTCGCCTTGCGCCGGCTGGAAGGCCCGATGCCGCAATGGCAGGTAGAACGCCTCACCGGGCCCCGTTGCGATGGAGATGGCGACCAGGGTACACCGCAGCGGATCCACCTTCTGCGGACTGTCCGGGTCGATGACCGTCTCCGTGTCCACCGCGACGTATGGGGCGTGCCGTGCGCGTGCGACCATGCGTTCGAGCGCAGGCAACGTGTCCACCGTGACGTAGTTGGTGGCGGGCCGCGTGACCTCCGCCGTCGGCTCCGGGGCGCCTGGCGTGGGCACGGACGTCGCGGCTACGACGTCCCCCAGTGATCGCGCCAGCGTGTGGAACTCGAGCTCGACGAAGAGCGGCCGCAGTCGCGCGATGTCGGGTTCGCGCACGCGCATCTCGTCGAGCGCGAGGCGAATGGGCAGGTCGTCGCGAATCGTGACGAGCTCCTTCGAGAGGCGCGCGAGATCGGCATGCTCCTGGAGCGCCTCGCGCGGCCGCTTCCTGGTGAGCGTCGGCGCCGCAGCGAGAATCGCCTCGAGATCGCCGAACTCGCCCACGAGGTCACGTGCCGTCTTGTCGCCGACGCCCTTCACGCCGGGCACGTTGTCCGACGAGTCGCCGACGAGCGCGAGATAGTCGGTGACATGCGCGGGAGGCACGCCGAGGCGTTCGGCGCCGTTCTCCACCGACACCCATTGCTCCTCCACGCTCGCCGGTCCACCACGCCCCGGGTTGAGCAGCCACACACCCGGGCGCACGAGCTGCTGGAAATCCTTGTCGCCGGAGACGATCACGACGTTGACGTCCTGCTCCACGCCCTGCTTCGCGAGCGTACCGATGACGTCGTCCGCCTCGTAACCCTTCAACGAGAGGATGGGGATGCGGTAGGCGTCCAGCAGCTGGCAGATGCGCTCCATGCCGGTGTCGAAATCCGACTGGAGCTCCTCGGTGAGCTTTTCGCGCGTGGCCTTGTACTCGGGATACCGTTCGTGGCGAAAGCTGAGTCCCGAGTCGTGCACCCAACCCAGGTACTCGGGGCGGTGCGTGGCGAGCAGGCGCTGGAGGAAGTTGACGACGCCCCAGGCCGCGGAGGTGTTCTCACCGCGCGCCGTGGTGAGGGGCCGCGAGATCAGCGCGAAGAAGGCACGGTAGATGAGCGCGTAGCCATCGACGAGGAACAGCCGCGGCGCGTCTGGGCGCGTCGCCTCGGGTGCGGCGGCGAAGGTCGGATCAGTCACGGGCGCGAACGGCGAAGGAGCGACAGCGATGCATGCGCGAAGCATAGACCGTGCGCGGCAGCGCCGGAACCGCGCGTCGAACCGCCCGGAAACAGCACCGCCTGCCACGAGGGGCAGGCGGTAGCAGGATCGGGTTCAGCTCGCGAGCCGTCTCAGACGCGCTGCACGTTGGCGGCGTGGAGTCCCTTGGCGCCAGCCTGGATCTCGAACTCGACTTCCTGACCTTCGGCGAGCGTCTTGAACCCATCCATCGCGATCGCCGAAAAGTGGACGAAGACATCCTCGCCCCCTTCCTGCTCAATGAAGCCGTAACCCTTGGCGTCATTGAACCACTTCACTTTCCCTCTGGCCATTGCGAGCTGCCTCCAACGGAGTGAATCGACCTGCACTGCGGTGCGGGCGCGCCGTCCGGTGCGCGGCGCCTATATAGGAGGGGCTGGTGTGTTTGTCAAGCAAGCGCACCGGAAAGGAGGGCCGCGTACGGGCCGAGAATGGGGCGCTGAAGCGGGGGTCACCACGGTCCGAGTCGCCACGGGCTTGCTTGCTACTCCCCAGCGGCACGGGTTAGGTTCGCCGCGTGCCGAAAGAGATACTGGTCGGGCAGACCCTCGCGGGCTACACCCTCCGCAGCGAGATCGGGGAAGGCGGGACATCCTCGGTCTTCCGCGCCGAGCATGCCACGCACGGCGTCGTGGCCGTGAAGGTGCTTCGCGAAAAGCTGCGTCAGGACAAGACCGCCGTCGCTCGCTTCGTACGCGAAGCCCGCTATGGGGAGCGAGTGCGACACCCGAACGTGGTGCAAACGCTCGAGGTGGGCGAAGCGCGTCCCGGCATGCACTTCCTCGCCATCGAGTGGGCTGCGGGCGAACTGCTCGAGAAATACGTGAAGGCGCACGCGCCCCTTCCCATGGACGAGGTCACCACCATCGTCTCCCAGATCGCCGCTGCGGTCCAGGCAGCCCACGCCGTGGGAATTGTGCATCGCGACCTCAAGCCGGACAACGTGATGTATGATCCGGCCACGCGGCAGGTGAAGCTGCTCGACTTTGGCATCGCGACCGACACGGACATCGCCCCTGAAGAGCGGTTGACGCGCGCGGGGTTCTTCGTCGGCACGTTGATGTACGTGGCGCCAGAGGCACTGTCGGGCGAACTGGTGTCGCCGGCCGCCGATCAGTACAGCCTGGCGACGATTGCCTACCTGATGCTCACGGGCTGTCTGCCATTCACGGCGAAGACGCCTCGTGAGATGTTTTCCCAGTTGCTGTCGCAGCCACCGATCCCCCTGAACGAAGCGAGGCCCGGCTTGCGGTTCTCGGCCGGCGTGGAACAGGTGGTGATGCGTGGCCTCAGCAAGGATCCACGTCAACGCTACCAGGATA
>Ga0070714_100004820_pt1 | contig 10233 bp, 6 predicted proteins | sample LARL83metaG_FD_65450 | JGI IMG/M metagenome (GOLD analysis project Ga0070714, IMG submission 65450) | Corn, switchgrass and miscanthus rhizosphere microbial communities from Kellogg Biological Station, Michigan, USA - LAR L8-3 metaG | ecosystem: Host-associated > Plants > Roots > Rhizosphere ... | reverse complement strand
TCGGTGATGTATGGCAGATTGGTGTAGGCCACGTTGCCGTAGGAGGAGCTGGTCGAGCTATGGTAGGCACAGTATTGTGAGCCAAAGCCGCTGGCATTGTTGCCGTGAGCAGTGGCGATCACGTACTGGACGCTGGCATTCTTGGCCGCGGTCGTGTTCCCGAAAAAGGCGGCGGCGCGGACGGCTTCAGCGGCTAGCTGCGATTGCCGCGGCTTCGATGGCGCGCGGCTGGTGTTGTCATACCAGGCGCCGACGAAGCTGCCTTTTTGATTTCCCGCAGGTGTACCGGCACCATTGCAGGAGACGGTTCCGCTCGCCACACCCTGGCAATACTGCGTAACCGAATTCTGCCAGGAACTGCCGCCGACACCGCCAAGGAAACTGACAAGCTGCGCCTCTTCACCGCTTGGGTCGCTGCTCCACTGCGAGCCCCAGAGCACGAGGTAGATCTTCGGGGTCGTTTCCACGCCGATACCGTTCGTCCCGCCGTGGTAAGAGAGGTTGTTGGTTGAAGCGGCATTGTGCACATGCGCGTGCGCATGCTCTTCGCGAGCCTGCTGCGCCGCTTCGACGGTGGGATGGATGACCACCGGCGGCTGGCCGTCCTCTATATAGCGCACGCCTCCAGCGGGGCCGGCGTTGGCCTGAGCGTGGAGAACGAACGATGCACTGGCGATGAAGCATCCGATAACGGGAATTACGATTCTTGGAGCAAAGAGACACTTACGCATGGAACCTCCGTGTGTGTTGGTTTCTGCTTGCAGTCAAGTCGTCTGTTTCAGGTCGGGGAAGTTCGCTTGCCGGTCTCGAATCCCCGGCAGGCGCAAATTTCTAATGACACTAGTTCCGAGGCTGGAGATCCGTCAAGTCAGCCGATTTCGAAATCGGTCGAACCATCACTTAACGTGTTATCGAAGAGCAGCTTACGTCTGGGATGCTTTTTGGGTGACATCGCCGTTCGGGGTCGCCTCCCCTGCCCGTCTCTCAATAGGCTGGCGGGAGGCCGATGCGCTGGACGAGGGAGCGGTAGCGGGGATCGGAATGGAGAAAGTCAAAGGCCGGCTCTTTCTGCAGGAACGTGAGCCAGGGAGAGCGCTCCTGGTAAGCATTTTGCAGCGCTCGAATCGTGTCTTCCTTGCGGCCCAGTCTGGCGTAGTCAAGAGCCAAACTGATAGGGGACAGGTATTTGGTCTCAGCCCTCTTCAGATCCTGATCGAGCAGCCAGGTCGCGACAGCTTTTTCACCACCTGTGGTCCACGCGAGGTCGATGGCATTTGATGAAGCGTTGTCGCCGATAATGGCAAATCCTTGTTTCATGTGCATGGCCCATTCTTTGTTCCTTCCTTTACACCTATAGGCCTTGGCCAACTCGATCTGGAGCCAGAAATTCTGCAAATGGGATGCGGCACGCTGCTCAAGTTCGGTGATGGCTGCGTCGCATTGACGATCCAGAGTATAGGCAGCCCCGAGGGCCCAGGGGCGGCTGAAGGGATCGAGTTCGGTGGCGCGCTTCTGTTCCGCAAGAGCTTCGTCGTCGCGGTTCTGCGTACGGAGAATGTAGGAGAGAAGGTGGTGGAACTCTGCGTAATTGGGATCGATGGAGATGGCTTGTCTTGACTCGGCTTCCGCGCGCTGCCAGTCCCATGAATGGAAGTAGTAGTATGCCGCCAGCGAGTGATGTGCCTGGGCGAGCTTGGGGTCGAGTTCCAAGGCCCGCGAGGCAGCAGCAAACGATTCATCAAAGCCTTGCTTCGGCGGAATTTGACCTACCACGGACGCAGCACCATAACAGTCGGAAAGCCCGCTCCACGCCAGCGGATAGTCGGGCTGAAGTTTGATTGCCTTCTGCATCCATGCAGTGCATTGCGGATAGTTATCGCCAAACCAGAAATAGCGCCCTTGAAGATACGCGTCGTGCGCCTCGGGAGCGATATAGCGAACAGTTGCTGACGACGGAACCGCGCCCTTGAGGCGAACCGCAATCGCCCGCGCGGCTTCGGCAGGAAGTGTGGAGATCTCGTTGTTGCCGCGGTCGTAACTTTCTGCCCAGAGGTGCGTATCGGTCTCAGCGCGGATGAGCTGGAGAGTCATGTGAACCTGGCCGCCGGATCGCGCCACAGAGCCTTCGACAATTCCGTCGACGCCGAGCTCGTGCGCAATTTCTCTCATTGGCTGGCGTGTACCTTTGAACCGCATCACAGAGGTGCGGGAGGTGATGCGGAGGGTGGAATCCTTGGCGAGCATCGTGATGAGCTCGTCGGTCATGCCGTCTGCGAAGTACTCCTGGTCTGGCTGGCCGGATAGGTTGTCGAGGGGCAGGACCGCAAGCGAGGTGATCGCTGGTGCTGCCGCGTTGTAATGCAGGAGGCGGGCGGCGATGGGGTGAGGGCCGAGACTGAGGGAGAGAATAAGCGCAAGAGACGCAGAGCAGGCGGTGAGGGCGATCCAGAGGGAGCGAGGATTCCGCGGAAGGGCGGTCGGATTCGTCCTCACCGGTTCACAGTCAAGAATCGAAGGCGGTGCGGGGGCTGTTTCGATGCAGGCAACGGGCGCGATAAAGCGGTAGCCCATGCCGGTGACGGTTTGGATAAATTGGGGATTTTCGGGATCGTCGCGGAGAGTGTGGCGGAGCTTACGGATGGCGGTGTTTATGCCGTGCTCGGTATCGACGAAGACTTCGCTGGACCAGAGCCGCTGGGCGATTTCAGCCCGGTTGACGAGCTGATCCTGATGGGACGCGAGCAGGATAAGCAACTCCATGGGCTTGCGCTCGACGCGAAGAGCGTGGCCGTTGCGGGTGAGTTCGAATCGGCCGCTGTCGAGCTGAAAATCTCCGAATTGATAGACAGGACCCGGCAAACAAAGATTCCTTTTGGGGAGGATCTGGATCTCTCCAACTTAGCCCAGTCGGAAGCCGCCCTTAAACCTGACGAAAAAGCGTGGGTATCACCTAAGTTCCGAAACCCCAATTACCACCCGCAGTCAAGCAGGGGTACTGGGGTTGCGAAGAGACTTGGCTAGGAGTACCGAACAGCCCATCGCAGATCCGTTGTTTTAACTTTCTGCGTACCAGCACCAAACAGTCTGTCAGGAAAGTAAGGGTTTTGAAAGGGTTGTTGCTTTACCTAAACTTCACCTCCGGCTTCACCACCTCTCCATTGCCTCGTCTGCGTGGGGCGCGGTTAGCTTCGGGGTCAGCCGGCAACGGCATTTCTCGAACAGAACATGTCCTTTGACCGGATCCGGAGTCGACGGATTCCTCACCGGGTACGTCGGCTCCGGCTCTTCAAAGCGCTTTCTTCGAGAATGCCGTTTTCCCCGGCCGAGGAGGAAAAGGACATGAGGTCAAGAAATTGCAGGTTAGCATCGATGTTGGTCGCACTGGTGCTTCCCCTGGCGATGGTTCCAGGCGCCCTGGCACAGTGCGGATTACCGACGAAACTGGTGAAGCCGACCGGCTGGCAACCCCAAATGCGCGGTTCTCAGATGCGGGAAGCTCTGGGCGGACGATTCGATGACGACTTCCGCGCGTCGATCGTCGGGATGTGGCACGTGACGTTCACTGCTGAAACTGCCGATCCTGCAACGGCCCCTCCGGGAGCGGTGATCGACAATGCTCTCGTGGTGTGGCACAGCGATGGGACGGAGATCATGAATTCGATCCGGCCGCCCCAGGACGGGAACTTCTGCATGGGAGTCTGGCAACAGGTGGGTCCATTTAAGTACAAGCTGAATCACTTTGCCTGGTTCGGCAAGCAGTTCCCGACTGGCCCGGGTGACCAGGGAACCGACATCGGCCCCTCGGTCGGACCCACCCAAATCACCGAAGAGATCACGTTGAGTCCGGATGGGCAGCACTTTTCCGGGTTCTTTACGCTGGATGCATACGATCTCAATAACGTGATCTTCCAGTCGTTCAAGGGCACAGTCGCGGGAACGAGGATCACCATCGCAACCAAGGAAACGGATCTGCTGTGACGCTGTCCTAAGCAAACTCCCTTGCTTCATCGGGCGGTGAAACATTGCGTTTCGCCGCCCTTCCCATCCGCTTTCAATTCCCTCTCGCGGCAGTTGTCTTCTCCACAAACAACAGCACATCGAAGTCTTCATTGGCGTGGCCGGTTATCCAGTAATTGCGGGCTGATGCTTCGCTGTACATGGCGCCGATGCCGCGGGTGGGGTGAGGCAGGTGGAACCAGTCTGCGACCTCGATGCCAGCGGTGGGGAATCCCTTTGGGTCTCAGTCGCGGCAGCACGCAACGTGTGTTGCAGATCACGATTTGAAAGAAGTCTTGTGTGCGAAAACGAACATGCATCTTTGCGACTGGACAGGAACAAGAGCTCACGCTGCGGCAGTTTCGTTTGCAGGTTACTGACAACGCTGGCCTTGTTTCACCTCGTGCTTTGGCGCACAGCATGCAACGATGCATATCAGTACTCTAGTTCCCCAAGAGCAAGGTTCCGATAGGAGGCGGTCATGACAGGACTGCTCCAGGATGTTCGCTTTGCCTTGCGGCAACTTCGCAAGAGCCCGGGATTCACAGTCACCGCTGTCCTCATGCTGGCACTGGCCATCTGCGCGAACAGCACAGTGTTCAGTTGGATCGACGGCACCATGCTCCATCCAATTCCGAAGGCACGCGATACGGGAAGCCTGGTCAGCGTCATGCGCGGCCAGTGGAACATCTCCCCTGCGCCCCCTCTGTCGTATATGGATTACCGGGATCTTCGCGAACGCAACCACACGTTCAGCGGAATGCTGGCGTATCACCATGACTGGCTGACGCTCACCGGCGGCGCCATGCCCGAGCGCATTTATGTGGCGAATGTCTCCTCGAACTTCTTCGATGTTCTGGGAGTCAAGCCCGCCCTGGGCCGCTTCTTCCGGCCGGAGGAAGAGGCGAACGAGGGCGGCGCCCGCTTCGTGGTGCTTAGCTATTCGCTATGGAAGACAAGGTTCCGGGGAGACCCGGCGATCGTAGGTAAGCCGATCGAGCTCGCGCGGCAATCAGGAACGATCATCGGAGTAGCGCCTGAGGGGTTCATCAATGCGATGCCGGGTGTCCGGCATGATGCCTGGCTTCCCCTGGATCCACTTGGAACAGACCGGTACCGGATGACGCACCGCAGTGCGTCGTACCTCAACGTGCTCGGGCGTCTGAAACCCGGCATCAGCCGCCAGCGCGCCACCGAAGATCTGGAGACGATCATGGGCCAGATCGTGGCTGCATTCCCCAACGATCATATCGGGGCCAACAACATCACCCTCGATCCGTTATGGCGCTCGCCATTTGGCGCGAACGTTTATCTCTCGAGATCGCTGCCGATCATTCTGGCGATAGCGGCGGTTGTGCTGCTGTTGACATGCGTTAACGTGGCAACCCTGGTATTGGTGCGGTTTGTGGCCCGGCGGCGCGAGATTGCCATTCGCGAATCGCTCGGCGCGGGGCGCTTTCAGCTCATGCGCCAGATGATGCTCGAAGGTCTGATGGTCTCTGTTGCAGGAGGCGTGCTTGCGCTTGCTCTCACCTCCTGGACATCCAAACGATTTGCCGATTTCATTCCGCCGAATGCAAATCCAATTGTGCTCAATGGAACCGTGGATCACTACGTCGTGCTGATTGTCGTGCTGCTTTCTTTGTTCGCGACATTTATCTGCGGTGTGTTTCCCGCTCTTCGATCGTCGAACGTCAATGCAGCCGAAGTGCTGAAAGAAGAAACAGCCAGTGTCTCCGGCGGGCATCATCGACGCCTCCTCAGCGGGCTGGTGGTAACACAGATCGCTCTCTCCCTCGCCCTCCTGATCTCGTCCGCCTTGTTTTTGCGTACACTGCGGAACATGAGCGATGCCGATCCAGGATTCAGGCAGGATCACATTCTCACCGCCTCAGTCGGCCTGGGCATCGCAGGTTACTCAGGCAAGGAATCGGACCCGATGCGGCACAAGATTCTCGACGAGGTCTCGGTTCTGCCCGGCGTCAAAGTCGCGGCACTTACAAACTGGTTGCCGCTGTCGTTCAACGGCAGAAACGCCGACGTGTATCCCGAGGGCTATGTACCGCAACTGCATGAATCGCACGAGGTGCGCCGTGCCGATGTTACACAGGGGTACTTTTCCGTCATGGGGATCCCGATCGTGGCGGGCCGCGATTTTACACGGGACGACGATATTGGCGCACCGCTGGTCGCGATCGTCGACCAGACCATGGCCAACCGATACTGGCCCGGCGAAAACCCCCTCGGCCGACACGTGAAGATCTGGGGCCGCATGTACACGGTGATCGGGGTTGCAAAGAACTCAAAACATCAATTCATCGACGAGCAGCCGGAGCCGATGATCTATCGAAGCTTTTTCCAGGACCCGGAGGAAATGACCGTAATGGTCCAGACCAACGGTGATCCAAGCGCGATAGCACCGGTTTTAGAGAATGCCATCCATCAAGTCAATCGGCAACTTGTCGTATTCGATATCCGCACCCTGCGCGAGACCACGCAGGTCTCCAGCATCTTTGCCGTGCTGGCCAGCACCTTCGCGGCGATCTTTGCCGTCATCGCCCTCGTCCTCGCTACTACCGGCATCTACGGTGTGGTCGCCTATCGCACCCAGCTTCGCACCCACGAAATCGGCATACGCATGGCGCTCGGAGCCTCCCGCGCTGATGTCCTGCGCCTCATACTCATGCAGGGTGTGCGCCTCACGGCCGCCGGCCTGGTTGCGGGCCTGGCGCTGGCATACGGGCTGACGCGCATCATTGCCGGAATGCTCTACGGCGTGAGCGCGACCGACCCGGCAACCGCTGTGGCAGTCGTCATCACCCTGGGAGGAATCGCTGTTTTGGCATGTTATGTGCCGGCTCAACGCGCCACAAGGGTGAACCCGGTTACCGCTATCCGCGAGTTGTAAAAAGGAGCGAATCCCGCGAGGGTACCCGCTCCTTTCCGGCAGATCTCTATTCTGCGCGTGCTCTAGTCGGTCGGCTGAGCCAGCGCATTCTCGATCACGACCGCAAAGAATGCATGACCAAAGACAGTGGGATGGTAAACATCCCAGAAGAAGGTATGGTCGGGATCGGCACAGGCTCCCGCCTCGGTAAGGCATGGGCCGGTCACATTGGCGAACCCGAAATGACTTTGGTCGTTCATGACCGCATTCATCAGGCTGTTTACGTCGATGCGAAGGATGTGGACTTTGGGCAGTTGCAGATCGAACCAGAGCAGCTTATTGAGCCAATAATTCGCGGATGCGCTGGCTGCCGTAGCAAAAGCAACGTGGTCTGCTGCTACGGGAAGTAGCCCGACATTGAATAGGTTCGGAATAACGAAATGCCGCGCGCCGGCGTTGCGCAGCATGTGTTCACTATCGGCTATGCCCGCTGCAATCTGGTATCCCAGCGCATTCGGGTTGCCGCTCGTGGTCCCGACAATGTCATTCCCACCGCCGTCAAGGAAATACAGCGCGTTTGGATCGGCCTTCCCGCCGGTCGCCTGGAGATACATCTGTACCTGCTGCGGAATGGTGGGCACTCCGTCCTCAGGCGCGGTCACCCACGCTCCGGCAAATGCCCAGTCCGTGCCTCCGGCCAGCGATGGCGTCAAACTCAGGCCCAGGTAGCTTGCGATGTGATCCACCCAGAGCGGCCCATTTGAAAAACGACCCTGGTAATACCCCATACCCGGCCGCTCCCCGCCCGTGGCGATCGCAACATTGCCAACATCGCAATAGCTGTCTCCAAATACATAGAGGTTTGTGAACCGCGGCGTTTGGGCATTTGCCGAAACCGTGGCAGCGGCGAGAGCAGACAGAATCGTGGCAACGCAAACCAGTTTTCGCATTGGTCTCCCTTTCTGTTGTTCGTTATGTGCAAGTTCAGCGTGGAAGATCGATTCGGGCAGGCACGCACAGGGAACCCAGGCAATTCAGGACGCGCTTGGATTGGGAGCCTGTGATCTCCTTAACCGATCGCTGGCCCGGGACGCCATGCTGGTGCACATTGGCGTCGGCCATGTAACTTACTCCCGTAAATCACGAGGATCGGTGACCGTAAGCACAAGCTCAGGTGACCATTCGGCAAGATTTTGTAAGCTGGAATGGCCAATAATTCCCTGATCCAGAGCCGGATCGGGGCTCAGTCGACGCCGTGCCGTTCGTAACTGCATCCAATCGATCAGAGGACTGAGCGTGTGCCTCAATTTAGGACCGGGTGCGTTCGTTGGCTCATCGATGGCGTCGCGCCTGCATCCCCGGCCTCGCCGTTAAACCCGGCTCCCTCGGGAGCGATAATGGTCACCTGTCGTAAACAGCATTTGCGGTAGCCCAAACTTCCTTTACCAGCGATTCCGCCGTTTCCCCGAAAGGAATCATCATGAGCGACGTCGACAGCGTTTCAAATCATCAGCCAAGCGCGATGCCGCCAGCCAACGCGAACCCGGCCTCATGGCGTCAAGTGTTCAAACGAGCCATTGAACAGTCCTCGTGGATATCGATCTGGCGCGAACACAGAAGTCATTCAACCGGAAGGCCTGGGTTCTCCATGCTGTCACGATTCAACAGGAAACACCTGACGATTTCGCTTTTATTCCTCGTTCTCGGCTCGCTGATCGCTTTCGGGATTATCCGTTACATGACGCTTCCCTCGGTCGTGAAACATATGCCTTCGCCTGTCACAACCGGCAAGTCTCTGCTGGGCTTCAACGCATCCGCAAAGCCCAAGCCCGCCCCCGGCAAGCCCTTTGTCCCCGTGACGCAGACTCATCTGCCCATCCCGACCGTGTGGGTACCGTCGCCACAAGACCCACAGACCCCTTCTTACTCTGCCGCACCGCAGACCGCCCAAGGCCAGCTACCCGCCCCGGTTCTCGCGCCACCCGCGGGCGCTTCGCCCGCGCTACCTATGATTCCGGCGAAATCCTCATTTGCTCCCCTCGTCTACCAGGCGCGGCACGATAAGCACTTCGGGGGAAGCTGTTCAGGACAGTTGACGCTGAATGCCGCCGGCCTCACGTTTCGTTGTCCGGATGATCCTGAGGGGAGCCTCCAGGTGGCACTGAACGAGATCGGCGCCGTCGATGAAAATGGAGTTCAGCTTCTCTCGGGCAAGAAGTATCACTTCTCGATTTCCGGCATGAACAAAGGGGCTGAACAAGCGGTCTTCGCCAACTGGCTTCACCAGGTGCGGTAAACGCGCTGCTCGCGATGACTTTATCTTCAGACTTCCTTAATGCCGCCATGACACAATCCTTTCGCCGGTAGCTTTCGCTTTGCCTGCCTGAATGGAGACCCCATGCATCGTCGATCCGCCTCGAGAACCTTCGCGCATACCTTTTTTGCCGCCGTTCTTCTTTGCGCGCTTGCCGCCGTCACTCCGGCCCGCGCACAAGGGCCCTACAAGGTCCTCGATCAGTGGAAACTGACCGACAATGGCTGGTGGGACTATCTGCTGGTCGATTCCTCCGCCCATCGCGTCTACATCACGCGTGGCGACCACGTCGATGCGGTTGACGCCACAAACGGCAAGCTGCTGGGTACCATCAGCGGCCTCCACGGAACGCACGGAGTTGCGCTCAATCCTGACGGCAAGGTCGGCTACATCTCCGACGGAGGCGGCAATGCCGTGGTGGTCTTCGACCGCTCCAACTTCTCGACGATCGCCACCATTCCCGCCGGCACCAACCCCGACTGCATCATTTACGAGCCCGCAACGAATACGGTGTGGGCGTTCAACGGCCGGAGCCATGACATCACGGTCATCGATGCGGCCAGCCAGAAGGTTGTCGCCACTATTCCTGTCCCCGGCAAACCCGAGTTCGCAGTTTCCGATGGCAAAGGGAACGTCTACAACAACATTGAAGACAAGAGCGAAGTGCTGAAAATCGACGCGCGCGAGCATAAGGTCACGGCCACGTGGCCGGCCGGCTGCGACTCCCCATCCGGTCTCGCGATGGATATCGCCGGCAATCGCCTCTTCCCTGTTTGCGATGGCAAAAAGATGAGCGTCATCGACGCCACCTCCGGCAAGGTCCTGGCGAACCCTGAAATAGGCGACGGCCCCGATGCTGCAGCCTGGAGTGTCAACCAGAAGCTAGCCTTTGCCTCCTGCGGCGAAGGTGTCCTCTCGGTTGTGGATGCCTCCACCTCCGCTTACAAGACCATCCAGACGCTGCCCACCAAGCGCGGTGCCCGCACCATGGCCTATGATCCGGCCACCGATCGCATCTACCTTGTAACCGCCGAGT
>Ga0070714_100004817_pt1 | contig 10235 bp, 8 predicted proteins | sample LARL83metaG_FD_65450 | JGI IMG/M metagenome (GOLD analysis project Ga0070714, IMG submission 65450) | Corn, switchgrass and miscanthus rhizosphere microbial communities from Kellogg Biological Station, Michigan, USA - LAR L8-3 metaG | ecosystem: Host-associated > Plants > Roots > Rhizosphere ... | reverse complement strand
CGTCGAAAGTCTGTTTATTCGCCGAACTGCCCAAGACGGCGGATCATCCTCTCGATCGGGTAGCCCCCTGCGAGCCCGATATCGTCGATGACCGCGCCATCGCGAAGACGAATCAGGCGCTCGCAGCGCGCGGCGACGTGCGGGTCATGCGTGGCGAGGATAACCGTCATAGGCCGCTCCGCCCGCAGTTCGTCTAGCAGGTCGAGGATTCCGGCGGCATTGTGGGAGTCCACGTTGCCGGTCGGCTCGTCAGCGAGCAACAGCGACGGGGAGTTAATGAGCGCGCGGGCGATAGCCACTCGCTGCTGCTCGCCGCCGGACATCCGGGACGGCAGCGAGCCCTCCCGTCCGGCTAGGCCGACGGCGGCGAGCAGTTGCCGCGCCCGGGCACTCTTATCCCAGTCGGTGCGGTACGGGAGCACCGGGGCAAGCACGTTGCCGAGGGCGGTCAGGGTGGGCAGCAGGTTGTACCGCTGAAACACGAACCCAACGTTGCGCCGGTAGGCGGCGAAGCGGGCGCCGCGTAGTCCCGTGACGGTCACGTCCCCGGAAACGATCGTGCCCTCGTCGGGGCGCTCCATCGCACCGATCAGGTGCAGCAGCGTCGACTTACCCGACCCGGATGCGCCCGTCAGCGCCACGCATGAGCCCGCGCTGATGCTGAGGCTGATGTGATCAGCCGCGGTGACGGTACCATAACGCTTGGTAACCCCGCGCAAGTCAAGCTCAACCATGGGTCACTCCTCGGCCAGCAAGGTGGCGGGCAGCCGGCGGAGCATGCCCGCGGGCAGCGGGGCCACGGCGGCCGTCAGCAGCATTCCGCCCGCGGCGAGCAGAGCCGCGAGCGCGATGAGCCGTCCGGGCAGCTGCCCGGCGAACCAGGAGGCGGCGAGCAGCCCGAGAGCCGCTCCGGTCACCGAGCCGACCAGCCCGATCATGATGCCCTCGACGGTCACCAACCGGATCAACGTCGTCTCACGCCAGCCGAAACTGCGGAGGGTCGCTAGCTCAGCGGCTCGCTCCCTGATGTTCAGGAACATCACGTCCGCCACCGTCAGGACCCCCAGCGCCACGGTGACGCCGATTGCGACATAATCCACGCCACGGGCCTGCACCGCTGCCGCATCGCCGAGCAGCGAGCCGACAACCACGCCCTGGAACGCGAACGACACGGCGGCAAGCATCGTAAGCGCGGCGATGCCTACCGCGAGACTGGCCATGCCGATGAATGTCCGGCCCGGAGCGCGCATGACGTTGACCGATGCCATGGCGATGATTCCACCGGGGCGGCGGGCGCGACGGACCGCCAGCACCGGCGGCCGGACCGAGGCCAGCGGCGGCGACCACGCGGCGACCACGGCCGGCCCCGCGCCGGCCACGAGCGAGACCGCGATCGCGACCGGTATCGCGAGCAGCGCCCGCCCAGCCGAGGCATGCACGCCGAGCAGCCTGGACACCGGCAGCGCCACCACCGCGCCGACCAGTCCCGCCGCCAGGCCGAGCACGGCCAGCTCAGCCAGGACGGAGCAGAACAGCCGGCCACGGGTCCAGCCAAGGCAGGCCAGCACCCCGAGTTCCCGCCGCCGGCCGCGGACGGCCGCGGTCGCCGCGTTTGCCACGAACAGCGCGCAGACCACCAGGATCAGCGTGAAGAGCACCAGGCTCTTGCGGTCCACGGCGGTCAGGATCGATACCGCGACGCCCTTCTTCACCCAGCCCAGGGTCAGCCCCAGCGTCGGCCGGCCGAACCGGTCTCCCGGCAGCGTCACCGGGACCCGCGCCGGCGAGGCCCCCGCCACGATGTCCACGTCGAGGCCGGTGCGTGCGGCTATCTGCTGCGCGACCACGTTGATCCGCTCACGGGAGACGGGATCGGCGCCGGTGACCCCCGACACCCGGACCCTGATCACGCTGATCGGGTCGCCCGCGTGCAGGTTCCCGCTGTAGGACGAGCTGTTCTCCAAGGCGGGCAGGGCGGAAAGCGATGTGATGAGCTGCGCGGGCTGCGTGAGGTAGCCGCCAAGGTTCAGGCTCGGCCGCAGGTCACTGCCGCCGAGCGCCCGCCGCGAAGCGGCATCCGCAGGCGCGGCGACAATCGGCTGGTACGGCCCCAGCGGAACCTGCGAGAGCGAGCTGAACGAACGGATCTTCGCCGGGTCGAACACCCCGGCCACCTGGACCGTGGCATGGTCGCCGGAAGTGCCCACGTGGCTTGTCACGACACGGTACTGAGCGTCCTGCTCGTCGACTGGCGGCGCCAGCACCGCGGCGGTGGTGATCTGCGGCTGCCAGACCGAAGGCGGGTTGATCACCTCGGCCGGGGTTAGCGGCTGGCGCTGGGCGTAGCTGACCGGGCCCACCGTCCAGTAGTTGTCTATCGTGAACCCGGAACCCCGGATCGCGCTGAGCAGCCGATCGTACGCCTGCGCGGCGGAGGTCTCGCTGGTAGCGACCGCCTTCCCGGGTGCCACGGCGTACTTGGACATCATGGCAACGTCCAGCGAAGGCGGCGACGACGGCGCGACCAGCCGTTGGATGCTGGTAACCGCTGACTCGCTGATGCCGCTGCTCGAAGTGAGCAGCGCGGGAAACGTCTGCGCTCCACCGGACGCGCCTGCTCCTGCGTTCTCGGAAAGGTAGCGGCCCGAGATCACGGCGTGGTTCAGTCCGTCGAGTTCGGCTTCCGCCTTCGGGTCGATGGCCGCGATCAGCATCGGGAACGACCAGCTCACGACGGAAAACGCGCCGTGCTTGGGCTGCTGGCCGATGAAGTTTCCTGGCATTCCGTCGATCTTGGACCAGCAGTAACTGCCCGACTGGGCCGCGACACCGAAAGGGTCCGACTGCCCATTGTCCGGCTGCTCGCACACCGGGACCGCGGACCCGCCCGGCAGCACCTCGGTGGTGGCGTCGGTCGGGTCCGCGTGAATCGGGTTGGGCGTAAGGTACAGGAAAGACGGCACCTGGTTGATCCTGGTCGCGCCGCCGTCGCTTACCCAGGTCGTGCTGTACCGGTAGAGTTGCCGTCCCGCCCGGCCGTAATCCGCGGCCGGCAGTTCCACGGGGATGAAAATGTGGACCAGCGCGTAGCCGACCATCGCCACGGGCGCTGCTACCTGGATGCCGGTGATCCGCTGGATCTGGTGGTATTGCGCCATCGAGATCCCTCCGTAGATGCCGGCCAGGAAGTTCGGCTGAACCATGCCGGTCGCGTTCTCGATCGAGGTCCGGGCTCCGCGTGGGCGGACCAGGACGTCGTAGGCCGGGCTGAAATTCGCCGACACGGTGCCGGTCACGCGCAGTTGCGAGGTCGTGGACGCCGCGGTCAGCACGGTGAATGCGGTCGCCGCCACCGCCATCGCCGCGAGCAGTCCCATCGCGCGCGCGGTCCGAAACCGCAACTGTGACCATGCGATCCTTATCATCACTGATACTATTTCTCCTTACCTAGCGACAATGCAAGGAAGAAGCCATAACGTTACCTAGTGACAAGGTAGGACAAGGTAGGCGGATGCCTCTGCATCATGCGGTACTCGCGCTGCTGGCGGTCAAGCCGGCGCACGGCTACGAGCTCAAGGGCAGTTTCGAGCAGGCGGTCGGCGATCAATGGGGCGGGCTGAACATCGGGCACCTGTACCAGGTACTTGAGCGGCTCTCCCGGGACGGCCTGATCGAGTCGGAGCGACGGCCGCAGCCCGTCAAGCCGGACCGCCTCGTGCACCGGATCACCCCGAAGGGCCTCGCCGAGCTTGAACGATGGCTCGCCGAGCCCAGCACGCGGAGCCGCGGCTACCGCGACGACTTCTTCCTGAAGATGATGGCCGCCGTGCAAGGTGGCGACGCCGCGATGCTCCAGGGCGTCCTGCGCCGGCAGCGTGCCCACCTGCTGCTCGAACTGCGCAGCCTGGCCGAGGCCAGGCGCGCCGCCGGACGGAACGCCGGCGTCAGCGGAACCACCGATGCGCTCATCATCACGGCCGCCGAACTACACATCACGGCGGACCTAGGCGTCGTCGACGCCGCGGAGAAGGCGCTCACGCCGGAAGTCATTGCCGCGCTCAGGGTCACGCCAGGCGATCCTGCTGCCAACGAGGCCGCAGGCTGATCCTTTGAGTCGGGGCCCGCCTCCCGGATACACGGTAGGCATACCCGCACCCATGGTCAGGCTAGCGAACGCCGAGCCCGGTGACCGCGCGCCCGATGAGCATCCGCTGGATCTCCGAGGTGCCCTCGAAGATGGTGAAGATCTTGGCGGTACGGGCAGTTTCCGCAGGTCAGCGACCTGCGCACCCCTGTGGTATCAGCACGGATTCAGCACGCCGCGTCCGAGATGAATTTCGTTTTTGGTCCGCCGCGTGCACGATTGGCGCGTGAGGCGCGGAGATGCCACCGGGCATTCAACTGCGACCACCGGTCCGGTCGCGAGCGTTGGGGAGAGGCCGCGGGCGGCATCCGTTCTGATGGCCTGAGGCCCTTATCCGGCGAGGGGGGAGCCGGCCGCCAGGTCCGGGGTGACGAGCGTCAGGGTGGTGGGCGCCTCGCGTGGTTCCGCGAGCAGGTGCAGGCGCTGGATGCCGTCATCGGCGGCTGGCCCGAGCCCGGCAAGGCACGGGCACGGCTCGTCGGTGAACCCGGCGAACCGGTAGGCGATGTCCATCATCCGGTTGCGCTTGGTCCGGCGGAAATCGGCGGCGAGGTGGGTGCCGGCCCGGGCCGCCTGGTCGATCAGCCAGTTGAGCAGTACCGAGCCGGCCCCGAAGGTGACGACCCGGCAGGAGGTCGCCAGCAGCTTGAGGTGCCAGATCTCCGGGTGGTACTCGAGCAGGATCACGCCGACCGCGCCATGCGGCCCGAATCGGTCGCTGAGGGCCACGGTCAGGACGTCATGATCGGGGTCGGTCAGCAGGCCGCGCAGGGTTTCGTCGGAGTAGTGGATGCCGGTGGCGTTCATCTGGCTGGTCCGCAAGGTCAGCTCCTCGACCCGGGACAAGTCCTCCGCGTCGGCTCGCTTGATCGTCATTACCAGCTCAAGCGAGCGGAGAAACTCGTCATCGGGTCCGGCGAACGACTCCCGCGCGGCATCGCGGCGGAAGCTGGCCTGGTACATCTTCCGGCGCTGGCGGGCGTCGTCGGTGACCACCTTCGGGCTGAACTCGGCCAGCCCGGGAAGCGCCAGCGCCTGGTCCGCGGGGTAGCAGCGGATCTCCGGGGCGTGGAAGGCCACCTCGGCCCGCTCGGCGGGCTGATCGTCGATGAAGGCGATCGTGCCGTGGGCGAAGTTCAGCTGCTCGGCGATCTTGATCACCGAGTCCGACTTACGGCCCCAGCCGATCTGCGGGTGAACGAAATATTCCGCCATTCCGAGCCGCTCGAGACACTCCCAGGCGTGGTCGTGGTCGTTCTTGCTCGAAATGGACTGCAGAATACCCCGGGAATCAAGCGTGGCGATTACCTCCCGGATTTGGTTGGACAGCGATACCTCGGGATCTTCAAGCAGCGTCCCCCGCCATAGAGTATTGTCCAGGTCCCAGATCAAGCACTTGACGAGATCGGTCATATCAGGCATTTGACGGCACGGCGGAGGCATCTTCGGCCGGCTTCTTGCTCCGCGGCTTCTTGGCGCTCTTCTTGGCCGCTGGCCCTTCCGGTACGACCACGCCCTCGAGCACTGTGACCGACTCCTCGGCCACCGGGCCGGCCGGCTGCGCCGGGACGCTGAGGCCGGGAACGCTGAGGTCCGGTACCTTCATTGCCGCGTCCAGGCCTGCCTGGATGGCCTCGGCGAGGGTGGGGAACGCGGTGGTGTCGACGTCGACCTTCGTGACCGGGATACTGGCATTGGTCGGCAGGGTGTCGGAGCCGAAAACCGCGTCCGCGCAGCCTGCCTCGCGCAATGTCGCCGCTTCGTCGTCGGTTATCTCCCGATTGAGAATCAGCGTAAACTTATAACCCACTGACGTTTACCTCTCGATGTCGTCATATGTTTTCTCGAATGCAAACTCAGGCACTTTGATAAGTGTTTATTATTGGCAAACCGTAACCGAGCCCCCGCGTGCGGCGCAACTGCCGCCTAGGCGAGGTGTTCAACTGGGCCGGCTGCTTAGTTGAACACTTGCGGCGGATGTCCATCGCCAGGCCGGGCTCGGCTTGCCAGAATGGCAACTGGAGGTGATTGACTTGGCGCATACCAGCGGTTGGCTGCCCTTTCGCCAGTACCGGACGTGGTACCGGGTCACCGGGTCGCTCGGTACCGGCCAGCCGGCCGTCGTCGCCCTGCACGGCGGGCCCGGCAACACCCACGATTACCTGCTGAGCCTGTGCTCCCTGGCCGATAGCGGCTGGCCGGTCGTGCACTACGACCAGCTCGGCAACGGCGGGTCGACCCACCTCCCAGACGCCGGTACGGGCTTCTGGACGGTTGAGCTGTTCCTGGACGAGCTCGATAACCTGCTGCGACGGCTCGAGATCGCGGACAACTACGTACTGCTCGGGCACTCGTGGGGCGGCATGCTAGCGGCCCGGCACGCCGCCGACAGACCGCCGGGCCTGCGCGGGCTTGTGGTCGCCAACTCGTCGGCGTCCTACCCGCTGTGGCGGCAGGAGATGGAGGTGCTGCGGGCCGAACTGCCGCTCGAGGTCGACAAGACGCTGCGCAGGCACGAGGCGGCCGGCACAACCGACAGCCGCGAGTACTTCCAGGCCATGCTGGTCTTTTACGAACGGCACGTCTGCCGGCTCGACCCCTGGCCGCGCGACCACTTCGCCTCTTTCATGGAGATTGTGAATAACCCGGTCGTTTACCACGCGATGAACGGGCCGAGTGAGTTCTACGTGACCGGCACGCTCAAGGACTGGTCGGTGGTGGACCGGCTGGCCGATATCGCGGTCCCCACCTTGGTCGTCTCCGGCCGCCATGATGAGGCGACACCGGTCACGGTCCAGCCCTATTACGACCTAATTCCCGATGTACGCTGGGAGATTTTCGCGGAGTCGAGCCACATGCCGCACCTGGAAGAGCCCGAGCAATTCAACGCGGCACTCACCGGCTTCCTGAAATCGCTGTAGGGCCTATTCTTTTCCCCATGGACGATGTACTGGTAGTCCGTGATCTGCAGATGCGGTACGGCGAAGCCGACGTGCTCAAGGGGGTCAGCTTCAGGGCCCGGCGGGGAGAGGTGCTCGCCCTACTCGGGCCGAACGGCGCGGGGAAAACCACCACGATCGAGATCCTCGAGGGGTTCCGCATCCGCTCGGCGGGTGAGGTCAGCGTGCTCGGCGTCGACCCGGCCCACGGCGGCGAGGCGTGGCGGGCCCGGACCGGCGTGGTGCTTCAGTCCTGGCGTGACCACGCGAAATGGCAGGTCCGCGAGCTGCTGGCGCAGCAGGGCCGGTATTACGCGCCCTACTCCACGGTCGGCATCACCCGCCCCTGGGACGTGGACGACCTGCTCGAGTCCGTCGGGCTGACCAGGCACGCGCGCAAGCGGGTGAGCGACCTGTCTGGCGGGCAGCGGCGCCGCCTGGACGTGGCGATCGGCATCGTGGGGCGGCCCGAGCTGCTGTTCCTCGACGAGCCCACGACCGGCTTCGACCCCGAGGCCAGGCGCGAGTTCCACGACCTGGTGCGCGGGCTCGCCGACAGGGAAGAGGTCACGATCCTGCTGACCACACACGACCTGGACGAGGCGGAGCGGCTCGCGGACCGCATCCTGATCCTGACCGGCGGCACGATCATCGCGGACGGCTCGGCCGACGAGCTGGCCCGCACGCTGCCCGGCCAGTCTGAGGTGCGCTGGACCCGGGACGGGCAGCCGTTCACGCGGTCGCCGGAGAACGCGACGGCGTTCGTGCGGGAGCTGTTTCAGGAGTACGGCGAGGCGATCGAGGACCTGGAGGTACGCCGGGCCAGCCTGGAGGACACCTACATGGCCCTGGTGCACCAGGCGGAACGGCGGACGCCGCGCGGGCTGGCGGCGGTGACGGCGTGAACCCGACGGTGGTGGCGCTGCGGGCGGGCCTTTCCCGCGGCTGGATCGAGCTCAGGCAGTCCCTGACCACACAAAGCGACCTGTTCGGGCTCGCGTTCCGGATCGGGGCGGTGCTGGTCGTGGTGATCTGGACCCGGGGCACGCACCTCCCCGGGATGGACTTCTCGCTCGGCACGTCGACGCTGGTCAGCGTGCTTGGGCTGAACTTGGTGATGTACGGGGTGGTCACTATGGGCGACCTGCTCGTGGTCGAACGGGAGGACGGCACCCTGCTGCGAGCCAAGGCCACCCCCAACGGCATGCTCGGCTACCTGGTCGGCAAGGTCGTCAGCACGGCCGGGCAGGTGCTCCTGGCGCTGGTGATCACGCTGTTCATCGGGGCTTTCCTGTTCACCGGGCTGACGATCGGCCACCCGGGGAGCTGGCTGACGCTGATCTGGGTGCTGGTGCTCGGGCTGCTCGCCACGCTGCCCGCCGGAGCGGTGCTCGGGTCGCTGTTCCCCAGCCAGCGCAGTGCCGGGCCCTGGTGGCTGCTGCTGCTCGGCGGGCTTTCCGCGATCTCCGGCATCTTCTACCCGATTACTCATATGCCAGTGTTCTTGCAGTACATCGGGCAGGTCTTTCCGATGTACTGGCTGGGGCTCGGGATGCGGTCCGCGCTGCTGCCTAATTCGCTAGTGGTAGTGGAGATCGGTCACTCGTGGCGGCACCTGGCCACGTTCGGGGTGCTGGCCACGTGGTCGGTTGTGGGGCTGGTGCTGGCGCCGGTGGTGCTGCGGCGGATGGCGCGGCGCGAATCGGGGTCGACGGTGGCGACCCGGCGGGAGAAGGTACTGCGGGGGACCTGAGCGTCATCGTTGGTTATCGCATCGCTCGCGATGTCGGTCATCGGCCGACCACCGGCCACGGCCCTGCCTTCAGGATCGGACTCCCCCGAATCGGCGGGTTCCCCGCCAGGCGATTGATTACCTTACGTAACTTCTTTACGCACTCAGTGATAGACCCGGGAGAGTCTGTGAAGTTGTATCTGCGGTCCCGTCGCAGATCGTTGGTCACCGCTAATCGAGTTGTTCTGGGTTGAGGGCCATGCGGATCAGGCTTTCCGCGTCTAGGGTGTCGATGGCGTCGGGGTGTGGTTCCTGGCTGGGTGGGGTTTGGGTGGCGTCGCCGTCTCCGTCGCCGAGGCGGAGGATGGCGTCTAGGAGGCCGGCTTGGCGGAGCTTGGTTAGGGGGACGGTGGCCAGGATGCTTCTTAGCGTGGTCTCGTCTGCCTCTGGGGCGGCGGTGGCTTCGTCTCCGGTTAGTTCGGTCTGCAGGTAGGTGGCGAGCAGGGCCGGGGTTGGGTAGTCGAAGACCAGGGTGGCCGGGAGGCGCAGCGCGGTCGCGCGGTTGAGGCGGTTGCGGAGTTCGACCGCGGTGAGGGAGTCGAAGCCGAGCTCGGAGAACGCCCGACCGGGCTCGACCGCCGCGCCGGAGGCGTGGCCGAGGACGGCGGCCGCGTTCGAGCGGACCAGGTCGAGGATGATCCGGCCGCGGTCGGCGGGCGACGCCGTGGCCAGGCGTTCTTGCAGCGCTCCGGAGGACTCGGCGCCCGCCGCTGCTCGCTGGCGGGGGGACGGTCCGGCCAAGGCTCGCCACAGGGGCGGTACGTCTTGTCCCTGGGCCCGGATCTTGGCTAGCTCGATGCGGGCCGGGACTAGGTTGGCCTCGTCGTGGCTCCCGGCCGTCTCCAAGAGGGCCAGGCCTTCTTCCGAGGTCAGCGGGGTGAGGCCGCCGCGGGCCAGGCGGTCCAGGTCAGCCGGGGTCAAACTGCCAGTGATCTTGCTGGTGCCCGACCAGAGGCCCCAGGCCAGCGACTGGGCGGGCAGGCCCTGGGCCCGGCGCGCCGACGCGAGGGCGTCAAGGTAGGCGTTGGCGGCGGCGTAATTGGCCTGGCCGGGGTTGCCGAAGGTGGCCGCGGCCGAGGAGAAGAGGACGAAGGCGTCGAGGTCGGCGCCTTGGGTCAACTCGTGCAGGTGCCAGGCAGTGTCGGCCTTGGGGCGCATGACCGCGTCGACCCGGTCCTTGGTGAGCGATGCGACCAGGCCGTCGTCGGCGACGCCGGCCGTGTGGATCACCCGGGTCAGCGGGTGGTCGTGGGGTAGGCCGGCCAGGAGCGCGGTGAGGGCGTCTCGGTCGGCGGTGTCGCAGGCGGTGACCTGGACGGCGGTGCCAGCCTCGGCCAGGGCCGCGGCGAGGCGGGCGGCG
>Ga0070714_100004816_pt1 | contig 10235 bp, 10 predicted proteins | sample LARL83metaG_FD_65450 | JGI IMG/M metagenome (GOLD analysis project Ga0070714, IMG submission 65450) | Corn, switchgrass and miscanthus rhizosphere microbial communities from Kellogg Biological Station, Michigan, USA - LAR L8-3 metaG | ecosystem: Host-associated > Plants > Roots > Rhizosphere ... | reverse complement strand
GCGCTCGCCGTCGCCATCTGCCACGCCCATCATCGCCGGCTGCAGATCGTGCTCGCCGGAGCCGGCGCGCGTTCGCGCGTTCGCGCCGGCGTGGGAACGCCATGATCGCGAAGCTCGCGGGCATCATCGATTCGATCGGCGACGGCACCGTCGTGGTCGACGTCGGCGGCGTCGGATATCTTGTCTTCTGCGCGAGCCGGACGCTCGCCCGGCTGCCGCGGCCCGGCGGCTCGGCCACGCTCCTGATCGAGACTCATGTCCGCGAGGACCACATTCATCTTTACGGCTTTGCCGACGACGCCGAGCGCGCGTGGTTCCGTCTCCTCACCACGGTTCAAGGCGTCGGCGCCAAGATCGGGCTCGCGATTCTGTCGGCGCTCGGCCCCGACGATCTCGTCCGCGCCATCGCCGCCCAGGACAAGGCTTCGGTGGCGCGCGCCAACGGCGTCGGCGCCAAGCTTGCGGGCCGCATCGTCTCTGAGCTCAAGGACAAGGTGCCGGGATTCGACGTCTCGGCTGGTCCGGGCATTGCGGCAGGCGCACCGAACGGTGTAGGGGCTGCGTCCGATGCGGTTTCGGCGCTCGTCAATCTCGGCTATCGCCGTCTCGACGCGTTCGGCGCCGTCGCCGGCGCTCAGAAGTCGCTTGGAGCCGATGCCGCCGTGGCGGATCTCATCCGCGCCGGTCTCAAGGAGCTTGGCACCGGAGGGCGGCCGTGAGCGCGAAAGCCAAGCCGCCCGCCAGCCCGGAAAAGGGCGCTGTTGCGGAACGCGTGGTCGACCCCAAGGCGGCACCCGACGAAGCGATGGAGCGTGCGCTGCGCCCGGAGCGTCTGGCCGACTTCACCGGACAGGCGCAGGTGCGCGAGAATCTCGCGGTGTTCATCAAGGCCGCCGCCGAACGCGGCGAGGCAATGGATCATGTCCTCTTTTCGGGGCCCCCAGGCCTCGGTAAGACGACACTCGCCCGCATCATTTCTCGCGAGCTCGGCGTCGGTTTCCACGCGACGTCGGGCCCAGTGGTGGCGAAGGCTGGCGATCTCGCGGCGCTCCTCACCAATCTTCAGCCGCGCGATGTCCTCTTCATCGACGAAATCCACCGCCTGCAGCCGGCGGTCGAGGAAATTCTCTATCCGGCGATGGAGGATTTCGAGCTCGACCTCATCATCGGCGAGGGGCCGGCGGCGCGGAGCGTTCGCATCGATCTGGCGCCCTTCACGCTGGTCGCCGCAACGACGCGGACCGGCCTTCTGGCGACGCCATTGCGCGACCGTTTCGGCATTCCGCTCCGGCTCGGCTTCTACACCGACAGCGAGCTTGAGGCGATCGTTACGCGCGCATCCCGTCTTTTGAGCTTCGATCTGGCGCCCGACGGCGCGCGCGAGATCGCGCGCCGCGCCCGCGGTACGCCCCGTATCGCCACGCGGCTTCTGCGCCGGGTCCGCGATTTCGCGGCAGTGGCGGGAACCAACGTCATCACCCGGGCGATTGCCGATAAGGCGCTTGGCAGGCTCGACGTCGACGCCCAGGGACTCGATGAGATGGACCGGCGCTATCTGCGCCTGCTGGCCGAATCTCATGGCGGCGGACCGGTCGGCGTGGAGACGATCGCCGCCGCGCTGGCCGAGGAGCGCGACGCAATCGAGGAGGTGCTCGAGCCGTATCTCCTCCAGCAGGGCCTGATCGCGCGCACGCCGCGCGGCCGCCTGCTCACCGAGGCGGCTTGGGCGCACCTCGGTCTGCGCCCGCCGAGAGACATCAAGAATCAGCTGGAGCTTCTGTCGGGAACGGACGATGACTGATCTCCGTGCCGGCCGTTCCTTCATTCACAAGGTGCGCGTCTATTACGAAGATACGGACGCGGCGGGAGTCGTTTACCACGCCAACTATCTCAAATACGCTGAGCGCGGACGAACCGAGGCGCTGCGGGCGCTCGGCATTTCGCAGCGCGCGACAGCGGCGCTCGATAGCATCCGGTTCGTCGTCCGACGCATTACCGCCGACTTTCGCGCACCGGCGCGACTCGACGATGCGCTTGAAGTTGTCACCCGAACCGCGGATATAGGCGGCGCGACGCTCACGATGGAGCAGATCATCCGCCGCGATGGTGAAACGCTTGTGACGCTCTCGGTCGACATCTGCGCCGTCGGAGCCGACGGCGCCCGTGCCGGTCGACCGGTGCGACTCCCGGCGGCTATCACCGAGCGTCTTGCCGCGACCGCAACTACGTCAATCCGTCCCGGGGCTTCCGCGACGGCCAACATTTCGCCACAAACTTCAAGGAAGAAGCGGGTTTAGAGATGGACGATACTGCAATCCAAGCTGTGAACCTGGGCGGTGCCGCCGCTGCCCAGGTATCGATCTGGCACCTCTTCATCCAAGCCGACTGGGTGGTGAAGACGGTCATGGTGGCGCTGCTCATGGCGTCGTTCTGGTGCTGGGCCATCATCTTCGAAAAGAGCCGTCGCCTGCGGCAGCTTCAAGCGGCAGCGACCGAATTCGAGGACAACTTCTGGAGCGGGCAGGGAACGCTGGAGGATCTCTACGATCGTATCGGCACCCGACCCGACGATCCGATGGAAAGCCTGTTTGCAGCCGCCATGCGGGAATGGCGACGATCGACCACGAAGGGTCTGGTGACCACCGAAGCCGCTCGGCAGGCCCTGCGCGACCGCGTCGAACGGGTGATGGTGACGACCATGAGCCGCGAAATAGAGCGGCTCGAGCATCGCATGATCTTCCTGGCGTCGGTCGGCTCGACCGCCCCGTTCATCGGCCTGTTCGGCACGGTATGGGGTATCATGAACAGCTTCACCTCGATCGCCGTTTCGAAGAACACCTCGCTCGCGGTTGTGGCTCCGGGCATCGCCGAGGCACTGTTCGCCACCGCCATCGGCCTTGTCGCGGCGATTCCTGCGGTCATCGCCTACAACAAGCTTTCGGGCGATCTCGGACGTTATTCCGGCCGCCTCGAGGCCTTCATCGGCGACTTCGTCGCGATTCTCTCGCGTCAGCTCCAGGAGAAAGCCTAGATGGCCGTCCAGCTCCTCGGGGGCGGTCGGGGTCGCGGACGCCACGCGCGCGCGCGGCCGATGAGCGACATCAACGTCACGCCGCTGGTCGACGTCATGCTGGTGCTTCTCATCATCTTCATGGTGACGGCGCCTCTGCTGACCGTCGGCGTGCCCGTTGACTTGCCGAAGACCGAGGCCAAGCCGATCACCGGCCAGGACGAGCCGCTGGTGATCTCGGTCAACAACGCGGGCAAGATATTTCTTCAGGAAACGGAGATCGATCTCGGCGATCTCGTGCCGCGTCTTCAGGCGATCACCACCAACAAGCCCGACACGCGCATCTTCGTGCGCGGGGACAAGACCGTCGCCTATGGCCGCATCGTCGAGGTGATGGGGACCGTGTCGTCAGCCGGCTTTACCCATGTTGCCCTCATCGCAGAGTTGCCGCGCAGCAGTCCGGCGCCGAAGCCCGCGCGCGGGAGCGGGCAGAAAGGCTAGTTCATGCGTCGGGGCGTCGTATGGTCGGCGGTGCTGCATGTCGTGGTGATGCTCGCGATCATCATCGGCCTGCCGCATCTTGCCCGAGACATCCCCGAGGATACGGCGATTCCGGTCGAGATCGTCACCATCGCCGACAAGACGACCCAGAAGGACCGTCCGCCAGAACCACCGCAGCCGCCCAAGCCTCAGGTGAAGCCGGAGCCCCAGCAGGCGCAGGCGAAGCCGACGCCTGCGCCGCCAACCCCGCCTCCGCCTCCGGCTCCGCCGCAGCCGAAGGCGGAGGCAAAGCCGACGCCCGCACCCGAGAAGGCACCCGAGCCCAAGGCCGAGCCGCTCCCCGACCCGAAGAAGAAAGAGCCGGTCAAGACCAAGGCGCCCGAGAAAGCCGCGCCGCCTCAGCGATTCGCCGAGGCCAAGCCGCAGAAGAAGCCGCAGCCAACGCGTGACGATTTCGTCGCCAATCTCCTGAAGAACGTCGCGCCGCCGAAACCCACGTCAACGGAGCCCACTCCGGAAAAGGCCAAGAATCCATCGCCGCCACCGCCGCAGCCGCGCGCGACGGCGATCGACGATCAGCTTACGATGTCGGAGATCGATTTCATTCGGCGCCAGTACATCGAATGCTGGAATCCGCCAGCCGGTGCCCGCGACGCGCGCGATCTCGTCGTCGCGATCCACGTCGATTACAATCCCGACGGTTCCGTCCGTCGGGCGCAGATCGAGGACACCGCCAAGATGAGCGATCCATTCTTCCGCTCCGCAGCGGAAAGTGCGCTCCGTGCCGTTCTCAATCCGCGCTGCAACCCGCTCAAGGTCCCGCCCAAGAAGTACGATTCCTGGAAATCGGTGACGCTCAATTTCAATCCGCGCGAAATGCTCGGCACTTGACGCTTGCTCTCGCCTCCCACCGCCACCACCGTTTGTCGCCACCCGAGGGAACGCATGCTCGCCGTTCCTGGAAGAAGAAAGCTCCGCCCATGATGCCGACGTTCTCTCTTGCCGCATTCCGTCGTCGTGCCGCAGCCCTTGCTTGGGCGCTGGTCCTGCTCCTGTCGGCAACCGCGCCGGCCGCCGCCGACCTCAAGATCGACATCACGCGCGGCAATATCCAGCCGATGCCGATCGCGCTCGTTCCGTTCCAGGGCGAATCTCCGCGCGAGGGCCAGATCGGCCAGGACATCGTTCGCGTCGTCAGCGCCGATCTCGAGCGTTCGGGCCTGTTCAAGCCGATCGATCCGCGCTCGTTCATCCAGACGGCGGCGTCGCTCAAGGCGGGCCCACGCTACGGCGATTGGCGCGTAATCGGCGCCCAGGCGCTGGTTTCCGGCCAGACGCAGCTCCAGAGCGACGGCAAGATCCGGGTCGAGTTTCGCCTGTGGGATGTGTTCGCCGAGCAATACCTGGTCGGCCGCGCCTATTTCTCCCGGCCCGAGGACTGGCGCCGCGTTTCCCACATCGTTGCCGACGCGATCTACAAGCGCATCACTGGCGAAGACGGCTACTTCGACACGCGCATCGTCTACGTTGCCGAGTCCGGCCCGCGCAAGAAGCGGGTGAAGCGCCTCGCCATCATGGACCAGGACGGCGAGAACCATCGCTACCTGACCTCCGGCCGCGCTCTGGTGCTGACGCCGCGCTTCTCGCCGTCGACCCAGGAGATCACGTATCTTTCCTTCGTCAACGACAAGCCGCGGGTATACCTCCTCAACATCGACACCGGGCAGCAGGAAGTGCTCGGCGATTTTCCCGGGATGACTTTTGCTCCGCGCTTCTCGCCCGACGGTAATCGCGTGGTGCTGTCGCTGGAGCAGGGGGGGAACTCCAACATCTACATCATGGATTTGCGCACGCGCAGCGTGCGGCGCGTGACGAACGATCCGGCGATCGATACAGCGCCGTCGTTCTCTCCAGACGGCGCCCGCATTACGTTCGAATCCGATCGCGGCGGCACGCAGCAAATCTACACCATGAACGCCGATGGCTCGGACGTGCAGCGCATCAGTCACGGTGAAGGCACCTACGGCACACCGGTGTGGTCGCCGCGCGGCGACCTGATCGCCTTCACCAAGCAGACGAGCGGTTCGTTCTACATCGGCGTCATGCGCACTGACGGCTCGGGCGAGCGCCTGCTGAGCAAGGCATTCCTAGTTGAAGGACCGACCTGGGCCCCCAACGGGCGGGTCCTGATGTATTTCCGCCAGACCGCGGCGGACATGCAGGGGCAGGGGGCGACGTCCCGGCTCTACACGGTGGACGTTACGGGCTATAACGAGCGCCAAGTGGTGACCCCGGGGGATGCCTCCGATCCTGCCTGGTCTCCCTTGATTCCCTAGGGGTTGGCCGGTATAGTGCTTCGGCTCGGTAGTAGGCAAATGAGGGCGTGCGCGATGCGCGCTCTTCGAGATTCTGCCGCATCCTCCGGGTTGGGTTCGGTCGCGTGTCGGTGTGATCCGATCTTTAGTCGAATGTTCGTCAAAGTTTAGGTTTCTGTTTCCGGTGCGTTAAGCCTCGCTGGTCCACTATCGGGAACCGGAGGCGGCGTATCGTCCACGTCCGAACGTCTAACGCCATGTCCGCAGTTCAGACTCCAAACAAGGGGATTAAGAAGATGTCGTTGCGATTGCTGAGCGCCTTTGCCGCGCTCCTCCTCCTCGCCGCTTGCGAATCGTCGCCACAGACGACGGGCAACGCTGGCAGCGAAGGCGCCGGTTCGAATTCCTCCTCCTCCCAGATCACTCCGGGCACCCAGCAGGATCTGGTCGCCAACGTCGGTGACCGTGTGTTCTTCGACCTCAACAAGTGGAACATCCGCTCCGATCAGCGCGGCGTCCTCGATCGTCAGGCCGAATGGCTGAAGCGGTTTCCGCAGGTCACTGTGACCATCGAAGGTCACACTGACGAGCGCGGTACCCGCGAGTACAACCTTGCCCTCGGTGCGAAGCGTGCCGCGGCCGTGAAGAATTACCTCGTCGCTGCCGGCATCAACCCGAACCGCGTCGACACCATCTCCTACGGCAAGGAACGGCCGGAGGTCGTTGGGTCCAACGAGGAAGCTTGGCGCCAGAACCGTCGTGCTGTGACGGTCGTCAAGCAGCCGCGGGCCGGGAGCTGACGGACACTTCGAGCGCACGGCGTTTCGGACGATAAAGGGCGCCTGTCGGGAAACCGGCAGGCGCCTTGCTCTTTTTCGGGCCGTCGGCGGGTCGTTTCCCGCGACCCGATCCGGTGGTGCTGGCCAGAGTCGGCCCGACGCCTTAAATTTGCCAGGATGACGTTCGAAATAGATGCCAACGTCAGGTCGACCGCCGATTCGCTCCGATGAATGGCGCAAACGAATGGCGCGATGGAACGGCCCATGATCACTCCTTTTTCCTTTCTTTCGCTCGCTTGCCGCGCTGCTGTGCTGTTGCTGCTGCTCGCCGGTGCGGCCTGGACGCTGCCGGCGCCCGCTCGCGCGCAGACCTCGGCCGACGACACGCGAGCGCTTTTGGATCGCGTCGATCGCCTGCAGCGCGAGATGACCACGCTGCAGCGACAGGTCTATCAGGGCGGCAGCGCACCGAGTTCCAGCTCGACCGGTGCCGCGCCGACGGGAAATGTCGCTACATCGCTCGAGCTCCGTATCCAGGATCTCGAGGAGCAACTCCAAAATCTGCGCGGTCAGATCGAGGAAGCCAACTACCACAACAAGAGCGTCGCGGACCGGCTGGACAAGCTCTCGTCCGATGTCGACTACCGGCTCGGCGCCATCGAAAAGAAAATCGGCGTGAGCTCCGGAGCGGCCGATGATCAGCAGACGAACGGCACCGCGGCTCCGGTCCTGACGCCGCCGCCGGCGCGCTCCGCATCGGCGGGCAATGGCGGTACGCGGGTGCTGGGCCAACTCCCCGCCGACGGTTCGGGCGGTCCGGCGACGATGAACACGCCGGCGCCCCCGTCGGCGCCGCTAGCGAAAAGTGCCCAACCCCAGCAGCAGGCGGCGCTGCCGCCTGGCGCACCCAAGGATCAGTACGCATACGCGTTTAGTCTTCTCAACCAGAACGACTACGCGGGCGGCGAGCGGGCGTTGAAGGAATTCATCGCCCAGCATCCGAAGGATCCGCTTGCCGGCGACGCTCAGTACTGGCTCGGACGCACCTATTACGCGCGCAACAACTTCAACGAGGCGGTGCGCGCCTTTGCCGAGGGGTATCAGAAATATCCGCAGGCCCAGAAAGCGCCCGACAATCTCCTCTACCTCGGCCGCAGCCTTGCCGGCCTCAATCAGAAGGGCAATGCGTGCCAAGCCCTCTCGCGCATGCTCAGCGAGTATCCCAAGGCGTCGGCAGCGACGAAATCGAGCGCCCAGGCCGAGCGGAAGAAACTCGCCTGCAGCTAGAGACCATCCCCGTGCCCGCGGCGCGTTCCTCCACCGCCATGACGGCGGTGCGTGGGACGATGGTGCGGCCGGTCGACGCCCAGACCTTCGCCGCGGCGCTTCGGGAACTCGGGCCGTTCGAGCCCAAGCCGGTGCTTGCCGTCGCCGTCTCCGGTGGTGCCGACAGCATGGCCCTGGCGCTTCTCGCCGATCGCTGGGCGAGAGCACGCGGCGGCAGGATCGTGGCGCTTACGGTCGACCATCGCCTGCGCCCGGAGTCGGCCGCTGAAGCCCGTACCGTCGCCCTCTGGATGGCCAAACGCGGTATCGGTCATGTCCGGCTCGACTGGCGGCGCGCTCCGGCCGAGGGCGCCGTCGCCGGCAACGTTCAGGCGCGTGCGCGTGCCGCGCGCTACCGGCTGATGTCCGACTGGTGCAGTGCGCGTGGTGTGCTTCATCTTCTGCTTGCCCATCACAGCGACGATCAAGCCGAGACGCTGCTGCTGAGGCTGGGACGCGGCAGCGGCGTCGACGGCCTGGCGGCGATGGCGCCGGTCAGCGAAACCTACGGCGTTCGCCTGTTGCGGCCACTTCTCGCCCTTCCGCGCGTCCGGCTCGAGGCGACGCTGCGCCGCGCCGGCCAGCCGTGGATCGACGATTCATCCAATCGCAACATGCGCTTTGCGCGGGTCCGCATCCGTTCGCTTGCCCCGGCGCTTGCCGGCGAGGGTATGACCTCGGATCGCTTGGCGGCGACCGCAGTGCGGTTGCGGCGCGCCCGCGAAACCCTGGAGGACATGACGGCTGATTTCCTCGTTCGGGCAATGACACCATTTGCGGAAGGTTACGTGGTTCTGGATCGCACCGCTCTCCGTGCCGCACCTGTGGAAATTGCCTACCGGGCGCTTGCGCGCATCGTCGCGGCGGTCGGTGGTCTTGCTTATGTGCCACGTCGCGAGAGCACGGAAATTCTTCTCGCCAAGCTGATCGCGCCGTCCCGGCCACCGCGACAGGGTGCCAATGAGTCCGTCCTGGCCACCCTGGGCGGCGTGATGGTCGTTGCCGATCCCTCGCCATCGCTCCTGTTCGTGCGCGAGCCTGCGGCAGTTACCGAGCGAATTGCGATCGCCGATTCCGGTGAGGCTGTCTGGGACGGGCGTTTCCGATTGCAGGTCCGCCGGCGTGCCGGTGTGCGTCGGCAGTCGCTTGTAATCGCCGCCCTCGGTGAGGCCGGTGCGCGGCGGGTCGCGACACGAACGACGGCCAACGCCGGCCGCGTTCTGGCGGTGCTGCCGCGCCGCGTGCGCGCGACGCTGCCGGCGCTCTTCAACGATGCCGGCCGGTTGATCCAAATTGCGGAGTTCGGCTTCGCGGGGGGCTATGGACGGGCAGGTGGCGGCGCTGATAGCCTCGGTGGCGGACATTGGACGTTCGTCTCGCACTTTTCGCCCTCGCTTCCGCTGGTTGGGCCGGGATCCACGCCGGTTTCAGCCTTGTTTAAGGCCAGCGGCGACACTATCTAGGTTTAGAATGTAAACTGCGCTTTCGGGCGCGCGGGCGGCGGGGCCGACGAACTCCGCGAACGGGGCCAAACGTGAATCTAGGCAAGAATCTCGCTCTTTGGGTGATCATCGGCCTTCTGCTGGTCGCTCTTTTCAACATTTTCCAAGGTCCGGGCACCCATGGTCCGCAATCGAAGTTGGCGTTCTCCGACTTCGTTGCCGAGGTGGATCGCGGTCAGGTCGCGTCCGTCAACATTCAGGGGCAGACCATCTCCGGCCATTTCACCGACGGCCGCGCGTTCTCGACCTACGCGCCGCAGGACCCGGGTCTCGTCGGTCGCCTGATCGGCAAAGGCGTGCGTATCTCGGCGGCACCGAGCGAGGAGGGCACGCCGTCGCTGCTGGGCGTGCTGCTGTCCTGGTTCCCGATGCTTCTTCTGATCGGCGTCTGGGTGTTCTTCATGCGCCAAATGCAGGCGGGCGGCGGTAAGGCGATGGGCTTCGGCAAATCGCGCGCGCGGCTGCTGACCGAGAAGGTCGGCCGCGTCACGTTCGAGGACGTCGCCGGCATCGACGAAGCCAAGCAGGAACTCGAGGAGGTCGTCGACTTCCTCAAGGATCCGCACAAGTTTCAGCGCCTCGGCGGCAAGATTCCGAAGGGTGTGCTGCTGGTCGGGCCGCCGGGTACCGGCAAGACGCTGCTCGCCCGCGCCATCGCCGGCGAGGCCAACGTGCCGTTCTTCACCATTTCGGGCTCTGATTTCGTCGAGATGTTCGTCGGCGTCGGCGCGTCGCGCGTGCGTGACATGTTCGAGCAGGGCAAGAAGAACGCCCCCTGCATCATCTTCATCGACGAGATCGA
>Ga0070714_100004815_pt1 | contig 10235 bp, 9 predicted proteins | sample LARL83metaG_FD_65450 | JGI IMG/M metagenome (GOLD analysis project Ga0070714, IMG submission 65450) | Corn, switchgrass and miscanthus rhizosphere microbial communities from Kellogg Biological Station, Michigan, USA - LAR L8-3 metaG | ecosystem: Host-associated > Plants > Roots > Rhizosphere ... | reverse complement strand
GCTCCTCGCCTCGCGCGGGCTCGCGAAGCCGTACTGGGAGCGCTCGAAGTGACCTCGATCCGCGTCGGCCACCTCTATCCCGACTACCTCAACATCTACGCCGATCGCGGCAACATCGCCGTGCTCACCCGGCGGGCCGCCTGGCGCGGCCACGAGCTGGAGGTGACCGCGCTGGGGATGGGCGACGCGATTGCCCCCGGCGGGCACGACCTCTACTACGTCGGCGGCGGACAGGACCGCGAGCAGCTGCTCGTTGCCGAGGATCTGATGCGTAAGGCGGAAGCGCTGCACGAGGCGGTCTCCGGAGGCGCGGCCGTGCTTGCGGTCTGCGGCGGCTACCAGCTGCTCGGCCGCGGCTATCGCGGCTTCCACGGCGAGGACATGCCCGGCATCGGCCTCCTCCCGCTCGAGACCGTTGCCGGCGACCGCCGGATGATCGGCGACGTGCTGATCGAGTGCGAGCTCGAGCCGGGAGAGAAGCGGACGCTCGCGGGCTTCGAGAACCATGCCGGTCGCACGCGCCTCGATCCCGGCGCCGAGCCTCTCGGGCGTGTGCTCGCGGGGTTCGGCAACGACGGCGAGAGCGGCTTCGAGGGCTGCCGCGCCGGGCGCGTCGTCGGCACCTACCTGCACGGGCCGCTGCTGCCCCGGAACGCGTGGCTCGCCGACTGGCTCCTGGCCCAGGCGCTCGCGCACCGCCTGGGCGCCGAGGAGGCCGCAGAGCTGGAGCCGCTACCCGACGAGCTCGAGGGGCACGCGCACGAGGTGTCCGCCTCCCGCGCCAGGGCGCGCGGCGGCCGCTTCTAGCCGGGCGAAGAGCTGCGCTCTTCGCCCGGGGGCTGAGGAACTCCGCCCACGGGAGAGCGCGGTCTCCCGTGGGCTCCGTGCAATAGGGCTTTGCTTGTGTCTGCCTAGTTCGGGCGTCTTGTTCTGTCGGGGGCGAGCAGGCTTTGCGTGCTCGCCCGCTGGTCCGCGGCGTCGTAACCGATGGGTTACGCCGCCGCCTGGGCGGCACGAGGGCTCGGGCTCGAAACGTTCGAACCACGTTGCGACCAAAGGCCGGAGGCTAAAGCCTCGGCTTTAGCCGCAGGCCGGACTCGCGCTCGCGCCGGCCTCCGCCGCGCGCGAGCGCACGACACAACCCTCCATCCCACAGAGCATCCGAAGCAAGACAGCACGAAGCGGGCCGGAAACCGCGCTTTCCGGCCCGCGCAGTTCCGTCTTCCCGGGCGAAGAGCGCAGCTCTTCGCCCGGCCTAGGCGCCTTGCGCGATCTTCAGCACCTTCTCGACCGCGAGCCGCAACGGCTCGGGCACGTCGCCGTTGCCGCGATAGCGCTGCCATGCCTTCTGCGGCTTGTTGCGGCCCCGGGTGCTCGCCCGCAGCCCGGAGACGGTCTCGAAGTCGGGCGTGAGCACGACAGTCCGCCGGCTGCCGGCGACCTCGCGAAGCTGCCGGTTGACGACGCGCTCGGACTCGACGGGACGCACACCGCGGGGAGCGTCGCGATCGTGGACGACGACGTACGGGATGCCGCACGCGTTGCAGATCCGGACGAAGAGCGGCATGTTGCCCTTGCCGCCGCACTCGAGCACGAGGATCCCCTCCTTGTCGGCGTCGACCCCCAGCGCGGCGAAGACGAGCGGGAAGGTGAGCCTCTCCGTCCGCCCTTCCACGAGCACCGCGCAGCGGGCCAGAAAGAGCTCGGCGCGGGCGCTGTCGAACTCCGAGAGTGCGCGGAAGACTTCGGCCTCCTTCAGCGGCTCGGGCTGGAAGAGCGACGTCCCACCCGCCGGCGTGTGGCGAACGAGAGCGAGCTCGTCGAGCTTGTCGACGCTGAGGAACACCGGCGCGTGCGTCGAGTAGAGGATCTGGTTCCCGGCCTGGGAGAGCGACCGCAGGAGACCGTAGAGATGGCGCTGCGCGTGCGGGCTCAGGTAGAGCTCGGGCTCCTCGATCAGGAGCACGAAGTGGCGGAGGTTCGAGACCACCAGCCGCTCCATGCCGGCGACGAGCGCCAGCCCGCCGTCCGCCGCGGCCCAGTGGCGGTCGACGCCCGGCGGCTGGAAGAGCTCCGCCACCTCGGCTGCGCCGCGCCCGGTGGCCGGAGCGACCAGGGTCCGCGAGCGCAGGTTCGCCGGCAGGAAGAGCACCGGCGGCGCACCGGCCCTGTTCAGGTTGAGCGTGTCGGGTGGCCGGGCGTCGAGGAAGATCGTCTTCTTCCCGACGTCGGCCTCCAGGCGGATCCGCCCTCCGACGCTGTCCCGGGCGACGTCGTCGATGGTCGGCGGAGGAGCCGCGGCCTCGAGCAGCGTCCAGATCGCGGTCAGCACCGTCGACTTTCCGCTGGACGCCTCGCCCACCAGCGCGCACACCGAGCCAGGGGTGAGCTCGAGCGCGCGCGCCGCGCGATACCCCTGAATCGAGACTCGTCTGAGCGGCGGAGCCACTTACGACCTCATGGTGCCCACAGCGCGCCGAGATACACGGCGGGGTCGCCGGGCTGCCAGCGGCCGAGGAAGCGCTGGATCGGCGGGTGAAGCACGACGTCGTCGAGCTCGCCCGGGTCGAAGAGCCGGTGGCCGCGCACGGCTGCGTCGGTCGAGTTGACCCGCTCGAGCGACCGGCCCGACAGGTCGGCGGCGAAGATGATGTGAACCACGTGCTTCCCGACGAACGCGCGCTTCGGCGCGATCGAGTCGACGACGGCGACCGGTCCCTCGAAGGTGAGATCGTCGCCGATCGCCACCTCCTCCTCCAGCTCCCGGCGCAGCGCCTCCACGAGGCTCTCGCCACTGTTGACGCCGCCGCCCGGCAGCAGCCAGTACTCCCCGCGCCCGGACTTCTCGTGACGGCAGAGAAGGACGCGCCCCTCCCAGCGCAGGACGGCGGAGACCCGAATGCGCGGCTCGAGCGGCATCAGTGGGCGGAGCTGCCGAAGCCCTTCTCCCCGCGTTCTGTTGCCGGCAGCTCGGTGACTTCTGTCGGCTCGGGGAAGGCCAGCGGGACGACGACGAGCTGTGCGATCCGCATCCCGGGCTCGACGACGAACCGCGCGTTCCGGTCGGTGTTGAGCAGCACGACCTTGAGCTCCCCGCGGTAGCCGGCGTCGACGAGGCCAGGCGTGTTCAGGACCGTGATCCCGTGGCGGGCGGCGAGGCCCGAGCGTGGCTGGACGAAACCGGCATGGCCGTCGGGGATCGCCACGGCGAGGCCGGTGCCGACAGCGGCGCGTTCCCCCGGCCCGAGCTCGACGCGCTCGCAGGCTGCGAGATCGAGGCCCGCGTCGCCCTCGTACGCGCGGGCGGGCAGCGTCGCGCCCTCGTGAAGGCGCTGCACCTGGAGCTCGGTCACGCGCCCGTCCGGCGGCGTGGATGGCTGGAAGCGTCGTCGGCAAAGCCAACGACGCCCGGCCGGACGACCCGGACGCCTGCGGCGCCCGTGGGCGCCTCCTCAGCAATGAGATACGGCGCGTAGCGGTGCAGCTCGCGCCGTGGTAGGCGCGCGACGACGAGCACGCCCTCCGCCGTGTCCTCCCGCTCGTCGATCGGGGCGCCGAGCGCATAGAGCTCGTTCAGGCGTCCCCCCTCCTCGTACGGCAGCAGGAGCCGGACGCGCTCGAAGCGCTCACCGAAACGCTCGGCGATCCGCATCCGCAACTCCTCGAGGCCCTCGCCGGTCAGCGCGGAGATCTGCAGCGCGTCCGGGTAGCGGTTCGCGAGCCGGCGGCGGCCGAGCGTGTCGACGGCGTCGATCTTGTTGACGACGATCTCGACGGGAAGCTCGTTCGCGCCGATCTCTCGCAGGACGGCGTCGACCGCCGCGATCTGCTCGACGAGGCGCTGCTCGGGCGCCGAGCCGTCGACGACGTGCAGCACGAGGTCGGCCACCAGCGTCTCCTCCAGTGTCGCCGCGAACCCCTCCACCAGCTGGTGCGGCAGGCGGCGGACGAAGCCGACGGTGTCGGTGACGAGGTAGCGGCGCCCCTCCTGCTCGAAGCCGCGGGTCACCGGGTCGAGCGTCTCGAACAGCCGGTCGCGGACCGAGACGCCGGCATCGGTGAGGGCGTTGAGGAGGGTCGACTTGCCGGCATTCGTGTAGCCGGCGAGCGCCACCGTCGGCGTCTCGGTGCGGCGCCGTTCCTTGCGCCGGACGTCGCGCTGGCGGCTCAGCTTGCGCAGCCGGCCGCGCAGGACGGTGATGCGGCGGCGTGCGAGGCGCTGGTCGGTCTCGAGCTGCGACTCGCCTGGGCCACGCGTGCCGGCTCCGGCGCCGAGCCCGCCGGTGCCGCCGCCGAGGCGCTCGAGGTGCTGCCACATCCCGCGCATCCGCGGGAGGTTGTACTCGAGCTGCGCGAGCTCGACCTGGAGCTTTCCCTCTGCGCTCACGGCGTGCTCGGCGAAGATGTCGAGGATCAGCTGCGTGCGGTCGACGACCCGCGCCTGGAGCGCGTTCTCGAGCGCTCGCTGCTGCGGCGGGGTGAGCTCGTCGTCGACGATCAGAACCTCTGCGCGGGCCTCCTCATACGCCTGCTTCAGCTCCTCGAGCTTCCCCTTGCCGACGTAGGTGCGGGCGTCGGGGAGCCGCCGGTGCTGGACGACCTGGTCGACGGGCTCGACGCGCGCCGTCCGGGCGAGCTCCTCGAGCTCCGCCAGCTCGTCGGTGCCGTCGGCTCCGGGTGCGAGCACGGCGAGAAGGAGCCCGCGCTCGGGCTCGGCCGCCCACGAGCGATCGGGCTGCTCTAGACCCATCCGGCGGTCATTATGACTCCTGCCATGCCCGCTTCCGATCTCGCCGCCAGAACGCTCGAGCTCGTCGACGTCCCCTCGGAAAGCCGGCGGGAGCAGGCGGCGATGGAGCTAGTGCGCGGCCTTCTCCCCGGCGAGCCGCTCTACGACGACGGCGAGGCGATCGTCTGGGGAGACGCGACGGCGCCGGTCGCTCTCGCCGGACACCTCGACACGGTGCCGGCGCAAGGGAACCTCCCGGGCCGGATCGCCGACGGCGCCGTCCACGGCCTCGGCGCGAGCGACATGAAGGGCGGCATCGCCGTGATGCTCGAGCTCGCGCGGGCGGAGGCGCCGGCGCGCTATGTCTTCTTCACGCGGGAGGAGGTGGCGCTCGAGGAGAGCCCGCTGCCGGGCGTCTTCGAGAGCGGCCTGCTCGGCGGCACCGAGCTCGCCGTCGTGCTCGAGCCGACGGACGCGATCCTTCACGCCGGCTGCCTGGGCAACCTGCAGGCGCGGGTCGACTTCCACGGCGAGAGCGCGCACTCCGCCCGGCCGTGGACGGGCCGCAACGCGATCCACATGCTCGCGGAGGGCCTCGCGCCGCTCGCCCGGCTCGAGCCGCTCGAGGTCGAGCTGGACGGCCTCGTCTACCGCGAGGTGCTGAGCGCAGTGCGCGTCGAGGGCGGGCTCGCGCAGAACGTCGTGCCCGCCGAGGCAGCGGCGGAGCTCAACTTCCGCTTCGCTCCCGGCCGCTCGCGCGACGAGGCGGAAGCGCGGCTGCGCGAGCTCATGCCGGACGGCGAGCTGCACGTCCTCCACAACTCGCCGTCGGCGCCGCCGGCGCTCGGAAACCGGCTCGTCGAGCGGCTACGGGAGCTCGTGCCGGACGTGGCCCCGAAGCAGGCGTGGACGCCGGTGGCACAGTTCGCCGAGCAGGGGATCGACGCGATCAACTACGGCCCGGGCGCGACGGCGTACGCGCACCGGCAAGACGAGCAGATTCCGGCCGCGAACTTGCACGCGGTGTACGACACGCTGGCCGGGTTCCTCGCAGGCCTGGCCTAGAGCCGAATCGCGTTACTCCCCGCGTTGCTTTTTCGGCTGGCGGGGGACCCCGAGGGCATGGCCTCGACCGTCGACGCGCTCCCGGCTCGCTACGCGAATCCACACCCGATCGGATCGGGTGGGATGGGTCGAATCTTCCACGCAACCGACACGGAGCTCCGGCGCGACGTCGCGGTGAAGGTGCTGGCCGATCGCTATTCCCACGATCAGGATGTGCGGGCACGCTTTCGCCGAGAAGCGCATGCGGCCGCCCGGCTGTCGGGGAACCCGAACATCGTCACCATCTTCGACGTTGCGGAGTACCAGGGGCGGCCGATGATCGTGATGGAGTACCTCGAGGGCGGCTCCCTCGAGGCGCGGATCGAGGGGCACGGTGGCTGTCCGCCGGCTCAGGTCTTCGCGTGGCTGGCCCAGGCGGCGAACGCGCTCGATGCCGCTCACGCCGCGGGAGTCGTGCATCGTGACATCAAGCCCGCGAACCTCCTGCTCGACAGCGAGGACCGGCTCCACGTCGGCGACTTCGGGATCGCGAGCGCCGCGGGCCTGGACAGCTTCACCGAGACGGGCACGATTCTGGGGTCGGCCGGGTATCTCTCGCCCGAGCAGGCGCGCGGTGAGCGCGCAACGGCTGCCAGCGACCGCTACAGCCTCGCGGTGGTCGGGTTCGAGTTGCTCGCGGGCGAGCGGCCGTTCGCCGCTACCTCTACGACGGTCGAGGCGGCGCGGCACGTCACCGACCCCGTGCCGCCAATTCAGACCGTGAACCCGGACCTGCCTGCAGCCCTCGACCGGGTCTTCGAGCGTGCGCTCGCCAAGGACCCTGCCCGCCGCTACCCCACTGCGGCCGACTTCGTGGCCGAGCTACGCGACGCGTTGCACGAAGATGCGGGCACCACGGGCTGGATCCTCCCCGCGACGCCGATGCCGACAGCCGTTACAGCGGTTGTCCCACCGGCAACAACCGCAATCCGTCCGCCGGTGAGGATGGGGCCCGCCCGCAGGACTCCCCGTTGGCTCGTTCCGTTGCTCTTCCTCCTCGTGCTGCTCGCGGCCGGCCTCGCAGCCGCTGTTGCTGCCACCCGGAACACCCCCCGGCATCACGCAGCTGCGAGACCCAGGTCCGTCACGGTCGTGCGGACGGTCACCCAGCCGGGCCAGACGATCGAGCAGACGGTGACCGCGCCTGCACCGCCCCCTGCCAGCACGCCCGCTACCAGCCCCGCGCCGCCGGCGACGCCGGCCGCCAACGGCACGGGCGCCGACCTGAACAGCGAGGGCTACGCGAAGATGCAGGCCGGCGACTACAGCGGGGCGCTACCACTGTTCGAGCGCGCCGTGCAGCAACTGAGCGGCACCGGCTCCCTGGACGAGGCCTACGCCGACTACAACCTCGCCTACACGCGCTTCAGACTCGGGCAATGCACCGACGTGCTCTCCCTCCTCGACCACTCCCAGCAGATCCAGGGACACCGCACCGAGATCGACGCCCTCCGCCGAGACGCACAGAAGGCCTGCGGCTAACCCCGCCACTGGCTAGGTTCCTCTCGTGATCAACCCGGTCCTGGCCGAGATGGCCGTGTACCCGTTCACGCGGCTCGAGGAGGAGCGGCGGCGGCTCGTGGCAGCCGGCGTCGACGTGATCGACTTCGGCAAGGGCGATCCGAACGAGCCCACGGACCCGATGATCCGGCAGGCGCTCGTGGACGCGCTCCCTGAGCGGGCGCCGTATCCGCTCGCGCAGGGCTTGCCCGAGCTGCGCGAGGCGGCCGCGGGCTGGCTCGAGCGGCGCTTCGGCGTCGCCGTCGACCCCGAGAGCGAGATCGTCCCGACCTACGGGTCGAAGGAGGCGATCTTCTCCCTCGCGCAGGTGCTCGGGACGGACGGCCGCGTCGTCGCGTTCGGCGAGCCGGCGTATCCGGTGTACGAGCGCGGTGCGCTCTTCGCCGGGGCGCGTGTGGAGACGCTGCCGCTGCGGCGCGAGAACGGCTTCCTCCCGGATCTCGAGGAGCTCGACGACGACGTCGCGCTCTTCTGGGTCAACTACCCGCACAACCCCACCGGCGCGGTCGCACCGCACGAGTTCTACGAGGAGCTCGCGGAGGCGGCCGCACGCCACGACTTCGTCGTCGGCTCGGACGAGGCGTACACGGAGCTGTGGTTCGACGAGCCGCCGCCGTCGGCGCTCCAGGCGGGTGACCGCTCGCGCTTCGTCGTCTTCCAGACGCTGAGCAAACGCTCGTCGATGACCGGCTACCGCTCCGGATTCGTCGCGGGACCGCCGGAGATCGTGGCGGCGCTTAAGGCGTACCGTCCGACCGTGGGGACAGCGCCGCAGGAGTTCGTGCAGCGGGCCTCCGTCGCGGCCTGGAACGACGAGCGGCACGTCGAGGAGACTCGCGCGCGCTACCGGGCGAAGCGGGATGTGCTGATCCCGGCGATCGAGAGACGCGGCTGGGAGATCGTGGCGAGCGAGGCGACCATGTACCTCTGGGTCGCCGGGCCGGACCCCGGGGCGCTGCTCGAGCGGGGAATCATCGTCTCTCCCGGCGAGATGTTCGGGCCGAGCGGCGAAGGTTACGTCCGCTTCGCGCTCGTGCCGACGCTCGAGGAATGCGAGCGGACAGCCGGGATCCTGCGGGAGGTGACGTGATGGACGTCGAGGCGACGATCGCGGCACTCGACCGCGGCGAAGTGCGGGTCGCGGAGAAGGTCGACGGCGACTGGCGCGTGAACGAGGAGGCGAAGGCCGCGATCCTCGAGTACTTCCGGGTGCGCAAGGTCGAGCCGATCGAGGTCGGGCCGTTCGAGTACCTCGACAAGATCCCGCTCAAGCGCGACCACGCGGAGCGCGGAGTTCGGGTGGTGCCGCCGGCGACCGCGCGCTACGGCTCGTTCCTCTCCCCCGGCGTGATCCTGATGCCGAGCTACGTCAACATCGGAGCCTGGGTCGGCCCGAACACGATGGTCGACACGTGGGCCACAGTCGGGTCGTGCGCGCAGATCGGCGCCGACGTCCACCTTGCCGGCGGCGTTGGGATCGGCGGGGTGCTCGAGCCGGTCAACGCGCGGCCGGTGATCGTCGAGGACGGCGCCTTCATCGGCTCGCGCTGCATCGTCACCGAGGGCTGCATCGTCGGCGAGCAGGCGATCCTCGGCGCGGGCGTCGTGATCACGGCCTCGGTGCCGATCATCGACGTGACCGGGGCCGAGCCCGTCGAGCATCACGGCGTCGTCCCGCCTCGCGCCGTCGTCGTCCCCGGCGTTCGGCAGCGCGAGTTCCCCGCCGGGAGCTACGGCCTGCCGACGCCGCTGATCGTGGGCTGGCGTGACGAGTCCCACGCCAGGATGTCACTGAACGACGTGCTCCGCGAGTTCGAGATCGGAACCTGAGCGCTTGCGGCCGCTTCGATCGCGAGCGACGCACCCCCCACCCAAAGGGTGGGGTAGCTCTCCCTCCGCCCTCGGAGACGACGATATCGCGGAACCGGTTACGGGTCGGTCGCGACTTCCGGGCGACCCTCCGGCAATTCGTCAAGAGGCTCGGCAGGGCCCGTAAGCCACGCCTGTCCGCGGGCGAGGCGCACGCGCAGGTCGCCACCGGGGAAGTGCACCAGGACCTCACCGTCGCCGTGCGTGGCGGCCGCCACCGCCACGGCGCTGGTCCCGGACGCGGTCGTCTCCCCCACCCCGCGTTCCCATACGCGGGCGGTCACCTCGCCGCCTCGCTCCACGCGCGCGACCTGCACATTGGTGCGCTCGGGGAAGCGCGGATTCCCCTCGAGCCGCGGGCCGAGCTCCCCGATCCGATTCGGGTCTCCCACGACGACCGCGTGAGGATTGCCCACAGAGACCGGGACAAGCTCGATTCCGTCGACGAGCTCGGGCTGCCCCACCTCCACAGGGCCGAGCGCCGACTCGTAGAGCCCGTCCTCGGTTCGGCGCACCGTCACAGTCCGTGGCCCGACGTGCACGCGCGCCTCCGCCGAGCCGGTGCGGGTCATGAGCCAGGCGGCCGCGATCCGCGTCCCGTTGCCGGACATCTCCGCGCGGGACCCGTCCGGGTTGAGAATGCCGATCGTCACGTCGTCGCCCTCGACCGACAGCACCTCGACCGCACCGTCCGTGCCGGTCAGGTCGAGGCCGGCCGCCGGCCCCTCATGAACGAGATAGACGTTCCCGTGTGCGTGCCAGCGCGACGATCTCAGCGGCGGTCTCCTCAGGCGGCCGGTCGGCCGCGACCATAACGAGACCTTCGAGGCGCCGCAGCCACTTGCGCTGATACGCGGCGTAGCGCCGGGTGCGAACGATCAGCGCCTCGATCGCTTCCTCACGCGGCAGCGTCGCCACCTCGCTGAGGCCGATGATCTTCTGTGCGGTCGCGGACAGCTCGGCCCGCAGCGCCTTGCGCACCTCGTCCTCGACTCCGGCCTCGAACATGCGC
>Ga0070714_100004814_pt1 | contig 10236 bp, 7 predicted proteins | sample LARL83metaG_FD_65450 | JGI IMG/M metagenome (GOLD analysis project Ga0070714, IMG submission 65450) | Corn, switchgrass and miscanthus rhizosphere microbial communities from Kellogg Biological Station, Michigan, USA - LAR L8-3 metaG | ecosystem: Host-associated > Plants > Roots > Rhizosphere ... | reverse complement strand
CTAAGAGTAGCGTCAGTTCGACCTGTGCAACTGAGGAAATTCGGGTCGACCCTAGACCGGCAGCAGCTGATCGATCACCGAAGCCAGCTGCTTCGCGGAGCGGCATTCGTGCATGGTGATCACCTCTTGGTAACGCCCCACCGCGGAGTCGCCGCTGTTCCACAGGTGCTTGGGTTCCGGGTTGAGCCAGTGCGCGTGCCGGCTGGCGCTCACCAGGTGCGCCAGGACGTTGGTGGCCGGGTCGCGGTAGTTGGTGCGGCCGTCGCCCAATACCAGCAACGAGCTACGGGGCGACAGCACGTTGTGGAACTGCTCGGTGAACGAGATGAACGCATTGCCGTAGTCGCTGTGCCCGTCGCGGGTGTAGACCCCGGCTTCGCGGGTGATCCGCTGGATCGCGACGGCCAGGTCGGCGTCCGGGCCGAACATGTGGGTGACCTCGTCGGTGGTGTCGATGAAGGCGAACACCCGCACGCGGGAGAACTGCTGCCGCAGCGCGTGCACCAGCAGCAGGGTGAAATGGCTGAACCCGGCGACCGAGCCGGACACGTCGCAGAGCACCACCAGCTCGGGCCGGGCCGGGCGCGGCTTGCGCAGGACCAGGTCGATCGGCACGCCGCCGGTGGACATCGACTTGCGCAGCGTTTTGCGCAGATCGATCGCTCCGGCACGGGCCCGCCGGCGGCGGGCGGCCAGCCGGGTCGCAAGCGTGCGGGCCAGCGGTTGCACGACCTTGCGCATGGCGCGCAACTGATCTCCGGAGGCGCGCAAGAATTCGACGTTCTCGGAGAGCTGTGGGATGCCGTACATCTGGACGTGGTCACGGCCGAGTTGCTCGGCGGTGCGCCTCTTGGTTTCGGCGTCGACCATCTTCCGGAGCTGAGTGATGCGTTGCGCGGCAAGCGCTTTGGCGATCTCTTCCTGGGTCGGGGTGGGCTCGTCGCCGTAAGGGGCAAGCAGGCCGGCCAGGAGTTTGCCCTCCAGCTCGTCGAGCGCCATCGACTTGAGAGCCTGATACGAGGAGTACGACGGGCCGCGGCTGGAGTTGTATTTGCCGTAGGCGTCGACGATTTGGGCGATCATCGCGACCAGGCGGTCGTCCATGTCGGCGAGATCGGGGTTCTCGGTGAGCAAATCGAGCAGCATCTGACGCATCGCCTCGACGTCGTCGGGCGGTAACTGAACGTCGGGGTCGATCGCGTCCTCTTCGCTGACTGCCGCGCGGGCGCCCAGTGCGGCAGGCCACCACAGGTCGAACATCGCATCGTAGGTTTCGCGGTGCTCGGGCCGTCGCAGCACCGCGCACGCCAGACCCGCCCGCAGAATCTCGCGGTCACCGAGGCCGAGGACTCCCATCACCCGGCCGGCATCCACGGTTTCCGACGGGCCGACCGAAATACCTTGTGCGCGCAGCGCTTCGACGAACCCAACCAGATGGCCAGGAATGCCATGCGGGGCCAGCGGCTGGCTGGGGCGAACGCGGCGGACGGCCATCAGGTCTTCTCTCAGTTGAGCCGTAGCTCGGAGGTGGCGCGATTTTGATCGGACTGATGCTTGAGCACAACGCCCATGGTCGCGGCGATGGTGGCGTCGTCGATGGTGTCCAGGCCAAGGGCCAGCACGGTGCGTCCCCAGTCGATGGTCTCGGCCACCGACGGCAGCTTCTTGAGTTGCATTCCCCGCAGCACGCCGATGATGCGGACCAGTTCTTCGCCGATGTGCGCGGGCAGTTCCGGCACGCGGGACAACAGGATTCGGCGTTCCAGTTCCGGCGTTGGGAAGTCGATGTGCAGGAACAGGCAACGACGCTTGAGCGCCTCGGACAGTTCGCGGGTGGCGTTGGAGGTCAGCACGACGAACGGCGGGCGTTCAGCGGTGATGGTGCCCAATTCGGGGACCGTCACGGCGAAGTCGGACAGCACTTCCAGTAACAGGCCCTCGATTTCGATGTCGGCCTTGTCGGTTTCGTCGACCAGCAGCACGGTCGGTTCGGTGCGCCGGATCGCGGTGAGCAACGGACGTGAGAGCAGGAACTCCTCGGTGAACACGTCGGTCTTGGTCTGGTCCCAGTCGTCGGACCCGGCCTGAATACGCAGGATCTGCTTGGCGTGATTCCACTCGTAGAGCGCGCGGGCCTCGTCGACACCTTCGTAGCACTGCAGACGGACCAGGCCGGACCCGGTGGCCTGTGCGACAGCGCGGGCGAGTTCGGTCTTGCCGACGCCGGCAGGACCTTCTACCAGCAGCGGCTTGCCGAGCCGGTCGGCGAGGAAAACGGCTGTCGCAGTGGCGGTGTCGGGCAGGTAGCCGGTTTCGGCGAGCCGCCGGCCGACGTCTTCGATGTCGGCGAACAGCGGTGCGGGCCGCGCGGGCACACTCACGTGGTTAATCTCCTCAGCTATGTCAGACCGGGCGGGTCTGGCCGTCTCCCCAGCCGATCCACTTGGTCGAGGTCAGTTCGGCGAGCCCCATCGGGCCGCGGGCGTGCAGCTTCTGGGTCGAGATGCCGATCTCGGCACCGAATCCGAACTGTTCGCCGTCGGTGAAGCTCGTCGAGGCGTTCACCATCACCGCGGCCGCATCGACACCCTCGGTAAAGCGTTGTGCGGCAGCCATGTTCGACGTCACAATGGCTTCGGTGTGCCCGGTGCCGTATTCGTTGATGTGGCCGATGGCGGCATCGACTCCGTCGACGACCGCGACGGCGATCTCCATCTCCAGGTATTCGCGACGCAGGTGGTCGTCGTCGGGATCGAGGTGCACGGTTACGCCGGCATCCTGCAACGCGTTGATCAGTCGCGGCATGGCCTGGTCGGCGATCGCCGTGTCGATCAGAAGCGTCTCGGCGGCGTTGCACACGCTGGGCCGACGGGTCTTGGAGTTCAACAGGATTCGCTCGGCCATGTCGAGGTCGGCGGCATCGTGCACGTAGACGTGGCAGTTGCCGACGCCCGTCTCGATGGTCGGCACCTGCGAGTCGCGGACCACCGCGTCGATCAGACCGGCTCCCCCGCGCGGGATCACCACGTCGACCAGTCCGCGGGCCTGGATCAGATGCGTCACCGACGAGCGGTCGGCCGACGGGATCAGCTGTGCGGCGTCGACGGGCAGGTCCTCGCTGTGCAACGCCTCGCGCAGCACGGCGACCAACGCCTCATTGGAGTGCACGGCGGACGCGCTACCGCGCAGCAGGGCGGCGTTGCCGGATTTGAGCGTCAGGCCGAACGCGTCGACGGTGACGTTGGGCCTGCCTTCGTAGACGATCCCGACCACGCCGAGCGGGACACGCTGCTGGCGCAGGGCCAACCCGTTGGGCAGGGTGTAGCCGCGCAGGACCTCGCCGACCGGGTCGGGCAGGCCCGCCACCTGACGCAGTCCCGCGGCGATCCCTTCCACGCGCTTGCGGTCCAGCGCCAGCCGGTCGAGCATGGCGGTCGGCGTGTCGACGGCGCGGGCCGCGCGCAGATCCTCGGCGTTGGCCGCCAGGATCCGGTCGGTATTGGCCACCAGCGCATTGGCGGCGACGTGCAGCGCTTGGTCCTTGGCGACCGTCGGTAGCGCGGCCAGAATGCGAGCCGCCACCCGTGCCCGGCGCGCCGCGTCATGCACCTGCTGGCGCACACCGGTCGCCGCGAAGGCATGGACACTCATTAACCCAGGGTAGCGGGCTTTCTACCGGCGGGTAGAGACGGCCCCAACCGACGACGATTCGCTGCGACGGTCTTCGATGATCCGGCCCAATTCCTGCAGTAGCAGCGGCGTCCGGAGCACGAGATCTTCGATGTGCTCGCGATCGATCTCGAGTGCGGTCACTTCCTCGAGTGCGTACGCGCCGGCCAGGCTTGGCTGTCGGGTCAGCGAGCTCAGTCCGAGGAACGAGCCCCCCTCCAGCAGGCTCAGCGGAGTCACTGCCCCGTCGTCGTTCGTCGTGGTCCGGCGGATGCTGCCCTTGATCAAAAACGTCATGGCCGTGGGTACTTCGCCGGCGTACTGCACGATTTCGTCGGCGCCGTAGCGGACCATTTTCGCGTGCGGGATCAGCGATTGCTGGTCGGTGAGGCTCAGTCGCAGCGCAGGCGCCACCACGTCTCGCATCGCCGTCTGGACCCGCGCCGGCGTGGAGAAGTCGTCGCTCGCATCGTCGAGATGCAGCCCTTCGCGGCGCGACGCGTACCAGATCCACCGCAGGAACGTCGCTTTCGCGGCGCCGTCGTCGGCGGGTGACTTCAGCGCGACGCTGACCGCGTACGCACCGGGGCCAGTCATCGTCGACGTCGGTACGACATCGGTTTTGCGTTGCGGCAACGCGCTTGCCACCCGCACCAGCAGAAGGCGCACGCGGTCAGGCGGATCGGCGACTGAGAACGTGGTGCTGATCGACAGCTTGTGGGCGCCGGGCGGGCGACTCATGTTGGTGAACGAGATGGCGGCCAGCACGGAGTTCGGGGTGATCTGCAACCCGTGGCCGGTTTGGATGTGGACCGCCCGCCAGTTCGCTTCCACGATGCGTCCGCGGGCGGTCGGGGTCTCCAGCCAGTCTCCGATCCGAAACGGCTGCTCGAACAGCATGAACAGCCCGGAGACGATCTGGCCGACGGAGTTCTGCAGCATCAGGCCGATGACCACCGATGTCACGCCGAGGGCGGTGAACAGGCCGGCGACTCGTACACCCCAGACGTAGGAGAAGATCAGCGCGAGACCGATCGCGATCAGCAAAAACCTTGTGACATCGCGGAATATGGCCGGAACTCGTTTGCGCCAGGAGCCCTCCGGAGCCCCTTCGAAGACCGTGGCGTTGAGCCCCGACAGCACCAACAGCAGCACGACGAAGCCGAATACGGTCGCCAACACCCGCACCGAATCGAAGTGCGCGGGCACCCGCGCCACCTCGACCAGCAGCACGAGCAGCGCCGCCAGCGGCACCAGATAGCTGCGCAGCAAGTTGACCGGCCGTACCAGCGCACTCTGTCGGCGCACCAGGAATTGGTGCCATTCAGTAAGACTGATCAGCAGCAGCGGCAGCCCGATGGTGAGCCCGATGGCCCAGTACAACCACACCGGATCGACGACGGTCATTTGCGGTCCGCCAATCGCCAGATCGGCTGGTCGGCACCGTCGACCGTGACGGTTCCGGCGGGCGTGAATTGACGGATGTCGCGCATCACCTCGTAGACGTCGGTGGTGACAAAAACCCCGGACTCCGTTGCGCCGCTGCGCATTTGGTGGGCAAGATTCACTGCGGCGCCCCACATGTCGTAGATGACGCTGGATCTGCCGACCAATCCGCTGATCACATTGCCGGTGTTGACGCCGGCCCGAATGCTCAGGTGGTAGCCCTTTCCGCTGTTGAAGCGCTCGATGATGCGCTGCATCTCCACGGCGAAGTCGATGGTTCGCGGCACGCTGTCCAGCCTCGGCACGTTCAATCCGCAACTGGCGAGATAGCCATTGTGTACGGTGCGAATCGGTTCGACGCCAAGGGTTTCGGCCGTCGAGTCGAGTTCGCGCATGAGTTCGTCGATGACCCCGACCAATTCGTCACCGGACATCCCGTTGCTGATCTCATCGAGGCCGATGATGTCGGCGAAGAGCACCGTCACGTCCCGGTGCTCCTGCGCGATGGTTTGCTCACCGTCGCGATAACGCTGCGCAACGGCTTCGGGCATCAGCGAGAGCAGCAGCCGGTCGTTCTCCTTGCGCTGCTCGGTGAGCAGCCCCTCCTTGATCTGCAGATTTCGACTCATCTCGTTGAAAGCGGCTGTGAGGTCGCCGATTTCGTCGCGGGTGGTGACCGGCATCGAGACGTCGTAATGTCCGGCGCTGATCTCTTCCGCGCCGGCTCGCAACCGCCGGATGGGTCCCACGAACCGCTGGGCGATCAGCATCGCGAGCACACACAGCACGAATACCAACACCGCGCCGGTCACCACCAGGGTGCGGGCGAAGGCCGCTATTCGTGCGTAGGCCTCTTCGCTGTCCCGAGTGGCCAGAATCGACCAGCGCAGATCGGAATTCGGAATGGCCACCGGCGCGTACGCGGCGAGTTCCTGATCACCCAGGTACCCGGTGTCCATCACCGTTCCGCTCTGCCCGCGTTGGGCGGCACGGAACGCTTTGGTCTCGACGGGCTGCACCAGCGTTGTGCCATGCCACCGAATTGCCTTCGCGACGATGTCGGCTGGAGTCCCGGCCGCCACCGCGTCGCGCTGGTATTTCTCGGGGTCTTGCAGGAACAGCCGCGAATCGGAACGCATCAGCCCGTCCGGGCCGGCCAGATACGTCTCGGCCGTGGCTCCCATGCCCGCGGTTTTCCAGTGCTGATCGGCGGTCATGATGCGGTTGACCCTCGAAATCGGCAGCGGGAGCGCCATCACCCCGTCCGTCTTGCCCGGCGCACCTATCGGCGACACCAGCCACGCGATGGGCATTCCGGCGGACGCCTGGAACGGCTGGAAATCGGTGATCCAGACGAAGTCGACCGAGTCGGAGGACATTGCTTTTTCGTACGCGCCACGCAGGTTGGAGGCCCGATACGGGCCGGTGAGGATGTTGGTGCCCAGTGCCAGGCCTTTGCGCGCGTTGTAGACGACGTTGCCGCGGGTGTCGAGCAGCATCGCGTCGCGATATTCGAACCGGGTCGCGATCTCGCGAAAGTAGCCGTTGAAGCGTGCATTCGCCGCCGACCACGCGCTGCCGTCGCCCGCGTCTTCGGGCGGGGCCCCGCCCGCTGACGCGAGCGTGTAGTGAAGTTGGAGGTATCGCTGGGCGTTGCCGGTCGGCAGTACCGCAGCCAGATCCAGCTTCTGCCCGGTGGCCTGCTGGATCGGCTTGATCAGGTGGTCCGTGTAGTACTGCTCCAACGCTGGTTGTTGGCCGGGATCGGTTGGCGCGTCGGCCAATTGGTCGAATCCGGCGGTGAACGCCTGCACGGCTTCGTCTGCGGTGTATCCGCGACTGTAAATCGCCAGCGAGTTCGACAGGTCGGCGAACAACATTTCGATCGCCCGCCGCTGGCCTTCACGCAACTGGGTCATGCGTTCGGCCGCGATGGGCGTCAACGAGCGGCGGCCGGAGACGTATCCGACCACACCGATGACCGCCAGCGTTGCCAGGCTGGTAACCAGCAGCACCACCATGAGTTTCGACTGAATGCTCAATCTGGACAGCCACCGAAGGTGCTGGCGCCTGCCTACCGACAACCGGACCGGTCGGATGTCCGGTGCGGGATCAACTGAGCCCTGCGGCGTCAATCGGCGTCCTTTCGCTGCCGGGCCGATAAGCCCAGATCACGCAGCAGAATATCGCCTCGCGAAGGGCGAAATGAGATTTGCCCGAAACCGTTATCAACACGACGTTTGTACATCCAGGCGCTTCTCCATAACGTCGGCGCCATGACACGGGTGTGCGTGGTGGGCAGCGTGAATCTGGATATCGGGTTCGACGTCCAGAGTTTGCCCCGCCCGGGTGAGACGGCGTTAGCCGGATCGGTGCGCTCGACGCCGGGTGGCAAGGGCGCCAATCAGGCCGTGGCGGCGGCACGGGCGGGCGCCGACGTGCAGTTCGTCGGTGCCGTCGGCGACGACGCGGCGGCAGCACAACTACGCACGCACCTCGAGGCGAACGGCGTCGGCACCGATGGGTTGATCACAGTGCCCGGACGCAGTGGCACTGCGGTCGTCATCGTCGACGCGGGCGGCGAGAACATCATCGTCGTCGCTCCCGAAGCCAACGGGCGCCTGACGCTGGACGCATCGGCGTTACGCCGCCACATCGCGGACAGCGATGTGTTGTTGGTGCAGTTGGAGATTCCGCGCGCCACCGCCACGGCTGCCGCGCGCGAAGCACGCGCAGCCGGGGTGACCGTCATCCTCAACGCGTCACCGGTGGCTGGCGATCGGGCCGAGTTGGCCCAGCTTGCCGAACTGACCGACGTCCTGGTCGTCAACGAAACCGAAGCTGCACAATGGGTTTGGCCCGTGCCGTGCATGGTGACCACGCTCGGCGCCCGCGGCGCCAGCTACACCGGCGACGGCGGGGACTTCAGCGTGTCCGCGCCCGAGGTGGCTGCGCTCGACACGTCCGGGGCCGGCGACGTGTTCGCCGGTGTCCTGGCGGCCAACTGGGCCGACGACCGCGACCGGGCATTGCGACGAGCCTGCGCCGCCGGGGCGCTCGCGACCCTGGTGCCCGGTGCGGGCGACTGCGCGCCGTCTTCCGCGGCGATCGACAAAGCAATGCTGTCGGACTGATGAGTCCGTCGCTCAGGCGGCCAGATCAATGCCGTCGCTTGGGCCACCCTCGCCGACCGTGCGAGAGTCGTCGATTGCGGACGCTGTCCCTGAGGCGGGTGCCGCCGCCTCAGCGTCGGGCTTGCGGGTTCGCGACGAGACGTCCGACGCCCCGGCATAACCGCTGGATATCCCGTCGGAGATCAGCACCGCGAACAACAACAAAAAGCCGATTCCCACCGATATCCAGAGCATCTTGAGACCTTCCGTGACTGGACACAACCGACCACGGCTGCGTGCCTACATCACGTGCAATGGGTCACCGTAGAGCGTTTATTCCCCTCACTCGAAAAAAGTTGAGCTAGACCTTTACGCTCGGAAGCCAGCAGGCGGCTCCTGGGAAGCTGACGCGCCGCTAGTCCTCGGGAATGTCGCGCTCGATCGAGTCCAGCCAGGCCTGCGCCGACATGTCCGACGGGGCGCGCCAGTCTCCTCGCGGCGACAACGCACCGCCGTGGGACACCTTGGGGCCGTTGGGCAAGGCGGAGCGCTTGAACTGACTGAACGAGTAAAACCGCTGCATGAAGATCTGCATCCAGTGCCGAATCTCTTTGAGCGAATACGACGGCCGTTTGTTCTCCGGAAAACCCTGCGGCCAGTTGCCGTTGTCGGCATCGCTCCACGCATGCCAGGCCAGGAACGCGACCTTTGCCGGCCGGAATCCGTAGCGTAGGACGTGGTACAGCGAGAAATCCTGCAGGGCAAAGGGACCGACCTTCGCCTCGCTGCTCTGCAGTTCTTCTTCCTCGCCGCTTGGTACGAGTTCGGGAGTGATCTCGGTGTCGAGCACCGACTGCAAGACCTGACCCACGTCCGACGAAAACTGGTCAGCGGAGATCACCCAGCGGATCAAATGCTGGATCAACGTTTTCGGCACACCGGCGTTGACGTTGTAGTGCGACATCTGGTCGCCCACACCGTACGTCGACCAACCCAATCCCAATTCGGACAGATCGCCGGTGCCCAGCACGATACCGCCGCGCTGATTGGCCAGCCGGAATAAGTAGTCGGTGCGCAGGCCGGCCTGGACGTTTTCGAACGTGACGTCATAGACCTTCTCGCCGCGCGAGAACGGATGGTCCATCTCTTTGAGCATGAGCGATGCGGTTTCGGTGATGTCGATTTCGGCGAAGGTGACGCCGAGTGCGCGACACAGTTCGACCGCGTTCCGCTTGGTGTGCTCGCCGGTGGCGAAGCCGGGCAGCGTGAAGGCCAGGATGTCGCTGCGCGGCCGGTTTTCTCGATCCATCGCCCGTGCGGCGACGATCAACGCGTGTGTCGAGTCGAGCCCACCTGATATTCCGATGACCACCTTGGGAAAGTTCAAGGCGCGCAACCGTTGTTCGAGTCCTGCGACCTGAATGTTGTAGGCCTCATAGCAGTCCTGCTGCAACCGCTGCGCATCGGCAGGCACGAACGGGAACCGCTCGACGTTGCGGCGCAACCCGAGGTCACCCGCCGGCGGCCCCAGTTGAAAGCCGATCTGCCGGAACGACTCTGCCGACGCGTGGTGGTGACGGCGGTTGTCGTCGAAGGTGCCCATCCGCAGCCGCTCGGAGCGAAGCAGTTCGAGGTCGACGTCGGCGACGCTGCGCCGCTCGCCCTTGGGGAAACGCTCCGACTCGGCGAGCAGCACGCCGTTCTCCCAGACCATGGTCTGGCCGTCCCACGCCAGGTCGGTAGTCGACTCCCCTTCTCCGGCAGCGGCATACACGTACGCCGCCAGGCATCGCTGCGATGCCGAGCGCGCCAGCAGTGAGCGGTCGTCGGCGCGGCCGATCGTGATCGGGCTGCCCGACAGGTTGGCCAACACCGTCGCACCCGCCAACGCCGCCTCGGCGCTGGGTGGAATCGGGACGAACATGTCCTCGCAGATTTCCACGTGCAGCACGAACCCGGGCACGTCGGACGCCGTGAACAACAGGTCCGGGCCGAACGGTGCTTCGCC
>Ga0070714_100004812_pt1 | contig 10236 bp, 11 predicted proteins | sample LARL83metaG_FD_65450 | JGI IMG/M metagenome (GOLD analysis project Ga0070714, IMG submission 65450) | Corn, switchgrass and miscanthus rhizosphere microbial communities from Kellogg Biological Station, Michigan, USA - LAR L8-3 metaG | ecosystem: Host-associated > Plants > Roots > Rhizosphere ... | reverse complement strand
CCGATCACCGCGTCGATCCAGCCCGAGGTGCTCATTCCGGTGGCGATCCCACGCCCCGACAGAATCACTGACACGATCCCCGCGCACACCGCGAAGCTCACCGCGCCGAGCAGCACGCCGGCGAGCAGCTGCGCGGCGAGCTTCGCCCCCATCAACCGGGTGCGCACGGGCTCCACCAGCAGGCTGGGCGTGATGGTGCCGTGGCGAAACTCCGTGGTGATCCCGATCACTCCGATGACCAGCGCGAACAGCGGCGCCACTCCCGCGACCCCCAGCAGGGCACGACCCGGCGTCCCGGTGTGCTTGAAGGTCCCGAGCGCGGCGCCCAGCACCGTGATGATCACGATCAACGCGATCGCGCTGCCCATCAGCGCGTAGAACGTGCGCGTGGTGCGCAGCTTGAGCAGCTCCGAGCTGAGCAGGCGATTCATGACGGACCTCCCTCGGCGCCGGTCAGTTCAAAGAACACATCCTCCAGCGACTCGCCGCGTGCACCCAGCTCGGAGACGACGATCGCGTTGGCCGCGATCATCTGGCCGATCTCCTCCCCGGTGCGGTCGGCGACCACGAGCGCGCCGTCGGCGGCTGTCTCCACCTGCGCCCCGTCGGCGCGCAGTACCTCGGCCAGCCGGGCGACGTCCGGACCGGCGACGCGCATGCCGCCGTTGCGCTGGGCGATGAGCTCGGCCAGCGGCGCTTGCAGGACCGAGCGGCCATGGTTGATCACCACCACCTCGTCGGCGATCTGAGCGATCTCCGCCAGCACGTGGCTGGAGACCAGGATCGCGCGGCCTTCGTCTGCCTGAGCGCGGAGGAAGTTGCGCAGCCAGCGGATGCCCTGGGGATCCAGTCCGTTCGCGGGCTCGTCGAGGACGAGCACGTGCGGGTCGCCCAACAGCGCCGCGGCCAGGCCGAGGCGCTGGCGCATGCCCATCGAGTAACCGCCGGCCCGCCGGTCGGCTGCATGGGTGAGGTCCACCAGCTCGAGCAGCTCGTCGACCCGCGCCGGCGCCACCCCGGCCGCCCGGGCGAGGACGCGCAGGTGGTTGCGTCCCGAGCGGCCCGCGTGAAGATCGTTGCCGTCGAGCAGCGCCCCCACCGTGTGCACGGGCTGCGCGAGCTCGGCGTAGCGCCGGCCCTCGATCGTCGCGCTGCCCGCGGTTGGGCGCACCAGCTCGAGCATGGCGCGCATCGTCGTCGTCTTGCCCGCCCCGTTGGGGCCGAGGAAGCCGACGATCCGTCCCGGGGCCACCGAGAACGACAGACGCTCCACCGCCACGGTCTCGCCGTAGCGCTTGGTCAGCCCCGTCACGCTGATCGCCCGACCCTGGGGGCCGCCCAGCGCGGGCCGCACCGGCGGCACGGCGTCAGCGTCGTCACCGTCTACCCCCGGGTCCACTGCGCGCACATCAGCCCCGAACGCGGCGTCTGACGGGTCCTCGTGCCGGTACTCCCGGCGGCCGGTCTCGCGGTCATACCACACCCGCATCCGCCGGCCACTGTCAGGATCGACGAACAGCTCTCCCGTCGGCTCGAGGCGACCACCCGTCGCCGTACGAGTGGCTCGGTAGCGGTCCCAGCCGAACAGGGCGACGACGACGCCGACGACGACCACGACCGCGATGATCACCAACAGCATGGGAGGCGCCTCAGGCCGCGCCGGCGGCGTCGGACGCCGCCGTGTCCCACACTATGACCTTGGCGGTGCCGTAGGCCACGATCTCACTCATGGACCTGGCCATCTCAGTCGAGTCAAACCGCATCATGCAGATGGCGTTGGCCCCCATCGCGGCGGCGTTTTCGACCATGCGATCGATCGCCTGGCGCCGTGCATCCTCGTTGAGCTTGACGTAGGAGCGGATCTCGCCTCCGACGAGGCTCTTGAACCCCGCGGCGATATTGCCGCCCAGGCTGCGCGACCGGACCGTGAGTCCGAACACCTGCCCGATCGTCTTGGTGACGAGCGCGCCCGGAATGTTCTCGGTGGTCGTCACGATCATCGATCGCGACTGGCTGATGCTCTCGACTGATGCCATCGGCACTCCCTCGCTGACACGTTGCATGATGGCGTATTGATATCACACGCGCGATGGCGATGCAATAGCTTTCTGATATCATCCCAGCGTAGGACCTGGACACCCGAGTCCTGGCCCTCTTGGTTTGTGCTCACCCCAGCTCGTCGCCTCGGTCATCGTCAAGCGACCGCAGAAACGCGTCGAACGGGTCCGGCCGACTCTTGCCGCGAGCCGTTGCGAGAAGGGTGAACAGTTCACTACGGGCCCTGGTGTGACTTGAGCTGGGGCTGGGGCGGGGGCGCCGAAACAGACGGGCAAAGGCCGCGACGGCGGCAACCACGCCCGCGAGCACGACCAGCGCCGGCGGAGCCAGGAGAGAGCGGAGGGCGTCGAGCATCGATGACTTCGGTGACCGGGGCCGGGCGAGGGGCCAGCGGCGCTCCAAGGTGAACCACCCGCCCAGAAGGTGACCGTAACTCGGTCCACTGACGAAACGTTGACACTCGGCGGCAAATCATCCGCAGGGATGAGATCCGCACCGCGGATCATCCCGCGGTAGCGCGGCTGTCGGGTCTTTTGCGGGACGACAGCACCGACGGCCGGGCATACCTTGCCGGCCATGAACAGAACACGAACTGACGGTGCGGGACTGGCCGTCAAGACAACGGGGCTGACCAAGGAATTCGGCGAGCGCAGAGCCCTCGATGGCGTTGACCTCGAGGTGCCCCGCGGCGTCGCGTTCGGCTTCCTCGGCCCCAACGGCGCCGGCAAGACGACAATCATCAGGCTGCTGCTCGGCCTCGCCTGGTCGACGTCGGGCTCGATGTCGGTGCTCGGCCACGCGGTGCCGAGCGATCGCGGCGCGGCGCTGGCGCGGGTCGGGGCGATCGTCGAGGAGCCGCGCTTCTATCCGTTCCTCACCGGTCGCGAGAACCTGCAGGTCAACGCCGCCGCCCGCGGCGGCGCCGCCGCATCGCGGATCCCGGCTGCGCTTGACCGGGTCGGCCTGACCGCCCGCGCCGAGGACCGCGTCTCGGGTTACTCCCTGGGCATGCGCCAGCGGCTGGGTATCGCCCGCTGCCTGCTCTCTGACCCGGAGGTGCTGTTCCTGGACGAACCCATGAACGGGCTCGATCCGGCGGGGATGCTCGAGCTGCGTGGACTGCTGCGCGAGTTCGTGGATGAGGGACGCACCGTGTTCCTGTCGTCGCACCTGCTCGACGAAGTGCAGCGCACCTGCGACTTCGCGGCCATCGTGGACCGCGGCAAGGTGGTGACACAGGGCTCGATCGAAGCGCTGACCGCCGGGGTGCGCACGGTCGTCGTCCGCACCGATGACCCCGGCCGCGCCGCGGCGCTGCTCGCCGGTGTGGACGGAGTCGACCGCAGCGCCGTCGAGGACGGCGGCGTCACGGTGTCCCTCGCATCGCACGCCGGGACCGAGCGCGAGCTGGTGACCCAGATCGTGCGGCGGATGCTCGACGCCGGCCTTGCCATCGATCGCGTGACACCGGTCGAGCCCTCGCTCGAGGAGCGCTTTCTGAACATCACCCAACGACTCGAGGACGCGCGATGATCGCCGACAGCCTGAACGTGGTCCGCATGGACATGTTGAAGCTACGGCGGCGCCGCGGCCTGATCGCGATCGCGTTGGTGATCGCGCTGGTCCCGCTCACGGTCTACTTCGCCGTCAACGCCGCGCGCCACGGGGCCGACCCGTCGCACGTCGCCCCGGCCGGCGGGGTGAAGCCCTTCGGCATGAGCTCTGACTTCCTCGGTGGGACGCTCGGGTTCGTGATCGCGGCGATGCTCGGCGTCACCGCGGGGGCGGGCGACGCCGAGCTTGGTGTCCTCCGCGACCTGGTGGCCACCGGTCGCTCGCGCGTCGCCTTGTTCGTCTCGCGAAGCGTCGCCGCGGTCCCCATCACCGTCGGGGTCCTCGCCGCCGCGCTGGTGCTGGACACCGCATGCTCGGTCGCCTTGGCGGGATCGGCTCACACGCCCTCGCTCTCGGACATCGTCCGGCGCGATGCGTCGGTGCTGGCGTTCGGCGCCCTGGTCACGGTGTTCTCGGCGGGGGTGAGCACGTTCGTCCGCTCGCGCGGGCCGATGATGGTCAGCCTCATCACGTTCGGGGTGCTGATCTCGCAGCTGCTGCTGCCCGCCACCATCCTGGGCAACCTGCGGGCGGTGCTGCCGCTGGCCGAGTTCGAGCGGATGGCCGGGACCGCAACCGCCGGTCTGCACGTCTCGGTGGCGGTCGCGCTCGCGGCCCTCGCGGCCTGGGCCGCCACGGCGTTGGTCGCCGGCAGCTGGTGGGCGCGACGGGTGGAAGTCTGAGAGCTGCGGGACCTACGCTGTGCGCGTGACCGAACAGCCCGAGCGCCCCGAGCTCCTGAGCAGGCTCGACGGCGTCCCGCCCTGGGTGCTCGATGGGGCGCTCGTGGTGCTCCTGATCCCCTTCACCGCGGCCCTGTATCGCCACGGGCTGCCGCGCGGAACGACCGTGCCCACCGCGTCGGTGATGGCCGCCACCCTGCTCTCCACGCTGCCCCTGCTGGCCCGGCGCCGCTGGCCGGTCGGCGTCCTCTTCGCCAGCCTGGTCCCCGCGCTGGCGATTCCCACCGCGGCGGCGTTCTCCCCGCCGGCCCTGGCCGCGGTCTACGCGATCGCATCCCGCCGGCCGTGGCGGATCGGGGTGGCGTGCGCGACCGTGGCGGCGCTCGCACTGGACCTGCACCGGCTGCTGTGGGGCTATGACCTGCGGCTGGACACGGTGTTGGCGGGACTGGCCATGTCAGCGGCGGCCCTCGCGCTCGGCCTCTACCGGGCCGGCCGGCTGGCCTACTACGAGCAGACGCGCGAGCGGGCGGCGCGGCTGGAACGAGAACGCGAGCTGCTGGACCAGCGGGCGGCGACGCAGGAGCGAATACGGATCGCGCGCGAGCTGCACGACGTCGTTGCCCACAACGTCAGCCTGATCGTCATCCAGGCCCAGGCGCTCGGGCACACCGCCGACGATCCGGCCGCGCGCGAGACCGCACGCACGATCGCCGAGCTCGGCCGCAACGCCATGGGCGAGATGCACCGCACGCTTGAGCTGATGCGCGCCGACGACCCAGAGGGGGAGCGGTCCCCCCAGCCGGCCCTCGACGACATCGGGCCGCTGCTCTCCAGCGCACAGTCCGCCGGGATCAACGTCGACCTTTCGGTCCGGGGCACCCGCCGCCCGCTGCCCGCCGGAGTCGAGCTCTCCGCCTACCGGATCGTCCAGGAGGCGCTCACCAATGTCATCAAACACTCGGGCAGCGACCGGGCGTCGGTCGAGCTCCGCTACGGCGAGACGCGGCTCGAACTGGAGATCCTCGACCGCGGCAAACAGACCGGCCAGCCGGGACCGCCGCACTCGGGCCACGGACTCCTCGGCATGCGCGAGCGAGTGGCGCTCTTCGGCGGACACCTGGAAGCGGGGCCGCTCAACAGCCACGGCTATCGCGTGCTGGCGACGCTCCCCTACGCACCATGATCCGAGTACTGATCGCCGACGACCAGCCACTCGCCCGCGCGGGGTTCAGAGCCGTCCTGGAGGCCACCGGCAGCATCACGGTCGTGGCCGAGGCCGAGAGCGGCGAGCAGGCGATCCAGCTCGCGCGCGCCCACGAGCCCGACGTCGTGCTCATGGACATCCGGATGCCCGGCATGGACGGGATCGAAGCCACCCGCCATATGCCCAACCAGAAGATCCTGATCCTCACCACCTTCGGCCTCGATGACTACATCATCGAGGCGCTCCGAGCCGGCGCCAGCGGCTTCTTGCTCAAGGACGCCCCGCTCGAGGAGCTCGTCCGGGCCATCCGCACCATCGCCGCCGGCGACGCGCAGCTGTCTTCGGCCGTGACCAAGCGCCTGCTCACCCAGGTCGCGCGCCGGCTCCCATCCGCGGTGCCACGTGACACCAGCTCACTGGCTCGGCTCACCGAACGCGAACAGGAAGTGCTGCGGCTCCTCGCCGCCGGCATGACGAACGCCGAGATCGCGGCTGCGCTGGTCATCTCTGAACCGACGGTGAAGACGCATGTCTCCAACGTGCTCCAGAAGCTCGGCCTACGCGACCGCGTCCAAGCGGTGATCTACGCCTACGAGAACGGGTTGATCACCGCCGGCGAGCGGTAGTGGGTCTCCCGGGAACGTTGCGCCTGAAATGGCGAGGTCCGGGGGCCGTCAGGCAAGGACGCAGGATCGAAGGTGTGCCTTTGGCACATCGAGATCCGAGGACACAGCATGACGGTCAGCCGGGGCCGCCATTTCGGGTGCAACGTTTGCGGGAGGCCCACCAGCCCAGCGCGTCGGTCAGCCGTCGCCCCAGCCGGCGCCGGTGGCCTCGTACTCGTCGATCCGCGCCGACATGAGCTTCTTGCACAGCCCGACCGGGAGGTCGCTGTCGTAGGGCAGCTTGATGAAGCCCTCGCCGGCCGCGTAGCCGGCGGCCTCGACCTCGGCCTTGTGAGCAGCGAAGAACCGCGGTGGGAAGCGAAGCGAGCAGTGGTGCTTGAAGTTCTGAAGCATCCACATCCGGTCGTTGTCACCCAGGACGTAGACGGGAAGGTTGTACTTCAGGTCTTCGCGGATGTCCTTGTCGGCCTTGAGGCTCAGCTCTCTCAGCCGCTCCAGGTGCGGCCGTTGGTGCGGCATCAGCTGCGCGAAGTAGTCCTCGACGCTTGACCGTTTCGGCATGGGCATGACGCCAGCGTACCTGCCCACCGGCGCTGAAACCGTTCGTCTGAGCGCTCCGGGAGCGCGGGATACAGTCGCAACGGTGAAGCTCGCCGACGCGATCGCCCGAGACGGCTCGACGTGCATGTGGTGTGGGCGCACCTCGTGGCCGAGAGATCTGACGGTGGAGCATCTGCTGCCCAAGACCCGTGGGGGCCGCGGGATCCCGGAGAACCTCGCCGTCGCCTGCCGGCGCTGCAACCGCCGGCGCGGGGCCAAGCCCGTGGTGGCCTACGTCCGCGAGCGGATCGACGCCGGCGAGAAGCCGGACATCGCGCTGCTGCGCACCTCGCTTGAGCGCCTGAGCGCCTCGACGTCGCGGCCGCACGCTGACTATGGCGCTCGCCAGCTCGCGCTGCTGGCGCGCGTCGGGGAGTCCGGCTCAGCCGAGCACGGCCGGTTCGCGGGGCAGCCGTTCGGCCTCGAACTCGGCTAGGAGCTCGGCGGGCCGCTGCACCCGGTCGCGGTCACGGGCCAGCCCGAGCGAGTGCGCCAGCACCGCCAGCGTCGCGGCCGCGGGCTCGTCGCGGTCCTGCAGCGTCGGCGGGCGCGTGCGCTTCGCCAACCGCGCGCCGTCGGCGCCGAACACCAGCGGGACGTGTGCGTAACGCGGGACGGGCAGCCCCAGCAGCCGCGCCAGAAGGATCTGGCGTGGCGTCGAGTCGATGAGGTCGTCGCCGCGCACGACCTCCCCCACCCCCTGGGCAGCGTCGTCGACCACCACCGCAAGCTGATAGGCGGGGACGCCGTCGGCGCGACGCACCACGAAGTCGTCGATGGCCCCACCGCACCGTCCCCGGATCGCGTCATCGAACTCGATGCGCTCGGCCTTCCCGCGCACCCGCAGCGCACACGGGCGGCCGGCCGCGCGCCGCTCGGCGCGCTCGGTCTCGCTGAGCGCGCGGCAGGTGCCGGGGTAGCCGCCCTCGGGCAGCGCGCCGTGCGGCGCCGAGGCCGCCTCGCGGATCTCCGCCCGCGTGCAGAAGCATGGATAGAGCCGGCCCTGTGCCTCCAACCGCGCGAGCGCGTCCTCATAGAGCGCCATCCTCTCTGATTGGCGCACCGGCGGCTCGTCCCAGTCAAGGCCGAGCGCTCGCAGATCGTCGAGCTGACCACGCTCGTGCTCGGGGCGCGAGCGCTGCGGGTCCAGGTCCTCGATCCGCACCAGGAAGCGCGCCGACTGCGAGCGCGCGAACAGCCACGCGACCAGCGCCGTGCGCAGGCTGCCGAGATGCAGCGGACCGGTCGGCGAAGGGGCGAAGCGCCCATCGTGCCCGTCCGGGCAGCCGGGTGGTGCGGGGGCCGTCATCGGTGATGAGGATGATGGCGGCCCCGGCCCACCCCCCGTAATCTCGGTGGGGTCGTCGGACATATCGGGTCATGAGCACCGCAGACGCGCAGGTTCCGGGGGCGACGATGGCCGGCACGGCAGAGCGCGAACGCCGGTTCGCGGACTGCTTTGACCGGCACTATCCGCGCGTCCTGGCCTATGGGTTGCGCCGCCTGCCCGACCGAGCGGCCGCCGAAGACGCCGCCGCCGAGGCGTTTCTCATCGCCTGGCGGCGTCTCGACGACGCTCCCGCGGACCTGCTGCCGTGGCTGCTGGCGATCACGCGAAACGTGATCCGCAACGAGACGCGTTCGGCCCGCCGGCGCACCCGGCTCGCCGAACGCGTTGCCACCGACCGCGCCGTCACCGACCCGCCGCGGCCGGGGCCCGTTCCCGATGGTGGCGGGGAGGCGCCGGCGGCCACCGCGGCTGTGCGCGCCGCGTTCCAGCGGCTGAGCGAGCGCGACCGGGAGATCCTCATGCTGACCGGCTGGGACGGGCTCGATACCACGCGGGCCGCGGCGGTGCTCGGCTGCTCGCGCGCGACGTTCGCGGTCCGGCTTCACCGCGCGCGAACCCGGCTCGCGCAGGCGCTCAGCGCACCCGCTGTCCCCCCGATGCCCAAGGAGCCCCGATGACCCACCTCACCACCGACGTGAGCACCGCCGTCGCGCTGCTCCAGGCAGCCGACCCGGTCGGCCCCGAGCGGCTCGCCCACGAGCTCGATCTGGCCGTCGCGCGCGAGCGGGTGACGCGCCTGATCGCCGCCGACGCCAGCGGACCCGCCCGGGCGCCGCGCTCCCCGGGCGCCGCCTCCGCGCTGCGCCGGCTCACCTCAGCGACGCGGGTCAGAGCCACCATCGCCGCACTGGCGGCTGCGGGCACCGTGGCCGTGGCCGCGGTGGTGCTGGACAGCGGCACCCCCGCGGTGCAGAGCGCCTCGGCCAGGACGATCACCCTCGCGCTCCGGGCCGTCACCGCCCCCGCCGGATCGATCCTGCACATCGACGCCACGACCACCCAGATCGACCCGGGGCATCCCACCTACATCTGGGACCAGGAGGCCTACGAGCAGACCGTCCTGCCCTTCCGCTCGCGCGTGATCGACAAGCGGCTTCCGGGCACACCGCCGGGCACCGAGGGGGTTGACGGCGCCGGGATCGGCGAGCAGTTCTACGACCCGATCCGCAACATCATCTACGCCCCGCCGGTGCCCAAGGCCACGCCGTCACCGGGTGCCCACGCGCCGACGCCCGCGCAGGAGGCCCTGCTGTACGAGCCCTACATGGCGCAGTACGTCCGGCGCCTGCGCGCCAAGCTCGCCTCCGGCAGGGCTCACGTGGCCGGCCGGGCGTTCGTGAACGGCCGGCACGCCATCAAGATCACGTTCGCGGGCAGCGATGAGATCGACTACGTCGCCGCCGACGGCAGCTACGTCCCGATCAAGACCATCCAGGGCACCCCCTCCAGCGCGGACGGACAGGTGATCACCGTCTTTCACACGTTCGAATACCTGAAGCTGGCCGGCAACGCCGGTCTGCTCGAGCTCAAGCCCCAGCACCCGTCCGCGCTGATCGACCGAAGCCTGGCGGACTTCCGGGCGGCCCTCAAGCGGCTGTTCCGCGACGGCTGAGGCCCGCCCGGCTGAGTCTCAGCCCGCGTCGAGGACGCCGCGCAGCGTGTCCGCAAATGCTTCGGGCTGTCCGGGGTAGCCGGACTCTGCGCCCAGGAAGCCGCCGTGGTGGCTGGGGAAGACGGTCGCGTGCTGGCCGAGCAGGTCGGCGGTGGCCGCGGCCGTGCGCCCCGTGAACGTGTTCCCGGTCTCCTCACCGACCGCGACGACAATGCGCGCGGGCGCGCTCATCAGGGCCTCGATGTCGGGGCGATAGCTGGTGATCGCCCAGGATCGGTCGGAGAGCAAGGGGTCATCACGAGAGCCGTCGTCCTCGGTCGGCATGCCGAACGCGGCGGGGTCGGCGGGCGGACGGGCGAAGTACGCGTCGGTGAACTCGCCGGGCCACGACGTCATGGCGATGAAGGCCGCCATGCCCGCGTGTGACCCGCCGGCCTCGTAGGCGTCGCGCACCGCGGCCAGGGCTCGCTGCGCCGCCTCATAGT
>Ga0070714_100004811_pt1 | contig 10237 bp, 6 predicted proteins | sample LARL83metaG_FD_65450 | JGI IMG/M metagenome (GOLD analysis project Ga0070714, IMG submission 65450) | Corn, switchgrass and miscanthus rhizosphere microbial communities from Kellogg Biological Station, Michigan, USA - LAR L8-3 metaG | ecosystem: Host-associated > Plants > Roots > Rhizosphere ... | reverse complement strand
TCGTTACTATGCACTGTTGTGGACGAAACACAACAAGACCCCTAGCTGGTTCAAAAAGCGTCCACTTGGTGAACAGATCTTCTTGCTTGCCGCAGATCTCTGGTCTATGGAAGAGGATTCTAAGCCGCGTAGCAGTGCAGGAACTTCAGCGGCCAATACATCACACGTCAACACCATGAGTCTCCAGCAGTTTGCCAAGTTGAAGTAGCATGCCGATACAGCAAGTTTCCGCCGTAATCAACGTAATGGTGCAGGGAGCTAATCAGCTCCAGGCGCTGACGAACATGTACAATACGACGGGAAACGCTGCTCAGCAAGCTCAAAACAAGATGAACGCCGCTGGTCAGGCTATGGGGAACTCTGCAAAGCAGGCGACCGCCTTTACGGGGAGTATTGCCAAGCTGACGCAGAGTATGGTTCTCTTTAGCGTGTTGTTGCCCGTGGTCAGGCTACCTCAGACTGCCATCAGGTCTTTCCAAGATATGGTGGAGGTTGGTACTGAGTGGGAACACCAGATCCGGAGCATCAACTCCTTGCTTGGCTTGCAGGGAGATCAGTTCAATCAACTAAACAACCAGATGAAGAGTCTGGCAAACACCTATGGTCTTACAACAGACGAAGTTGGCAATGCAGGCAAGCAGATTGCCAGCACTCTAGGTGTTGTCAAGCGCAATCAAGACGGTATGACTGCGGCGGCGAAAGCCACGGACGACTACAACACGTCCATGCAGTTGATGAACGATATTGCGAAGCTCTCTGTAGCAAGCTTCGAAGACATGAACACGGTTACCGAGTCTGCCTTTACTGTTCTGGCAACGGGTAACTTCACTGTAGATCAAGCGAATAAAGCTTTCGATGAGTTATTCAAAACAGTACAGGTTGGCCGAACAACCTTCAGTCAGTTCAACCAGGATGCAGGCAAGTTCATCCCACTGGCTGAGAACTGGATTCAAGCTACTGATGATGCTGACCAGCAACTGCAACGTCTGGTTGGCACGATGGACGTATTCTCTGCTGCGAGCCAGAAGCTAGGTAGTGCTCGTGCTGCTACAGGTGTTGGACGTGTATTCCAGGCTATGGCCGGTACGTCTCAACAGCAGCAGGCATTGATTACGCAGACAGAGACCTTCAGGCGACGTAGGGGTCTGGGCGAAGAGTATAACATCACTCCCCAGGCTTTGATGTCGATCAGCGATCCTGTTGAGCAGTTCCAGCGCCTGACAAACGTTCTTGGCCCCAACAGCCCATTGGTTGACCAGTATATCAACCAGTTGCGCAACCGAGGACGCTTGACAGATGAGGGTGCATCCAGGGCCGCAGCCGCTGATCAGCTACAGAAACGATACTTCGAGCAAGTACAGGCAGTGAGAGCATTCCAGGCGGCAACGCCTGCGAGCATTGCTCAGGCTTCACGAGATAGAGCAGCTTCTGGTGGCGAGCAAGCTGCCTATGATGAAGCGATGAAGGATCCGAAGAAGGCAGCTGATAGACTCAGCAGCGCAATGGTAACACTGAAGGCTACAGTGTTCGAGAGTCTACAGTCTGACTTTCTACAGGCAAACAACGGATTCGCTACTCTGTTTGCGAACATCAATAAAAACATCACGGACAACAAGATTACAGGCTTTTTCAACACGATGGGCAGCATCTTCAAGCAGATTGGGGATGCATTCAACACATGGTATAGCACCGGAGGCAAGGCAGATATTGCTCGGTGGGGCTATACGATGGGAAGTGATCTTAGTAAGGCTTTAGACGCCTTCTTGAAAGGCGACGAGGCTGCCAATGCCTTTATAGACGCTGGCAAGACCTTTGCAGAGAAGTTTATTGAGGGAGTTAAAGATCAACTCCCTCAATTGATGTTAGACGCAGTACAGAGTAGCCTTGTAAGAGCCATCGCCACGTTTATCTTACTCAAGAAGCTGCCTGGAGTTGGGGTTGGGACTGCTGCGGCTGGCGGAGTCGCGAGTACTGCGTTTCCGACAAGTGGCGTTGCAGGGACTGCGGCTAATCTTGGTGTACTGGGACTACTTGGTCTCGTAGGCGGCAAAGCACTCTTAAGTCGTGGGCAAGCGGCTGGGACTGCTGTTCAAGGCTCTGCTGTCATGGGTCAACTTGGCGGGATCTTTCCTGGTCCAGCTCCTGTCACTGCAACAGCCCCAGGGAATCTAGCTAATCTTGTTGGTAGTCCGCAAGCTCTGGCCTCCAGAATGGGGGTTAGTGTCGCTACGGTAAACCGCTGGATAGCTGGGACACAGAAACCCTCTGCTGCTAATCAGGCTTTGTTGAACACTATTATCCCAGGGGTAGCCGCTCCGACTAGGACGCAGACGGCTCTTAGTTCAACGTTTGGCAAGGGCAATCTTGCTTTACAAGGCGGTCTTGCCGCGCTACAGGTGGCACAGGCTGTTAGTGGACCGGAGCAGGGACGCGGTAGCGCCATCGGAAGTGCTCTTGGCAGCTTGGGTGGTGGTTTGCTAGGTGCGTTCGGGGGGAGTCTCATAGCTCCCGGCCCAGGTACGTTCCTGGGTGGAGCAGCCGGAAGTATGGCTGGCGGACTACTGGGCGGTATGGCTGGTGACTGGATCCAGCAGAACCTGTTCGGGGGAAATCAGCAAGCGGCTCTTGCTGGTGGTGGAACAGGTATGGGTCCAGGCACAGAAGCTGCCGATGATCTGACCAGTATCTTCATTCTGGGCTTGAACAATAGCTCGGTAGCTAAAGACCTGGAACAGATGAACCGCAAGATGGATATCCAGGGTAAAGGTGGTATCGTAAGTGCGGCAGCCAAGCCTGGAGCTACACAGGCTGGGACTACTGGTGCTGGTCCTGGTCTTACCAATTCATTCGTAAACCAGATAACAGATGCTGGTACACTTACATCATCTCAGGCAAAGGCGGCATGCGGACCCGCAGCTGTAGACTTCTTTGTCAAGGCATATGGGCGTAACCCGACGCTGGCAGAAGCCTACACGATGGTGCAGAGTTTCCAGACTGACACTCCCATTGAGCAGCGGGGAAGCAATATCAACGCAATGGGGCAAGCCATCACGAAGCTTGGTGGTCCTGCTGCTGATGTTTACAATGGCCCGAATATTGACTGGGGTCGTCTAGCCAACAACGCTCAGGCTGGTATTCCAGGTATTGTCAATATCGGACCAAGCGGTAACTTCCCAGGCCACTTCTTCCAGATTGGTGGTTGGGATCCATCTACAAACAAGTTCAATGTTGGTGCATCTGGTACTGTGCTCGCGGGCGGAAAAGCCCAGATGACACCACAAGAGATGATGGCTCTTGGCCCTGCAATGGGAGCTATCTATGGGACAACTGCTCCCGCTGCTGGTCCTAGCGGCAAGGGTGGAGTTGATCCAGATATTCTCGCAGCCATCGGAGGCACTGAAACAGGCTCAATTGGTAAATCTAAAGGTGAGATGACTCTAGGTATTACGACTGCTGCGGCAAGTGGCAAGGGATCTAGTGGCATGCAGTGGGGGACTGATACCGCTGGAGCCGTGGCAGCTGGACAACCTGGAGCATTCTGGGCCTACAAGAATCAATCAGAAGCCGCGGATGCGTTCAAGAGCTACATTCACGCTAACATGCCGGACCTCGAACCATATCTCGGGGATAGTCAGGCATTCTTCCAGCACATGATCGATACGCAGTCTAACTACTACGTCCCAATGGCTGGCGGGAAGAGCAAGACTGCCTACTACACAGATTGGAAGAACACAGCCCTGAAGAAGACAGGGTATTACCCAGGAACAGGCAAGGGACCAGGTGTTGGAGGACTTGTAGGGGCCTCGGTTCCCTGGGGCAACATGGGTACAGGCATGGGAGCAGCAGGCGGAGGAGGAGGTGTAGTTGTCAACGGCCCGCTAATCGGCAGCGTAAATCTCAGTGGGAGCGCTACTCAGGATGATGCGGATAATCTAGCAGCTATGATCGCTGATGCACTTGAGAACCTGGTCAATACAGGTGGCGGCGGTACAGTTGGACAGAATAAGATCTTCAAGTCATGACCTGGCAGAACTATCAACGTAACTTACTTCGTGGGCCACAGCCTAGGGATGATGGCGGTGACGGCGGCGATGGTGGAGATGGTGGTGACAGCGGGGAAGATCAAGATAGTGGTCTCTACGCAGTAGAGGTAGGGACAGATGAATACTTCGACCCAACCGCTACCAGCGACTCATGGCCTGGTGTCGTTGGTCTCAACATGCGCACTCATCACTGGTGGCAGGGTGATGAAGCATGGGATACATACGAAGAACTAGGTCCAGGCGATGGCAGCGTTGATACTGGTAGCGCTGATCCTACTGCTACTGCTCCTGATGCGGCAACAGACGGTACAGATGGATCCGGAAGAGCAGTCGGTCCTAGCGGGAGGCCACTTGGCCCACTAGGTGAGCTAAACTTCGCCTACTGCGAAGAAGATGGCTACGTTGGCGACCTCATTGGCACCGAAGACAACACTATTCAGATCATTCTTCAGGGTGTGCAAGATATTGGGGACTTCTGGTTCCCAGTAAACCCTGAGGAGATTGCCTGCGACTTCGGTGAGGATAATGACTACGACACTGATGTTATCGGTGTTGGTGAGATCGTTATTCCTGGTACATCTAAGCTAGAGTCTGTAGGTTGGAGTAGTTTCCTCCCAAATCAGTACGACGCTGGCTATGTAAGCATTCCAGCTGGCTTGATGCATGAGCCGAACTATGCTATGCAGAAGCTGATTGAGACCAAACGGCAGCGGTCGGTCTGCTTCCTAGTTATCGGCGGCACACCCTGGAATGACTACGTAGTTATCAAGAGTCTCAAGTGGTCGGCAAAGGCTGGCGAGCCTAATGATATCTACTACGATATAGAGTTCAAGCGATACCGTGATGTCAGTATCCAGACGGTAGAAGTGCCCGGAGCAGGGGTTGAAGATCCTCGTGATGCTCCTACCACACAGCCAGCTAAGAAAACTCAGGGCGATGGCAGTGGGGTAATTCCCACTGATAGTAACCCTGATGGCAATGACGGCACCAATGATCAGCATGTAGATGTCAATGCAGACCCTACTACCCAGAGTACCGGAACGCCTGCCCCCACAGTTACAGACAGTCTGGGTAGACTCGGTAGTGTGGGCAGTAGCCAGCTTGTTCAAGAAAATTATCCCGTAGGCTACAACCAGTCTCTAGAAGGTGTGTACGAAGATCTGAAGCGGCAAGGCTTCGGGGCGTACAATACTTTGGAAAGTCTGGCCTCGGATAACAAAGATAGTCCGACCACATTTCTTGTCTCCACTGGTTCGGCAGCTGATAGAAAGCCCACAGTTGGTGCCTATGCGACCAATGAGCCACTGCCAGTTGGAACATTTATCAAATACTGGAAGACTATCAAGGTCTATGTACCACCAGTTACTGATAAGTCGCCAGGATCTGCTGCGGCGATTGCTTCGGGTGGTCCAGCTGTAACAGCTGCTCCTGGTAGTCCAGCGGCGGCTCTTCTTGCGGGACAATGGCCTTGGAATCCAGATCAGCCACAAACTGGTGGAGGTTCTGGGAGTGGTGGCGGCAGAGGAGGATTTGGCTGATGCCTCAAACATACAGTATCCATGATCTTATGCTCAGCCGCGCTAGTGGCGCGAATGCGTATGGTGGCGGCGGCAAAGATGGCGGGTTCATCAACCTTAGCTCGTACCAGATACTGATCAGTGATCCACATAGCGGACAAGGCTATGATGTAACTCCACTGTGTACGAGCTTGCAGTGGGATTACGATCTCGATCAGGCTAGCGAGAAGTATACGCTTACACTGGTCAAGGTGTCAGGCATTGTAACGCTGATCAAGCCACTGAACCAGTTGATAATCAAGGCTATCTTACTAGATGCTGCCAACGGTATCAGTTCGGATATGCAGAACTTGAAGTTTGGTATCGTGATTGATACTTCACTCGAGGATACTGCCCGAGGTACTGTGACCATCACTGCCTATGATATCATGTGGTACCTGACAGCGAACAAGGCTAGCCACATTCTTCAGCCTCACGAAACAGCTACGCACTTCATCAACAGAACAGCTGCTCTGTATGGTATCCCTCTAGGTACGGTGGAAGATACCGTAGTCGAGCTAGGTGGTGAAAGTGGCGATGTGTGGCTGGAGCAGACGATATGGAATATGTGGGTTACAGCCTTGAGCCTTACCAGGGACGTAGCTTACTCGAATAAGATCCTTGATGCAGGATCGGATCCATCTACTGAAGACCCTGTTGCTCCTGAAGACAAAGGTAGCAGGTATTATCTTAGGACAACTTTCGACAAAGTGAATCTGCTGCGCAAGAAAGATCCACTTATGGCTTGGAAGTTTGAAACAGGCAACATCTTCAGTGCCAGTTCTGCATGGACAGCATCTAACTATAGAAACGTGGTGAGAGTCTACAAGCGCCAGAGCTTTGATCAGAGTAGTACAGACGTTGCTGATAACATTGACATCACGGATGACGGTGATCCACTGGCGTATGGGCAATACCCTAAGGATCCAGTCAACGATCCTCAAGTGAAGAAGTACGGCATGCTCTCGGAGGCTGTGTCGCTTGCAGGCGCTAGCGATCCATCGCTTATGGAGCCAGATAACCCTGCACAGGCAGATTACCAGGCCAGAGAACTGTGGGTACGTCTGAGCAGGATTCTGCAGACGTCGACCATTAGCACTATCAATATCAATACGCTTGGCCCAGGCGACCCTGTGTACATCAGCGAGCCAATTACTGGCATGAACTCTAAGTTCTATGTCAAAAGCGGTAGCCACAAAGTGAGTGCGCAGGGTGCTATCATGACCCTTACACTCAACGTTCTGGATATGCTGCCAGAGGCGTACAAGAATCAGGCTGAGAGTACGACACCACTGTTCGGAGGCGTGGCATAGTGCCGACGATTGATGGTAGGGTACGCCTCTACAGGGTTATACAGGCGATAGCTGGTGGGCTAGATCGACATAATGGTCTCAAGGGCATTGGGGCTATCGTACTGTTCGGTAATGTCATCACCCCACAGCCAGATCTCAAAGTGACGCTTGAGGGTGTTGCCCAACTTGAGGGATCAGACGTACTGTACTTGACTACCAATAATCTACTTATTCCTGATGATATTCGCTTGAGCAAGGGTGATAGAATTGTTCTAATGCCCGTACAGGCTGACAACGCCACACGGTTCCTGGTCCAATGCAAGATAAGGACCACCGATATTCAACCTGTTGATAATACCCGAATGGGTTACAACGGTGATTTGACTACGGAAGATAACTTTGTAGGCGTCGAAGTGCAGGTAACGGGCGAGAATGAGAATCACGATAGTGTGGTGAATATCAAGGGCGACACTATCAACATTATCTCGCACGGTGCCAACGTGATTATTGATGGCTTGAGATTCAGCGCTCATGTCCATCATGTTGGCGGCACAAACAGTGATAGTGGAGCTCCACACTGATGGTTACGCTAGTCCCTGGGGCCAACGTTCCGGCTATTACGCCGACTACCCGCAATACTTCGGTCAAGCCGCTTGTATGGGGCATCGGGCCACAGTACAGCTACGAACACAATGATTTCTTGTTCAATAACTCGAACGATATCATGGTGAGCGATGAAGCTGTGCAGCTAAGCCAGTGGATAACCAACGCTCTCATCACCACACGACTACGTTACTATATCCACGGTACGCAATTCGGCTCAGACTTTGACTTGATTCAAGCCAGGAACTATCCTCGTAACGTTGTGAAGAACATGGCTGAGAGTTACGTCAAGCAAGCTCTTTCGACAGACCCACGCATCAAATCAATCACCAGTGTGGAAGCAGCGGTCTACCTGAAGAGTCTTGTGGTTGCCATCATATTCGTCACAGCGACGGGATATCAGAAACAGTTTCAGATCCAGTGGAGTGTGCCGTGACGCTTGGTATTATCAGTGTGACGCCAGCGTATGGGATAGCGACCCAGGATGTAACTATCGAAATTCTGGGTCAAGATTTCAACCCTAGTAGCCACGTCAGAATGGTAACCCCAAGTGATCCGCCTGTACTGTTTCCGTTGACGGGCGTAATATATCTCTCTCCAGGCATTCTGCATGTGCTTGTCCCAGCTGGAGCTCTGCCCATTGGGATATACGATATCACTGTAGATAACGGCAACAACGTCACTGCGAATCTGCCACAGGTGTATAGAGCGGATGTAGAGCTCATAGACCCCTACGGTAGCCAAACCCTGCCCGTATTGCAAGATAGGGTACGCAGCCGCTTCCACGACGCGCCTAATGGCAAACCGTACGATCTGCGGGTGGGCAGCGTTATTAGCGACATGGTGGATGCTCCGCTGCCAGAGTTTGAGATCCTGTACAACCGTCTAGGTAGAGTACTGAAGCAGGGTTTCGCGCAGTACATGGGCGGAGCGTATTTGGATCTACGCTGCGAAGAGCATGGTGTCTTGCGTAAGCCAGCCACGTATGCTACGGGGATAATACAGACAATTGCTCCCGTGGGCACGGTCTTGCCAATCAACATGACCTTCAGCACGACGACACAACCCAATGTTGGTCAGCCTGCTGTGAGATTCACCAGCACGGAGATAGCTACAAAGATTCAAAAGGCTATTGTGGGCGGAGTAGTGACTAGCGCAACTCCATCTACACTTACAGACACCCACTTGAATCTTGTGACGAATGAGTGGTCTGGTGGTTATGTCTGGATCAATGCTGGAACAGCCAAAGGGCAGGCCAGGAAGATTCTCTCGAATACCCAGACAACAATTACTGTCAACCCTTGGGATACCGGCATTCTACCAGATGTTACCAGTGGATATGAGTTCTTCAGCGGGGTTGATATCATTGCAGACCTGCCTGGGTCTGCGGGCAACGTAGCCGCTGGCGCAGTCAACATCATGACCAGCAGAACCCTGTTTATCACAGGAATCACAAACCCTGTTGATATCGGTGGTGGGTTCTCGGCAGAGAGTGATGCACAACTGCTTTCAAGGTTCCTGCTGACAGTTAGAAGCCCATCTAGCGGCGGGAACGTTGCTGATTATAAACGATGGGCGCGTGAGGCTCCTAACACCAGTATTGGAGACGTGAGTGTTGTTCCATTGTGGCAAGGTAATGGGACAGTGCAGGTTGTGATCATGAACGCAGATGGTACCATCCCGAATACGGCTACCATCAACGCTGTTCAGCAGTTCATAGATCCAAATGCAGCTGGAATGGGCGGAGGCGTAGCCCCCATTGGAGCCAAGGTCACGGTTCAGGCAGCTGCGACGGTAGCTGTTGATGTAAGCGTCAAGCTATTCATCACTCCTGGCTACAATGCGACAAGCGTGATCAACGAGGTTGCTGCGGCTATCAGTAACTACCTGTTCGAGCTAGCTGTAGGAGATGATGTTATCTTCACGCAGGTGCAGCACGAGATACTGTATGATCCTGCAGAGCCAGCATATTATCGGGCAGGCGTACAGGACTATGATATCTTGAGTGCAGGGTACGGTATCAAGCTTAGCAGTAGCGGTACGTGGACGCAAGCCAATATCGTCATACCTGGGAACCAGACAGTGATCCCGGGAACCATAACGGTGACTACGTAGGAGAAACTGATGGCTGGATTGAGTATCTTCCCAGGTGGTGTCGACAACATAGCCGACAACGTTACAAACGCGACACAACAAGCTAATCTACATCCTAGTCTGCACAACCAGTTGACTGATGGATTGCTAGCTGTTCAAACATCTTTGCTGCCTGGTGGCGGATTGAGTATGGCCGACCATCTGTCAGCTGCTGATCCACATCCACAGTACCTGACGCAAGCAAGGGGTGATGCTCGGTACACCCCAGGAGCTATTACACAAACTCAGGCAGATGCACGCTATCTACAGTTAGCTGGTGGGACGCTAACTGGTCCATTGACTCTTAGTGGTGCTCCTACTCAGAACCTGCATGCTGCGAGTAAGGCGTATGTAGATACTACGGTCCAGGGCTATCTTACTCAGGCGCAAGGTGATGCGAGATACGCTCCTATCGTAGGTGGTGGGTATCTAACTCAAGCAGCTGGGGACACACGCTATCTTCAGCTTTCAGGTGGTACACTTCAGGGTGGTCTAGGATTTGGGCCTGATAACTCAATCGACATTGGCAACCCCAACCGACCTCGTAGTGTCTACGTAGGCACCAGTGTTGTAACTCCAGCTATTGACTCACAGGGCGTTGCTTTGACTA
>Ga0070714_100004810_pt1 | contig 10237 bp, 8 predicted proteins | sample LARL83metaG_FD_65450 | JGI IMG/M metagenome (GOLD analysis project Ga0070714, IMG submission 65450) | Corn, switchgrass and miscanthus rhizosphere microbial communities from Kellogg Biological Station, Michigan, USA - LAR L8-3 metaG | ecosystem: Host-associated > Plants > Roots > Rhizosphere ... | reverse complement strand
GGTTAACGATGGTGCCGCCCGACTCCGCCTTCCATTCCCACACGCGCTTCAGGAACGCCTCGCGTCCCATCGCGCGCCGGCCAGGCTCTTTGCGCTCCGCCAGTTGCCGCTCGACCACCATCTGTGTCGCGATGCCGGCGTGATCCGTGCCCGGCTGCCACAGCACGTCCTTGCCGCGCATGCGCTCGAAGCGGCACAGAATGTCCTGCAGCGTGTTGTTGAGCGCATGGCCCATATGCAATGAGCCGGTGACGTTGGGCGGCGGAATGACGATAGAGTACGGCTTGGCGCCGGCGCGCTCGGGCCGGCCGGCGCGAAACGCGCCCGCTTCTTCCCAGGCCCGGTAGATGCGGCCCTCGACGTCGCCGGGTTGATAGGTCTTGTCGATCATTTGTTTCGAACCGATTGCGCGGTAGAAAGCCCGCCACCCTGTCGAGAGTCAACTTGCCCGCTCCTGCCACCGCCCCCGACCGCGCGCTCGTCCGCGTCATCTTCCTGCTGGCGCTGACGGCGTTCTGCAGCGGCGCCTCGCTGCGCATCTCCGATCCGCTGCTGCCGCAGGTGGCGGAAGACTTCGGCAGCAGCCTCGGCGCCGCCGCCTCGATCGTCACCGCCTACGCCATCCCCTATGGCCTGACCCAGGCTTTCGCCGGCGTCATCGGCGACCGGCTCGGCAAGTGCCAGGCGGTGGCGGCCGCCTGCGCCGTGTCTTGCCTGCTGGTGCTGCTGTGTGCCGGCGCGCAGTCGGTGCCGCAGCTCGCGCTCGCCCGCTTCATCGCCGCGCCGGGCGCCGCCATCATCGTGCCGCTCGGCATGTCCTATGTCGGCGACGCCGTGCCCTATGCGCGCCGGCAGACGGTGCTGGCGCGCTTCCTTGCCGGGCAAATGACGGGGATGATCGCCGGCCAGGTTTTCGGCGGCATCATCGGCGACCATTTTGGCTGGCGCGTCGTCTTTGTCGCCCTCGCCTTCGTGTTCGCTGCGGCAAGCTTGGCGCTCGCCACGCAATTCCGCAACAATCCGTGGACACGGCCGTCCGCTCATCACGACGACACGCCGCGGCCGGGCCTCGTCGCCGGCTATCGCAAGCTGTTCGCGGTGCCTTGGGCGCGCTTCGTGATGCTCGCGGTATTTTTCGAAGCGGCGATCTTTTTCGGCGGCCTCACTTATATCGCGGCCGATCTCGTCGACCGCTTCGGGCTGAGCTTCTCCGCAGCCGGCATCGTGATCGGCGCTTACGGCATCGGCAGCGTGCTCTACGCCGGCAGCGTGCACCGGCTGATCGAAGCCTTCGGCGAACGCGGCCTGGTGCTCGGCGGCGGCGCGATCGTGATGGCGGGCTTTCTCATGCTGGCTGTCGCGCCGTGGTGGCAAAGCGCGCCGCTCGCCTGCACGCTGCTCGGCTTCGGCTACTACATGGTGCACAACACCTTGCAGACCAATGCCACGCAGATGCTGCCGGAGGCGCGCACCACCGCGGTCGCGGGATTTTCCTCGGTGCTGTTTCTCGGCACCAGCGCCGGCGTCGCGCTCGCGGCGCTGATTGTCGACCGCGCCGGCGCCGTGCCCGTGTTTCTGCTCGCGGCGCTGCTGTGGCCGGCGCTGGCGATCGTGATCCGGATTAAGTTGAGCGGCCGGGAAAAATTCTGAAACTTGCGTTAGGGCTTGCCGCGCGAGACGCGCTCGATCTCCGCTCGCACGATGCGCTCGACCAGGCCCGGCAGATTATCGTCGATCCACGACTTGAGCATCGGCCGCAGCATTTCCTTGACCAGATCCTCGAGCGTGCGGGCGTTCTGCCCGAGCACGGTGCTGGCGAGCGCATTGAACGCGCTGTCAACTGCGGTCGCGGTCGTGTTCGACATCAGGGCGGTATCGAGCGTCGCCGGCGGCGCCAGTGGACGGCGCGGCTCCTCAGCGGCGCGCGGCGCCTCGGGCACACGGTCGGTAAACACCACGTCGGAGTCGCCGCCGATGGTGCGGAAGGTCGGCGCCGGGCCCGGCGACGGCGTCGGTGCCGTCATGGCTTCAGTCAGGTCGAGCACGTCGGGCGAAGGCGGCGGCGCAGGCTTCGGCGGCTCGATCTTGGCGGCGGGTTTGGGCTTGTCGAGGTCCGCCAACATCGCGTCGATGTCGCTCTGCTTGTTGACGGCGGCAGGCGGCGGCGGAGGCGCTGGCGGCGGAGGCGGCGGTGCCGGACGGGACGGAACCGCGGCCGCCGGCGGCGGTTTCGGCGCAGCCGGCTCGGGCGGCCGCGCAGGCTTACCGGCATCGTCATCGGCGATAATACGCCGAATAGACGCCAGGATTTCCTCCATCGAGGGTTCTTGGGCCTTGGCCGCCTGACTCATTCCGTGTTCCCGACCACTGGTCTTGCGGCCGCCCGCAAAGGCCGCGCTTGGCTTTGATAAGCGAATCGCCGCCGCATACCCGTTTATACGCCAGAGGGGCGCGGCTTTGGCAGTTGGAATACCCCGGGAAAGCTAATGAACTGTGGACACGGGGAGGCCGCCGCGCGGGCTAGCGGCCGTCCGGATTGCGCAAACCAACCCAGTTGTCGCGCACCTGCTGGTAATGGATCTGCGGCTGGTAGACGGGCACGCGCAGGCCGAGAACTTCCGGCGACAGGTGGCCGACCGCCGCCAGCAAGGTGTAGGAGGCGACCACACGGTCGCGCTGCGCGCCGACCAGCGCGACCCGCGCATTCACCAGTTCCTGCTGCGCGTTGAGCACGTCGAGGGTCGTGCGCTGTCCAACCCGCGCCTCCTCGCGCACGCCATTGAGCGCGATTTCCGCGGCCTGCACCTGCGCCTGCGTGGAATCGACGGTGGCCTTGGAAGCCTCGAGCTGTCCCCAGGACTGCACGGTGTTCTGCCGCACCTGATCGCGGGCGACGTCGAAGTCGAGGCGCTTTTGGCCGAGCGTCTCTTTGGTCTGACGCACCAGGGAATATTCCGCGCCGCCTTGATAAACCGGAACGCTGAGCGTTCCGAGTATGGTCGCCTGCGAGCTGGTGATGGTGTTGAGGCTGCCGACCACTTCGAAATTTTTGGTGTAATTGCCGGTCACCGACACGGTCGGATAAAGCGAGGCCTCCGCCACCTTTACCGCCTGCTGCGCCACGTCGACATTGTACTGCGCGGTCGTCACAGCAGGATGCGTGAGCGTGGCAAGGCCGACCGCGCCGGGCAGGTTCTGCGGCGAGAAGCGATCGACCGGCGTACCGGCGCTCAGTTTGGTGGGGTTGACGCCGATCACCTGCCGGTAGGTCGCGGTTGAAGCCTTGTAGACTGCTTCGGCCGCCAACACCTGCGACCGTCCAGCGGCCAGACGCGATTCCGATTGCGCGACGTCGGTGCGCGTCACCTCGCCGACATTGAATCGATCGCGCGTCTGCCGCAGTTGTTCCTGCAGCACCTCGACGTTGCGCCGCTGCAGATCGAGAATGGCGGTGTCGCGCAAAAGATTCATGTAGGCCGTCGCCGCGTTGAGCAGCACCGTCTGCTCGGTCAAGCGCAAGGTCGCGCGCGCCGCCAGCACCTGGGATTCCGCCTGGCGGGTTTTGTTGGCGGTCTGAAAACCGTTGAACAGCGTTTGCGTAATCGTCGCGCCGATGTTCGCCGGCGTGTTGAAGCCGCTTTGTGTCGCATAAGTCGCCGGACTGTTGGGCGGCACATTGGCCGGCAGGTTCGGGCTGACCACGCGGTTCGTTGACGAGAGCGATTGCTGACCGCCGGTGCCGTTGATCGTCACCCTCGGCCGGTAGCCGGACAGCGCCTGCGGCACGTTTTCGTCGGTCGCGCGGACCGCGGCGCGCTGCGAATTGAGCGACGGATTGTTGATGTAGGCTTCGACGAGGGCGGCTTCGAGTGTCTCGCCATGGGCAGATTGCGGCGACAAAGGCCACGCGGCCAATACGGCCACGCCGGCCGCCAGTCCCCCCACCCACCAGCCCCGACAACGAAACTGCATTCCCACTACCCAACCCATACGCGAGCAACCGCACGCCGCGATTCGCAACGCAACAGGATCGCAGACCATAGGCGTCCGGGCGGGGGCTTAAAACCCCCTGCGCCGAAAAGCCCACAGAATGCGGGACATGTGGGACTTATCGGCCACGCTGGCAGCGAAATCCAACGCAAAATGCAACAAATACCAATTCAAAACGCAAATTGCGGTGGCTTGACGAACCCCGGCAGCAACGGGGCCGCGGCATCAAAAATCGCCCGCCCCCCGAAGTCCTGCCCGCTACGCCGATAGAGCATCGCCTTGGCGCTTGGGCCTGCGCCGAGGACGCAGACCAGCCGCCCGCCGTCTTTGAGTTGGCGCATCAGCATCCCTGGCGCGAACTCGACCGCGCCTTCGATCACGATCGCATCATAAGGCGCACTCTGCGGCCAGCCCTCGGTGAGCGCGCCGCTCTGCACGGCGACATTGGGCAGCGCCGCCAGCGCGACCCGCGCGGCCTTGGCGAGCGCCGCGTCCTGCTCGAGCGCGACGACCTGGCCGGCAATGCGCGCGAGAACGGCCGCAGCGTAACCGCTTGTGCAGCCGACGTCGAGCACGCGGTCGGTGCCGGCAAGATCGGCGGCCTGAATCAGTTTGGCGAGCAGCATCGGCTTGAGCAGGCGCCGGCCGCCCTCGCCCACGGAGACATCGAGATCGAGATAGGCAAGGCCGGCCTTGGCCGGCGGCAGAAACGTCTCGCGCGGAACCGCGAACATCGCCGAGATAATGCGGAGATCGGTCACGTCGGCGGTGCGAACCTGCCCGTCCACCATATTGCGGCGCGCGGCGGCGAAATCGGTCATCGCGACCTCGGGAAGAATGAGAATGCGCGGCTTTTGTGCGGCAAGGGCAGGCCAAAAGCAAGCGAGCCAGCGCACATTGTCGATTGGCCCCTGCTCCTATATAGGCTTAGCCCGCGCTAGCGGCGGTTCGCCGCGATGCGCACGGCCACGTGGCGGAGTGGTTACGCACCGGTCTGCAAAACCGGGTACGCCGGTTCAATTCCGGCCGTGGCCTCCACCCGCTTTCGCCTACGCTTCGGCGGGCAAGACCTTCGCAGGGCGGGTGTCCGCCGGAGCTTAGCGAAGGCGGACGAGATGAGGGGTCGATGCTGCGCCGATTTGGAAAGTTCTCCGGCACAATCCTATTCGCCGCGCTGATAGCGGCGGCGGCGCATGCCGGGCCCGGCAACTACAACCAGGCGATGGAGGCTTACTACAAAGACGACTTCGTTACCGCCGCGCGGCTGCTTCATGTACTTGCCGAGCGCGGCAATATCAACGCGCAACGCGAGCTCGGCCGCATGTACGCAAAAGGCGAAGGCGTGACGAAGGACGAGGCCGAGGCAAAGAGGTGGTTCAAACTCGCCAGCGAGCAAGAGGACGCCCTCAAATCCTACAACACCGGCGACTTCGCGAAGGCGTTGCAGGTTTTCCGCCCCCTCGCTGAAAAAGGTCAGACGCTGGCCGAGTACATCCTCGGGCTGATGTATACCAACGCCCAGGGCGTTTCGGAGAACTATCCGGAAGGATTGAAGTGGTTGCAAAAAGCCGGCGAGCAGGGAGAAGCGAAAGCGCAATTCGCCGTCGGAGTCGCCTACTTCAAGGGGCTCGGCGTGCAGAAGGATTACGCCGAAGCTTTTAAGTGGTATCGCCGGGCAGCCGACCAGGGCCTCGGGGTGGCGCAATACAATCTCGGCGCCATGTACGCCAAAGGTGAGGCGGTGACCCAGGACGTTGTCACCGCGCATTTGCTCTATGGACTCGCCGCGACCTCCGGCATCAAGGCGGCCGGCGCGGCAAAAAACCAGCTCGCCAAAACGATGACGCCGGAGCAGATCGCGCAGGCCGAGAAGATGGCGAAAGATTGGAAGCCGAAGCTGGAAGACAACTGACGGCGGGCTTTGCAAAGCCCTGGCGCCTTTGTTATAGGCCCGGCCTATTCCCTGGTAGCTCAGCGGTAGAGCGTTCGACTGTTAATCGAAATGTCGCTGGTTCGATCCCAGCCCAGGGAGCCATCCGTTTTGTCATCGCGGCAGGCTTCTGCCATCGTCGAAAAGCCGCCCTTCGAGCCGCCGTGACCACCATGACGCCCGTCACCAGCCCGCTCACCACCGACCTCTACGAGCTCAACATGGTCCAGGCCTACCTGGACCGCGGCGAGGATAAAGAGGCGGTTTTCGAATTCTTCGTGCGCCGGCTGCCGCCGCGGCGCGGCTTCCTGCTCGCCGCCGGGCTCGAGGACGCGCTCGACTATCTCGAAACGCTGCGCTTCTCGCCGGAAGAACTCGACTGGCTCAAGCGCAGTGGACGCTTCCGCGTCAACCTGCTCGACTATCTTGCCGGATTCCGCTTTACCGGCGACGTACACGCGATCCCGGAAGGCAGCGTGTGCTTTGCTCCCGAGCCGCTGTTGCGCCTCACCGCGCCGCTGCCGATGGCGCAGTTGGTCGAATCCCGCCTTATCAACATTTTGCACTATCAGACCCTCGTCGCCTCGAAGGCTGCGCGCATGGTGCTGGCGGCGAATGGCAAGGCGCTGTCCGATTTCGGCCTTCGCACCGCACACGGCGCCGAGGCCGGTCTTTATTCGGCGCGCGCCAGCTACATCGCCGGCTTTTCCGGCGCCGCCAACGTGCTCGCCGGTCTGCGTTACGGCATCCCGCTCGTCGGCACCATGGCGCATTCTTACGTGCAGACGCACGACAATGAGATGCAGGCCTTCGAGGATTTCGCCCGCGCCCGGCCCGACGGCGTCGTCCTGTTGATCGACACTTACGACACCGAAGCCGCCGCGCACAAAGTGGTCCAGCTGGCGCCTAAGCTCAAACGCGACGGTATCACCATCCGCGGCGTCCGCATCGATTCCGGCGACCTGATCGCGATGGCGAAAAAAGTGCGGCGTATTCTCGATGATGGCGGCTGCAAGGACGTCATCATTCTGGTCAGCGGCGGCGTCGATGAAGACACGCTGCAAGTCATGGCTAAGGAGAAGGCGCCGATCGCCGGCTGCGGCATCGGCGTCAGCCTCGGCGTATCGACCGATGTTCCCGCGCTCGATTGCGCCTACAAGCTTCAGGAATATGCCGGCAAGCCGCGGCGCAAGCGCTCGGAAGGCAAAGCCACCTGGCCGGGCCGCAAGCAAGTCTGGCGCGCCTATGACGCGGAAGGCCGTATGCGCGGCGACATCCTCTCGGTCGAGAGCGATAAACGCGATGACGAACCGCTCATCGCGCAGGTTATGCGCGGCGGACAGCGCGTCGCCCCCGCGCCGACATTCGCGCAGATGCGCGAGCGCGCGGCGAGCGGACTCGCGCGCCTGCCCGAGCCGCTGCGAAGACTTGAAGCTTCAGATTATCCGGTGACGATCGCCGACGCGCTCAAGACCCTCGCCGCCGACGCCGACCGTAACACCGCGCGCTAACCGCCCGCACTAATCCACCCTCGCCCGCCCTCGCCATAGATTTCGTGGCCGGTCTCGGTCACGACTACGGTATCCTCGAGCTTGATGAAGCCGCGGCTCGGATGCTTGAGCGTCGTTTCGACCGAAACCACCTCGCCTACCTCGAGTGGAATATTGGCGTCGTCGGCCGGATAAGGCACCGGGCCGTGGTCGGTCAGGCGCGGCGCTTCGTGGCTCACCAGCCCCATGCCGTGGGCGAGGAATTCCAGATTGTTATGGTGCTTGGATTTCGACACCAGCGGCTCGGCCGCGGCGTAGATTTCGCGGCCCATCGCGCCCGGACGCATCGCCTTGAAGCCGGCGCGCTGGATCGCCTCGATCTCGGCAAGCAGATCGTCGAGCTCGGCATCGGGCTCGCCCTGGATCGCCATGCGGCAGATGTCGCCGATATAGCCGTGGTAGTTTCCGCCGGAGTCGATCGACATGATGTCGCCCTGCTCCCATTTCTGGTCGGACGGCGCCCGGTTCATGCTGGTGCCGCAGGTGATGAGACAATATTCGAAGGTAAGACCGCGGTTGGTCTCCTCGCGCCGCAACGTCTCGACCACCTCGGCCTTGGTCTTGCCGGCTGCTGTCTTGGCCACGGTCGCCAGCATTGAATCAAGCACGGCCTCCGAGGCGAATTTCAGCATCTTGAGCTCGGCGGCAGATTTCTTGACGCGCTGGCGCTCCAGCACGAAAAGGCCGTCGACCCAGTCGGCGTCGGGAAATCCGGCGCGCAACACCTTGGAGGCGTCGAACGGCAGGAAGCCGAATTCCGGGGCGATGCGCTTCGTCTTCAAGCCGGCCTTGCGGATGTAATCGACCGCTTTCTGCATGGCATCGACGCTGCCGGCGGTGTTGGTTTGCGTTTCAGGAGTCCACAACGGCTTCACCTGATGCTGGAAGGATTCCAGGCGATGGCCGATATAGGCCGCCTTCTCGGGCTGGCCCTTCGGATAAATAAAAACCGGCAGATAGCGCGTCACGCCGGTCGCATCCATGTAGTCGAAGAAATTGGCGCGGTGGCCGCCGAGCAAATATTGGACGTTGTGCTTCGATGTCGCGAGCAGCACGTCGATGCCGGCAGCCTCCATCAGGCGGTCGAGCCGCTGATGGTCAAAGGGAATGGCGAGGCTATTGCTGCTGCCTTCTTTATTGGCTTGGGCATTGACGTTCATGGGACGCGCTCCGCGGCTGATCAACAGCAGCCTAGAGCCGAGGTTACACGCTCGCAAGTCGAGGAACGCGCCCCAGATACGACTTAAGCCGCGGCGGTCTTTCGCGTGGTGGCGGCAACCGAATCCGCGGGAGCCGCGGGCGCTTCACCCCGGCGTTCCATGATCATGTCGAGGGATGCGACCTCGACGCGGTTGCGACCGTTTTCCTTGGCGAAATACAGCGCCTGGTCGGCCTGCGCCAGCATCTCAGGCACGTCGAGCATCGGCTGATCGCAGTGCGCGACGCCGATGCTTACCGTCGCGCACAGCGGACGGCCGTCGACTTCCTTGGCAGCAAGCGCAAAGCTCTCGCGGATGCGATCGGCGACCGCGACCGCGCGCTCTCGGCTGGTCTCGCAGAGCACGGCCGCAAATTCCTCGCCGCCGATCCGCCCGAGCAGATCGCTCGCACGCACCGAATTGCGCGCAGCTTGCGTGAACAGCTCCAGCACGCTGTCGCCGACGGCATGGCCGAAACGGTCGTTGATCGATTTGAAATGATCAAGGTCGATCAACAGTACCGCGATCGGGCGCGGGTGGGCGACGTGGCGCTTGGCAAGCAAGCTGGCGTCGGCCAGGAACGAGCGCCGGTTGGCGATGCCGGTCAGGGGATCTAGCATCGCGGCATTGCGGTGACGCAACTCGGTGCGCTCCTTCGCCATGGCGAGCAGGATGAAGGCGACCGAGATGGTGAACAGCAACGCCTCGAACGACAGCACGGTGAGCCACACGCTGCCATATATGCTGTTGTTCGGCGCGAACGGCAGCATCGCGATCAGCGGCGTGCGCAGCAAATAGAGCGCGCCATTCGCGAACAGCATGAAGATCGCGGGCCAGCGCGACACCAGTTGTTCGTTGCGGCCGCGCCAAAATTCGTAGGCCGTAAGCCAAGTATACACGGTGATGATCGCCGAGGCGATCAGCGCCCGCACCTGCACCGCTTCCGATAGCACCGGCAAGCGGCAGATCAGAAGCCACAGCACCGCGCCGGTGACCAGGTAGACCGGTTCGACCGGCCGGCCGTCGAACACGCGGGCGCCAGTCCAGGTCACGGCGAAGGCGGTGAAAAGCAGCGCGTTGGCGAGGTCGATCGAGACGATATCGGGCGCCGAGCCGTACATGCCGAACAGCCCGACGGAGCCGGCGCGGATCAGATGGGCAAAACCCCACCAACAGACCCCATGGATCGCCGTGTTCTGCGCCCAGGCGAACAGCAGCAGCAATCCGAGGATCGCCTCCACATAGATCGTCACCATGAAGAGGGTGTTGACGTCGAGCTTCATCACTACGCCTAAAATGACACGGGGGATGAGTGGTTTTCGCTTGTCCCCCGACCCTGACGCATAAGCCGCGGCGGGTAAGAACTTGTGAACGTAGCGGAATGCTGTTTCGCATTGCGCCGATATGGTTTCGCGGACCTTTCCGCGTCGCGTCGCATTCGAACTGGCCGTCCCAGAAACGGACACGGCGGGGCCTTTTGGGCCCGTCTTGTGGCCCTATCTGCCCTCCACTAGGGTTTACGGACGCTACGGCGGACACCTTCGGGAAGGCAAATGCGCGACGGCATT
>Ga0070714_100004803_pt1 | contig 10241 bp, 7 predicted proteins | sample LARL83metaG_FD_65450 | JGI IMG/M metagenome (GOLD analysis project Ga0070714, IMG submission 65450) | Corn, switchgrass and miscanthus rhizosphere microbial communities from Kellogg Biological Station, Michigan, USA - LAR L8-3 metaG | ecosystem: Host-associated > Plants > Roots > Rhizosphere ... | reverse complement strand
AAGTTGTCGCTGCCCTGGCCCTTGAGCGAGCCCTTGCTCTTGTCCAGCGCGAAGTAGTAGAGCGGATGACCGTCGTAGGTCACCTGCTTGCTGCCGTTGGACCGTGTGATCGTGCCCAGCTGGCCGGCGGTCACGCCGCCGCCGGCGGCGGGCGTCGACGTGGTCAACAGCGGCGGCCAGAACCTGGCGCATGCGCCCGCACACACCGACTTGCCGCTCGGGTCGGCCACCCACAGGTACAGGGCGCGGCCGGAGGCTCCGACGAGGTATTTCCCGTCGGCGCCATTGGCGGTCGCCACCGACGTCGCGTTCGCCGGGGCCGCGGCCTTGCTCGCGCTCGAACTGCCGTTGCTGCTGCCGCATGCCGCGACGGCCACGACGACAACCGCCGCCGCGACCCCACCGCTCATGCGAAGCCTCATCCTGCTCCAACTGCCCAACATCATCCACCTCATGGTCTCTTTTTGCTTGCACAACTGTCGTTTTGCGCGCATGAGTCAAGACCCCGCGGTGGGGCTTTCCTTCCCGCTCGTGGGCGGGGTCAACGGGCGGCGAGCTCGCTGGGAGGTGGCGAGGACGCCGGCGTGGGCGGGGGCGCAGACAGCTGGCGATCGCGCCCCGCGGCGAGCCCGACCAGGGTCTGGGGCACGACGAGCGCCAGCAGCAGGATGAGCGGTACCGTCCACGAGCCCGTCAGCCCGTGCAGCGCGCCGACGGCCAGCGGGGCAAAGGCCGCCAGGACGTAGCCGACCGATTGGGCGAGCGTCGACAGGCCCTCGGTGGTGGCAACGGTGCCGCCGCGCATGACGATGAGCATCAGCGCCAGCGGGAACGCGGCGTTCTGGCCGAGGCCGAGAAGGACCGCCCACAGGTACGGGACCGACATCGGCGCCGCGAGGATCCCGGTCAGCCCCGCGGCCATCAGCGCTGAGCAGGCGACGACCAGCCAGCGGTGATCACGCCGGCGCGCCGCGACGTAGGGCAGCGTGGTCGCGGTGGTCAGCCCGACGACGATCGACAGGCTGAGGAGAAGCCCCGAGTCGGACTCGCTGGCGCCGTGGCTGCGAAAGATGTCGGGCAGCCACGCCAGCGTCGCGTAGAAGCCGCCCGACTGGATGGCGAAGAACAGCGTGACCCACCAGGCGAGCGGTTGGCGCAACAGCGGGCGCACGACGGGTGAGTGAGGCGCCGGCGCGTCGCGCGCCCTGGCCGACTCACGGCGCGTAAGCGCGGGGACCCAGGCGAGCGCCGCGATGGCCACCGGGATCGCCCACACCCCCAAGCCGGGGCGCCAGCCACCCCCGAGCGCGTCGGCGAGGGGGACGGTGACCCCCGCGGCCAGCGCCGCGAACCCGATCAGGGACGTCGTGTACAGCGCCATCGCCGTCCCGGTGTGGTCGGGGAAGTCCCGGCGGACGATCACCGGAACCAGCACGTTGGCGGTGGCGATCGCCGCCCCGGCGACGGCCGTCCCCACGAACAGGAAGCCGGCTCCCGGGATGAGACGGAACACCATCCCGGCCAGCAGCGCCCACATGGCGACGGCGATCGTCGTGTGGACGCCCAGCCGGCGGGCCAGTGGTGGGGCAAGGGGGGCGAGCAGACCGAAGCAGAGCACCGGCAGGGTCGCCAGCGCGCCGGCCCACCCCGACGAGAGCCCGACCTCGGACTGAATCCGGTCCAGCACCGGTCCGATGCTGGCCGCCGCCGGCCGCAGGTTGATGGCCACGAGGACCACCCCGCAGGCGAGCAGCGCCGGGGAGAGAGCGCGCGCCCTGTCGCGGGCGTCAGACACGGACGCCGGCGGCGGTGGTGACCCGTCCGGCGAAGAGGAACGCGGTCTGACGCAGCGAGGACTCCAGATCGAAGGGGTCCAGCGCCGACACCGCGTCGCGCGGGATGATCACGTCATACCAGCGCAGCGCGGCACTGGCGGCGGTGTAGTGGACGCAGATGTTGGCCACCGTCCCGCAGATGACCAGCGTGCTCACGCCCCACAGCCGCAGCAAGTGGTCCAGCGGCGTGCCGTAGAACCCGTCATACCGCGGTTTGCGGATCACGGTCTCATCCTCGCGCGGGCCGAGCGCCTCGACGATCTGCCACCCCCAGCTGCCCTCCCGCGCGTGCTCGGGCCAGATCCGCCATTCGGGGTCGCCGTCGCGGTGGGTGTCCTGCGTGAACACCACGCGCATCCCGTAGGCGCGGGCCAGCTCGAGCAGGGTCCCGATGGCCGGCAGCGTCGACTCCGCGTCGGGCACCCGCAGGCTGCCACCGTCGGCGACGAAGTCGTTCTGCATGTCGACCACGACCAGCGCGGTGCGCGTCGGGTCGACGCGGACCTCGGCGTGGATCTCGTAGTCGGGGACCTCGACGGTGCGGGGCATCTCTGAATGACAACGCTAGCGCCTGGGGTGGGCTTCGGCTCGCGCCCCCCAGCGCGCCGGGGGGCTGCCTCCGGTATGTTCCCGGGCCGTTTCACACGCCCTTCACCCTGGGCGGAGAGAGGAGCTTTTGCTATGAGAAGGATCTCGGCCGCGCTGGCCGCAGGCGCAATCGTGGCGTTGGGCGCAGCCACTGCGCAGGCACGCGCCGCGGACGTCGATTACTCGCAGGTGGCGCGCAACATCATTCCCTCCGGGCAGCTCGGGTCGGTCCCGATCCCCGCGGACGCCACGGCCCAGGCCCAGATGTACAACGCGCTCACGCCGCTGTTCGATCACGTGGGCAACGCAGACCTGTTCAGCGACTTCAAGTCCGAGCAGTTCGGCCTCGGCACGGACGGACCGGGCACGGTGGAGTCAGTCCCGTTCCCGGGCGTGACCCTCGTGCGCGACCGCTTCCACGTCCCCCACGTCAGCGCGACCACCCATGACGGCGGGGTCTGGGCGGCAGGGTGGATCGCCGCCGAGGACCGCGGGCTCCTGCTCCAGGAGGCGCGCGACAACTCCCGGGTGGCCGCGATCGACGCGCCGGGGCTGAGCGCCATCGGGCTGATCGAGAACCTGCAGAACTTCCAGCCCAGCGCGCAGACCGAGGCGGTGCTCTCACAGCAGACCACGGCGCTCCAGAACGCCGGGCCCGATGGCCGCGCGGTGCTGGCCGACATCGACCAGTACGTCAGCGGGATCAACGCCTACCTGACGCTCCACAGCCCGACCACGCCTCCCTGGACGCGCAACGACGTCTACGCGCTCAACGCCCTGAAGGATCAGTTCTTCGGCGAGGGCGGCGGCCAGGAGGCCCAGAACTCCGAGTTCCTGGGCGCGCTCGAGCATCGCCTCGGCGTCAAGAAGGGCTACAGCGTGTTCAGCGACCTGCGCCAGAACCTCAACGCCGGCAGCCCCACCACCGTCGACGGGACGTTCAACTACGACCACGCGCCGTCCAAGCCCGGTGCGCCGGGCAGCGTCGTGCTCGATCCCGGGAGCTTCAAGGCCACCCCGTCGGTGTCCCTGTCCAATGCTGCGGCCGCCCGGTTGGGGCACATCGAGCCCCGCCCGCACGCCTCCAACGAGCTGATGGTGGAGGCCAAGTACTCGGCCACCGGGCATCCGCTGCTTGTCGGCGGGCCTCAGGTCGGGTACTTCTACCCCGGCCTCACCTACGAGATCGACATGCACGCGCCCGGCCTGGACTGGCGCGGCGCCACCTCGGCCCCGTTCCCCGGCTACATGCTGATCGGCCGCGGGCCGGACTTCGCCACCACCCTGACCTCGGCCTCGGGCGATGTCGTCGACGAGTACGCGGAGACGCTCTGCGGCCACAGCGCCACCAAGTACCTGTTCAAGGGCCGCTGCCGGTCGATGCAGTCCTTTGACGCGGGCACGCTCAACGGCAAGCGCGTCTCGTTCAAGACCACGGTGCACGGACCGGTTGTCGGCTACGCCCGCGTCCATGGGCGGCGGGTCGCGATCTCGAGCAAGCGCTCCAGCTACGGCAGGGACGTGCTCGACCTGCTCTACAACCGGCGCCTGTCCGACGGCCAGGTCGACAGCCCGCAGTCGTTCTTCAAGGCCGCGGAGCTGACGCCGCAGACGTTCAACTCGTTCTACATCGATTCCAAGCACGTCGCCGAATACACGACCGGCCTGCTGCCCGTCCGTCCCAAGGGCACCGACCCGAGCCTGCCGACGATCGGCACCGGCAAATGGGAGTGGGGCGGCGTGGCCCCCGTCAGCGTCCACCCGCACGGGATCGACCCGACCCACACGCCGGTCAAGGGCACGATGACCAACTGGAACAACGTGTCAGCGCACGGCTTCGGCGCCTCCGACGACGCGTGGAACGCCAACGGCACCTCGGCCCGCGTGGACCTGCTCAACTACAACCTGGCGCGTCTGCGCAGCAAGGGCAGGTGGACCCTGGCCGGCGTCACCTCGGCGATGAACGCGTCGGCGACGCAGGATGTCCGGGCGATCCTCACCGTGCCGGTCCTGCAACGCCTGCTGAAGGGCAGCAGGGCGCCCAACGCTCGCGCGGCCAGGATGCTGGCTCTGCTCGTGAGCTGGCGCAAGGCCGGCGGCAACCTGCTGGACCTCAACGGCGACGGCAAGATCGACAACCCCGGGGCGGCGATCATCAGCGCTGCCTGGCCGAAGATCGCCGGCGCGGCGATGCGGCCGGTCCTCGGATCTCTCGAGGGTCAGTTCGCCGGCATGGTCAGCGTGTTCGACGCGCCTCCGGGCGGCCAGTACAGCGGCTGGTATCAGTACTTCGATCGCGACGTGACCAAGCTGCTGCACATCCGGCAGCCGCAACCGTTCGCCAACGCCTACTGCGGCGGCGGCAATCTGCGCCACTGCCAGCGCTCGGTCTGGGCGGCGATCGCCGCCGCGGGAGCGACGCTGGCCCGCCAGCAGCACACCGCCAATCCGTCAGCGTGGCGCGCCAGCGCCACGGCCGAGCGGATCACCTTCATCCCCGGCCTGCTCAAGTACACGATGAGCTACACCAACCGGCCGAGCGGGATCCAGCAGGTGATCAGCTTCGACCGCCACCGCTGAGCGGCACGGCGCACTTCATCTCAGCCCGCCGGCGCCAACGCCGGCGGGCTGAAGTCGCGCACCGCGCGCACGGCCAGCGCGCTCCCGAAGAGGACCATGGTCGCGCCGGCCGTCCAGTAGAAGGTCGTCGACAGCCCGAGGGTGGCGCCCACCGGACCGCTGAGCGCCTGGCCGAGCGGGAGCACCGCGGTCGTGCCCAGATAGTCCCAGGAGAACACGCGAGCCAGCTCCTCAGACGGCACGTCTGACTGCATCGCGGTGAACCAGACGGTGTTGAACAAGGTCCCGGCGGCACCGTCGACGAGCGCCAGGGCGAGGATGGCGGGGAGTGGGGCGTGCGCTCCCACCAGCACGTACATCGCCGGGGTCACGGTGGCAAACAGGGTCATGGTGAGGCGGAAGGGATGGCGCGGCCGGATCCGCAGGCCCACGATGCCGCCAATGATCGAGCCCACGCCGAGCGCCACTACGATCGCCGCCCAGGCACCTGGGCCACCCAGAGACTGGGCCGCGATCTCAGGGCCGAGCACCTGCCACGGTGCCCAGCAGAAGCCGACGTAGAGCGTGAAGCAGAGCACCGTGACCCAGAGCCACCGGCGCGCTCGAAACGCGCTCCATCCGGCGCGGAGCTCGTGCAGCATCGAGGAGCGCCGGCGCACGGCAGCGGTCACGGCTGGCATCGCGCCCACACATACGGCGCTGCCCACGAACGTGACGGCGTCCACCGCGAGCCCCCAGCCCGGCTGCGAGACGGCGACGATGACGCCCGCCACCGCCGGGCCGATGACCGCGGCCAGGTTGTCGCTGAGCGCGAGCACGCTGTTGGCCTGCTGGAGTTGGTCGACCCGCACGGTCTCAGGCACCAGCGCGAGTGCCGCCGGGTCAAAGAACGCCCGTGCCGTCCCATAGACGGCCTGGAGCGCCGCCACCTCCCACAGCTGTGCGTTGCCGGTGAGCAGCAGCGCCGCGCACAGCCCCTGCGTCAGCGCCCGCACGAGATCCGAGGCGATCATCACGCGCCGGCGCGGCAGCCGGTCGGCCCAGACGCCACCGAAGAGGACGAAGACGACCAGCGGGATCGTCTGGGCGGCCAGCACCACACCGAGCGAGCCGGCCGATCCGGTGAGGTCGAGGACGGAGAACGCCAACGCCACCGGCACCAGCCGATCACCCAGCGACGAGATCGACCGGGCGCCAAACAGCAGCCGAAATGCTCGTTGCGCCGGAACTCCTCCCACGGCGGCAAGCGTACGCCGCACGGCCGCGGCTGGCAGGATCCCAGCATGACCGAGGTGACGATCGAGACGCCGCGCGGCCGGGCGCGCGCCCACGTCTCGGCCGCCGCGGACCGTCCCGGACCCGGGGCGCTGATCCTCGGCCACGGCGCCGGCGGCGGGGTGGGCGCCCCCGACATCCAGGCGGCCGGACGCGCGGCCCACAGGGCCGGCTACGCCGTCGCTCTCGTCGAGCAGCCCTACCGCGTCGCCGGGCGGCGCGCCCCCGCGCCGGCGGGCCACCTCGACGAGGCGTGGACGGCGGTCGTGGCGTGGCTGGCGGCGCACGAGCTCGCCGGCCTTCCGATCGTGACCGGCGGGCGCTCGATGGGCGCGCGGGTCGCATGCCGGACCGCCGCCGCCACCCGGTCGGTGGGCGTCCTGTGCCTCGCCTTCCCGCTGCAGCCGCCCGGGCGCGCGTCGGCCACCAGGCCGTCGCCCAGCCGGCTGCCCGAGCTCGACGCCGTGACGGTGCCGACCCTGGTGATCCAGGGCGTCAACGACCGCTTCGGGATGCCCCCGGCCGGTCCGTCGCGCACGGTGGTGACGGTCGCCGGCGACCATGCCCTCAAGGCCGATCTGCCGGCGGTGCATGACGCCGTGGCCACGTGGCTTTTGAGCCTGGTGAAGGGCTGACAGCGACGCGGGCGGCAGAGTGCCGCCCGCGCCGTCGACCATGAAGATGAGGGTGCCGGCGGGCGGGCGCGCCAGGCGAGGCTGCCCACTCGGGGAACGCGCCAGCACCCGCGGATACTCTCGGCTCAGCGCTCGCTGCTCGACGCTCGGGTGCGGAAAGTTCAGCGCTTGCCCGATCAAGACTGCAGGAAACCCCCACCGGTCCGCGGCAAGGCGGACGCCCGATGGGTTCATTAGTTTGAGCGACATGTACGAGACGGCGACACCGTGGCGCGAGCCCGTCCGGGGTGGCCACCCCGCGGCCTCCCTGGCCGCGCGGCCGGGGATCGAGCTCCTGCGCGCGATGCTGGCCGGCGAGACCCCGGTTCCCCCGCTCTCTCGGCTGACCGGCATGCGTCCGATCGCTCTGACAGCCGGCTCCGCGCGGTTCGAGATGCCGCTGTCGGGATGGCTGTGCGGCGAGGACGGGCGGGTGCCGCTGGGCGTGCTCACCATGCCCGCCGACGCGGCGATGGCGTGCGCGATCATCGGCGCGCTGCCGGCCGGCGTGGCCATCTCCACGACCGAGCTGGCGGTTCGCCAGGTCAACCCTGCGCTCCCGGGGCGGACGCTGCAGACCGAGGCGAGCGTGGTGGCCCTCGGCTCGCCCATGGCGCTGGCCGAGGTGACGCTGTCCGACGACACCGGCACGCTCATCGCCCAGGGCGGCTCTCTGTGTGTCCAGCTCCCGTTCGCCGCCTCCGCGGAGGACGACACTGCGTCCGCGCACAGCGACGCGGCGGGCGACGACGGACCCGACCCGTGGGAGCGCCCGGCGCCGGAGGCCGGGCTGGCCCAGCTCACCGGCCTGCGACCGGTGACCGTCGCCGACGGCGCAGCGACTTTCGTCCTGCCCGCCACGCGCTGGCTGTGCGCGCCCCCGCCGGGCCGTGCCCAGGGCGGCGCGGTGGCGATGCTCGCCGGGGCGGCGCTCGAGGCGGCCATGCAGACGTCAGCCCCCGCGGCCGTCCGGTTCGTGCCCCTCGAGCTCAAGCTCAACTATCTGCGGCCGCTGGCCAGCGACGGCCGCGACGCCCGCGCCCACGCGACCCTGGTGCACGGCGGCCGGCGCACCGCGGTGGCCCGGGCCGAGGTGAGCGACGCCGACGGCCGGGCGATCGCCGTCGCCACCGGCTCGGCACTGGCGGAGCCGGCGGGTTAGGAGCCGGCCGGGGAGCGGCCGACCGGCCCGGCGACGTCGCCGTCTTCGAGCTCGAGCGTGGGCCCGAAGCCGATCTGGATCAGCGCACCGCCGCCGGGGGCGTTCGACGCGCGCACGAACCCGCCGTGCGCCTCGGCCGCCTGACGCACGATGGCGAGCCCGAGCCCCGACCCCGGCTGCGACCGGGCGTCGCGAGCGCGGTGGAAGCGGTCGAAGACGAACGGGAGATCCTCGTCGTGGAAGCCGGGCCCGTGGTCACGGACGCTGAGGACGCCGTCGGCCAGGGTGACCTCGATGACGTGACCCGACTGGCCGTACTTGGCGGCGTTGTCGAGCAGGTTGGCCACGGCGCGGGCGATCCGATCGCCCTCCCCGTAGACAAGCGTCGGCTCCACGGTGGCCTCCACGGTCATCTGCGCCGCGCGCCGCCGCGTCCGCTCCACCGCCGCGGTGACGATGTGATCGATGCGGACTTCTCCCGGCTCGCTGCCGAGCTTGCTGCCTCGGGCCAGCTCCACGACGTCGCCCACCAGGGCCGTCAGCTCGTCGAGCTCCTCGATCACGTCGCGCCGCAGCGCCTCCCGGTCCTCGGGCGACAGGAGCTCCTCGTCCTGCATCAGCTGGAGGTTGGCGCGGATGGTGGCGATCGGCGTGCGCAGCTCGTGGGAGGCGTCGGCGACGAGGTTGCGCTGGGCCTGCACCGAGCTCTCCAGGGCATCGAGGGTGCGGTTGAAGGTCTGGGCCAGGCGGGCCAGCTCGTCGCCGCCATGGACGTCGAGGCGCTCCTCCTCGATCCGGTCGGGGTTGGCGGCGATCCGCTCGGTCTGGCGCGTGAACCGCCCGATCGGCGCCAGCGCCGTGCGCGCCACCAGGAGTCCCAGCAGCGCCGCCAGCGCGATTCCCGCAGCGGCGATGATGATGAGGAGGACCAGCTGGCGCTCGAGGGCGTGATCGACGTCCTTGAGCGGCAGGGCGACGAGAAGGGCGCCGCGGCTCCCGATCCCGGTCGCCAGCACGCGGATCTCGCTGCCATGGACGTGCATGTCGGTGAAGACGCGGCCCATCCCGCTGGCGGCGATCGACTTGAACTGGTTCGTCACTGGGATGCTGTAGGTCTGACTGGACGGGTAGCACGTGGAGCCGTTGCTGTGCACGAGGGTCAGGAAGCCGGACGCGGAACCGAACGGGCCGCCGCGCTGGCGCTCGAAGCCGAGGCCCTCGTCGCAGTCGTGCGAGCCGCTGGGCGGCGTGAAGAGCCGACCGACCCCGCCGCCGCTCTCCTGGATCTCGCCGGCGTTGCCCGGATTCTCGCCGCCGGGAGGCCCGCCGTTGTCCAGCACCTGCCGGCTCAGGCTCTGCAGCGACTGGTCGAGCTGGCTGTGCAGCTCAGAGCTCGTCCCGGCGTACGCCGAGAACGCGACCGCGATCACCGCGATCGCCACAGCCACTCCACTGGCCAGCGCCATGCGAGCCGTGAGACTCATTCCGTCGGCTCCCGCAGCGCGTAACCCACCCCCCGGACCGTGTGAATCAGGGGCCGTGCGCCGGCATCCTCGAGCTTGCGGCGCAGGTAGCCCACGTAGACGCGCAGGGCGTTGGAGGTGGGACCGAAGTCATAGCCCCACACGCGGTCGTAGATGGTCGAGTGCGGCAGCACGCGACGCGGGTTGAGCATGAGCAGCTCCAGCAGCTGATACTCGGTCCGGGTGAGCTCGACGAAGGTGCCCGAGACCTCGACTCCGTGACGGGCCGGGTCGAGCTTGAGCTCGGCGAAGGTCAGGCCGCCCTCGACGTCACCCTCCCCGCCGGCGCGGCGCAGCAGTGCCCGCAGCCGGGCCCGGAGCTCGTCGATGTCGAACGGCTTGACGAGGTAGTCGTCGGCCCCCGCGTCGAGTCCGTCGATGCGGTCGGACACGGCGTCGCGGGCGGTGAGCATGAGCACGGGGACGCGGTTGCCCTCGCGGCGCAGCAGCCGGCAGACCTCGAGGCCGTCGATGTCGGGCAGGCCGACGTCGAGGACGACGGCGTCGGGCACGGACGTGGTCACCTCCGACAGCGCCTCGGCGCCGCTGGTGGCCAGCACCACCTCGTAGCCCGAGAGCGACAGGGCGCGGCGCAGGACGTCGC
>Ga0070714_100004802_pt1 | contig 10243 bp, 8 predicted proteins | sample LARL83metaG_FD_65450 | JGI IMG/M metagenome (GOLD analysis project Ga0070714, IMG submission 65450) | Corn, switchgrass and miscanthus rhizosphere microbial communities from Kellogg Biological Station, Michigan, USA - LAR L8-3 metaG | ecosystem: Host-associated > Plants > Roots > Rhizosphere ... | reverse complement strand
CCGCAGCTCGTCCAGGTCGACCGGCCGGCCCGGGTCGGCGGCGGGGTGCCCGCGCGGCACCACCAGCACCATCGGGTCGCGGATCAGGTGGAAGAACCGGAGCACCCCGCTGTTCCCGTTGCCCGACTCCGCGCTGGCCAGCCGGCCCGACCAGTCGGCCACCAGGGCCACGTCCACCTCGCCGGTCCTGACCAGCCGCAGCCCTTCCTCCAGCGGCGTCTCGCGCAGCAGCAGGGTCAGGCCGGGATGCGCCCGGACCCGGCGGACCAGCGCCGGGCCGAACGCCACCGCGGCGGTGGGGAAGGCCGCGACCGTGACCCGCCCCACCGGCCCGGCGTCGGACAGGTCGGCCTCGGCCGCCTCGATCATGGCCAGGATGCGCTCCGCGTGCTCGGCCAGCCGCCGCCCCGCGTCGGTCAGCTCGGCCGCCCGGGCGGTGCGGTCCAGCAGCACGGTCCCGGCCTCCCGCTCCAGCGCGGCCAGCTGCTGCGACACCGCGGACGGCGTGTAGCCCAGGGCGGCGGCCGTGGCCGCGATCGTGCCTCGCTCAGCGAACTCCCGCAGCAGCTTCAGCCGGTGTGTATCGAGCATAAGCTGAGCTTACTGTCTGCCACAGAGATGCGCGCTTGTGCTAACGCTTAAAGAGATACAAGCTGGTGAGGGCCACATAGATGTGCCGAAGAGATGTGCCATGTTACGCCAGGATTTCGGCGGAGTTACTGGCGCCATCACCCCACCCCCGCAGCTTGGAGTTTCCCTCATGCCCTTCGCCGGAACTGTGACGCCGGCCGAAGTCACCCCGCCCCCGACCACCCAGAAGACCCCGGTGCTGACCGCGCCTCCCGCAGCCGCACCCGTTCCTCCCGCTGACGCCGACCCCCTGCCGGTCTCGGCCACCCTGGCCGCGAACGAGGCGCTGGCCGCCCGGCGCCGCCAGGGCCAGCCCGTGCTGCCGCTCGCGTTCGGCGAGGCCGGGCTGCCCGCCCCGCCCGTGCTGCGCGACGCGCTGGCCGCGGCCACCGCGAGCAACGGCTACGGCCCGGTGGCCGGCCTCGACGCGCTGCGCTCGGCCGCCGCCAGCTACTGGCAGCGCCGCGGCCTGCCGACCGACCCCGACTCCGTGGTCTGCGGGCCGGGCAGCAAGCCGCTGCTCTTCGGCCTGCTGCTGGCGACCGGCGCCGACGTGGCCGTGCCCCGGCCCAGCTGGGTCAGCTACGCCGCTCAGGCCAGCCTGATCGGCGTGCGCCCGCACTTCGTCCCGGCCGCCCCCGGCGAGGGCGGCATCTGCGACCCCGACGCGCTCGGCGCGGCCGTCACAGCGGCCAGGGCCGCCGGGCGCCAGATCCGGTCGGTTATCGTCACGCTCCCGGACAACCCCACCGGCCGGCTGTCCCGGCCCGCCACGGTGCAGGCGTTCTGCGCGGTGGCCGCCGAGCACGATCTGATCATCATCTCCGATGAGATCTACCGCGACCTGGTGCACGACCCGGCCGCCACCCCGGTGCTCAGCCCCGCGACCGTGGCCCCGGAGCGGACCGTGGTGACCACGGCGCTGAGCAAGAGCTTCGCCCTGGGCGGCTGGCGCCTTGGCGCCGCCCGGATGCCCGAAGGGCCGCTGGGCGGATGGCTTCGCCGCCAGCTGCTCGGTATCAGCAGTGAGATCTGGTCGGCGCCAGCCGCGCCGATACAGCAGGCCGCGGCCGTTGCGTTCAGGGAGCCAGAAGAGATAGCAGAACGCATCTCCCGCAGCCGCAGCCTGCACGCCACGATCTCCCGCGCCGTGGCTGGTGCCTGTACCGCCGCCGGGCTTAATGTCCCCCAGCCGCAGGCGGCGTTCTACGTCTACCCGGACTTCGAGCCGTGGCGCGCACACCTGGCCCGGCGCCATGGTGTCACCACCGGCGCCGCCCTGGCCGGGCTGCTGCTGGAGCGGTACGGCGCCGGGACCCTGCCGGGCAGCGCGTTCGGCGAGAGCCAGCAGGCGCTGCGGCTGCGGCTGGCCACCGGGTCGCTGTACGGCGACACCGACGACGCGCAGGAGACGGCGCTGACCGCGGCCGACCCGCTGGCGCTGCCGTGGATCGCTGCGCACATCACCCGCCTGGAGGAGATCCTCGCCGACCTGGCTCCCTGACCCCAGGGGTTCCTGACCACTGGCGCCCGCCCCCGCAGTAGGCAAACCCCTACCGCAGGAGTGGGCGCCGGCCTATGGCCAGGGCCGCGCCGTGTCCGCCACCATGGAGCGCATCGGCGGCCAGCCGCCAGCGGCACGGCAGGAGCCAGGCAATGGCGAAGTGGACGGTCCTCATCGCGGCGTACACCGCGGGATGCATCTGGCTCAGCATGCGCCGGATGGAGGCCTCAGGCACGGGGCCGAAGACCCCGCGGGGGCGTCTTCGGGAGATGGGCTGGGGCCTGGCCCTGCTGGGCCTGACCATCAGCCTGTTCGGGCTGAACGGGGTGAATCACTGGCCCACCCTGATCGCGATGCTGATCGCCGGGCTGGTGCTGGTGTTCCTGCCCAGGCAGGCCGCGTGGATGGTGGCGGTCATGCTGACCGTGCTCGGGCTGTACGGGTTCCTGCTGGTCCGGGCCTACCAGCGCGGCTACAACGTCCAGACGCTGTACGGCCTGGTGCTGGCGGGCGCGGGCTCGTACCGGACCGAGTTCCTGCTGCCGCAGGTCTATGTCTTCCTGGTCCTGGGCCTGTGGCTGCTCTGGCGGACGGTCGGCCGGCGCTCCCGGCTGGCCCGGCAGGTGCTCGAACGCAAGCCGCCGTGGCGGCTGCTGCTGCTCCCGGTGGCCGTGATAGCCATCGAGCTGGCCGGCCCGACCTTCGGGTTCAGCCGGGGCGTGTGGCTCATCCTGGCCAACCTGGCCCTGCTGGCGGCCGTGCTCCTCATCATCTGGCGGTTCCCGGCCGGCGCGGCGGACCTGGCCACGGCCGGCCTGATCGCCCTGGGGCTCTACGGGGTCGCGCTCGCCTTCTTCTGGCCGTCCGCGCCGTTCATCACCTACGACGCCAGCCTGAGATTCGGCGCCGTGCTGGTCGGCAGCACGACCTGGGCCGCCCTGGCCGGTCTCGAGGGCGGCCTGATGCTGGCCGCCGGGCTCTGGCTGCTGCCCCGCACGGTGATCCCGCACGCCCGCGTGCTGCTACGGCCGGAACCCGACGCCGACCTGGCCGACCGGGTGGAGCAGCTGACCCAGACCCGGGCCGACGCGGTGGACAGCGCCGCGGCCGAGCTGCGCCGGGTGGAACGGGACCTGCACGACGGGGCGCAGGCCAGGCTGGTCGCCCTGGGCATGAACCTGCGGGCCGCCGAGCACCTGATCCCGACCAGCCCGCAGGCTGCGATCGCACTGGTGGCCGAGGCCAGGGAAGCCTCGTCCAAGGCCCTGACCGAGCTGCGCAACCTGATCCGCGGCATCTACCCGCCGGTGCTGGCCGACCGTGGCCTGGCCGACGCGGTGCGGGCGCTGGCCCTGGACACGCCGCTGCGCACCGAGACCGACATCGACCTGCCCGGACGGCTCGACGCGCCGGTCGAGTCCGCGTGCTACTTTGCGATCGCCGAGGCGCTCACCAACGCGGTCAAGCACTCCGGCGCCCGGCAGGCCCAGGTCCGGATCCAGCATGCCCGGGGCATGCTGCGCGCCGAGGTCACCGACGACGGCTGCGGCGGCGCCGACCCGGCCCGGGGCAGCGGGCTGGCCGGGATCGAGCGGCGGCTGGGTACATTCGACGGCATCATGGCCGTCAGCAGCCCGCCCGGCGGGCCGACCATGATCGTCATGGAGGTACCGTGCGCGTTGTCCTCGCCGAGGACCTCTTCCTCCTGAGAGACGGGCTGGTCCGGCTGCTCACCGCGCACGACTTCGAGATCGCAGCCGCCGTCGAGGACGCGCCCGCCCTGCTGCAGGCCATGCTCGAGCACCGGCCCGACGCGGCGATCGTCGACGTCCGGCTGCCGCCGACCTTCACCGACGACGGCCTGCGCGCCGCGCTCGAGGCCCGGCGCCAGGTCCCCGGGCTGCCGGTGCTGGTGCTGTCCCAGTACGTCGAGCAGCTCTACGCCCGCGAGCTGCTGGCCGATCAGGCGGGCGGCGTCGGGTACCTGCTCAAGGACCGCGTGTTCAACGACGACCAGTTCGTCGACGCGATCCGCGCCGTGGCGGGCGGCGGCACGGTGATGGACCCCGAGGTGGTCGCCAAGCTGCTGGGCCGCCGGTCCCGGGACGAGCCGATCACCCGGCTGACGGCCCGGGAGCGCGAGGTACTGGAGCTGATGGCCGAGGGCCGCTCGAACAGCGCGATCGCGCAGCGGCTGTTCATCACCGAGAAGGCGGTCGGCAAGCACAGCACGAGCATCTTCGCCAAGCTGGACCTGGTGCCGTCCACCGACGACAACCGCCGGGTGCTCGCCGTGCTGGCCTTCCTGAACTCCTGAGCCCGCCTGAAGCCCCTGATACCGGCCGGAACTCCTGATACTCCCCCATACCTCGGAATCCGGGCAGAATCCTTACGCGCCCAGTGACTCTCCCGGCCGGCGGGCGTAGCGTTAAATCGGACCCGGGGGCGATGTCTTCCGAAGAGCCGGTCACACCGAGGGCGCAAGCCGGCCACCCTTGCTGGGCAAGTCCCAGCCGCTGAGGTTCCCTCCCCGACCCTCCCGGGTCCGCCAATTTCCGGCTGTCGGTTGTCGCCGCGCGGCGAGTCCTGCCCGCACTGCCTGCGGACAGTCAGGGCCGCGCGCTCTACGATGGTCGAGGCCAGTTATGGACAGCAATCAGGCGGATTCCGAAACGCGACGTGGACGACCACTATGGGGGCGGCTGCTGAGCGTGATGGCGGCTGCCATCGCTGTGGCGGCGACGGCCGCGCCAGCGGCAGCCGGCCCCTCCACCGGCCCTGCGCCGGGCCTCGGGGCCCGGGTGGTTGGCACCATCGCGGTCGGCACATCACACGCCGGCGTGATCGTCGCGGTTCCCGGCTCGGACACGCCGCTGCACGCGAATGCCTTCCGGCTGTGGGAGAACGGACGGCCCAAGGCGATCCGCGTGGACCCGCTTCCGGCGTCGGCGCTGCGTATCGGCGTAGTCGTCGACGCCCCTCCCGGCGATCAGCTTCAGGGTGCACAGAACGCCGTGGCCGACCTGATGATCGGCCTGCCGGCTGGCGCCAAGGCGGCAGTGGTGGGCACGAGGCCGGCCCACGTCATCCAGCCACTGACCGGCAACGCCGGTTCGGCGGTGCGAGCACTCGCGGGTGCGACGTTCTCGGGCCCGCGCGATGATGCGTCGGCGCTGTCGCTCGCCGTCCAGGAGGTCGCCAAGGCCCCAGGACGGCGCGCCGTAGTCCTCATCACGACCGGCCCAGTTCCCGCATCGCTGGCGAGCGCGGTGTCTGGCCCGCTTCGCGCCGCAGATGCCAGCCTGTACGTGGCGGCCGTGCCGGAACTCGCGCCGTCGCTCGCCCGGCTCGCCAGCACCAGCGGAGGCTGGGCGGTTACCGCGTCATCCGCAGACTCGCTCTTGCCCGCCGCCGACGCGATCGGTGCCGATCTTGCTCACCAGTACCGCCTCGCGTACGCCAGCTCCTATCCGGCCATGACCACGACCCGTCTCCGGGTGGCCGTGGCCGAACCGGGGACGACAGCGACCACCGAAGCGACCGTGCGAGTGCCGACCGCGGGCGCGGGCGGCAGCGGTCAGGGCGGCGTGTCTGTGGCCTGGCTGATCGCCGCGGCACTGCTGCTTGGCCTGATCGGCGTGGCCATCCTCGATATGCGGCGGCTAGGGCGCCAGCCCGGCCGCTCGGTTCGTACCTGAGATCTCCAGCGAATTGCCTGCCTGTCAGGCGGCCAGCGTCGCGTAGACCACGATGTTGTCGCGATAGTGCCCGCTGGCATAGTCGAACGTGCCCCCACACGTGATCAGGCGCAGCTCACGGCTGAGCGTGGGGAGGTAGACCGCCTCGGTCGGAAACTTATCCTTCGGGTACCGCTCGACTCGCTGCACGCGGAAGACAAGTGTCCGGCCGTCCGCCAGGCCCACCCGCACGATGTCCCCTGGCCGCAGCGTCTGCAGCTGGTAGAAGACCGCCGGACCGCTCTTCGAGTCCACGTGCCCGAGGATGACCGCGGGGCCGGGCTGCCCCGGCCGGGGCCCCTGGTCGTACCAGCCGGCCTTGTCCCAGTCGCGCGGGACCTGCAGGCTTCCGTCGGGAAGCAGGCCGAGCCGCACCAAAGGCGAGGACACGGCGATCGCGGGTATCCACAACCGCACCGGGAGGGCCGGCTGAGCGTACGTGCGGACGGAGTGGAACCCCGCCACGCCGGGCGGCTCGCGCGTCACGTGCCCGCTATGAGGAGATGGTGCTGCCGCCGGGCTGCGCCCCGGCGCGCCACACCCCGACGCCAGCAGCCCAGCCAACGCCACGGCCGCAAGCGGTGCGGCCGGCCACCGCCTCATCGTGTGCGCGCCATCCCCCCACCGCCGGTCTCCGCCCCGCCCTTGGGCAGCCGGGCCGCGATCGTCGGGCCGATCGCGGCGGACAGCACCTGGGCGACCATGAACATGTGCTGGTAGCCGTCGTATATCACGCTGTATTCGGTCGTGAAGTCACCGCGGGCGTACGCGTCGAGCTGCTTGACGAGCTCACTGTCGTGCATGCGGAGCACCGTCGCGAGCGCGGGTGCCTTGAGCCGTCCGTCGGTTGATGTGGCCAGGAACGTGCTCAGATTCCGTTCGAACGCATGGTACTTGGCAATGGCCTGGGCCTTAGCTTGCTGATCCTTGTCCGCGACCGCTGCGGAATAGCTGATCAATGCCTCGATGTGACTGCTCCACACGTTCTCGAACTTGGCCCCGCTCTGCGGCCCGAACAGAACGCCGAACGCGCCGGCCAGCGCCGTGGTGTCTTCGTTCACCTGCGCGGCGTCGGCCTTGAACTCCGGGCCGCCTCGAAGGGCGGCTCCCATCGCGTCCACCATGAGTTGCATGTGTTCTCCGAGCAGCTCGCCCAGCGCCGACCGCAGCTGCGTGAGTGGGCTGTTGAAGCTGGCCGGAAGGTCTTTGGCACGACCGCCGACGATCCCCGCGGCGATGACCGTGCCGAGCTGGAACTGGCGCTCGTAGCCCACCCGCTCGATCCGGTACGCCGTCGCGTAGTCGCCGGCGCTGTAGGCATCGGTGAACTGCATGAGGTCGTTGAGGTGTGTCCGGAGGCGGGAGCTGATGTCAGCCGTGGCGACCCCGCCTGCGGTGAGGTTGTGCAGAAACTGCGCTATCCGCCCGGGAAGGGGGTCGAGTTGGCTGCGGGCGGCGGCCTTCGCGTCCTGGTCGTGCTGGCTATCCGCCCGGGCGTACGCGACCAGCCCGTCCTGCTGCGACTCCCAGAGCCGCCGGAATTCGGCCGCCCGCGCGCTGCCGTAAACCCGGCCGATGAGCGTGGTCAGGTCGTTGGAGTTGCGGAAAAAGGCGCTGACCGCCGCTTGCGTGAAGTCAGGGTCGCTACGCAGCCGGCTTCGGATCACGCGCACGCTCACGAACACGTCCTGGCCGAACAACTCCTCCATCTCCGTGCGCAGCTCGACCGGCTGTTTCTTTGGGTCAAGGGGGGACAGCTGCGTGCTCTGCATCGCCATCGACGGGGAAGAGTGGGCAGACGGGGAAGCCGGGGTAGACGGCTTGGAGTCCGGTCGCGCCGGGCTGCTCGTCGCGCAGCCGCAGGTGCCGAGCACGAGCGCGCTGATCGAGGCCCAGGCCGCGAGGCGAACTCGCCCGCTCATCGGGGTCCTCGCGCGCTCGGCCCGGACGGGCACCGCTATGTATCTGGTAACAGTCGCTCGTGTTCTCATCAATGTCATCCTCCCGGGGCAATGGGTGCAGGCCCGCCGGAGCTCTCACCGGTCGCCGTGCTGAAGTGCGTGACCGGCGGCTGATTCAGCGGCGGTAGCAGCTGCGAGTAATAGGTAGGGCCGCCGACCTGCGTCGGGCTGGAGCTGGTCTTGGCACCGACGCTGGGCAGCACGCCCCAGTGACCGACCAGTACAGCCGCGACGACGATGCCGGCGGCGGCGAGGGCGTAAATCAGAAGTCTGCGGCGTCTCGCAAACGTCGAAGCGCGGGCCGGTTCGGGCTCGCGGGCCGGTTCAGGCTCGCGGGCCGGTTCAGGCTCGCGGGTAGGTGGCGGAGCTTCGCTGGCCGGTTCGGGCGCCGAAGCCGGTTCCGCAGCCTGCACCGGCTCCACAGCCTGCACGGGCTCCACAGCGGGCGCCGGTTCGGGCTCGCGGGCCAGTTCGGGCTCGCGGGTAGGTGGCGAGGCATCGCTGGCCGGTTCGGGCGCCGAAGCGGGTTCCGCAGCCTGCACCGGCTCCACAGCGGGTGCCGATTCGGGGGCCGGTTCGGGCTCGCGGATCGGCTCCGGCGCGCTTTCGGCGTCGTCCAAGCGCTGGACTGTTACGCGGCGGCCGCGCTGGCGTTCGGCCTCGGCCAGGATGTTAGCGATCTGCTCGGTGGCGCAGCTGACCGACATGCCGTCGTCGTACTGCACCGCCCACATCTGACCCCGCCTCCCCGCCGCCGCACGCTTCGCCCTCTCCGGCGCTCGCCAAGGGCAGCGCGCGAAACCAGCCATGTGGCTACGGCACGGTGAGGGCTCGACCGGCCGGTGAGTCTCGGATAGGCACTATTGCGTTGAACATGGACGATAGGGGACACAGCCTGAGTGCGGCAACCGAGGTCGTGGCCGGGCGCACGGAAGCAGCATGATCGGCGGAAGCGTGGAAAGTGCCAGGGGATGCCGTTGAGCCAGCTCACCGCGCTACGGGCCTGGCTGGACGCCGACACGATGGAGGAGGTACGGGCATGAACGGCAAGGACATCCTCGTGGCGTACGGGGTGGACATCGACGCCGTGGGCGGCTGGCTGGGCTCCTACGGCGGTGAGGACTCACCAGACGACATCTCCCGCGGCGTGTTCGCCGGCGAGGTCGGCACACCGCGGATTGTGAAGCTGTTCGGCCGCTACGGCATCCGGCAGACCTTCTTCTGGCCGGGGCATTCGGTGGAGACCTTCCCCGAGCAGTTCGACGCGTGTGTGGCAGCGGGCCACGAGATCGGCGTGCACGGGTACAGCCACGAGAACCCGATCGCGATGAGCAGGCAGCAGGAGATCGACGTGCTGGATTACTGTGTCGACCTGCTCACCAGGCGCTCCGGCCGGGCTCCGACCGGTTATGTGGCGCCGTGGTGGGAGTTCAGCCCGATCACCAACGAGATCCTCCTCGACCGTGGCATCCGATACGACCACTCGCTGATGCACCGCGACTTCGAGCCGTACTACGTGCGCGCCGGCGACACCTGGACCAAGATCGACTACAAGCGGTCGGCGGCCGACTGGATGAAGCCGCTGGTGCGGGGCGAGGAGACCGACCTCATCGAGATCCCGGCCAACTGGTACCTGGACGACCTGCCGCCGATGATGTTCATCAAGGCGAGCCCGAACAGCCACGGCTTCGTCAACCCGCGCGATATTGAGCAGCTGTGGCGCGACCAGTTCGACTGGGTGTACCGCGAGTACGACTACGCGGTGTTCACTATGACCATTCACCCCGACGTGTCCGGGCGGCCGCAGGTGCAGCTGATGCACGAGCGGCTCATCGACCACATCAACAGCCATCAGGGCGTGCGCTGGGTGACTTTCGACGAAATCGCCACCGACTTCGCCCAGCGGCATCCGCGGCCCGGCCGCGCCGGGAGCTAACCGGCCCAGCACAGATGAGGATGTAGCGGTGTGGGTGCTCCCCTGCAGTCCACGATCCGGCGACTGAGGTAGTCGCTACCGGGAGCGCCCGCCAGGCAATTCGCGAAAGGCGACTCCCGTGAACACAACACCTTCTTCCACTCCGCACTTCTCCTCGACCGCGGCCTCCGACCGGCCGAGGTCCGACCAGGATCAGCCGCAGGTCGACGCCACGAGGCGGGCGCGCGCCGCGGGCGAGCGAGCGTTGGTCCTCCATGGTGGTGGATCGGCAGGCAATGCGTGGGAGATCGGCGTCATCGCCGGCCTGTTCGATGCCGGTCTGGATGTGACCGCGGCTGATCTGATCATCGGGACGTCGGCCGGATCGACGGCCGCGGCCCAGATCACTAGCGCGACCCCGACCGAACTGCTTGCCGCCATCCTTACCGCTGCGCCCCGGCAACGGACTGATCCGGTCACATCCGACGGTGGACGC
>Ga0070714_100004798_pt1 | contig 10245 bp, 7 predicted proteins | sample LARL83metaG_FD_65450 | JGI IMG/M metagenome (GOLD analysis project Ga0070714, IMG submission 65450) | Corn, switchgrass and miscanthus rhizosphere microbial communities from Kellogg Biological Station, Michigan, USA - LAR L8-3 metaG | ecosystem: Host-associated > Plants > Roots > Rhizosphere ... | reverse complement strand
GGGCTCTTCGTCTTCGCCTCCGAGATCAAGGCGATCCTCGTCCACCCGCGCGTCTCGCGGGACATCTGCTACCCGGCGCTGAACGAGTACTTCACGTTCCAGAACGTCCTGACCGACCTGACGCTCTTCGACGGCGTGCGCCTGCTGCCGCCCGGGTGCACGCTGACGCTCGAGGTCGAAGGGGGCGCCGAGCCGACCATCGAGCGGTACTGGGACTTCCCGTTCCCCGAGGAGCCGACCGAGATCTCGAGCGAAGAAGCGACGGACCAGCTCTACGAGCTCTTCCTCGGCGCCGTGACGCGGCAGCTCGTCAGCGACGTCCCCGTCGGCTCCTATCTGAGCGGGGGCATGGATTCCGGCTCGATCACCGCGGTCGCGACCCAGGGCGTGCCGCGCCTCTCGACGTTCACCGGCGGCTTCGACCTCAGCTCCGCGTCCGGGCTCGAGCTCGCGTTCGACGAGCGCCAGGCGGCGGAGGAGATGGCCAACCGGCTCAAGACCGAGCACTACGAGGTCGTGATGCACGCCGGGGACATGGAGTGGGTGATGCCCGAGCTCGTCTGGCACCTCGAGGACCTGCGCGTCGGGCAGTGCTACCCGAACTACTACGTCGCCAGGCTCGCGAGCAAGTTCGTCAAGGTCGTCCTCTCGGGGGCGGGCGGGGACGAGCTCTTCGGCGGCTATCCGTGGCGGTACTTCTCCGCCGCCCGCGACGGCGACCCGGAGGGGTACTTCAACGGCTACTACGCGTTCTGGCAACGCCTCGTTCCCGACGAGGAGAAGAGCCAGCTCTTCAACCGCGACGTCCAGCGAGAGCTCGGGGACCATTCCGCCTACGAGGTGTTCCGCGGCGTCTTCGACGGCTGGCCGGGGCGGCTCGAGCGCCGCGACGACTACTTCAACGCGTCGCTCTACTTCGAGTTGAAGACCTTCTTGCACGGGCTGCTCGTCGTCGAGGACAAGCTCAGCATGGCCCACTCGCTGGAGACGCGCGTGCCGTTCCTCGACAACAAGCTCGTGGAGTTCGCGCTCGGGCTTCCCGCCGAACTCAAGGTCCCCGCTCTGGCGACGGCGCTCGAGGTGGACGAGAACCTGCCCGGGAAGCGGTTCCTGTACGAGACCGAGCGGAACCAGGGCAAGGCCGTGCTCCGGGAGACCATGCAGCGTGTGCTGCCGGCCGCCGCCGCCAAGCGCGAGAAGCAGGGATTCAGCGCTCCCGACGCGAGCTGGTTCCGCGGCGAAAGCATCGAGTACCTGAACCGCCTGCTGCGTGACCCGAAGGCTCGGATCTACGAGTTCCTCGAGCCGGCGTACGTCACCCGCATCCTCGACGAGCACACCTCCGGTCGGATCAACCACAGGCTGCTCATCTGGTCGCTGCTCAGCCTCGAGTGGTGGTGCCGGTCGTTCTTCGACGCGTTTCCCGCGCGGACTCGCGGCGAGCTGTACGCCCTCGCCTAATTACCGGGGGCTAACACCGCCGGCATGTGCCGACGCTAGCCTTGGCCACTGTGGAGATCGAGGTAGAGAAGGGGCTCGACGGCTCGCCGATCCGGCGGCTCTTGGACCCGAGGGCGTCTGCTGAGGCGAGCGCGGAGCTGGTTCGGCTCGTCTACCGGAAGCGCGCTCTGACCTACGAGCTCGCGCGCCGCGAGATCACGTCCGAGCACACGACCAAGGCGTTGGGGATGTTCTGGGGAATCGTCCAGCCGCTCTTCGTCCTCATCGTGTACGCGCTCATCTACGGCGTCGTCTTCAAGGCGAGGATCGGCGGTACTCACGCCCTCCCGCGGAACTTCACCATCTACCTCCTGTCCGGGCTCGTGCCGTGGTTCGCCTTTCTACTTTCGATGACGAAGGCGACGAGCGTCATCGTCGGCAATGCGAACCTCGTGAAGGAGGTGGTGTTCGACCTGAACCTCCTTCCCGTCGCGACGGCGATCGCCGCGTGCTTCTCCCTCGTACTGGGGCTCGGCTTCGTGGTTCTCCTGTCGCTGCTCGACTACGGAGTTCCGCCCCTGACCTACCTCGCGCTTCCGGCTCTCTTTCTCGTGCAATTCCTGGCCATGACGGGTAGCGCATTCGCGTTGTCGGCACTGGGGACCTTCATTCGCGACGTTCGAGACCTCGTCCAGCTGTCCGCAGTCGTCCTGATCTTCCTGATGCCGATCGTCTACGTGCCGACGGAGGTTCCCTCGACCTTTCGGCCGCTCGTGGCGCTGAATCCGCTCACCTACATGGTCTACTGCTACCAGGACGTCCTCTATTTCGGGCGGATCGCCCATCCGACGGCCTGGATCGTCTTCCCGCTGGGAAGCCTCTTCCTCTTCGCGGCCGGCTACAGGCTCTTCCGACGCGTCCGTCCCTTCTTCGCGAACGTCCTTTGAGCGATCCCGTCGTCTCGGTTCGGAACCTCTCGAAGGCGTACAACCTCTACGAGAAGCCTCGCGACGTCGTGCTCGAGGCGCTCTTCGGAGGCAAGCGTCACGACGTGTTCTGGGCTCTCCAGGACATCTCGTTCGACGTGCACGAGGGCGAGCGCGTCGGATTCATCGGCCCGAACGGAGCCGGCAAGAGCACGCTGCTGAAGATCATCAGCGGCAAGCTCGTTCCGACGAGCGGCACGGTGGACGTGCACGGGAAGGTCTCCGCGCTCCTGTCGCTCACGTCCTTCCTCAACGTCGACGAGAGCGGGCTCGAGAACATCCGGTTCAACCTCGTGATGGCAGGCGTGCCGCGCCGGGAGATCCCCTCGCTCACCGAGGAGATCGTGGACTTCAGCGAGCTGGGCGCCTTCATCCACGCTCCGGTCCGCACGTACAGCACCGGGATGGGAACGCGGCTCTCGTTCGCGATCTCGACCTCGATCAGTCCCGACATCCTCGTGGTGGACGAGGTGCTCGGCGCCGGCGACGCTTACTTCGCGGCCAAGGCGACGATGCGGATGATCGAGCTCTGCAACCAGGGTCGCGCGCTCATCTTCGTCAGCCATGCCCCGAGTGCCGTCCAGCTCCTCTGCAACCGCGCGATCTGGATCGACAGCGGCGGCATCCGCGCCACCGGTCCGGTGGACGACATCATCAAGCGCTACGAAGCGGACTTCCGCCAGCAGGAGGACGAGAGCATGCGCGCCGGCAACGCGGAGGTGCGGGCCAACCGGGCCCGCATGCTCGTGCCGGACGAGGTCGAGCGCCCGGACATCGCCCGTCTACGGTTGACCGGGCCGACCGATCGCATCACCGACACGCACTACGTCCGCCGCATGGTTCTGGCCCGCGGCGACAGCGTGTACGAGATTCCGCTCGGCTACGGGGACGTCGACGATCCCACCACGGGCGGCGCTCTCGATCTCACCCGCTCCGAATGGGGCCGCGCCCATATCCGGAAGGGGCATTCGTCGCGGGCCCTGGCGATGTCGTCCCGGCCGCTTCGCGGAGGGCACATTCTCGTGCGCAGGCCGCCGGCGGGGGCCCCTCCCGAGGCAGTCCGTCTGACGGTCGAGGCGACGAGCATCGCGGGGACGGAGCCGCTGAAGGCGCAATTCGCGAGTGCCGAGACGGGCGCCTGGCAGGACATGGAGGCCGTCGAGACACGCGACCTCGGTAATTCCTGGAAGTCGTACGTCTTTGCCGGTGCGATCCCCTCGGCCGACGAGACGACGCACGCGGTGCTGCTGCAGAACATCATCGAGGAGAGCCGGCCCGAGGTGGAGATCGTGAGCGCGGAGCTGCTCGTGGACGACGTGCCGGTGAGCCGCGTGCGCGAGCGGCAGCCGTTCGTGATCCGGGTCCACGTCCGGGCGCAGAAGCGCGTCGACGTCGCCGACGTCTCCCTGAAGATCATGCGCGCCGACGGGTACTACGTGTTCTGGCAGTCGAGCGGCCAGGTAGGCGAGAACCTCGAGGACTTCGAGGGCGAGAAGCTCGTCTCGTTCGTGTTCGACCCGAACCTGATCGGCGCCGGCGACTACGACCTGACCGTCGAGGTCCAGAACGGATTCGATGTCGAGAACAACTTCCCGTACAGTCGGGTCTATGACCGGCGGGTCGGAATCATGCGATTCACGGTCGACCGGGAATGGCCGATCCTCATGCTCGGCCCGGTGAACCACAGGTTCCAGGTCTATGTCGAAGACCTCGCCGCCACGCCTGCTGGTGCAACGGACTGAAGCCGAGACCGCGTCGGCGGGATCGGCCTGGCTGCACGAGTTCGAGCGGAGGCACGGCCGCCCGTTGCGGGTCCTGCACATCGGCAACATCGCCAACAACGCCTACATCGACGCGAAGATCCAGCGACGCGTCGGAATCGACGCCGACGTCTGCTGTTACGACTACTTCCACGTCATGGGCTGCCCCGAGTGGGAGGACGCCGACTTCGAAGGCGACGTCGGCGACCAGTTCTTCCCGGACTGGTGGGCGGTCGACCGGCACGGCTTTCAGCGCCCGGAGTGGTTCGTGCAGGGCCGGCTTCGGACGTGTCAGCGGTACCTGCTCGCGCACCGCCGGCGGGATGTGCGCCTCGAGCGGTTGCTCAGGCGGCAGCTCCGCCTCGAGCTCTGGCTCCGCTGCCGGTCGACCCGGCGCGCTCTCCTGGCGGCCGCACTGCTCGGGATCTCCCATCCGCGCTATGCGGAACGGCCCAGCGTCCGGGCGAAGCCGTCCGGCTCGTCCGGCGAGGCGTTGCTCGAATGGTTGCCTCTGGCTGGGCTCTGGAGCCTGCGCACGGTGGCGTGGCTGTGGTGGCGGGCACTCCGCGGAGTCGCGCTCCGCGTAGGGTTCGGGGTCCGGCGTACGCGGTACGTCGGCCGCGTCGCCCGACACAAGACGGTTGCGGCGACCCGGGCAACGCGGGCCCTGGCGGCGGGACGAGGCTGGCGCACGGCGCTTCTGATGATCTTCCCGGGCAGGCTGGCCACGCTGGCGAGGACCGAAGAGGAGCTCGCTGTTTCCGACACGGCGCGATTCAGAGGGGGCAGCCCCGCGGAGCCCATCCCCGCGCGGGCAACCGAGCTGTACCGGGAGCTGTTCGACCGGGACGAGAGCTCCCTGCGCGAGGACATCCGTCCGTACACCGGCAGCATTCCGCCCTGGCGGGAGCTCTTCCGCCACTACGACGTCGTCCAGGGATATGCGCTCGACCCGCTGTTGCCGCTGCTCGCCGGCGCGACTCGCTACACGGCGTACGAGCACGGGACGCTCCGCGATCTCCCGTTCGAGGACAGTCCGCGCGGCCGGCTGTGCGCACTTGCGTACAGGGGCGCCCCCGCGGCCTTCGTGACCAACTCCGACGTCCTTCCCGCAGCACGCCGGCTCGGGCTCACCGAGGAGCAGATGGTCTATCTCCCTCATGCCGTGGACAGCGAGCGGCTGGACCGCTTTGCGGCCGAGAACGCCGCCCTCCGTCCGAAGCCCGGTGACGAGGTCGTCTTCGTCTCTCCCACTCGCCACGACTGGTTCGACGCCGACCCGCTGTGGGCGAAGGGGAACGACCGCCTCATCCGTGCGCTGGCTCTCATCCGCGACGAAGGGCTCCCCTGTCGGGTCGTCCTGTTCGAGTGGGGACGCCACGTCGACGAGTCGAAGCGGCTGATCGAGGAGCTGGGGCTGGGGGAGCGCGTGAGCTGGAGCCCGACGCTGCGCAAGCGGGAGCTCTGGGCGCGCTACATGAGCGCGCATGCGGTCGTCGACCAGTTCCTGACGCCGGCGATGGGGAGCGTCGTCTTCGAATCGCTGGCCCTCGGATGTCGCGTGATCACGGCGCTGGACGAGCCGACCGTCACGGAGTTCTTCGGCGAGATGCCGCCTGTACTCAGCGCGCAGGATCCCGAGGAGATCGCTGCGGCGATGCGGCTCGTGATCGCCGACCCGGAGGACGCGGACGGCGTGGGTCCGGCGGCGCAGGACTGGTTCCGGCGCCGTCACTCGAGCGAGCGCATCGTCGAGCTCCAGCTCGCAGCCTACGAGCGCATCCTCGCGACCGAGTAGCCGGTCTCAGCCGCGGGCCGCGAGCAGCTCGCGAAAGCTCTGGAGGAGCAGCTTGTACTCGTCGGCGTCACGTGCCGGGGCGCCCATGTGTACGGCTCCTGCAGGCACGTCCTTGACGACGAGCGCCCCGATCCCCACGAATGCCTCGTCACCGATCGCGAGGTTGTCGCGGATCACTGCTCCGGGCCCGATCCAGCAGTTCCGTCCGATCTTCACGCTGCCCCCCACCATGGCGTGCGCGATCACGAAAGCGCCTTCGCCGACGTCGGCGTTGTGGGCGATGTGCACGAGATTGTCGATCTTGGCGCCCCGACGGATCCGCGTGTCGTCGAGCGATCCCCGGTCGACGGCCGTGCACGAATGGATCTCGACCTCGTCCTCGACGATGACCGCGCCGACGTGGGGGAACTTCTCGACCTCGCCGTCCTCGTCGCGCTCGTAGCCGAATCCGTCGCCGCCGAGCACCGTCCCCGCATGGATGGTGACGTTCCGGCCGATGCGGACGCCGTCGTAGACGAGACAGTTGCCGTGGATGACCGTGCCCTCGCCGATCTCCGCCCGACCGATCGAGCAATTGGGGCCGATCGACACCCGCTCCGCGATCTTCGCCTCGGTGTGCACCACCGCCGAGGGATGGACTCCCCACGCTGGCTCGTCCACGAGCAGCTCCGCGACCGTGCGACTGAAGACCACCTTGGGATTCCCCACCACGACGAGGGTCTTCCCGGCGGCCACGGCCGCCGCCGTGTCGACGCTCTCGTCGCAGAGGACGAGGCCGGCACCCGTCTCGTCGAGGAAACGCTGACGGTCCGGGTGGGTCGGCCGGATCCACACGAGCGAATTGGCGTCGGCGTCGCTCGCCGGCGCCACCCGGCTGAAGCGAGCCTCGGGGTCGCCGATGACCCGTGCATCCGGGCCGGCGATGCGCAGGATGTCCTCGACGCCGTAGCTCGCGGTCATCGGTCCGAGACGGACCACTTCCGCGCTGAGCCGAATCGCCTCTCGGTGGCGAGGATCTGCTCCTGCGAGCGGCCGAGGTTGGCGAGGATCGCCTGATCCCAGAGCTCCTCGACCGTCGCATCGGGATCGTCCGTCATCCACCAGAGCGGGTGGATGCACAGGTGGATGCGCGGGATCGATGCCTCGCGGAACAGCCGCAGGAGCGATCCTTCCGGCAGGGCCTTGTTGGCGTCGGAGATGTACGTGAGACCGGGGAAGTCGAAGGCGCTGACGAGGCCCTCGGGCTCGGCGGTCCGGGCCTCGTCCTCGGCGAGCATCGGCTGGTGGAAGGAGACGCAGCGAACCTCGACGCCGAGCATCACGGCGAGGGTCTTCGCCTCGGTCTCGATCCAGTGCTTCACCGGTGCGTCGTCCGGCTTGAAGGCGAGGTCATAGTGCAGCCCGACCCAGTGCCCGAGCCCGGCGATGCGGCGCAACAGCGTCTGGTTGGCGCGGCCGAAGGCGTTGTACACCGCGGAGCGCGTCATGACGAAATACGTTCCCCGCACGCCGCGAGAGGCTTCGATCTCGGCCATCTCCGCGGCCGCGCCGGGGTCGACGTCGATGTCGTGTCGGAGGACGCAGAGCCGCTCGCTCGTCGAGTCGCTCAGCGCCTCCTCGTAGCTGACGAAGCGGTACCCGCTCGCAAGTGCGGAGTCGAGCATCGTCTCGTATGCGGCACGCGTGAAGCACGCGTCGTCCGGAGGCATCTCGTCAAGCGGCAGCGCAGGCTCAGTCACTCAGCGCGGAAGTGTAGTCGCGCGGCTGGCGACCTCCCTGAGAAGGCCGGACGGGGCTTCGGTACCGTCCGCGACGGGTTGGCGAGCGAGAAAACGAACATGGAGGATCGGGAGGCGGGGGGACACGCCCGCTGGTTGCGGGTCGCGTATGCGGTCGTCAGCCGGATCACCGGCCTGCTCGCGTACCCGGTTCTCTGGCTACTCGCAGTGCGGGAAGGGCGCCGGTCTCCGCCCGCAAAGCCCCGTCTCTTCTGGGGAACGATCCCGATGATCAACATGAAGTACCACTCGCTCGCCATGCGGCGGCTCGGCTACGAGTCGACGACGGTGGTCGACAACGTCTACTCCATCCACTCGCGCGACGACTACGACGTGCTCGCCTCGGACCTCGTCGACCGGCTGCCGCTCATGAAGCGCATGCACTGGGCGATTCGGCGGCTGGTCGAGCCCTACGTCACCTTCGCCTGGGCCATCCGCAACTTCGACATCTTCACGATCTACACGACGGGGAGGATCCTGAGGAGCACGCCGCTGCGCTACCGGGAGCTGCAGCTGCTCCACCGCGCCGGGAAGAAGGTCGTCCTGCTCGCCTACGGCGCCGACGTCCAGGTGATGAGCCGCTTTCGCGGGCTCCCGTTCAAGCACGCGATGTCGATGGACTATCCGGAGTACACGCGCCAGGAGGCGCAGAGGCTGCGCGACATGGAGTACTGCATCGCTCACTCCGACCACGTCATGAGCGGTGTCGACTGGGTCGACTACATGCCTCGCTGGGATTCGCTCAACGCGGGCCATTTCGCGATCGACACGGAGGAATGGGCTGCGGCTCCCGAGCCCGCGACGCGCGACCCGGAGCGCCCGGTCGTCATCTTCCACGCGCCGAACCACCGGGAGCTCAAGGGAACGCGCTTCCTCGTCGCCGCCTGCGAGGAGCTGAAGGCGGAGGGCGAGCCGATCGAGCTCAGGCTCGTCGAGCGAGTCCCCAACAGCGAGATCCGGCGCCAGCTGGCGGAGGCGGACATCGTCGCCGACCAGTTCATCGTGGGCTGGTACGCGCTCTTCGCGATCGAGGCGATGGCGACGGCCAAGCCGGTGCTCTGCTATCTGCGCCCTGACCTCGTCGAGCTGTACACGCTGTACTCGTTCGCCGGCGAGTGCCCGCTCGTGAACACGCCGGCGCTCGAGATCAAGGAGCGACTTCGCGAGCTCGTCCACGACCCGGCCCGGCGCAGGGAGCTCGGGCTGGCCGGACGCACGTACGTCGAGGATCACCACTCGCTCGAAGCCGTCGGCGAGATGCTCGACGGCATCTACCGAACGCTGTGGCCGTCCGCGCCGTCAGAGCATGGAGCGGATGCCGTCGAGGAGTGAGACGCTCGGCCGGGCGCCGAGCACCTCCTTCATCCTCGAGTTGTCCGCCACGAGGTCTCCGTCCTGCTCCGGGTCGACGTGGCGCACGTGTGCGCGCTCGCCGGTCGCCTCCTCGATCACGCCCACGAGGTCGCGGATCGACACGACCTCCTCGCCCGCGACGTTGAAGACGTCCGACCGTCCCAGCTCGAGTGCGGGCGAGAAGACCTCGAGCGCGTCGGCGACGTGGATCGGATTGATCCGCTGTCCCGGCCTCCCCGCGATCGAGATCTGGTCGCCCTTGCGCACCTTGTCGATCAGCGTCGGCACGAGCATCCGCTCCTGCCCCGGGCCGTAGACGAAGAACAAGCGGAGGACGACGGTGCAGAAGAACGCCTGGTAGTTCGCGGTGAGCGACTCCGCGATGTGCTTCGAGGTCAGATAGAAGTTGAGTGGGGCCGTCGGCGACGTCTCGGTGAGGGTCTCGTAGCTGTAGCCGTACACGCCTCCCGACGAGGCGAGCACGAACGACTGGGCGCCGGCGGTGCGCGCGTACTCGAGGAGCTCGAACGTCGAGTGCACGTTCACGGCGTAGACGTCCGCCGCGCCGTCCGGGAACTCGCGGTAGCGCGGTGACTGCGCCAGGTGGACGACGGCGTCGATCCGATCCGGGAGCCGCGAGCGGTCGAGCGGCTGCGTCAGATCCTGGACGATCCACTCCCGCGAATCGTCCGGCGCCTGCCGCACCACCGGGAAGAGCTCGTGCTCCCCTTCCAGCCGGCCGAGCAGATGGCTGCCCACGAACCCGGCAGACCCGGTGACGAGGATTTTCACGCGGGCGAGGCTAGCGCAGGGGGCGCGGAGCCCGAGCGGATAGCGTGAGCCGATGCCGGATACCGCCCGCCGCGTCGTCCTGATCTCCGGGCACTACCTCGGCTCGAAGCGGCGTGCAGGGTTCCACCATCTCGCGGAGGCGTTCTGGAGCCTCGGCTGGGACGTCACCTTCGTCACGGCCGCGATCAGCGCGCTGTCGCGGCTGCGGGGCGACTACCGCTTCGCGTATCCGGTGCGCGAGGAGGCGAACCGGCTCGTGCCCGTGCGCGAGCGGCTCGCGAGCTACGTCCTCATGACCCGGACGCATCCCGGGAACCTCCGCCTCGGCGTCGCGAACC
>Ga0070714_100004796_pt1 | contig 10248 bp, 11 predicted proteins | sample LARL83metaG_FD_65450 | JGI IMG/M metagenome (GOLD analysis project Ga0070714, IMG submission 65450) | Corn, switchgrass and miscanthus rhizosphere microbial communities from Kellogg Biological Station, Michigan, USA - LAR L8-3 metaG | ecosystem: Host-associated > Plants > Roots > Rhizosphere ... | reverse complement strand
AGAAGTCACCGCCCGCGTAGCTCCTGGCTGCGGCGAAGCTGCCGTCCCCGTTGTTGAGCAGGAGCGTGAGGCTGCCGTTCGAGTTCAGCAGCAGGTCAGGCAGGCCATCCCCGTTCAGGTCCTGGCTCGCCAGGTTCCCGGCGTAGCTGCCCGTCGGATAATCGACAGCGGCGGCGAAAGTGCCGTCGCCGTTGTTCATGAACACGCTGGCACTGTCTGCGCCGCCGTTGGCGGTCACGATGTCGTCCGAGCCATCACCATCCACATCCGCCGTCACGACCGAGGCCGGGGCCGTGCCCGTAGCCAAGGTGGTCTGGTACACCACGGTGCCGCTGCCGGTGGCGTCGTTGATGAGGACCTGCACGCCGGCTCCGCCGCTGGCAGAGCCGTTCACGCCGAGGATCAGGTCCGGGTTGCCGTCGCCGTCCACGTCATCGACGGTGACGGAGGTGATGTAGCTGAGATCGAGCTTGCCCGGGTTGGAGAAGCTGAAACCGTAGGTACCATCGCCGTTGTCGACGACGCTGAAGACCAGGTCGCTTCCGGGGTAACTCACCGCGCTGTCCGCGGCAACGGCGCCGCCGCTCGAGGTGCCGGTGCCACCGCTGCAGGGGTCCGTGCAGACCACGACCCCGCCACCGGAGAAGATGCCCGGGCCGCCGGGTGTGATGCCGCAGACACCGTTACCGTCGGCGAGGGCCGCCTGGCTGACCGCCCAGCCGACGCAGACACCGAGCACGTTCGCTAGATTTGGCTTCACTTCATGACCCCTCTGTCTCGGGACTCACACCCGCGATGCGGGTGGCTGTGACTGTTATCACGCCGGGAGGCCCCGGAAGGTTCCCTTCCCGGATGTCCCGGGTGGGAGGCGGCACGGTTCAGGCACCGGGAACCTTTTCCCCGGCGTAGCCGTATCATTAAGGAGGAGCGCCACCATGCTCCGGGGTATCGGGCCTTGGCGACGGATCAGGAAACGCGTGCGGAGTTCGAGGCGCTGGTGCGGCCCCATCTGGAATGGCTGTACCGGCTCGCCTACCGCTATACCGGCCAGACGCAGGAAGCGGAAGACCTGGTGCAGGACCTGCTGGTGCGTCTCTACCGCAACCCGGGCCACCTGGCGGAGGTCGATGCCCCCCGGCCCTGGCTGATCCGGGCGCTGCACAACCTGTTCATCGACCAATGGCGCCACCGGCGCCGCACGCCCTTCGGTCACCTGCATCCGGAACCCTGGGATACGCTGTTCGTGGACGAAGGCGGCGGCGTCACGCCTGAAGACGAGCTGCAGTCGGCGGGCCTGCGACGCCTGGTGCTGGAAGCGCTCCAGCGCCTCGATGCGCAACATCGCGCGCTGCTGGTGCTGCATGACGTGGAGGGACACACCCTGCCGGAGCTCGCCGACACGCTGCGGCTGCCGCTCGGCACCCTCAAGTCACGCTTGTTCCGGGCCCGACGCAAGCTGCGGCGGCAGCTCGGGGGCGGGAACCCTTTGGACGAGACCGACGTGGTAGTTGCTGAGGGCTGAATACATGGATTGCAGGACAGTCAACCAGCGTCTGGACAGCGGCGGGCCTGTGGAGCCGCAGGCGGACGTGCGCGAGCACCTCGCCCATTGCGCCGCCTGTCGCAAGGCCTGGGATGTGGCGCGGGCGACCGCGGCCAGCCTCAAGACCTTGCCCGTCCCTCCGGTCCCGGCGGGCTTCGCCGAGCGGGTGCTGGCCCGGACCTACGCCCAGGCCGAGCGGATGGGAAGCCGTCGGCGCCGGATGCGGGAATGGAGGTTCGCGCTGGCGGCCACTTTCCTGCTGGGACTCGGTGCCGGTCTCGGCTTCGCCTGGAACGCCGGCTCCCAGCCGGACGGCTATCGCACGCTCGCCGACGGCACGCTGGTGCTCGCGCCCGGCAACCGGACGGTGGTGCGCATCGCCTTGGATGCGGATCACGCCATCGGCGACGTGGATTTCACCATCGACCTGCCGGCGGGCATGGAACTCGAAGGACATCCTGGGGAACGCCAGGTGGCCTGGCGCGGCGAACTCAAGCAGGGACGCAACGTGCTCGGCCTGCCGCTCATCGCCCGGACGGGGGCGAGCGGTGAACTGCTGACGGAGCTGCGTCATGATGCGAAGGACAGCGTATTCAAGGTGAACGTCATCGCCGCCACGGGACCCGCCTGGTGGGTCCGGCTCCGGCAGTGGGTGGCGTGACGGGGCGATAGGCCCCGGAGGATTATGACCATGCAGTCGCGCAAACATCTCGTCGTCTTGCTCGCCACCGTGTTCGCCTGCGCCAGTGGCGCGGCTCTGGCGGATGCGCCTGTCGCAAGCCCGCCGGCCGCACCCGCCGACCGGGACGTGACCATGACCGTGATCCCGAGCGGCGTGGACGTGGTGAAGACGGTGGTGCAGAACATCAGCGTACCGGCGAACGCCAAGGTCGCCAAGGCCAAGAGCGAACAGTCGTCCAAGGGGACGGCAGGGCAGGACAGCAAGGCCGCCGAACAGAACGCCCAGCAACTGGCGGAGGCGGCGGCCGAGCATCAGGCCGGTCAGACCCAATCGCAGGTGCAGCAACAGGCACTGCAGGCGCAGATCGCGGATAGCAAGGTCCGGAATCCCCCTTCCCCGCCGCCTCCGCCGCCACGGCCGCCCCGCTAGATCTCGACGCTCGTCCAGCTGTCCTTTTTACTGCGTCCGCGGCCTGCCGCGGACCCCTTTTGTTGATTTTTCGTCGCCGCTGCCCACAATACGTCAACCCGCCGCTGCGGCGGGACGAGAGACGGACGGATCATGGGGCGACCGCTCGCGCTTCTCATCGCTGTCGCATCATGCCTGGTCCACACCGGCGCCCACGCTCAGGGACAGGCGACGCCGGACCCGAGCCGCGCCGAACTCAGCTACGCCGCAGGTGTGGCTGCCTTCCAGGAGGGGGACTATGCGGCGGCACGCCGCGATTTCCTCGAGTCTCGCGCCGAGGGTTACGAGGGCGCACAACTCGACTACAGCCTGGGCGCCACCTGCTACCAGCTCGGCCTCTATGAGGAGGCAAAGCACGAGTTCGCGCGCTTGCTGGGCGATCCGCGGATCGCGCCGCTCGCCCACTACGACCTGGGGCGGATCGCCCTAAGGCAGGGAGACATGGATACCGCGCGGGATGAGTTCCTGGCGGCGGATTCCATGGCGGCGGCGCCCGAGATCCGGCAGCTCGCGGCGGCGGAACTGGCGCGCCTGCCGCCACCCGACGCGGAACGTTGGTATGGATATGCCGACCTCGCGACGGGTTACGACGATGACGTGGCGCCGCTGCCGCTCGCGAACCTGGAACCGCCCGAGAAACGGGGTTCGGCGTTCGTGTCGCTGCTCGCGGGCGGGGGCGGCCAGCTCACGGGTTCCCATGACGACGGCTGGCAGGTCCAGGGCAGCGCATACCGGACGGATTACTCACGCCTCTCCAGTCACGACGAGACGCTGCTGGTCGTGGGTCCGGGATACCGTCACGCCGGCGGCGACTGGAAGACGAGCTTCGACCTCCTCGGCAGCCACGTCATCCTCGGCCAGGCGACGCTGGAAGATTCGCTGTCAGGGCGCGTCGCGGCGCTGCGGGACCTCGGGGCGGCAGATGCGTTGGAGATGGGCTACGACTACGAGCGCGTCAGCGGCGGCGACGGATTCGGCTATCTCACGGGTGGACGACAGGCGCTCTTCGTCGAGGACCGCTTCACCGGGGACACCGCCCAGGCGCTCCTCGGCTATCAGCATGAGTCCAACCGCCGCGACGACCTCACGGCCGGGGATGACTTCTTCAGCGCCTCGCCGCTGCGCAACCGGTTGTACGGTGAGCTCACCCTGAAGTATGCGCACGCCGTGAGCCTGCGTATCGCGGCGAGCTATGAGAACAGCCTCTACGGCAAGCCCGATGTGGTGTCCGAGGGAACGCGCCTGATCGTGGCGACGCGCGACGATGCGCTCTATACCGGCACCCTCGGCGGCAGCTACGGATTCACGCCGCAATGGAGCCTGCTACTGGAGATCCGTTACCTCAAGAACGCCTCCAACGACCCGGTCTACCGCTACCAGAGCCACCGCCTGACGCTCACGCTGCAGCATATCTTCTTCTAGCCGCCGGCATTATCCATGTAGGGGCGGCGCTCACCGCTTCACGGTTCGCCCTGGTGACCGCCAACCGTTCGCTATAGAATCGACGGCAGCCGGCCCATCCCTGACATGGCTATCCGCGCGAAGCCGGGCTTCGCGCCCGGCGCGGCGCTCATCGCTTCACATGATGTCGGGTTCACCCTGTATGGTGGGTTGGACAGCAAGGACCCGAAGGCCGTCTGCGACTACCTGATGCAGCAGCCGCCCGCTCCTGACGCAAAGTGCGTCGCCCCGCCCGCGGCCGCCAAACCCTAGACTCTTCCCCCAGGCATCTTCAGATATCAAGACCGCCGCTGGCACAGCCAGCATGCCTTGGCGGCAGGCTCAGGCGGCGTGGATCTGTGTGGGCGCACGCCCCGCGCCGGACCGGGCGCCGGCGAAGAGGCGCCGCATTTTCTCATAGCTGGCCGGATCGGGCGGACTCTCGTCCAGCAGCGCACTCAGGCCGGTGAATTCCTCGATGAAGGGCTCCAGCAGCTCCTCGATGCAGTCCCGCATCACGGGCTCGGGGATGGGCGGCGTCAGCAGTGCCACCTGGCGGACTCCCTTGAACAGCTCGAGGGCCGAGGACGCCTGCAGGTTCTGCATGGACCAGTGCAGCAGCCCGCCCCGGAAGGCGTCCAGGCAATCGACGTAGGCCTTGTTCAGGTTGTGCATGATCCGGGGCTTCACCACCGGCGTCGCATGGCCCACCGTCATGAGCGCGGCGGTCTTGTCGATGTTGATGCGTTCTCGCAGCAGGGCCAGCAACATGGTGGAGCCGCGCTGCAGCAAGGTGTTGAAGTCGGTCTGCTGTAGCGACACGCCGCGCGGCTGGCGCAGCTCCAGGCCGGCCTTCTGGCAGGCGTTGAACGTCAGCTCCCGTATGCCGGCGTAGAGCCGGTCCGCCGTGTCCCAGGGGATGGTCAGCGCGGCGGCATCGTCCGCATGGAGTTGGAACTGCCGCCGCAGGTTGCCGTTCGCCTTCAAGTCCAGGCCGCTGAGCTGCCCCATGATCGCCTGCCGGGATTCCGGCATCAGGGAACCCCAGCGTTTCGTCAGCCCGAGGAAAGACTTGATGTAGCTCTCTTCGAACGTCCCGCGGGAGTGGCACTCCGCCAGCACGTTCTTGAGGGTGGTATGGTCGGGGAGCGCATCGATCACCTCGCTGCTGACGTAGTCCGCGAGCAGGCATTTTCTGAAGAGCTCCGGTTGGTCGTGGAGCACGGCCTTCCAGGCACCCTCCAGGAAGACGATCCTGGCCGACTTCTCCTGCACGTCCATAGGAGGACTCCTGATCTCGGCTGCCCATGAACCGCCGATTGGCAAGTCGCGAGGCCTGGGCCCGCCGCCGACTCGATCGGTTCGATGAGATGAGACCATGAAGCCGGGACGCGTCGTATCCGGCAGACCCTGAATTGCGCTCAGGTAAACCCTTATACGCCCGGCGGCGGCATCCACGGGGCAGCGGCGTCTTACGCCGAAACCACCGCCATTAGCCTGCCATCGCCACACCCTTGGGCATCCCGACCATTCCTCGGTGACTCCTCGTCCCCGGTCTCCAGCGTCAGGGTTCCACCTTCACCAGGATGCTGACGAGCTTGCCGGGAAGATCTTCCCGCAACATCATCCGTGGGACGGCCTTGCTTGCGTAGACCGTGTAGACCTCCATGCCGGTGGACTTGTACACGCTGTAGGTGAAGCTCAGTGCCCGGACCCGGCCGCCTGGAGCGTCCATCATGCCGGCATCGCCGACCACGCAGTGCACGCGGCTGGACGCCGTGCTGGCGTCATACACCTCGAACTCGAAACTCTGTCCCGGTTGCACGTCGGTGGCCATCACCGTGGCCCAGTCGATGCGCTGGTCCACCGTGCCGGGCGTGATGTCTGCCGCTACCGCCCTGTCGGCGCCGGGCAGGCGTCCGTCCGCGGAAGCACTGGTCACGGTGTCTCCGCTCACCTTAGGACCCGTGTAGTGCAGCGTCATCACATACCGGCGTCCCTGACGGGTGCGCATGCGGAGTTCGGTCGAGACCGGGCGCATGGCCGGTGTGGCGAGGGTGGTCCAGCGCTGGGCGTAGGCCGGAAAATCGCAGCCGAAACGATAGTGCCGGTCCTGCCGGGCGATGACGCAACTCGAGAGGCTGCCCGGCTTGCCATCCTGGAGATCCTGGTACGTGAAGGTGCCGGTCTCGAGACGCGTGGCATCGAAGCCGGGCACACCCACATCTGCGGCTACCAGCGCCGGCAAGCAGAAAAGCCAGGGCAGCGCGCATCTGAGGGATCTCACCGGCATCTCCGCGACAGGTCCGCCAAGATCAAACGCCCTTGGCATGTCAGCGTAGCCGTCCCCCGCCGAGCCACGTCATCCCACGGTACGAATCCACCACCACCCAGGCGCCGGCCACCAGCGCGCAGTTGACCACCACCTCGCCCCAGTTGAAGCCGGTCATCTTGCCGGCGAGCACGATGGGCAGCCACACCAGCAACAGGAATCCGGCCATCTGCAGCGCCGAGAGCAGGGCCGCGAGCCGCGCCCACACAGCGGTGAGGATGGCGACACCGGCTGCGAGATAGGCGGTACCGGTGAAGTAAGCCCAGAACACGGGCCACAGCAGCCAGCCCGGCACCAGCGGCGCCGTAAGGTTCAGGTAGGCAAAGTGCGAGAAACCGAAGGCGAGCATGGCGAGGCCGTACAGCGCCCGGGCGATGCGCAGGCCGCGCTCGCCCGCCGCGAAACCAAGCCGGCGCCGGTCCGCGTCGGTGGCGAGCCAGGCGTACAGCACCCAGGCACCGGCCACGATCACCGCGTTCTCGCCGAGGCTCTGGTACACGCCTTCCTGGAGCGGCGCCAGCAGCACGAAGCGGCCCTTGAACAGCAAGGTCCAGGCCAAGAGCCAGGCGAGCAACACCCGCGCCGCGGGCGCGGCACTGCGGGGCCAGAGCAGGCCGAGGCCACAGGCGATGATCACCCCGGAGCCGAGATAGAGCAGCGCTTCCCGCGCCGGGAAGGCCTTGGGGATGCCGCTCCAGATGGCCGCGTATTCGATCTTCACCAGTCCCAGGATGCCGATGGCGATCAGGGTCGCCGCGAAGACCGCATGTCCGACGCTCGCGATACGCATGGTCCGCCCTCCGTCCTCGGGGATGCTTGTATATTAGGACGGCACGGGCCGTGAGAAGTTTCCGGCCGACGGATCGCGTTCGGAGCGAATATGCAGGCACTCGCCGACTGGGACAGCTTCTACGTGATCGTGGGCTCCGCCGCCGGCGCGCTCATCGGCCTGCAGTTCGTGGTGATGACGCTCATCGCCGAGCGCCCGCCCAAGGGCGTGGCGGAAGGCAGCGCCACCTTCAGCACGCCGACCGTGGTGCACTTCAGCGCGGTGTTGTTGCTATCGGCGCTGGTGCGCATCCCCTGGGAGAGCATCGCTGCTGCGGCCGTCGCCTGGGGCCTAGTGGGCGTGGGCGGCGTCATCTACACCGCGTCCATCGCGCGGCGCATGCACGTGCAAGACGTCTACGCGCCGGTGTTCGAGGACTGGCTGTTCCATGCGCTGCTGCCGATCCTGGCCTATGCGGCCTTGGGCGTGGCGGCCCTCGCTGCGGCGTCGTACACGCGGAACGCCTTGTTCGGCATCGGCGGCGCGGCGCTGCTGCTGCTGTTCACGGGGATCCATAACGCCTGGGATGCGGTGGCGTATCACGTCATCGTGAACCTGGGTGGCCAGCCCAAGGAAACTCAGGCACCGAAGCGCTCGAAGCAGTAAGCCAGTGCCGGGCCGCCTTTCCCCTCATAGGCCAACTGCGCCATGAGCAGGGTGAAGGGTTCGGCATAGCGGGCGATCCGCAGCGGTCCTGCGTCCACCGGCTCGAAGCCCAGGTCGCGGATCAGGCTGGCGGCGCGCCGCTTCGCGCCCTCGTCATCGCCGTAGTACACCAGGCTTGGCCGCGCCTTGCGGCGCCGCGCGGCATACACGCCGGACAGCACCTCGCTCGGCACGGTGCCGAAGGCGCCGACCAGCTTGGCCTTGGGGAGCTTCTTCGCCAGCGCTTCCGCGCCGGAAGAGGTGTGGGCGATCACCAGACGGCTGTCGTCATCGCTCATGGGCAGGCAGCAGGTGAGCACCAGCCTGCCGGCGAGGTCGCCAGCTTGCCGCAACACCTCCGGCAGGCGCGACCAGTGCACCGCCAGCAATACCGCGTCGGCGTGCTGGGCGGCTTCCCGCACGGTGCCGGCGCGAGCCCCATGGCCGGCCTTCCGGGCGAGCCGCTGCAGCTTGCGTGGATCGCGGGAATAGCTGAAGGTGACCGCGTGACCGGCCCGGGCGAAGAGGCCGCCCAGCGTGCCGCCCATCAAGCCCGAACCCAAGATGCCGATGCGCATGTCCTGCTCCGCGGTACGCGAGAGCATCAGCATAGCGCCGGTGCGGCGCCCCCACGGAAACTCAGGCGAAGCTCGGCTCCAGCCCGCTGGGGACGCGCCGCGGCGCCGCAGCACGCTGCATGCGCACCTGACCGCACTTGCCGCCGGTCGCGCGGCTGGCCTCCGTGGCTTGCCGCAGCAGCTCGCGGCCGTCCTGGCCATCGCCGGCCATGACGCCGCCGACGCTGACCGTGACGGTGAGCACTTCGTCGTGCCATGAGGTGCTGAGGTTCTGGATGACGATGGCCACGGTGCGGGCATACGCCGCCGCCTCCCGGGAATCGCTGTCCTGCAACAGCACCGCGAACTCGGCGTCGCCGAGATAGGCGAGGCAGCCGCGGCGTGTGCCGGCGCGCAAGGCGTGGCCCACCAAGTTGAGCATGCGCAGGCTCACGCCACCGGTGCCGCCGTTGCCACGCAGGGTCACGTGCAGCACCGCGCAATCCTGCTGGCCGCTGTGATGGCTCAAGACCCGGGTGACGCCGGCCTCGAAGCGCTGGCGGTTCGGGAATACGGTGACCTGGGTGTCGGGTCGGCTGGGCATGCTGTCGAACATCACTCGCTCCTTGTGGGTCGGGACCATCCCTCGGGCCGGCGCCATGAGACCACGCCGCCGCGAGCCTGCCCCATCCGGCGCTCCCCTGAAGCAGCCTCAGGGATTGCCTGAAATATCAGTCTTGGCCGGACCCTAAAGCGCTTTGACGGCAAAGTCAGGCGCCATTTAGTGCGGCGGTTCGCAGTCGGGGCGGGGGGCAGGCCCCTAGCATGGGACGACACGGATCCAAAGGAAGCGCGGAGATGCGATACCCAGCCTGCCCAGCCGCCGGCCATGGCGGCTGAGAGCATCCCACCCCCCGGCGAGTACGACCCGGCCCGGTTGCCGGAGTACAAGCCGCTCTCGGCCTACGGGCTCATCGGCGACACCCGTTCCGTGGCGCTGGTGGGAGACGACGGTTCCATGGACTGGCTGTGCCTGCCGGACTTCGACAGCCCCGGCGTGTTCGCGGCGCTGCTGGATCCGGATGCCGGCCGCTTCTCGGTGCGGCCCACCCAGCCGTTCCGCAGCCGCCAGTACTACGAGCCCGGCACCAACGTGCTGTGCACCGAGTTCCACTGCCAGGGCGGCGCCAGGCTGTGCCTGCGCGACTCCATGCCGATGGTGCATGAACGGCGCCTGCCGGAGACGGAGATCCACCGCAAGATCGAGTGCGTGTACGGCGAGGTGGAGATCGAACTGCGTTTCGAGCCGCGCCTGGACTTCGGGCAGCATCCCACCGAGGTGGATATCACCGAGTACGGCGCGGTCGCGCACCGCCGCGGCCGCAAGCGTCCACGCCTGGTGCTCACCAGCGCGATCCCGTTGCGCAAGGCCGACGCGGGCGCCCAGGGACGCATCACGCTCAAGGACGGCGAGACCGGCTGGGTGGTGCTGAGCTGGGACAGCGCCGAGCTGCATCCCATCGGCGCCTATCGCTGCGAGCAGCGGCTGTGGCGCACCCGCCAGTTCTGGCATCGCTGGCTCGCCAAGCTGCAGTACCACGGCGACTACCCGGAGATCATGCAGCGCAGCCTGTTGACCCTGAAACTGCTCACCTACTCCAACACCGGCGCCATCGTGGCCTCCCCCACCGCCAGCCTGCCGGAATGGGTGGGAGGACAGCGCAACTGGGACTACCGCTACGCCTGGGTGAG
>Ga0070714_100004794_pt1 | contig 10250 bp, 10 predicted proteins | sample LARL83metaG_FD_65450 | JGI IMG/M metagenome (GOLD analysis project Ga0070714, IMG submission 65450) | Corn, switchgrass and miscanthus rhizosphere microbial communities from Kellogg Biological Station, Michigan, USA - LAR L8-3 metaG | ecosystem: Host-associated > Plants > Roots > Rhizosphere ... | reverse complement strand
GCCAGTCACGCTGTGATCTCGTTCCTCACGACGAATTCCAAGACATACGACGCCGGTCACGCCGATAACGGCTCCTGTCACTACCAGGCTTACCGTTGCCGATACAAACAGCACAGTCATGCGTTCCTCGCTTGTCTCCATTGTGGAAGAGGGTTGATATCTAGGCTAGGCGCAACTCAGCGGGTTGTCGTTTGGGAAGGCGACACATAGAACGTTCGCGTCATGACAGTTCAGTCGACAGGTCGAGCCGGCTCGACACGCTAACGGGGACTCATAGTCTCTCGCGGCTCTGTCGCTGACCGGCTGTGCGAACGCAGGGCCGGCGCGCGGCCCGGCAGGATCACCGCTGGCGCGGGGCCGTTCCCGCTGGTGGACCGTACGACGTGGTACCCGTGCGGGGGCGGCGCCCGATGACCGGACGTTCAGCGCGGACCGGGCGGCTGCTCGCCGTGCTGATCCCTGCGTCATCAATGCCCGGCCACGGCTCCCGTGCCAGGTCCTGCCGACCGAGTCGGCCCCTCCACTCCAGATCATGCAGCGAAGGTCTTTCCAAGATCTACAAATAGCCTGGCAGGCGATCTATAGTTCGCACCAATCTGTTATAAGCGACTCATACACTTTGGTCGCCATCGAGATCTGGCTGACAGAACAAAATTCGTCCGTCTGGTGGGCCATCTCCGGCTCACCGGGTCCCAATATGATGATTGGCACATCCGGCCAGAGCTTTCTGAAGTTCCCACCATCGGTGTTGTAGGGAAGGGTCCTAGTCCGTGGGACTTCACGAACGAGATCAGACCAGATAGTCATTACTCGGCTTACCCACTCAGATTCAGGGTCTGTCCATACGGGCGGCATGTCCTGAATCAAATTGATTCGGGCATCACGACCAATCAAGTTCTGAATATCGGCAAGGAGGCCAGGATGCGCCATTCCAAGGATGGAGCGGATATCTACTCCTATTACCGCTTCGTCCGGAATGGAATTTATAGCATCTCCCCCATGAAATGTTCCTACGTTCAATGTCGGGGCACCCATCAATGGATGATCTTCAGAAGAAAAATCGTAGCTCTCTAGCTTGGCCACGACTCGTGCCGCAACATATATCGCATTAAGGCCGACTTGCGGCATTGATCCATGTGCCGCTTTCCCTTTGAATGTTGCCGTGAATTTCATTGCGCCGCGATGCCCCACACACGGATAGTTCGATGTCGGCTCAGCGACAATAATGGCACCTGGCTTAATGAGCAATCCGTCTCGATGGATAAGGTCTTCGGAGCCCAGACAGCCACCTTCTTCTGAGGCGGTTAGCACCACCGTCAATCCCGTAGTTTCTCTCAACCTCTCCGAAAGACGAACCGCCGCCGTGAGGATAGCAGCCACGCCACCTTTCATATCCGCTGTCCCACGTCCGTACAAGCGATCGCCATCGATTTCTGCCGCAAAGGGATCGCGAGTCCAACGTGCGGACCCTAGAGGAACCGTATCAAGGTGTCCCGTGAGGCACAAAGGCGGCCTTGAGGCTATGTCGCCGATTTGTGCTATTACACTGGTCCGCCTTGGAGCGAAATCATGGTATCGAACGTCAAATCCGGCGTCTGCGAGAATATGACCGGCTACATCAGCGGCATCTCTTTCATCGCCGGGCGGGTTTCGTGTATCGATTCTCACCAGCCGAGCCGCCAAGGAAATTTCGTCAGTTGTATTCATGATTTCACCTTTTTCGCATTCACCGTAGTCAGATTAGAGCCCTGCCCGCTTACGAAGTTCGATCGGACGCAAAATCGTGATTGTTTTGCGGCCCAGCGCTATTACGCCAGTTTCTTCCGTGGCGCGCAAGACTTGATTCGCAGTAGGCCGCGTGGTACCCGCCATGCTAGCAAGCACCGCCTGGGTGACTGGAACTTTTGTCCCACTCGATCCGGTTGGCCCATAAAGTAGCGCTACAGAGATAAGGCGACGCAGGACCCTTTTCTCGGCCGGCACAAAGAGTGCTTCTATCAGACGCTCATCCATCCGGCGTACACTTTCTGCCATAGATTGGAAGAGAAAGTCTTCGACTACTGGGAGGTATACCCGAAGCTTATTGAATTGCTGCCGGGACATACTTAGTGTCTCACTGCGATCAAGAGCACGAACAGTAGCTGCGCGGCGTTGGTTATGCCCAAGGAGGGCGAGTTCCCCGAAGACAGCCCCTGGCCCAAGTATTTCAAGTATTACGGATTCACCTAGGGACGTCGTGATCCATACGGTGACGTGCCCGCCCTCTAGGAGGTGGAGACTATCAGCGGGATCACCTTCATGAAAGATTATGTCACCTGGTGCGAACTGCCGACGTAGAGTGCTGCTAAGTATACGACGACGCTCGTCCTGACCGAGCGACGCCAGAATGCCCCAGTCCATGCTCACCTCTGCGTAGGATTGCCTACATGAGCTCAGACTGCCTCGTTCCGCGTGTCTCCACAAGTAGGACATGACGATCTATGGGTCGCAACGCGCGCACTGGCCTGACGCTTGACCCTCAGCTGCTCCCATTGCTGACACCGCTCTGAGCCCGGGCGCGCGTTCACCTTTACGACGGAGATTAGGAATTTCGCTAATCGCTGGTGCACGGCGAGGGCTGCCTGGTTCATGAGGTATGCCGATAGCGGAGCTCAGGCGGCGCAGCCAGCCGCGCACAGTACCTTCGGACACGCCCCAGGCCCGCGGATCCACGCGGAGCCGGCCCGCCCAACGCGGCGGCCAGGCCCATACCAGTCACTCGATCGCATCCGCGCCTGGGCGCGCACCAGGACGGCAGAATGATCTGCATGCGCGGCAGGAGCGACAGTGCGCCTGGTTGAGCCGCAGGCGTGCGGTCGCCGTGCGGCAGCCGGACAGCATCGCGACGGCGGAGCATACGTCGCGTCCTGGGGCAGGCATGGTCCCATAGAGATACGAGCATAAAGGGTTATGATCTAGATGCTGATGTAGGCGCAGGGACCGCACGGGTGACCAGTGAACCGGTCGCCTAGACGGACCAGCGGCGCCAATAACGATCGCTTGAGGAGGGAGCATGGAGCCCGAAATTATTGCCTATTACCGCCAGGGTGCCTTCACACGCGAGGATCTTCAGTCTGCAATAAACGAAGAAGTAGGAAGGCTCCAGGCGGAGGATAAGGCGCTTGATGAGAAATATCCCACACCTTTCGAGGTTATTGGGGCAGGTGGATTCATCGCTGAGGGTATAATCATCGCGATCGCAGTCGGTGCTGGAAGTAACCTCGCAGCAGACGCCGCGAAAGCGGTCTGGGATAAAGTTCTGAAGAAAATAAGGGCCGCCCACGGCGATGACGTTATTGGGCCAGAGCTGTCCGATAAGAGCCTTACACAGGAGGCCGCCGATAGTGACACCTCTTGAGGTCGGGAAAGTACACGCTGCACTTTCACATGCCTTGCTGGCTGTCTGGCCGCTCTGCCCGGAAACGCAAAAACTATTGCAAGCAGAGCTAGGTATGTGGGCAAACCCTAAGCGCCTCGATGCCCCCGCCGAAGAGTACCTGGACCTGATTACCAGCAGGATAGCCACCGGAGGTGCCGAGCAACTGGCAATCGATGCACTAATGGAGGCCAAAAACGAGTTTCACCGTATTGACGGCTACCTGCAGATTGCATTTGAGAAAATTTCGACCCTGGTCAATGACCGATATCACAACTGTGCGCTCGGAGTAGCGCGTGACGCGAAGCTGGAGATAGGAGCCGTCAGGAATCCCGTCTACCCTGATCCCGTGGCTTTCGGAGAATTTGGCACAATCGCATGCGTGCCGCCTTTAGCTGGACATTATGGGGTGACGGTTAAAATTACTATCGTTCCAAGTCTACTGGGGCCTCCATCATGGGCCGCGGTCCCGTATCTGCTTTGTCACGAACTAGTATGTCATATCGATCAAGGTGCTCCAATGGACAGCGGTGATCCCTTCGCCGAAGGGTGGATGGACCTCGTCGCAAAGCGCCTTCATGATCTATGGGTCAACGACATCTTTCCTTGGGCGCCTGCGATGGCACTGTCAGCGGCAGGCAGACTGTCCGATATCGTGCTTCGGCGCTGGTACGGCCTTGCTGAGCCCCATATGACCACACGAGCAGCGCGCTTCCAAGGCCGTCGCGCAGCAGAATTTGTCGAGCAGATACTGGGGTCGTCGCGGGATCCGGCGACTCGGACCGGACTGACTTGCTTGTCACTCCAGCTAAACCGTACGCCCTCCACTGTGGCAGCCCGTAAGGATTTCGTCAGTAGAGTCAACCATGCTTCATTCGATCCAGCCCTCCGAGCACGACTGCTAGCCGCGTTGCGTCATTGGAGCCACGGAGGATCTCCTGACGATGTATTGTTCTTCGGGTGAGTGATAATGTATCATCGCAGCCATGCCACGGTCAACGAGCTCTATCAGCGGCATCGAGACGATAAAGATGCTTGTCGGCACCGTCGGCCTGCCCGAATTCACAATCGATGAGCTGGCGGAGCATACCGGCGTGTCTCGTCGAACAGTTGACACGATTCGGCGTCGCTACGAATACCTTTTCGAGAAACTATCACCGAGCAAACCTGACGGTCCAGGTCGGCCAACAGTTCGCTGGCGTATTCGACCTGATCAGGTAGCCACGGTCGTGAAGCTAGTCGAGTCTCGCCAATCGGAGCTTCAATCGGCCCTTGGCAGCCGCTGGCGCGCCAGCGTAGCTGAACCCCCAGACACTGAGCTTGCGGACAGCTCTCTGATCATGGCGGCAGACGCGCTGACTCGCCCTGCCGCGGACCTATCGGATCTCAACCATCTAGTTGCTGCGGCCAGGCACTCGCTAGTGGCTGCGGGCTTCAATCCTGACGGCACTTCTTGGGCAGAACAACATGATCCGAAGCTGACGAGTAAAGCTAGACTTCTCGCGGCAGTCGCAGATGTGGTTGATGCCTCTTCAGCTAATGATGACCACCGAATGGAAGCGGCCCAGGAGCGAGCTCTTCTTCAAATCGCCGACGCAGTTCGCCACCTACCCGTTTCGGAGTGGCTGCCACTTGGGCAGCGAATAGTTAGCGCGAGTCGCGAGGTTAATAAACTGGGTTTGAGCAACAGTGGATACGGGCGACGAGAAGAGTCAATATCTCAGAATAAAATCAGGCCTCCACGCGATATCGTTGAACGCCGCGAGGCGTGGAATCGAGCCTCAATCGAAAAGCTTGACATCCTATTCGAAGATCTTGGAAATGACAAAAATGCTATTCTGGGTCATTACTTCCCCATAGAGCGAGAAGTGCAGAAGGGTGAGCACATCCCCGTTGACGGGGGCCTCAGCTATATAGAGGAAGGTGCCGTTGGCGTTAACATAACTGTCAGCGCTTCTCGCAGGAAAGGCACGAAGAGCGTGCGTCTAGCAGACCTTAGCGTCGGACAATTTTTCGGTGAGACCGCTGTCTTGGCACCAGGTCTTAGTCCTGCGACCGACCTGGTTGCAACCAAGCATTGCAGGCTTCGCACGCTCCGTCCTCCAAACGGCGAGGACGAGCACAGCCAGACTGATGTATTTCGTAAACTGATAGGTAATTATCCCCAGCTTGGCGTGAATCTGTGCGTTGAGTTTTCCCGTCGTCTGCGACGTGTGAACAGAATGATACCCGTCCATCCAAGGGGCCGGGTTGCGCTTCTGCTCCTTGAGGTCGCAAATGAGGAAGACCCGACAACCGCAATTCTCCGCCTCGGGCACATGCCCCTGAGGGACATAGTGGACGCCACTGGAATCTCGGTCGGCGCTGTTAGGCGTACGCTACGGGAGTTTGAAGGAGAAAAGACAATCTTGCGGGAGGGAGAAGTTATCACGATTCTCGATCGCAATCTTCTCGCACGTGAGATCGCCGGCCTCAACAGAATACCTAACGACTGAACGGTGAAGCCAACTGATATGATATCTTATTCCTCCACATGGGATCAGCAGCCACGGGCCGCCGTCGGCCAAGGCGGTTTTCCACTGCACTTCGGAAGCGTAAGGACATGACGGAGCCGTTCGCCGCCCGGTTTGCGGCGGTGCGAGACCGCTATGGCCCCCTTGTGTGGGGACTTGATCCTTCTGCTGCACTGCTAGAAACCTGGGGATTCGGCGATACGGCCGATGGGCTGGATCGCTTTGCAGACCTCGTGATAGACGTCGCTATAGGCACCGTTGGACTGGTCAAGCCGCAGTCGGCCTTCTACGAGAGGCACGGGTGGCGAGGCATCCAGACACTGCAACGCCTGCTCCGCAGCGCTCGTGCTGCTGGCATGCTAACGATTCTAGACGTCAAGCGCGGAGACATCGGGACGACCAATGAAGCCTATGCTGACGCGTTCTTCGGCGCCGACGCACCTTTGGAAGCGGACGCAGTAACTGTTCATCCTTATCTCGGGTTTGATGCGATGCATGCATTCGTTCGTCATGCGCGGGAAGCTGGTTCTTGCCTTCTGGTAGTGGCAAGATCGTCAAACCCGGAGGGCCGGAGTATCCAGTCAGCACGTGGCGAGGACGGGCGCACGGTCGAGGAAGCACTCTTGCGTAGCATTGGTGAGCTCAACGCGGCTCTCGTACCCGATGGGATTGGGCCGATCGGCGCAGTCATCGCTCCTCATAACATAGAGCCAACGTTGGATCTGCTCGCGGCGCGTTCCTTGTTCCTCGCACCTGGTGTCGGGACTCAGGGGGCGAGCTGCGCAGATGTTGTGAGGACTTTTGCCGCTTGTCTGGACAGAGTCATGCCGAGCGCATCCCGGTCGCTACTATCTTCTGGCCCAGATAAGAATGCATTGCGAGATACCGCGACGAAGTGGGCTTCCGAGTTCAAACAAGCGCTATCTATAGCGTAACTGGCCAGGTTTGCCACCGTGACGATGTTTTCCAATGCTGAGTCATCAGGCAGACGGTCCTGGATACCACCTAACGCACCTACCATGACTACTGGCCTGCAGTGAATGCGTCTCACTATGCCACAAATTAGGATTGACTGACCTTCTACCCGATCTTCATTTGTTTCCACCAGTATCAATCGACAGAATACCATATGCGAGAGAGTCGTAGCCTTGCCGAAGCAAGTCACGCTCCTTTTCGATATAGGCAGACCTGATAGGTTCGCGCATTCTGGAATCCCTTACGTGATAACGGCAATCCGCCTTCAGTTTCATGCTGGACAGTGGCATCGGATTAGGCTGTTCTTTCTTGCCGTTAACTCGCCACAGTTGCTCATCTTTGAATAGCTCCCAGCTTACGTCCGCCGATTCGAATATCTTCTTCGCCTCCTCGAATACTACCCAGCGATTCTCTCCGTGGTTACCAATAGAATATGCCAAGACAACTGCTCTTACTTTGCTGTCTGCTGAATTCGCCATATATCCCTTAATCGCGTTCAGGGCAGATACGGTCTTTTCGTATCCGTTCTTGCCGCCTGCGGCCGTACGTGCAAGCGTCCCAGATACGGGCTCAAGGGCAAACGGCATATTTACTACGAACAGGGTATTTTTTACTCCTTGGCTGAGCAGCAATGGTATGCCGCGTTCAATGTCGGCAAAAGCGAGCGCGGTAAATTGCTTCTCATTCAAATAGGAGTTGACAGCAGCGAAGCTAAGCGCACGTACGCTGATATCGAATCCAAATCTGTGGATCGCATCAACACGGAGGGCGTTATGTCCGCAGCCTGTTGCTGGATCTATAACTGCAGTCGCCCAATTCAGCCATCCCGCTGTAGTCAGCTTTCGTATTAGGTGATCACTTTCATCACTGAAGGGAAACACGCGATAGTCCGCTGGCACAAATAGGCCATCGGTCATATAGACTGATCCATTATCAAGGCAGTTGAGCTTCACTTCGAGCATGTCGTTAACCACCAGACGCAAACTCTCTAGTAGCCGCCTGTCGCTAGTCGCCGCAGAGATAAACCTATGCGGCAACCGGAAACGTCGCCCGTCGTACTGTTCTGTATCCTGCCACTTAGCGTACTCGGGAAGGTCGCAAATCTGTGTCAAAATCGTTCGCAGGCGCGTGCGGAGCGCCTGGTCCGACCGCAGTATGAGAGCGATCTGGTTCATAACGTCTGTCAATATCGTCATTTCGGGATCTCCTAATCGCAGCATGGAGGGCGCAGGATAGGCTTTAAGGGGAATCTTGCAGATATATCGTCCCATATTCTTGTGGGTTGTCCTCCACAAGCTGCCAGATTCGGAGATGCTCTGGTGTTATGTCTTCTGGAGATGTATACGGACGGTTAAAGTAATCGCGAAGCTGAGTCCAATATTCCTCCGCTATGCGCATGAACTCGTTTAGGCGAAGCGCAGACGAGTTCAGGAAGGAGTTGAGCTCAGGCATACTGGCTGGCTGTTCCCACGGGTGGCGCGCGCGGCGTTCTGTTCCAGAAGAGCACCAGAAGATGGGATAAGGCGCTCCTCCGCCGATACCTTTCAGCTCTCGCCATCCAACATGGAAAATTGGTGGCGAATCGAATCGTTGCATGAGGAGATAACTTGCGTCAAGTGAACAGACGACGCGACCAGGCGGAGTTATTGCAGCCAGGCGAAATCCCAGATCCATATCCGGGCCAAGGTAATCTACAAGCCCTACATCAGTGCCGTAATACAGTCCCGTATCGAAATCAGGCAGTATTGTGTCATCCGGCTCAAGCCTTATTATGGGCGGGTCTTGCTGGGAAGATACTTTTATTTGCTTATTGCGAATTGGGAATCCAGCCGACCAAACGCATCCCCGAAGACCACACCCGTCGGGGAGCATCTCCTCGTCAATTGCCTCTATCGTAGCAAGGAACGCTTCCACGGCCTGTGCCAGCCATTTCAAGCCGTCTTCGCCGGGTAGGATAAGTTCACTGAACAGCAGCTCATCGCCATTTATTTTCCAGAGCCTTGGACGCGCCAGAAGAGTGGACCTGCCGAGCTTGCGGCGCTTACGCATTTCTTCGTCAAAGCGTTGCAGAACCCTGCTGAATATCTCACTAAAGTAACTTGGCCATCTAGGCGGTATCAAATTGCCATCAGAATATCTTGCCTGGTGGCGGTTCTTGAACTCAGTCGAATTGGCCATATCAGCTGAGAAGAATGCAATTAGCTGTTGTCTGCGATCAGGATCTGGCATTTCGCTCTTCCCGTGGTGTCTAGCGGCGATCTCGATTCGCCGGGCCTGCCTATACCCCTGCTTTATGCAGTACTGGCATCCAGGTGGCTGATTGGTTTCTCACCGCAGCTCAAAGCAGCACGCGAGCTATCGGCGGCTGCGGGATCCGAACTTTAGGCCCTCTATCGGTGAGCTCCTGCGGGACGAAGGAGAAGGCTCATCCTGCACCAGCGCACACCCCCCAACCGTTCATAGACGACTAGCTGTCCGCCGTCAGGCGTTCCGCATAGCCTATCTCCTTAAGTCCAATGGCACCATGCTAGACAGTAGCCAGATTTGGATCTTCACGCCTAAAGCGCATTCCAAAAGTTCTGCTCGTAACCCGGCGGTAGCCAGGGGCTGGTCCAGGGCGCGGCGGTGCCGGGCATCTGATCTGGTGAGCGGGCACGGAAGAAGGCGTGGATCTGACGGAGCCTGCCGGGCGGGCTCACCACCGTGTTGGCTACGTAGTTCTTCAGCGCGGCCGGATTATCGTGCGGGCTATACCGGGCACCGTACAGCAGCTCCAGCCGGGGCCGCCGCCCAGCAGCGGGCGCCCGCAGCGGGGCCGGTCCGCCAGCCCTGCCATCCGCACGCTGACCTCAGGCAGCGAGAGCTGCTCGTTGCGCTTCTCGCCGAGCAGGAACCAGCGGTCATACGCCTGCTCGCCGAAGTGACCGGCTCCGCTCACGATCGCTCACTTTATCTCCCGGATCCTCGGGGAAGCACCGGGGCGCGCGCCGTGTTCGAGCCAGCGTGTGTTCTGCCTGCGGAATCCCCACTCACGTGCTCGAACTCGACCAGGTTGCGCCGAACGATGAGCTGAACCCGAACGCTGCCCAGGTCACCGCGGCGCCGGCCAAGTTCGCGGCGCTGCGGAACGCCGACTGCCGGCCCTACCTGTTCGGGGCGGCCCTGGCGATGATGGCGGACAACATCGAGCACGTCATCACGTACTGGGTGCTGTGGCAGAAATTCCACTCCCCGGCGCTGGCCGGCTTCGAGGTCATCAGCCACTGGGTGCCGTTCCTGCTGTTCTCCGTGTACTTCGGGTCGCTGGCCGACCGGTACGACTGCCGCCGCCTGATCCAGGCCGCGCA
>Ga0070714_100004791_pt1 | contig 10253 bp, 9 predicted proteins | sample LARL83metaG_FD_65450 | JGI IMG/M metagenome (GOLD analysis project Ga0070714, IMG submission 65450) | Corn, switchgrass and miscanthus rhizosphere microbial communities from Kellogg Biological Station, Michigan, USA - LAR L8-3 metaG | ecosystem: Host-associated > Plants > Roots > Rhizosphere ... | reverse complement strand
GTTATCGGGTGCACCTATGTCGTTACGCGGCCGGCGGCCGGTTCGTTACGTCATTGAGATGAGAATCCTGCTGCTGGTGATCGCCTCGGCCGTGCTCATTTCCGGCTGCGGCAGCGCCGGCACAGGCTCAAACCCGGCGTCCAGCCCTTCGCCGAGCGCCGGAGGTCCGAACTTCGACGTCACGGTGACCGAGACCACGAAGGCCGCCTCCATGCGCGTGGGCCAGAAGCTCGAGGTCGTGCTCCAGGCTGCGACCGGGATGAACACCTGGACGCAGCCGCGCTCGAGCGACGAGTCCATCCTGTTTCCAATCCCCAATCCCGCCGCGACTGCGGTGCGTGGCGCCACGCTGGCGGCGTTCGAGGCCAGAGCTCCAGGTCATGTCGACGTGACGTCGTATGCGGCGCCCGTCTGTCCGTCGGGTCAGGCGTGTCCGATGTACGTGATGGTTTACTCGGTCAGGGTGACCGTCACCCCGTAGATGTCAACCCTCCGCGGCGCGGATGGCTGAAGCGATCGTCTCCAGTTCGGCCCGGCTGGGCGGCCGGCCGTAGGAATCCGGGAAGGTCAAACCAAAACCGTCGTTCGCGTAGCGAGGGATGACGTGCACATGGAAATGAGGCACGTCCTGGAACGCTGTCTCGCCGTCCGCCACGAACAGGTTCACGCCGGTCGCGCCGAGCGTGGCGCGGGCGACAGCCGACAACCGGCGCGCCACGCGGAAGGTCCGCATCGCAACCGTTTCATTGAGGTCGGACATGAGCACGGAATGTTCGCGCGGGACGACGAGCATGTGGCCGTGGGTGATTGGCTGGACGTCCATGAAAGCGACGACCGTGTCGTCCTGGTAGGTGAAGCTCGCGGGCTCGTTTCCGCGCAGGATCTCGCAAAAGACGCAGTGCTCGCTCACCAGGGCAGCGCGAAGCTTAAAGGACCCTGAACGCTATTCGGTCTCGCTTGACGATGATTCGACAGGCGCCGGAGAAGGTGCGGGCGAGCCGTTGGTCGCGGGCGACGAGTCGAGCTGGGCAGGTTCCTCCAGGGGCTCGGAGCCGTTGGACGCCACGGCGGCCTCTCCGTTGACGGCGGCCTCGCCCGGGCGCTGGCCGCGCCGGCGGCGCCGGGTGCGGCGGTCGCCCCGGTGAGGTCGGGACAGGCGCTGGACCTGGGACCGGATGCCGACTCGCTGGCACGCTGTGACCACGGCTCCGACGCCGGCCACAAGGCCTTCCTCCTTGCAGTGCTCGAACAGCGGCCCGAACAGCTCGGGTGCGCCGCCGATCACGGTTTTCGAGTCTCCGACGATGACGAGCAGCTTCTTCGCCCGCGAGATGGCGACGTTGACCCGGTTGGGGTCGTTGAGGAAGCCGATCGCGGCGCGGTCGTTCGAGCGGACGAGCGAGAGGATCACCGCGTCGGACTCGCGGCCCTCGAAGGCGTCGACCGACTCGATGTCGTCTGGCGGAACGATGCCTTTCAATGCTGATGACAGGCGGTTCACCTGCGACGCGTACATCGCGATCACGGCGAGCTTCGCCTTGCGGACCCTGCGCCTGATGATCGACGTGATGTCTTTGCACAGAGCCACCTCGAACTCGTTCGCGACCGATCTCTGCGCGTCGCGGTACTCGTCCTGCGCGCCGGTGTCGACCCAGACGAGCTCGCGGTCGAACGGCCAGGGCAGAGGCATGCGCGGGTGCGGCGCCTCGTGGATGAGCTTGCCCTCGTAGAAGAGGTCTGAGACCACGCGGCCGATTGGCTCGCGCATCCGGTACTGGCGCGGCAGCATGATCTTGGAGCTGGCCGGCACCTTGTCCCAGATCCAGCCGTAGAAACTGTCGTCGCGGACCACCTCGTCCAGCGGCTGCTCGATCTTGAAGGTCGAAGCGGCCTCCTCCATCACCGGGGGCAGCTGCTTGAGGTCGCCGATCATGACCCAGCGCTTGGCCAGCGGCATCAGCGCCAGCGCCTCGTTGGCGCGCACCTTGTTCGCCTCGTCGAGGATCAGCCAGTCGAAGACCTTGAAGCGCAGGCGCGAGTCGATTGCGAGGCGGTTGCACGTGCCTGCCACGAGGTTGTATGGCTCGAGGTCGTCGCTCTCCACGAGCGTCGGCCGGAGCCGGCGAGGCACCTTGCCCGGCTCAGCGATGCGCGCCTGCCGGACGTGCGAGAAGCCCAGCAGCCGCTCCTGCCCGGTGTCGACGGCGTCGTTGGAGTGCGACGACATGAGGATCGACGCATTGGGGTTGCGACCGAGGATCCGCCTGATCGACTCCACGATCGCAGTCGTCTTTCCGGTTCCGGGCGGTCCCTGGATGAGGTACATCTGGCCCGGACGCATGCCCATGACGCGGGCGACCGCCTCTGCCTGCTCCTCGTTCGGGTCCGGGAGGTGATGGGCCTTCTTCCCGTCCAGGGGAACCCGCGGCGGGCTGCCGAGCCAGCCGGTGTCGGACAGCTCCGAAGCCATCGCGCCGGTGCGCGGGCTGCCGATCTGGAGCTGACGGATGACCGATCGCTGTGCCTCGAACATCTCGACGCTGGCGGTCGGCAGCACGATGCCCTCGTCCGGCAGCGGGTCGTAGCGGCGGAAGCTCACCCACAGGTTCGAACCCTGGATCCGGTCAAGCGACATCCCTCGGTACTCGGGGAAGCCGGCCGAGCGGACGGTGAGGGAGTCGATCCCGCGGTAGATGCGCCCCTCGGCGTCATCGACCAGGTGCAGGACCGCCCGCACGTATTCGCCGCCGCGCATGTCCTCCCCGCATTCGGGGCAGTGGATGCCGTTGGAGGTCGGGACCTCCGCCTCGCACTTGGGGCATTCCATCCACTGCTCGGTCGCCTCGTACCGGCGGACGGCCGCCTCGGCGAGCTTCTCGCGGTAGTCGCGCAGGTGCTCGATGAACCGCATCGTGGAACCGAGGATGGGCAGCGTCTTGGCCTGCTCACGAAGCTGGATGGCGGTGAATCCCTCGAGGTCCCCGTCCCACTCTTTGACCACGTGCAGCTCCTGGTAGCGAAGCCGCAGGCGGTTCTTCTCCATCTCGTAGTCGCCGTCCAGGTCCTGCCAGTCGGTGATCTCGAGGGCGAGGCCCATCGGCGTCCGGCCGAGCTTGCCCGTGAGCAGGGTCGTGCTCACCTGCCCCGTGAACTCCAGGGGCTTCTCGGGCTTCACGACGGTGTAGATGCCGTCGATGATCCGCTGGTCCTCGAGCACCTGGCGCAACAGCTCGGCGCCTCCGGCGGCTTCGAGGGCCAGCACCTTGGCGGCGGCGGGGGTCCCCGGGCGCACGCGGATGCCGAGCCTGCCTGCCTGGATCTCCTCGCCCGGAATGTCCGGATTCCAGAGCGGGAGGACGTCCCCTGGATTGGGCGTGCTCACATCAGGAAGACCTGAGGTTCGATGCGCGGGAAGCGTGAATTGGGATCAAGTGAGTTCAAAAAGGGGTCCCCAGGCGGGACCTAGCACCCCAACGGGCGAGGACTACGTTATCACAGGCTGCGGTATTGCAAGATTGCTTAGCCGATGTGGAAAAACCGTCTCCAACCCTATGACCTCCTGAGCAAGGAGGAGGAGCAGGCGATCCACGAGCAGGCGATGGCCATCCTCGAGGAGATCGGCGTCGACTTCCTGCACGATCGAGCCCGGGACATCTTCGGCAAGGCGGGCATGAAGGTGGAGGAAAACCGAGTCCGCTTCGACCGCGACTTCATCCTGGAGCAGGTCGCCAAGGCGCCGGAGACATTTCCCCTCCAGGCTCGCAACCCGGCCCGCTCCGTCGTGCTGGGCGGGGACAACGTCGTCACCGCCCCGGTGTACGGGCCGCCGTTCATCACCGACCTGGAGCGGGGGCGGCGGGGCGCCACCATCGAGGACTTCAACAACTTCGACAAGATGGCCCAGGCCATCGACCAGATCCACTGCGCGGGCGGCACCACGGTCGAGCCGGAGGACCTGCCGCTCGGGACGCGCCACCTCGACATGGTCTATTCGCATTTGCGCTGGACGGACAAGCCCTTCATGGGCAGCGTGATCTCGTCGGAGAACGCGCGGGACACCATCGAGATGGCGTCGATCGTGTTCGGCGGGCGCGAGAAGATCGAGAAGACCCCCGCCATCATCAGCCTCATCAACGTCAACAGCCCTCTCCGCTACGACGACCGCATGCTGGGCGCCCTCCTCGAGTATTCGGACGCCGGCCAGCCTGTGATCGTCACGCCGTTCTTGATGGCGGGCGCGATGTCGCCGATGGCCCTGGCGGCTTCGGTCGCCCAGCAGACCGCGGAGGCGCTGGCCGGGATCGCGCTCGTCCAGCTCATCCGGCCCGGCACACCGAGCGTGTACGGCTCGTTTCTCACCAACACCGACATGCAGTCGGGGAGCCCTGCGTTCGGCACCCCGGAATCGGCGATGGGAATTCTCGCCAGCGCGCAGATGGCGCGCCACTACAAGCTGCCGTTCCGCGGCGGCGGCGCGATGACCTCCTCGAAGGCGCCGGACGCCCAGGCAGCCTACGAATCGATGATGTGCATGTGGCCGACCATCCTCGGCCGCGTCAACTTCGTACTGCACGCGGCCGGCTGGCTGGAAAGCGCGCTGCTCGCGTCGTACGAGAAGTTCATCATCGACGTCGAGGCGCTGCGGATGTTCGAGTGGATTCTGACGCGCGGCATGCCGGTGGATGAGGAGAACATGGCGATGGACGCGCTGCGAGAGGTCGGACCTGGCGGGCACTTCCTCGGTGCCGAGCACACGCTGCGCAATTACCGCACCGGCTTCTACCGTCCTTGGATCTCGTCGACGGAGAACTTCGATCGCTGGAACCGTTTCGGCGCGCGCACCGCGGACGTGGTCGCGGCCGAGAAGTGGAAGCAGGTGCTCGCGGAGTACCCGGACCCGGGCATCGATCCGGCTGTCGATGAGGAATTGAAAGAGTTCATCGAGAAGCGCAGGCGGGAGATCGGCGCTGACTGATTCGGAGCGCCCTGCGCGCGCCCGGCGTTCCGAGCAGAACCTCGCGCGCCTGAATTATCTGCTGGAGAAGATCGCTTCCAAGGAACCGGCTCCCGCCAGCGGGTCGGCGTGCGCCGCCGTGGTCGCCGCGGCCGCGGCACTCGTCGAGAAGTCGGCGAGGCTGTCGACCCGCCAATGGGAAGGGGCCGCGGGGGTGCTCGAGCAGGCGCACGCGCTGCGGCTCAAGTGCTTCGACCTGATCGAGGAGGACGCGCAGGCGTACATCGACTTCGTCGCGGCTGTCCGGACGGCAAAAGAGCTCCCGGGCGCCGCGTCGGAGGAGGCGGTCGCAACGGCCCATGCCCGGACGGTCGACGTCCCGCTGCGGATGACTCGTGCGGCGGCTGAGGTGGCCGAGCTCGCCGTGCAGCTGGCACGTCTTGGCAACCCCAACCTTCGTGCCGACGCGGTCGTCGCCGCCACTCTCGCCGCGGCCGCCGCGGAGTCGGGGTTGACGCTGATCTCAGTCAACCTCGGCGACGCGGACGATGCGCGATTGTCGGTGGCCGAGAAGCTGGCGCGGACGGCGACCGGCCTGTCGCTGTCGATCAGGCCTCGGGATTCATGAGCCGGGAACGCGGGTTCGCGGACGTCAGCTCTTCGACCACGGTCTCGATCACCTCGTCGGGAGTGCCGTCGCGGTCCACGACCGGTCCCCTGTGCCAGCCCTCGAGATACGCGTCCATCTCGGTCGATCCGTCCTTCATCGCGTAGGCGTCGATCGCCGCCTGGAAGTAGTCGGGCAGAATGCGCTTGGCCCTGGCCTCGCCCTCCCACGCCATGACCTGGGAAGGAATGTGCTTCCAGAAAAGAACCTGGTACTGCGCCATCGGATATCTACCTCCCCACTCGCTGGGGAGGTGGCGCGAAGCGCCGGTGGGGGGCTGGGTCTTCGACGAGCTCTGCGAGTCTGTCTTCCAGCTCGCCAAGCCCGACGTCGACGATCTCCAGAGGAAGCGCGAGGTACTCCGCGATCTTCTCCGCCTTTTCGGCAAGCCTTGGATTGGGCACCTGCCGGAGGTACATCAGCGCTTCGTAGTTGCCGAACACCATCGTCTTGAGCTCGGGGTCTCGATCCAGTCCGAGCCCGCGCACGACCGCGCGGTCGAAGTTGCGGACGAGCCAGTCGGTTAAGAAGAAGGTGCCGGGCTTCTCCTCCGACACGCTGCGGAACCTCTCCTCGCCCGCGAACATCTCGTAGCAGTGCGGACCGCGGAGGCGCGATGCGCCGACTTCCTCGAGGAGCGGCTCCAGCTTTCCGGTCGTGCCGCAATCGCCGTACACCACGACCAGCTTTTCGTACCGCGGCCGCAGGTCGTGGAGCTTCACCCGCAGCTCGTCGACGATGCGCGACGGATAGAGGTGAAGCAGAGCTGAGACGCCGTAGATGTCCACGTCCCAACCCCGGCGGTCGACGATCTCCTTGACCTCGCTGCCAAGAGCCCCGCACATGACGAGCGCCGTTCGATTCATCCGACCAGCTCCAGGTGAGGGAAGCCCAGGACCGAGACAAATGCATCGTTGAAGTCGGTCCGCCCTGACAGCTCCACGTACTCGATGCGCGCGGGCAGCTCGAAGGCGACCTGCCGCTCGCGGTAGGAGAGCAGCGCGATCTTCGCCCCCTCACCCGCCGAGTTGCCGACCGCGATGATCCGATCGACGTCGACGGGCGGCACCAGCCCGATGATCTTGGCGCTCTCCGGGTTCAGGTAAGAGCCGAACGAGCCGCCGAGCAGCACCTCGTCGAGGTCCTTGGTCTCGATGCCGAGAATGTCCATGAGCACCTTGATCCCGGTGGCGATCGAACCCTTCGCGAACTGCAGCTCGCGGATGTCGCGCTGTGTGAGGTAGACGCCGTCGGCCAGCAGGAAGGCGCGGATTCCGTCGACGTCGATGAGCCGGTCTCGCAGTGGATGGCCGGGCACGTCCTCGGCCAGCTTCATACGTCCCGAGTGATCGAGGAGGCCCGCCACGAGCATCTGCGCGACGGCATCGACGAGGCCCGACCCGCAGATGCCCTGGGCCGGCACGTCGCCGCCGATGATCTGGAGCTCAACGGTCTCGCCCAGCTGCACGCCCTCGATCGCGCCGTCGGTCGCCCGCATACCGCAGCGGATCTGGCTTCCTTCGAAAGCAGGCCCGGCCGGCGCCGCCGTCGCCAGGGCCCGCTGCCCGTTGCCGAGCACGATCTCGCCGTTCGTGCCCACGTCCACGAAGACGCGCATCTTGTCCTCGCGGACGATGCCGGTCGCGAGCACCCCGGCGACGATGTCGGCTCCGACGTAGGCGCCGAGCGCCGGCAGCGTCTGGATGTAGCCGCGCGGGTGGATGTCGAGGCCGACCTCGCTCGCGACGACGCTCAGCGGTTCCATGAAGGCCGGCGTGAACGGCATCACGGCAAGCGGCGTCGGGTCGATTCCGAAGAGCAGGTGCAGCATGGTCGCGTTACCGACGGCGACCGCCTCGTACGTCTGCGCCGCCGACACCCCCGTCTCCGCATAGAGGGCCGCCAGGATGCCGTTCATCGTCGCAATGACGGCCGCCTGCAGCTCGCGGATGGAATCAGGACCGTTCATTCCATGGCTGATGCGGGAGATGACGTCGGCGCCGAATGGCGCCTGGCCGTTGAGCGTCGAGAGCACGGAGGCCGCCATCCCTGTGCGTAGGTTCATCAGCGTCCCGACCAGCGTGGTGGTTCCTACGTCGAACGCGACGCCGAAGCAGTCGCCGGTCGTGTCGCCTGCCTCGATCGCCACCAGATTCTCGCCGGCCAGCACCGCGGTGATGTGAAAGGCGGCTTCGCGCAGCACGGCCGGAAGCGTGCGCAGCACGGGGACGCCGGCCACCATGTCGTGCCCTTCCTCGGTCAGCGCCTCTTTCAGGCGCAGGACGTCACTGCGCTGGTCCTCGAGCGACGGCTCGGCCAGCTCGAGGTAGACCTTGCGGACGTTGGGGTCGAGGATGACCAGCCGGCCGAGCCCCATGGTGGCCGCCTTGGGCACGCGCAGCAGCTGCGGCACCTCGCACGTCATGTCCTCGTAGATGCGCGCCTGGCAGGACAGGCGCCAGCCCTCTGCTATCTCGGCGGGACGGAGCTGGCGATGGTCAGCAGTTTCGGGATCGGGCAGGCCCTGGACGACGCGGACCTTGCACTTGCCGCATGTGCCGCGGCCACCGCACGTCGAATCGATGGGCAGCCCGATCCAGTGCGCCGCGCTGAACAATGTTGTGCCCGGTGGCACGCGCGTGGTCCGGTCGAACGGCAGGTACTTGACCTCGAGCTTGCGCTGGATCATTCAGCCGAAGCAGCTTTGGCGGCCGCAACCTCCGCGCGATAGCTGGCGATCCAGCGCATCGCGTACTCGTCGTGACCGAGCAAGAGATCGCCCGCCAGCACCGCGCGCCGGACCTCCGGCACGAGCGGGTTGGTGATTGCGCACGTCAACCCGGCGTTCATCGCGAGCGGCAGGAACGCGGCGTTGACCGTCGCGCGATCGGGCAGCCCGAACGACACGTTGGACGCGCCGCACGTCATGTTGTTGCCGAGTGTGTCGCGGATCAGGCGCATCGTCTCGAGGGTGATCACCCCACACGTAGGGTCGGCCGCGACCGTCATCGCGATCGGGTCGATGATCACGTCCTCTTGCGGGATTCCGTAATCGGCAGCTCGCTCGATGATCCGGCGCGCAAGCGCCAGGCGCTCCTCCGGAACCATCGAGATCCCGGTCTCGTCGTTGGCCATGCCGATCACGGCTGCGCCGTGCTTCTTGACCAGCGGGAAGATGCGCTCCATGCGCTCTTCCTCGGCGGTCACGGAGTTGACAAGGGCCTTGCCCTCGTACGCGGACAGCCCCGCCTCGAGCGCTTCGATGATCGAGGAGTCGATGCAGATCGGCAGGTCGCTGACCTCGCTCACCGCCTGGATGGCCGCCACGAGGAGCGCGGCCTCGTCGAGGGCGGGTATCCCTGCGTTGACGTCCAGCATGTGAGCGCCCGCGGCGGCCTGGGCGATCGCGTCGGCGCGCACGCGGTCCATCCTGCCCTCTTTCATCTCGGCGGCGAGCACCTTGCGGCCGGTCGGGTTGATGCGCTCCCCGACGATCACGAACGGGCGGTCGCCGGAGACGACAACCTCGCGACCTCGCGAGCTGAGCCGGGTCTCCACCCCTACCCCTTTTTCAGGGTCTCGTCGATCAGCTTGACGGCCTGCTCGAGCGCTTGCGCCCCCTGCGAGCTCTGACTCCGATCGCCGACCAGCTCTTTGGCCATGCGTGTGGCCATCGACGCGTCGGGCGCATAGCTGTCGGCTCCGACATGCTTGGCATACTCCTGCGTCACAGGCGCGCCGCCGACCGCGATGTGGACCTTTTCTCGCAACCCTGCCTTGGTGAGGGCGTCGATGTTGACCTTGAACATCGGCATCGTGGTGGTCAGAAACGCGGAGAAGCCGACGACGTCGGGCTGGTGCTCTTCGACCGCCGCCACGAACTTCTCAGGCGGCGTATTGACGCCCAGGTCGAAAACCTCGAAGCCCGCGCCCTCGAGCATGATCACGCACAGGTTCTTGCCGATGTCGTGGATGTCGCCTTTGACGGTGCCGATGACGTAGCGGCCCACCGGCTTGGCGCCCGTCTCCGCGATCAGCGGTCGCAGGATGACCAGCGCGCCCTGCATGGCCCTCGCCGCGATCAGCATCTCCGGCACGAAGAAGTCGCCTTTCTCGAAGCGCCTGCCCACCTCCTCGAGGGACGGGATCAGGGCCTTGAAGAGGATGTCCATCGGGTCCATGCCGAGCGTCAGGCCTTCCTCGGTGAGAGCTTTGACCTCGGGCGCGTGTCCGTTGAGCGTGTGTTCGAACAGGCCGGCCCGGATCTCTTCTTCTCGGCTCACTTTTCTTTGCTCGCCCCTCTCCCTGCACTCTCCACTGCAGGGGAGAGGAGGTGTTGCGCATGGCTCAACAGATGCTCAGAGTCCAACAGTTTACCCAGCCCTGGCGGGGCTGGCAAGCGTAATGTTGCGCTGTGAGCAACGAAGGCGCCCGCGACGGCGGTGTGCGCTCCGTCGAGCGGGCCGTAGCCATCCTGGACGTGCTCGCGACCAGCGGCTGGCGCACCGGCGCCGAGATCGCCAGGGAGCTGCACGTTCACCGGTCCACCGCCCTGCGCCTGCTCGGAACCCTGGAGCGCCATGCGCTCGTCGAGCGCGACCCGAGGAGCGCGAAGTACCGGCTCGGCCGGCG
>Ga0070714_100004788_pt1 | contig 10255 bp, 10 predicted proteins | sample LARL83metaG_FD_65450 | JGI IMG/M metagenome (GOLD analysis project Ga0070714, IMG submission 65450) | Corn, switchgrass and miscanthus rhizosphere microbial communities from Kellogg Biological Station, Michigan, USA - LAR L8-3 metaG | ecosystem: Host-associated > Plants > Roots > Rhizosphere ... | reverse complement strand
TGGTGCCTCGGGCTCGTCTACGCCGGCCAGCAGACGCGCCACAACTGGACGAGATGGAAGGACGCGCTGCACTACGTCGACTACGTCGTGCTGATCCTGCTCGTCGCCGGCATCGTCTGGTGGATCGTCAGACGCCGCAGGGGAGCCGCCCCGCCGTCGGGGCCGCCCGCCGGCGAGCGCGAGCCCGCCGCAGACCTGACCGCGTGAACGGCGCCGGCGAGCGCCGCACGGCCGCCGCCGAGGCGCTGCCGCTGCGCGAAGCGCTTGCGCTGGGACTCCTGCACGGCCCCGCGGAGCTGCTGCCGATCTCCTCCTCCGGCCACGTCGTGCTCGTCCCGTGGCTCGCCGGGTGGCGCTACAACGAGCTGGACGCGGAGCTGCGCAAGGCGTTCGAGGTCGCTTTGCACGCCGGCACGGCGGCGGCGCTGTTGATCGGACTGCGCAACGAGGTCGGCGAGACCGCGCGCGGGCTCGACCGTCGTCGGCTGACGCTGCTGGTGCTGTCGTTCGCGCCGGCGGGCGCGCTCGCGTTCCTGTTCGAGCGCCCGATCGAGCGCCGCCTCGGCACGCCCGCGACGACCGCCGCCGGACTCGTGCTCGGCGCGCTCGCGATGGCCGCCGCCGACCGCACGCCGCAGGAGCGCGAGCGCGACGCGGCCGGCTGGCGCGACGGGCTCGCGCTCGGGATCGGGCAGGCGTGCGCGCTCGTGCCGGGCGTCTCGCGCAACGGCGCGACGCTCGCGGCCGCCCGCTGGCGGCGCTTCACGCGCGAGGACGCGAACGTGCTCTCCCGGCACGCCGCGCTGCCGCTGATCCTCGCCGCGACCGGGCTGAAGGGCGTGCGGCTGTGGAAGCGGGGACTGCCGCGCGACGTGCACGTGGCGTTCGCGGCCGGCACCGTCGCCTCGTTCGCCTCGACGCTCGCCTCGACCTGGCTGATCAAGCAGGTCGAGCGGGATCGGTCGCTGGCGCCCTACGCGACGTACCGGCTCGCGCTCGCCGGCGTCGTCGCGGCGCGGCTGCGCCGGCGACGGCGCTGACTCAAAGTTCGCGCGCTCCCGGCCGATCACCTGGGGTGATCTCCATGGCTTCGCTGGTGGACAGCAGCTCCGGCTCCCCGCTCGTCCTGCGCGGCGAGCACGGCGGCGTGCACTCGCTCGCGCACGTCAACGACGGGCTCGGGGCGGCGCTGGAGCGGCGCGGCTTCGAGATCGTCCGCAGCGCGCCGCGCAGCGGGCAGCTCCCGTTCGCGTGCCCGACGATCTCCCACTCGTGGCCGCCGGACTTCGCGCCCGGCAGCGAGGGCCCGACGGTCCTGATCCTGCCGTGGGAGGTCGGGGCGCCGCCGCGCGCGTGGGTGCAGACGGTGCGCGAGCGGATCGACCGCGTGTGGGTCCCGAGCGCGTACGTGCGCGACGGCTACGTCGCGGGCGGGATGCCGCCCGGGATCGTCGACGTCGTCCCCAACGGCGTCGACCTCGAGCGATTCGCGCCCGACGGGCCGCGGCACCCGCTGCTCGACGGCGGCGACGGACCGCGCGCCGCGTGCACGTTCCTGTTCGTCGGCGGGACGATCTGGCGCAAGGGGATCGACGTGCTGCTCGCGGCGTGGGTGCGCGCGTTCGGTCCCGGCGACGACGTGCGGCTCGTCGTCAAGGACTTCGGCACCGAGACCTCCTACAAGGGCCAGACGGCCGGCGACGAGGTGCGCGCGCTGGCCGCGCGCGCCGACGCCGCGCCCGTGACATACCTGACGCAGGACCTCGCGCCGTCCGAGCTGCCCGCGCTCTACCGCGCGGCCGACGTCGTCGTGTTGCCCTACCGCGCCGAGGGCTTCTGCCTGCCGGCGCTCGAGGCGATGGCGTGCGGCGTGCCGGTGATCCACACCGCCGCCGGCCCGACCGGCGAGTTCTGCCCGCCCGACGCCGGCTGGCCGCTGCACGCGCGGCGCGCCGAGTTCCAGGCGCGGACCTACGCAGGCCCGACCGCCGGTCGGGCCTGCGCGCTCGAGGTCGATCCCGACGAGCTGGCGAACGCGCTGCGCGCCGTCGCCGCGGCCGGCGCCGAGGCGCGCGCGGTGCGCGGCGCCCACGCGCGCCGTGCCGCCGAGCGCATGAGCTGGGACGCGGCCGCCGCGATCGCCGCGCAACGCCTCGAGCGGCTCGCGAGCCGGCCGCCGGCGCGCTGGGCGCGCGCGGTCGTCCCGCCGCAGCTCGACGCACGCGGGACGGTCGTGCTCTATGCGCCCGTCTGGGAGCGCCCGGAGACGTGGGAGCCGGTGCTGCGCGCGTGGGCGGCGACGCTCTCCGACGAGGACGACGTGACGCTGGTGCTCGTCGCGCCCGCGGGCGCGCGCGAGTCGCTCGCGCACGCGGCGGTCGAGGCGCTGAGGGCGAGCGGACGGGCGGAGGAGGCGCTCCCGGACGTGCTGCTCGACGACCCGCCGGCCGATCGTGTCGACGGGCTCGTCGCCCGCTGCCACGCGGTCCTGCTCGACGGCGCCGTGCGCGGCGGCGGAGCCGTCCCGCACGAGGCGCTGACGCGTCGCGCCCTGCGCACGCTCGCCGGCGACCCGCCGGCCCTGGCCGCGTTCGCGGCGCGCCTGCGCGACGGCGCGGCCCTTGCCGGATCGCTGGCGGCCTGACGCGCGCGTAGTCGCGTCTGCACCTCGCGTGCGCGCAAATCAAACGTAATGGTGGGGATTTCCACCACGATCGTGGCTGGTATAGCGATGATCGCTTGGGCAGGGTGCTGAGCTGATGCCGGATCCCGACCCCCGACTCGTCGCGCTCGGCCGAGCGCTGCGCAAAGCGCGGCGCAGCCGCGACCTGTCGCAGGAGGCGGTCGGCCGCCGCGCCGGCATGCATCCGAACCACATCGGCACGATCGAACGCGGCACGAAGGATCTGCGCGCAACGACGCTGCTGCGCCTGATCGAGGCGCTCGAGCTGTCGCCGGCCGAGCTGTTCGGCGACTACGTCATGCCGGGCGAGGATCCGGCGGAGGCATCCGGCCCGGGCACCTGAGCGAGCTTGCGCCGCAGCACCTTGCCGGTCGGGTTGCGCGGAATCGCCTCGAGGAAGACGATCTCGCGCGGGAGCTTGTAGCGCGCGAGCCGCTCGCGCAGATAGCCGGCCAGCTCCTCCTCGCCGACCGCCTCGCCCTCGCGTGCGACGGCGAACGCGCGCAGCCGCTGGCCGAACCGCTCGTCCGCGACGCCGATCACGGCCGCGTCAGCCAGCCGCGGATGGCCCGCGAGCACGTCCTCGACCTCCTGGGGGAAGACGTTCTCGCCGCCCGACAGGATCATGTCGTCCTCGCGCCCGTCGACGAACAGCCGCCCCGCCGCGTCGAGGTGCCCGAGGTCGCCGACGTTCATCAGCCCGTCGACGATCTCGCGCGAGCCGCCGCCGGCGTAGCCGTCGAACACGAGCAGGCTGCCGACGAAGACGGTCCCGACGACGCCGGGCGCGACGGGGCGGCGCTGCTCGTCGAGCACTTCGACGCGCGTGCCGCGCGGCGGGCGTCCGACGGTCCCGGGGGCGGCGCGCAGGTCGGCCGGGGTCGCGAACGAGGCGAAGCCGGTCTCGGTCGAGCCGTAGAGGTCGAACAGCAGCTCGCCGAAGGCGTCCATGAAGGCGGTCGCGACGGCGGGCGCGAGCGGCGCACCGGCGGAGGCGACCGCGCGCAGCGAGCCGGTCACGTAGCGCGACCGCTCGGCCGCCGGCAGCGCGAGGATCCGCTGCAGCATCGCGGGCACGCCGACGAGGTGCGTCACGCGGTGGCGGGCGACCGCCTCGAGCGCCCACCGCGCCTCGAAGCGGCGGCGCAGCACGACCGGCGCGCCGACGAACAGCCCGACGCCGAGGAACGCGAGCCCGAAGCCGTGGAAGACCGGCGGGCCGATCAGGATCGGATCGCCGCCGCGCGGCCTGAGCTGCTCGAGGATCGTCGTCAGCGGCCCGAGCGCGGCGGCCGCGCTCGGCTCCCGCGGTGCGCCCTTCGGCGCGCCGGTCGTGCCGGAGCTGAGGATCACGAGCCGGCCGCCGCTCTCCGGCGCCGGCGGCTTCGGCCCGCCGGCCGCGGCGAGACGATCGAGCGTGGAGACGCCCGTCGGCGGCTCCTCGTCGTGCCATGCGAGCACGCGCGCGACGCGGTCAGGACCGAAGCCGGCCGCGTCGAGCGCCGGCCCGAACTCCGCGTCGTGCACGATCGCTCCGGGCGCGTGCGGCGCGAGCGCCTGCGCGAGCTGCGGCCCGGGAAAATCGGTGTTGAGCAGCAGCAGGTCGGCGCCGAGGCGCGAGGCGGTCAGCATCGCCTCGACGAAGCCGCGGTGGTTGCGGCACATGACCGCCAGGTCGCGTCCGGGGCCGACGCCGTGCTCGGCGCGCAGCGCGGCGGCGATCCGCTCGGCGCGCGCGTTCAGCTCCGCGAACGTCAGCTCGCCGCGCTCGTCGATCACGGCGATCCCGTCGGGACGGCGTGCGGCGCTGACCGCGCAGCCGCCGGCGGCTCCCATCCCCAGCTCGCGCGCGGCGCGGAGCGCCTGCCGCGCGCGGCCGGGCGGCAGCGGCCTGAGCAGGCCGGCGCCGGCGAACGCGCGCAGCGCGGGCAGCGCGAGGCCGGCGAGCGCGCGCCGCTCGCTCATCGCCCGGTCCCGGCCTCGGCGCCGTCGCGCGGCTCGGCGCGGTGCGGCGCACGGGAGGTGAAGCGCGCCGCGTAGAGGCGCACGATCCGGTCGCTGGCGCCGCGCGCGGCGACGTCGACCAGCGCGCCCGCGGTCGCCCACCACGGCGCGATCGACGACGGCCGGTCGACGATCGCGCGGCAGACGAGCCCGGCCGCCTCGTCGGCGGAGAGGCCGGGGACGAGCTTGAAGTCGTCGGTCGGCGCGCTCATGCGCGTGTGCACGAGCGCCATGTAGAGCGAGGTCGCCGTGACGCCGTCGGCGCGCATCTCCGCGGCGGCCGCGCGCAGCCACACGTCGAACGCCGCCTTCGAGGCCTGGTAGGCCGACCAGCGCGGCGTCGGCGGCAGCAGCACGCCGACCGTCGAGACGTTCACGACGTGGCCGGAGCCGCGCGCGCGCATCGCCGGCAGCAGCGCGAGCAGCAGCCGCACCGGCCCCAGGTAGTTGAGGTCCGCGGTGCGCGTGAAGTCGTGGAAGCGCTCATAGGAGCGCTCGATCGAGCGGCGGATCGACTTGCCGGCGTTGTTCACGATCACGTCGGGCGGACCGTGCTCGGCGAGGATTCGCGCCGCGAGCGCGGGGACCGCCTCCTCGGCGTCGCTGAGGTCGCCCGCCAGCGCATGCGCGTCGCCGCCGTCGGCGCGCAGCTCGTCGGCCAGCTCCTCCAGCAGCTCGGCGGAGCGCGCGACGAGCAGCACCCTCGCGCCCGCGCGCGCGAGGCGGATCGCCGTGGCGCGTCCGATCCCGTGCGAGGCGCCGGTCACGAGGATCGCCGTGCCGGCGACGTGGCGTCGCAGGCGCTCGGGGCTCGGCGCGCCGCCCGGGTTGACGGCGCGCGCCGCGACTCTGCGCGCGAGCCCTTGAACAGGAGTCAAGTCCACGGCGGGAGCCTACCGGCGAACGGCGCCGCCGACGGTCGGTGTCACAATCCCGCCCGTGACCGACTCCTACGCAGCGGCCGGCGTCGACATCGCCGAGGCGGACGCGGGCGTGCGCGCGCTCGTGGACGTCCTGAAGACGATCGACCCCGGGCGCCCGTCGGCGTCCGTGCTCGGCTCCGGCCACTACGCGAACGTCCTGCGCGTGGCGCCGAACCTCGGCATCGCCGTGTGCGCGGACGGCGTCGGCTCGAAGGTGATCGTCGCCGAGCAGACCGGCCGCTACGACACGGTCGGGATCGACTGCATCGCGATGAACGTCAACGACGTCATCTGCGTCGGCGCCGAGCCGCTCGCCGTGCTCGACTACCTCGCCGTCGAGCAGGCCGACCCGGGCATGCTGCGCGACGTCGCGCTCGGCCTGAAAGCGGGCGCCGAGGAGGCCGGCGTCGAGATCCCCGGCGGCGAGCTGGCGCAGCTTCCGGAGCTGATCAAGGGACATCCCTCGCCCAACGGCTTCGACCTCACCGGCGCGTGCTTCGGCACCGTCGCGCTCGACGCGATCGTGACCGGCGAGGCGATCGCGCCCGGCGACGCGCTGATCGGCCTGCCGTCGAGCGGCGTGCACTCGAACGGGCTCACGCTCGCGCGCCGCGCGCTGCTTCAGGACGGCGGCCTCTCGCTCGACGAGCGCCCGACCGAGCTGGGCGGCGCCTCCGTCGCCGACGTGCTGCTGGAGCCGACCGTGCTGTACGTGCGCGCGGTGCTCGAGCTGCTGCGCTCCGACGTGCCCGTGCACGGGCTCGCGCACATCACCGGCGGCGGCGTGCTGAACCTGCTGCGGCTGGGAGCCGGGGTCGGCTACGAGATCTCGGACCCGCTGCCCGTGCCGCCGGTGTTCGGGCTGATCGCGCGCTGCGGCGACGTCGAGCCGGCGGAGCTGCAGAGGGTCTTCAACATGGGCTGCGGCTTCGTCGCGATCGTGCCGGCGGCCGCCGCCGACGCGGCGATCGCGCTGCTCGGCGCGCGCCATCCGGGGACGGCGCGGATCGGGTCCGTGACCGCCGACGCCGGCCGCGTCGCGCTGCCGTCGCTCGGGCTCGCGGGCGACGGGCACGGGCTCGCGCGCGCGTAGCGGTCCGCCGAACGGCGGGCGTGTCGCACGCCACCCGCAGGAGATGGTGCGCGGTCGTCGTACCCCCACAGCGGGGGGCCGCTCCGGCGTCCCCGTCACCGTCTTCCAGGAGGATCCATGAGCACCGTCGACGTCGTCGTCATCGAGGAGCCAGAGCCGCGCGGCATGCCGGCGTTCGTCGCCGAGACGATCGGCACGTTCCTGCTCGTCTTCTTCATCTGCGGCTTCATCTCCGTCTCTCACGCCGGCGGGTTCGACCTCGCCGGCCTCGCGTTGGCGCACACGTTCGTGCTGGCCGTGCTGATCTACGCGCTCGGCGGGGCCTCCGGCGCGCACTTCAACCCGGCCGTCACGTTCGCGCTGTGGTCGATCAGGAAGATCTCCACGCCGAACGCGGTCGTCTACGTCATCTGCCAGTGCATCGGCGGGATCCTCGGCGCGCTCGTCGTGCTGCTGCTGTTCAAGGACGTCGGCGACCCCGTCAACTACGGCGCGACGGCGATCAACGCGCAGATCCTCCACAACGGCTCCGTCTGGCTCGCTCTGATCGCCGAGGCGCTCGGGACGTTCATGCTGATGTGGGCGATCATGGGCCTCGCCGTCAACCCGCGCGGCGAGGCGGCGCTCGCCGGCCTCGGGATCGGCGCCGCGCTCGGCGTCGCGGTGATCGTCTTCGGCCCCGCGACGGGCGCCGGCCTCAACCCGGCGCGCTGGCTCGGTCCGGCGGTCGCGTCCGGCAGATTCGACGACTTCTGGCTCTACGTCGTCGGGCCGCTGCTCGGCGCGCTGCTCGCCGCGCTGGTCTACCGCACGTTCGTGCTGGAGGACCGCGGCCTGATCCCGCAGCGCCCGAAGGACGAGCTGGCCGGCTAGCGCGAGAGCGTCACGGTTCCCGTGAGGCGGACGCGGGCGCGGCTCGCGTCCGGCCTCGCGCGGCCGCTGACGCGCAGGCCGCGCCCGCGCGCGCCGGCGAAGCGCCCGGTGCCGCCGGTGATCACGCCGGTGCCGCGCAGGGCCGGCGTCGGCGAGCCGTCGAGCACGGCGACGGCGGTCGCGTGGCCGACGATCGTGCCGCCCGACAGCGTCGCGACGAAGGCGACGAGGACGCCCTGCGAGGTGATCCGCGCCTCGACCGTCATCGTGCCGGCGTAGGTGCCGGTGACGGTCCCCGCCTGGAAGTAGTGCGCGGGGCCGGCGCGTCTCGTGAGCGCCAGGTCGGCCAGCTCGTCGATCGACGCGGTGGCCGACCTGGGCGCGGGCGGACGCGGCGCGACGGCCGCCGCCGGAGCAGACGGCGCGGTGGAGGCGGCGGGCGGCGGCGCGGCCGCGCGCGGCACCGGTCGAGTGGACGGCGCTGGGACGTGCACGACCGCCGTCGTGCGCGCGGCGGCGGGCGCGGTCGTGCGCGCCGCGGAGCGCGGCGACGGCGCGGTTGCGGGGGCCGCCGGCGCGGAGGCGGGAGCGGAGGCGACCGCGGCAGGCGGCGGCGGCGCGGTCGTGCCGCCGCCGCAGCCGGCCAGCACGAGCGTCAGCGCAAGCGCCAGGAGGACGAGCGGCGGGGACGGCTGCGGGCCCACCCGCGCAGACTACACCGGCTTCAGGTGCGCAACCGACCGGGAAGTCGGTCGGACGTCAGACCTCGATCGCCGCCTCGCGAATCGCGATCGCGACCGCGTGCGCGCGGCTGGAGGCCTCGAGCTTGCGCATCACGTTGCGCATGTGCGTGCGAACCGTGTGCGGGCTGAGCGAGAGCGCCTCGGCCGTCGCCTCGGTCGAGCCGCCGTCGGCGACGAGCGCGAGCACGCGCAGCTCCGCGCTCGAGAGCGTCGCGGTGCGTCGCTGGTCCTGCGGCAGCGGCAACGGCAGCGCCGGCCGCGGCGCGAGCGCCTCGTCGTCGCGCTCCTCGAACCACAGCCCGCCGGTCGCGACGAGCCGCAGCGCCTCCGCCAGCTCGGCGGTCGAGCGGCGCTTGGCGACGAGCCCTGCGGCGCCGGCGTTGACGGCGGCGGCCGAGTCCTCGCAGTCGGCGTCGGCGGCGTAGAGCACGACCGCGCTGCGCAGCCCGCGGCGCACGAGCCGGCGCACCAGCGCGACCCCGTCGATGTCGGGCAGCTCGGCCGCGACGAGTGCGATGTCGGGCTCGTGACGAGTGATCAGCGCCTCGCCGCCCGCGCCGGTCGACGCACCGCCGAGGACCGTCACGCCCTCCGGCGCGAGCAGCAGCGTGAGCCCCTCGCGCAGCGGCGGGTGCGGGTCGACGATCACGACGCTCGGCGCCGCGACAGGCGCCATGGAGTCATCGACGGCGTCGGCGCGTTGATCGAGCAGCGACACTGGAGCGGTTCTTCGACGCTGTCCGGTCAACTCATTCGAACGTAGCCCAGTGCATCGGAAAAATCGTGCACATTGCGGGAAACTCTGTCGGCGTAATTGCCTTCGATCGTCTCGATCCTTCCACCTGGAAGGACCTGCTCGACGATGCCGACGTGCTCGTGGAAGACGACGAGGTCGCCGGGGCGCGGCACGACGCCCGGGCCGTTCGGCACGGCGCGCCCGGTGCGCTGCGCCCACGCGTAGAGCTGGTCGACCGAGCCGAACCCCTGACCGCCGTCGCCGAGCGGCTCGCCCGCCTGGCGCGCGACCCACGAGACGAAGTAGGCGCACCACGGGCCGACGCCGCTGCCGGCGGTGGCGGTGCGGTACTGCGCGATGCGCGGCGAGTCGTTCGAGCCCGGCGGCTGCTCGGAGACGCCGACCTCGTCGGCCGCGATCGAGCAGATCGCGTCGGCGGGCGAGCCGGCGCCGAGGACGCCGCTCGACGGCATCGCGCCCTCGAGCACGTTCGCGAACGACGCCGGCGCGGGGGTGCCGAGGCCGGCGCCGGCGCTCGCGGTCGCGGCGGCCGCGGTCGGGTCGCTCGGCGCGGCGGCGCCTCCGACGGTCGCCGACGACGCGGCGACGTCCGCGGGCACGAGCGCCCGCTCGATCTGGTCGATGCGTGCGAGGGCGAGCGCGAGCGACATCACTCCCGGTCATCGGACGCCGAAGCCGGGACTTGACCCCACTGGACGGACGGCGGATGCGCCAGGCCGACGGGGCGGGCGGCCGAAGCCGCCCGCCCCATTCGGTCTGCGTCACTCCCCCCGGAGCGAGCCTCGCGGCTCAGTGCAGCAGCGAGAGAACCGCCTGCGGCGCCTGGTTCGCCTGCGACAGCATCGCCGTGCCGGCCTGAACCAGGATCTGGTTCTTCGTCAGGTTCGTCATCTCGGACGCCATGTCGACGTCGGTGATGCGGCTCTGCGAGGCCGTCAGGTTCTCCTCGTACGTCTGGAGGTTGCTGTACGTGTGCGAGAGGCGATCCTCAACCGCGCCGAACGTGGCGCGCTGCGCGGAGACGGCGTCGATCGCTCTGTCGACGTCCGCGAGGACCGTCGAGGAGGTCAGGTCGATCGTGCCGACCGCCGAGCCGAGGCTCACCGTCGCGACGGAGATGACCTCGCCGTCGTTGGCGCCGACCTGGAACGTGATCGTCTGCGCCGTGTCCAGCAGGTG
>Ga0070714_100004786_pt1 | contig 10259 bp, 9 predicted proteins | sample LARL83metaG_FD_65450 | JGI IMG/M metagenome (GOLD analysis project Ga0070714, IMG submission 65450) | Corn, switchgrass and miscanthus rhizosphere microbial communities from Kellogg Biological Station, Michigan, USA - LAR L8-3 metaG | ecosystem: Host-associated > Plants > Roots > Rhizosphere ... | reverse complement strand
ACATTGGCCAAGATGGGGAGCAACATCAGGGAGCCTTTGGGTTCATATGATTGGATATTTACACCGGTCCGGTCGGATCGGCGAACGTAACGCAGCAGATCCACGATTACTCTCCACCAATTCCTCCTAGTGGATTGTTTTGGACCATTCCGATTGACCCAAACAACTTGCGGGTTGAATTGAACAGTGCCAGGGCATCTTTCCATGTTGCGGATCTTGCTATTCCAGACTTTCATGATCTTGCAAATAACTTGACGAACGGACACGGGTCGAGTAATCCTCCCATATCGCCTATAGCTCCCGTCCCGGCGACAGTATCCTTCGATGTCGAATGGAGCGGCGAAATCAGTCGAGCGACAGTGGTCAATGAGGCACAAAACTTCTCCGGGGATTTCATCAAGACAGGGTCCACGATCAAATGGTCGTCCGAGCAAAATGGATTCTTCTTCGACTCCGAAGAGCCTGATCCGACGCGGAACATTGGCGCGGTTATCGGTCGGGAGGCTAATGGAGTGTTCTTCGGTGAACAGCCAGATGACGCTTAGAATTCCGCGGGTCGGAGGCTGTCGGGGACCCGCGCCTCAGAGGTCCCGAACGTTTGGCCTATCGGAAAACGGACCGTAATGGCGGCAAGCGCCGCAAGAGAGCTTGTCACGCCGAAGTCATCGCGTGGGCATGCGCCTTGGCGAGCACGTAAGGACCCTCCGGGATCACCGCGATGCTAGCATTCGCGGGCAGTCCGTTCGTCAGCGCCTCGATCGCAGCGTCCAGCGCCGGATAAGCGCGCCCCCACAGATTCGCGTGATATTCCGCAGGCAGACCCGGCACGTAACACAGGAGCCGCTGCTGGGTGGTTACTAGCGCGAGTTTCTCGAGCTGCCACTGATCGACAGTTACTGGCTGGCCTTCGATCTGCCGTAGGAACCCGCTGTCCGACGGGCTTTCGAGCAGCATCCGCCGGAACTCCGGTGCACCGGCGCCCTCCGGACATTCGGCGACCAGCAGGATGCGCCCGCCCGCTTTCATGATGTGGGCCGCCGCCGTCACTCCTTTGATGGCCTGGTAAAACGTGAGATCGAGCGGGTAGCCAGCCGAGGTCGTGATCACCGCGTCAACTGGCTCGTCCATAGTCTGGAGCATGACTTCGGAGACAAACTCGACTCCGCGCCGGTGCGCCTTTTCCGGATCTCCCGCGAAGACGCCGGCAATTGAGCGGTCGCGCGCCAGCGCCACGTCCAGCATGAAATCGTGACGGGCCATGCGTGCAATTTCCAATAACTCCCGATGCAGCGGATTATCCTCGACGGAGCCCTCTACCGCCCTCGCATCGCGCATGAATTTCGAACTGTGCAGCACCTTGATGGTTTCTTGAGCGGCCAAGCCCGGCGCTACCAGTTTTCGGCCACCCGAGAAGCCCAGCATGAGATGGGGCTCGATGAAACCAAGCGTGATATGAATGTCAGCCGAAATGAAACGCTCGTCGATGTAAACCGGAGTGCCCGAAGCCGTCGACCCCAGAAGCCGGTGCGACGACAAGTTTCGCGCATCGTGGTTCACTACTCGATACGCCGAAGCGATCTCGGGTCCGCAGATTTCACGGATCTCGGCGTCAGTTGCGGCGCGATGCAGCCCGGTGGCAATCAGGATCGTGATGTTTTCCCGCGCAATGCCGGCTTGTTCGAGTCGCCTCAACACTGGCGGAAGCGTCTTCGGATTGGGAGCGGGCCGGGTGATGTCGCAAACCGAAATGGCAGCGCTTCGCTTCCCACGAGCTAGCTCAGCCAGCGGCGGCGCGCCAATGGGCTGGTCGAGCGCCGATTCCAGCGCTGTTCGCCAGTCGGCCAGCGGCTGGGCCGAGCGCGCTTCCAGAACGCGATAGTTAAATCCCGGTGGCAGGTTGGCTTTGATACCGGTGGTTCCAAACGCGAGGTCGATCTGCATCAACTCTATGGTACTAATTGCGTGTATACTACACATCCAAGGATGATCGCTATGAAATGGATGCTCGCTCCGTTAGCGGGGCTAGTGCTGCTAGCACCCGCAGAAGCCCAACTTGCTTCACCAAATGAAGCCGGAGTCGCCATGGGCCATGTCCATTTGAATGTCAACGACGTGGATGCGCAACGGAAGTTTTGGGTCGAGCAATTCGAGGCCGCTCCTCTGAGAAAAGAAGGCCTCCAGGGCGTGGGGATTCCGGGGATGTTGATTCTGTTCCGCAAGCAGGCGCCTACCGGCTCCAATGAAGGAACGATGATGGATCACTTCGGTGTCAAAGTCCCGAATACAGGGGCAGTGGTGAAACGCTGCCGCGATGCCGGCTATCAGATCCAGCGGGAATTCAAAGGTTCGGAAGGGTTTCCGAATGCATATATCATCGGGCCGGACGGTGTGCGGGTCGAGGTACAAGAGGACACGACGCAGACTATGCCGGTGATGGGTTACCACTTGCACTTCATGAATCGTGAGGGCGATCAGATTACGCTGCGGGACTGGTATGCGAAAAATTTTGGGGCAACCGTGAAGAAGCGTGGACCGCACGATGCCGCCGACGTCCCAGGAATGGACCTCACATTCGGACTCTCGCGCAATCAGCCCACGGCCGGATCCAAGGGCCGGTCCGTCGACCACATTGGTTTCGAAGTGAAGAACCTGGAAGCGTTCTGCAAAAAGTTAGAGGCGAATGGCGTGAAACTGGACTCGCCTTACAGAAAAGTTCCGGCGGCCGGCATTGCCATTGCTTTCCTGACGGATCCGTTCGGCACCTACGTCGAGCTCACCGAAGGTCTCGATCAGTTCTGATGCGCGTTGCTAATTAGACGAGTCTCGCTGCCGCGTGGCAGTGGCTCCAGTAACGATGCCGAGTCCGATCAGAACCAGCACGCCCACGCCGATCCATTGCGCCGGAATATGCATCATGTTCGCGCCCACGGCCAAGCCAACAACCAGCACGATGAAGCCGAGAATATACAGTGCGAAGGACATGTTCCTCCTTTTGGCGCGCTGAGCTTTCCGCGCCCATCCGGCATTAGCTGCAACTGGAATGCCAGTATGTAAGTGCCTGTAGTAGCTAAAGAGATTACACCGGTTACATCGGCGAACCAGTAAAAATTTGCCTTGCGGCGAGCCGCTAGTGTATAGTTCGACCTACGAGAAAACCCACAAGGAGACAGCCATGTATAAATCAATGCCAGCTACTCTGACGGTCCTGTTCGCCCTCTCGATCGGGAACTACGCCTTCGCCCAGCAGCATATGCCGCGCGGGACGGCCACCGACGTGACCAACGATGAAATTCAGGCCACGCTGGCGAAAACTCCGACCGCTGCCGTAAGCGACCAGCAGATTCGAGTCGCCAATGTAGCGGGCGAATATAACGTCGGCGTGGGTGTAGTTCATCGTTCCCGAACCGATGGCAAGCAGGCCGCCAATGGCATTGAGCACAGCCAAATCACCGAGGTCTATCACGTGATCTCGGGCAATGCGACGTTCGTCACCGGCGGAACTATCGAGAACGCCAAGGAGACGCCCGACACTAGCCCAGTCGTCAAAGTTCTCAACGGACCCAGCACCGGCGGCGGCGCGATCCTCAATGGTGTCAGCCGCAAAGTGGGACCCGGCGATGTGGTCATCATTCCGCCCAACACGCCGCATTGGTTTAGCGAAATCTCGTCCGACCAGATCGTATACCTAGTGGTTCGGTTCGATCCCCACAAGGTGTTGCCGGCCGGGTACGGTACCAAATAATTCGCGATTAGGTGCGTACGTTTTCGGCCTCTGCGAGGCGCGCGTCTTTTTCAGACTCTGGCTGTTTTTTGACAGCATTTGTAGCGGGCCGGCGCAACACTCCGAATACCAGCCACAGCAGGCCTGCTAGAAACACGATCGCCATCGTCCAGCGCATGAGGCTGACCAGCATGGCAGCGGTAATCGCCGGCCACTGCCATCGAAACTGGCTCAATTGCGATCCTCGGTCGATCATCCAATGCCAGCCGGTATGTGCCACCAGCGCCGATAGAATGATCGTCCCCATGCGCTCGGCCATGACGTAGCGGAACAATACCTCCAGCAGCGGGATGAGCAACACCAGCACCAGCAATTGCCCGAGTTCGACGCCGACATTGAACGATAACAGCGACGTCAACATGTGCGAGCCCGCGAACTGCATGGTCTGCCGCAGGATGAACGAGAAGCCGAATCCGTGAACCAGTCCGAAGCCGAAGGTGATCATCCAGCGCCGGTGGACGTTGCTGGTTCCGACGATATTCTCAAGCGCCATGTAAACAATCGACATGGCGATGAGTGTTTCGATTAGCGGCGGAAACCACAGGGCATCCGGCGCGAAGTTGTACGCCGAGGCGATCAGTGTTATGGAATGCGCGACGGTGAATGCGGTCACGATCGGTATCAACGCGCTGAAGCGGCGGAACGGGATCACCAGGCAGAACAGGAACAGCAGGTGGTCGGTCCCGTCCAGAATGTGGAAAAATCCCAGGTTGACGAACCGCAGCGCGGCTTGATACCAGCGCGGATCGAGCCGCACCAGCCCTGGATCGCCATCGTACTCAAACGCCCGGACCACGCCGGTCGGCGGCATAAATCGAAGGACCGTCATCACGCGCAGGCCGAGCCTTGCCAGCCCTGGATGAATCGAAAAGTCCGAACGATCCGATTGGATCGGGTAGTCGAACATTACGTCCATCATCACCTGGTTCCAGACGACGGTGGTCCCGGGCGGCAGTGGCGGCCCGTTGATGTGCGCCAGAGCGGTATCGTAGTCGGCAAACGAGCGATCCGATTCGAGCGAGATCCGCGTGGCGACCACTTTCGGTTTCGGCAGCCGGGTTTCGCCCTCGTACAATTCAATAAAATCAGAAATCCATAGTGTCGAAGCGTCAGGCAACATCGGGGCGGTGCGTTCTAGATCCAGATAACCGGTCCCCTTCTCCGGGAACACGATATCGCGCATGGCTTTGAGCGGCACGCGCACGAGCAGGTGGGCTCGATTCCCCGATGGCCTGAAGAACGCCTGCACCGTCACGTCGTTGGGGATCTCATGGGCCCGGGCGTCGGAGGAAAACATCACGGACAGAACTGCAATCGAGGCATTAACCGTGATGGAAGTAATAAATCTGGGCATGGTCTAACAAATGACAGGTCGCTTGCGCAACCGAATCGTGTATAATAGCGTACCATCTCGTGAAAGGAGCAAAAGAAGCATGAAGCGTAACCTCTACGTCGGAGGAGTCTTTGTCGCAGTCCTCGTAGCACTTGGAATTGGGTCGGTCGTGCTCCAGAAAAAGGCGGTGGTTCACGCTGCCGGCGGAAGCCAGGCTCCGCGCTTTGAAGTCGACCCCATGTGGCCCAAACCGCTGCCCCACCATTGGCTCATGGGCAATACGATCGGCGTCTCGGTCGATTCCAAAGATCACATCTGGATTATTCACCGCCAGGGCTCACTCGAAGCCATGGAGGATTACGGTGTGGCCAACCCGCCCGGCGCCAAGCGCCAGCGCGGCAAAGTGGAGTCGGAATGCTGTGAGCCAGCGCCTCCCGTGCTCGAGTTTGACGAGGCCGGCAATCTGCTCGGGAGCTGGGGCGGACAGGATGGAGATGGCTATGTATGGCCGGCCTCCAATCACGGCATCACGGTCGACTATAAGGGCAACGTTTGGATCGGCGGCAACGGCCGCACCAAAACGGATGCAAACGCCCCCGCTGCAGGCCGTGGACGAGGTGCAGCCGTTCCCGGTCAGGCGCCGCCGGAAGAGCAAGCTGGAACCGCTCGCGGACGCGCGCCAGGCGGTCCGCCGCTCTACCACGACAGCATGATCATGAAGTTCACCCAGGACGGCAAATTCCTGATGAAGATCGGTACCGCCGGACAGAGCCACGGCAGCAACGATACCGAAAATCTCGGATTGCCCGCCAAGATATTTGTCGACCCGAAGGCCAACGAAGTGTACGTCGCCGACGGCTACGGCAACAAGCGCGTTATCGTCTTCGACGCCGATAGCGGAAAATTCAAACGATATTGGGGCGCCTACGGCAAAAAGCCCGACGACATCAACCTGGGCCCATACTCGCCCGATCAGCCGGTTGCGCAACAATTCCGCAACCCGGTGCATTGCGCCGATCTCTCCACCGACGGACTGCTCTACGTCTGCGACCGCGTCAATGATCGCATCCAGGTCTTCAAAGCCGACGGCACGTTCGTCAAAGAGAAAATCCTCTATAAGGACACCCTCGGCGACGGCGCGGTTTGGGACATCGCCTTCTCAAAAGATCCGCAGCAGAAGTATCTCTACCTTGCTGATGGAGCCAATGAGCAGGTCCATATCCTGGACCGCGAATCGCTTGAAGTGCTGACCAGCTTCGGCGACGGAGGCCGCCAACCCGGTGAATTCTACGCCGTGCACAGCATCGCCACCGATTCGAAAGGCAACATCTTCACCACCGAGACCTATCGCGGCCAGCGCTTACAGAAGTTTATCTACAAGGGTCTGGCACCGGTCACCAAACAGGAACAAGGCGTCCTGTGGCCCGGCAAAAAGAGCTAGTGGAGCGGACGCTCCCTCACGTGGGGCGTGCGCCACGTCCGCGCCGGACCCCGTGGCCCGGCTTCTTTGTTCTCGCAGTAATATTCGCCTCGTGGGGGAATGCCCAAACCGATGCCCAGGCGCTTCCCCCGCCCGGCTTCCATCACCTCCATCTCAATTCCACTAATCCCGAAGCCGCCATCGATTTCTATACCAAGCAATTCCCGTCCACCTCGAAATCCACCTGGGGCGGCATGCCTGCGCTCAAGACCGGGAAAGTGTACGTGCTCTTCAACAAAGTGGATCGGCCTGCGCCCAACGAGCCGCAGACCGCAATCTGGCACTTCGGCTGGCACGTCGTGGATGTGCGCGAGACCAACGCCCGATATAATCGCGATCACGTTCCTCTACTTCCGCTCTACACCGGTGACGGCGACAACGCCGTATACATAAGTAGCGATACCTGGCCGGGAGCGGGCGGCACACTCGGCCGTACGAAGCCGCAAATCACCGAAGCCAAGGCCAATGGTGTCAAGCCTGTCGGAGGCGCTGGCTTCGCGTATCTTCTCGCGCCCGACGGAGCCGCGGTAGAGTATCAGGGCAACATGCCGGCCGAGCGCTTCAATCACGTGCACATGTATCAGGACGATCCGTTCTGCGCGCAGCTCTGGTATCAGAAGCATCTCAACGCAGCTATACCCGGACGGGGCCGCGGTCCGCAGCACACCGAAGCCGATTGCAAGGTAGAGCGCACGCCTGACAAAAGCTGGCCGGCGCTCGACAAGGATGGGATGTATAGGATCCCCGGCGCGGGTGTGCTCTTCGACGATGTCTCGCTGAATTGGTATATACGGCAGGGTGACGGCCCGCTGGTCAGCACGCGCGGTCACATGGCCGATCATTTCGCGCTCAGTGTCGCGAATCTGGATGCCTGGGTCGACAAGCTCGGAAAAGAGGGCGTCCGGTTCCTTCCGCAGCAGCAGCAGATGAGCGATGGCCGCATTCGCGTGGAGGGCCTCGGGCGTCCCTACAAACTGGGCGACACGCGCGCCATCATGATCGAGGGTCCGAGTAAAGAGGCGATCGAGCTAGTCGAAGCAAAGTAACTGCCACGCCGTTCTGCTTGATTAGCGCAGGCCGCCGCCCACATGGACCAACTCGCCAGTGATCCACTTGGAGTCGTTGGAAGCCAGGAAGGTGGCGACGCTGGCAATGTCATCCACCTGACCGATGCGGCCGAGCGGCGTCTGGGCGACGGTTCCCGTCTCGAAGTCGGACCCGATCAAGCCTGCGCTGCGGACACCGTCGGTATCGACCATACCCGGATTGATGGAGTTGACGCGGATCTTCTTCGGGCCAAGCTCCTTGGCGAGGACGCCGGTAATGGCGTCGACCGCGCCCTTGGTTCCGCTGTACACGGCACTGTTCGGTGGCGTCAGGCTGCTGGCAACCGAGCCGATGTTGATGATGCTAGCGCCTTCGCCCAGGTGCTTGACCGCAGCCTGGGTAGTAAGCAGAAGACCGAGTACGTTGACGTTGAAGATCTTGTGGTAGTGCTCTTCGGTCAAGGCCTCAATAGGCAAGAACTCGTAGACGCCTGAGTTGTTGACCAGGATGTCGAGGTGACCAAACTTCTGGACGGCTGCGTCGATAACGCCCTGAGCCCCGGCGGCCTTCGAGACATCGCCACCGACGGCGATGGCTTTGCCACCAGAGGCGGTGATTGCCGACACCACGTTATCCGCCCCAGCCTTGCTGGAGGAATAGTTGACGACGACGGCGGCGCCCTCAGCGGCGAGCGATTTCGCGACGGCGGCTCCGATTCCCTTGGAGGCGCCGGTAACGACCGCGACTTTACCTGCAAGCTTGCTCATTTTTATAGTCCTCTTTCTTCAGTACTGCGTTGCACTTCCGAACCCAATGGCGCTGCCTTGTTGGGCCACCGTCAGGTCAGTTCTAGTCCATAGATGGATGGGGTGGCGAAAAGATGCAATAGTTCATGTGGCCCATGTTCCACCGCACCTGATTTCAGGGAGAGTATACTGTGCAGTAGCGGGACGTTAAAGATAGAGATCCTGGCTGGAGATCTTAGCTAAGGAGGCGTGTTGCCGATACATACTAGACGTGAGTGGGGAAAGCTGGCGCTGGCCGCTTTGCCCGGCGCCACTTCGTTGCTGGAGCTCAACCCGGCAATTGCCGCCGCAAAACCGAGCTCCACATGGGCGGGTGTCCAAGTCGGCATGAATGTGCCGTACAACTTTGGCACGCGTACCACCATGAGCGCTGAGGACGTTCTGGAGAAATGCATCCAGCTCGGTGTCGGTTCAGTTGAGTTGAGAGCGCAGCCGATCGAAAAATCTCTCGGCCTGCCCCCCAATCTTGTACTAGGCCCGGCTCCCGTGGATTACGAGGCAGCTCGAGCTCGTGCCGGTTCAGCTCCCGGCGTAACGAAAGGCGGAGGCGCGGCAGCCAATCCTGGCGCCGCAAGGGATGGTGGATCCGCGGGCGGCCCCAACCAGGGCGGCCCTCCGCAGACGCCTGAGCAACTGGCCGCTTACAAAGCAGCGGCGGATGACCTGCGCAAATGGCGTATGTCGCTGCCGATGAGCAAGGCTAAGGATCTTCGGACGAAATACGAAGCTGCCGGCGTGACAATCGACATCGTCAAGTTCGACGGGCTCGGCACGCTGAGCGATGATGAGCTCGACTACTCGTGTACGCTCGCAAAGGCGCTGGGAGCTCGGGCTGTTTCAGGCGAACTGTCTATACCCGCGTTCAAGCGCCTTGGGCAAGCTGCGGATAGGAACAAAATGTTCATCGGCCTTCACGGCCATGTCGCGGTTACCCCGGCCATTTGGGAACAGGCGTTTGGTTATGGCAAGTACGTCGGCGCGAACGTGGATATTGGTCACTTTGTCGCCGGTAACAACACCTCACCATTGCCATTTATCAAGCAGTATCACGAGCGTGTGACTCATATTCACGTGAAGGACCGGAAGATGCATGATGGGCCCAACGTGCATTTCGGAGAAGGCGATACGCCGATCAAAGAGATCCTGCAGGCGATCCGCGATAACAAATGGCGCATTCCAGCCATCATCGAGTTCGAAATTCCTCTCCCGCCTGGGACGGATCGCACGCCCGAGCTCTTGAAATGCATGGATTACTGCAAGCAGTGCCTTTTGAGCTAGCTAATTTCCCATTAAGGCATCTACGTGGGACCGCACGCCCGACGCAAGTCCTGTGAGGCTGTAGCCGCCCTCCATTACGGAAACCAGGCGACCGCCCGCGTATTGGTCCGCGATCTCCAGCATGACGCGCGTAAGATCGGCGAAATCGGCATCGGTCAGCAGAAAATTGCCGAGCGGATCGTCGATCCTTGAATCGAAGCCTGCGGAGATCAGCACCAGTTCCGGCTTAACGCGTTTTGCGGCTGGCACAAGCAGCTGCTCGAACGCCCCCACGATTTCCTTTCGTCCGGAGCCGGCAGGAAACGGGCAGTTCATGGTCATGCCGGCGCCCGCGCCTTCTCCGGTCTCATTCGGCGCGCCAGTGCCGGGATACCAGGGATGCTGGTGCGTACTAAAAAAGAACACCGACCCATCTGCGTAGAAGATGTCCTGCGTACCATTGCCGTGGTGTACATCCCAATCGGCGATCAGAACTCGCTTCACTCCATACTTACGCTGCGCATAGCGGGCCGCGATGGCGACATTGTTGAAGAG
>Ga0070714_100004783_pt1 | contig 10260 bp, 10 predicted proteins | sample LARL83metaG_FD_65450 | JGI IMG/M metagenome (GOLD analysis project Ga0070714, IMG submission 65450) | Corn, switchgrass and miscanthus rhizosphere microbial communities from Kellogg Biological Station, Michigan, USA - LAR L8-3 metaG | ecosystem: Host-associated > Plants > Roots > Rhizosphere ... | reverse complement strand
GACCCGGATCCTGTTCTCCGACGCGCAGACGCTGCTGCTCGACGAGCCGACCAACCACCTGGACGCGGACTCGATCACCTGGCTGCGCGACCACCTCAAGAACTACCGCGGCGGGCTGCTCGTCATCAGCCACGACGTGGACCTGGTGGAGCAGGTCGTCAACAAGGTCTTCTACCTCGACGCCAACCGCTCGGTGCTCGATATCTACAACGTCGGCTGGAAGGCTTACCTCACCCAGCGCGAGGCCGACGAGCGGCGCCGCAAGCGGGAGCGGGCCAACGCCGAGCGGCAGGCCTCCGCGCTGCAGCTCCAGGCCGCCAAGCTGGGCGCCAAGGCGACCAAGGCCAAGGCCGCGCAGAACATGGCGCGCCGCGCTGACCGGCTGCTCGCGGGCGTTGAGGCCGAGCGGCAGGCTGACCGGGTCGCCCGGCTGCGTTTCCCCGAGCCGGCCCCGTGCGGCAAGACGCCGCTGACGGCGCAAGGGCTGTCGAAGTCCTACGGTTCCCTTGAGGTGTTCACCGACGTGGACCTCGCCATCGACCGCGGCAGCCGGGTCGTCGTGCTCGGCCTCAACGGCGCGGGCAAGACCACCCTGCTGCGGCTGCTGGCCGGCGTGGAAAGCGCGGACACCGGAATGGTCACCCCCGGGCACGGGCTCAAGCTCGGCTATTACGCCCAGGAGCACGAGACCCTCGATACCGAGCGGTCCCTCATCGAGAACATGCGCACCGCATCACCGGAACTGACCGATACCGAGCAGCGCAAAGTCCTCGGCTCATTTCTCTTCTCCGGCGAGGACGTCGATAAGCCGGTAGGCGTGCTTTCGGGTGGCGAGAAGACGCGATTGGCGCTGGCGCTCCTTGTTGTTTCCGGTGCCAATGTGCTCCTGCTCGACGAGCCGACTAACAACCTTGACCCGGCGAGCCGCGAGGAGATCCTGGCCGCCCTGGCCGCGTACCGCGGCGCGATCGTGCTGGTCACCCACGACGAGGGCGCGGTCGACGCGCTTTCACCGCAGCGGGTGATTGTGCTGCCGGAGGGAACGGAAGACACCTGGTCCGCCGATTTCGCCGACCTCGTCGCCCTCGCCTGACCCGCGAGCCGCATTTCGCCCATGCCGTGGGATTGCAACTATAACCCGGCAAGCTGTGGCCAACGACGCCCCGATAGGTGATCATTGCGTTAGGGGAAGTAACGCAATGAGTGCTATACCTTACGGGAGGTAAAGGTGGCCGACACGTCGACGATCCGGAAAGGCACCCGAGTCACCGGCGCGGACCGCACCAAGCTGGCGACTGACCTGAAGGCCCGCTACAACGCCGGAGAGTCCATCCGGTCCCTAGCGTCCGCGACCGGGCGGTCTTACGGCTTCGTCCACCGCATCCTCACCGAGACGGGGGTCGCGCTGCGCGGCCGGGGCGGGGCGACCAAGCGGTAGCGCCCTCGCCGGGCGCGGCCGCGCCCGGCGAGCCCCGGCAAGCACCGTTCGCCAGCCGGAAAATCAGGACGAAGCCTTATTACCCGGCAACTATTATCGGGTAAATGATGGCTCACGGTCCCGGGATGATGATGATGCGCGGCGGGTTCCGCATGGACCCGTCGGTCACCAAGCAGAAGCTCAAGCCGGGGACGATCAAGCGGATCGCCGGGTACGCGCGCCCCTACCGCTGGAAGCTCGCCATCTTCCTGTTCGCCACGGCGCTCGACGCGGCGATCACTGTGGTCAACCCGCTGCTGCTGCGCGAGCTGATCGACAACGGCATCATCGCCCGCGACGAGGGCATCGTCATCGGGGTAGCCGTGACCGTCGCCGGGGTCACCCTGTTTGACGCTCTCCTGTCCGTGGTGACCCGCTACTTCTCCTCCCGGATCGGCGAGGGCCTCATCTACGACCTGCGCACCCAGGTCTTCGACCACGTGCAGCGGCAGCCGCTCGCGTTCTTCACCCGCGCCCAGACCGGGTCGCTGGTCAGCCGGCTCGACGGCGACGTGATGGGCGCGCAGACGGCCATCGTCGGCGTGCTGTCAAGCGTGCTGTCCAACGTCCTGTCGCTGATCGTCATCCTGGTCACCTTGTTCTACCTGTCCTGGCTGGTCAGCCTGATCGGCCTGCTGCTCATCCCGCTGTTCATCTTCCCGGCTCGCCTGGTCGGGCGTCGCCTGCAGCGCCTGTCGCGGGAGTCCATGCAGCTCAACGCCGAGATGGGCAGCACCATGACCGAGCGGTTCAACGTGGCGGGCGCGATGCTGTCCAAGCTGTACGGCCGCCCGCGCGAGGAGTCGGAGCTGTTCGCCTCCAAGGCCTATAAGGTCCGCGAGATCGGCGTCACCCGCGACATGTACGGCATGGTGTTCATGATCGCGATCACCCTGCTCACCGGGCTGTTCACCGCCGTCACCTACGGCGTCGGCGGCGCCCTGGTGATCCACGGGGCGTTCCAGTTCGGCACGCTGGTCGCGGTGGCGCAGCTGCTCGCCCGGGTCTACGGCCCGATCGGCTCGCTGTCCAACGTGCAGATCCAGGTGATGACCGCCCTGGTCAGCTTCGACCGGGTGTTTGAGGTTCTGGACCTGGAGCCGCTGATCAACGAGAAGCCGGGCGCGGTTACCCTGCCCGCCCGCGACGCGGCGGGCACCGCGCCGTCCATCGCGTTCGACCGGGTGTCATTCCGCTACCCGACCGCGCAAGAGGTGTCCCTCGCCTCGCTGGAGTCGATCGCGCTGAAGCAGCCAGAGCGCATCGACGCCGCCGCCGGCGTACTGCACGACGTCTCGTTCACCGCCCCCGCGGGGAAGCTCACCGCGCTGGTCGGCCCGTCCGGCGCGGGCAAGACGACCATCACCCAGCTGGTCTCCCGAATGTACGACCCGAACGACGGCGCGGTGCTCATCGGCGACCGCGACATCCGTGACGTCACGCTCGACTCGCTGCACGACGTGGTCGGCGTCGTCACCCAGGACGCGCACCTGTTCCACGACACCATCCGCACCAACCTGCTGTACGCGCGGCCCGGCGCAACCGAGGCCGAGGTCGTCGAGGCGTGCAAGGCCGCGCAGATCTGGGACCTCATCTCGGTGCTGCCCGACGGCCTCGACACGGTCGTCGGCGACCGCGGCTACCGGCTGTCCGGCGGCGAGAAGCAGCGCGTCGCCCTGGCCAGGCTGCTGCTCAAGGCCCCGTCCATCGTGGTGCTCGACGAGGCGACCGCGCACCTGGACTCGGAGTCGGAATTCGCCGTGCAGCAGGCCCTCTCGGTCGCGCTGCAGGGCCGGACGTCGCTGGTCATCGCGCACCGGCTGTCCACCGTCCGCGAGGCGGACCAGATCCTGGTGATCGAGGCGGGCCAGGTCGCGGAGACCGGCACGCACGAGGAACTGCTCGCCGCGGGCGGACTGTACGCCGACCTGTACCTGACCCAGTTCAAGGCACAGGAAAACCAGGAGCAGTACGCCGAACGGGCGAGTGGCTCCGCCGATTCCGTCCCGCCGTTCCTGGTCGGCGGCGGCGCGGGCGGCGGCGGGTTCCGGCCGGACGGCGGCTTCGGTCCCGGCGCCGGCTTCGGTCCCGGCGGGGGCTTCCGCCCGGGCCGCGGCGGCGGGCGCCCGCCGCGGATGCCAGGTAGTTAGCCGGCTACCGGGCTACTTATAGCCGAGACGGCGCAGTTCCTCGCCGGCGACCTTCTCCACGTCCGCGAGCTGGCTATAGGAGAGGGTGCGCCGCCATTCGTTCTGCTCCGGCTTGGCCCGCCTGGCGGACGGGACCGCCGGCGCGGCGACCTTGGTCCCGGTGAAGCTGGTGAGTGCCGCCGCGGCCGCGCCGGGATCGCGGGCCATGTCCTCGTAGCGGAGCGTCTTGAGCTGGTCGCCCGGCAGCGCCCGCCGTAGCCGGGCGGCGATCCTGATCGCACCCCGCCAGCGCAGCGCGCACTTGCCGGCGCTGGACAGCGCGGGGAAGGCGAGCCGGTCGGACTCGTCTTCAACGCCGTAGAACGGGTTGGGGAACTCGGTCTCGATGTTGACCACGCTCGGCCGGAACCAGGACATCGACACCTGGTCATTGAGCATCGCCGCCACCGTGTCCCGGCCGTCCCGCACCACCTGGACGATCAGCGCGTCGGGGAACGCCGCCACCAGGGCCTCGGCGCAGTAGGTCAGGTCGGGGGTCGCGTCGCCGTACCGGGACAGCCCGCGCACCTCGGTGCACGGCCCGACCTCTCCCTGCCGCAGTCCTGCCGCCGAGCGGCAGGCCGTCGCGCACTCCAGGCAGCTCGCCGGGCCGATCTGCCAGCCCTGCGCGAAGGCGTCCCGCATCACCGCGGCGGCGGCGTCGCCCCGCCCGCTGTGCAGCGACGGCCGCCGGGCGAACCCGTACACCGCCTGCAGCACGGCCTGCTGCCCGATGGTGACGTGGAACCCGGTGGAGATCTTGAGCGCACGCCCGACGTGCTCCGCGCCGGAGTGCGGCGCGCCGATCACGAAGACCGGCTGGGTCACGTTGCGGGCGTTGACGATGAGGATATGGCGCGGTGGCATCAATGCCGTATCGGTGCGGGCCCGGGCGGGGCGGGGCGGGGCGGTGGTGCGGCCGTGATGGCCCGCGCGCCGTCGGCGGCGAGCCGTCTCAGCAGTTCGGACAGGATCGTTCGAGTCTCCCCAGTACCGTACTCGCTGCGCCGACCACATATGCTGTCTCCGTGCCACTGCTGTCTTCCGGGGGTTCGACCCCCCGCTGTCCGGCCGGGGCGACCCTGATCGCAGAAGGCGCGACGGTATCAGGCCCGCCCCAGCCGGACAAAGGCCGCCGGCGGCACTGGCGCGTTCCCGTGGCTCTCGGCCTGGCTGGCGTGACCCTCTGCCTCGGCCTGACCGGGTGCGCGCAGTTCAACAAGGCCCTCGGCCAGCAGCAGGCCCTCGTTTACTTCAAGACGAGCACGCCGGTCGCGTTCAAGCTCAAGGTGCGCACCGCCTGCGACAACCTGCCGCACGTCAAGGCGGCGCCGATCGCCACCGGGGTGCCGCTCACGTCCGCGGTGGACGTGGTGACCTACAACACCACCGGCGCCGGCCTGGCGGACATCGCCCGCCTCGAGGAGTGCGTGAACAAGTTCGCGCCCCAGGTCGTGGGGTTCAACGTGCACGACTCCTCGGACGATAGCTGATATCTCCCGGGGGGACGACCCCCCGTACCCCCCGATGTCGCGCGTGCCGGGCGCGATGGCAAAGTGCGCCATCGTATCGCGCCCGCCCCGCGCGACGGCCAGCTCCTAGAGCCTCGGCGACCAGGTCCTGTTCGCGGTCCCCGTTACAAGTGTTGCCCGGATGTTTCCTACTTTCCCGGTCTGGTATATAGTCCTCCTATAACCTAGTAAATCGATTGGGAATGGATACTTAATGCGAAGCATCCTGGCTGGCGCGGCCGTCCTGGCGGGCGGCGCCCTCCTCATCGCGGGCTGCTCCTCGGGCGCCTCCTCGTCTTCGTCTTCTGCTGCGTCGTCTGCGTCTTCGCCCGCGTCGTCCGCCGCCTCCAGCGGCTCGGCGAGCGCCGCCGCGGCGAGCGCGCCGGTGACCGTCCGGCTTGGCTACCTGGCGAACATCACTCACGCGCCCGCGCTGATCGCGGTGAAGAACGGCTACTTCGCCAAGGAACTCGGCTCGGCGGGCTCGGTGAAGACGACGGTATTCACCAGCGGTACCCAGGAGACGACCGCGATCCTGTCCGGCCAGCTCGACGCCGCCTTCGTGGGGCCGAACCCGGCGATCAACGCCTGGTCGAAGTCCGGCGGCCAGGCCATCAAGATCGTCTCCGGGGTGGCGACCGGCGGCGCGTCCGTCGTAGTGAAGCCGACCGTTACCTCGGCCGCCCAGCTCAAGGGGCAGTCACTGGCCAGTCCGTCGCTCGGCAACACGCAGGACGTCGCGGTGCGTTACTGGCTCAAGCAGCAGGGGCTGGCCACCAGCGCGACCGGCGGCGGCGACGTGGCGATCAAGCCGACCGCGCCGAACTCCGCCGCCGTGCTCGAGTTCAAGTCCGGGCAGATCGCCGGCGCCTCTGAGCCGTCACCCTATGACGTGGAGATGGTGCAGGAGGGCGGGAAGGTGCTGCTGTCCGAGCCGGGCGTGACCACGCTGCTTGTGGTCACCCAGTCGTTCCTCGCCGCCCACCCGGACGTCGTCGCCGACCTGCTCAAGGCCAACCTCGACGCGCTCGGCTACATCAAGTCCGACCCGTCAGGCGCCGAGCAGACCGCCAACGCTGAGCTCGCCGCGTACACCGGCAAGCCGCTGAAGGCGAAGGTGCTCGACCCGGCGTTCAAGGAGATCACCTTCACCGCCGACCCCGACGCGGCGTCCCTCACCCAGGACGCGCAGCAGGCGACCGCGGTCGGGCTGCTCAAGGCGGTGAACCTGAGCGGGATCTTCGACCTCGGACCGCTCAACTCGATCCTCACCGCCACCGAGCAGCCGACGGTGAGCGCCGGATAACAGCCGCGCACCGGGCCGCGGCCCGCCCGCGGGGGCGGGCGGGATGCGGCCCGGCCAGCGATAACAGCGGGTAAGAATGATGGAGCCTTCCATGTCCACCACAGCGGTAACGCAGGCGGCGGCCGTCACCCTGGCCGGCGTCTCCAAGGCGTACGGGCGCGGCGGCGCCGCCGTCCGCGCACTCGACCAGGTGTCCCTCACCGCGCAGCCGGGTGAGTTCACCTGCCTTATCGGCGCGTCCGGCTGCGGCAAGTCCACCCTGCTATCGCTTGTCGCCGGCCTCGACCGGCCGACCAGCGGCGACATCACGGTGCACGGCCGGGTGGCGCTCATGTTCCAGGAGCCCGGCCTGTTCCCCTGGCTCACCGCCGGGGCCAACGTCGAGCTCGCGCTGCGCGCCCGCAAGGTGCCGCGCGCCGAACGGAAGGCCAGGACAGCGGAGCTCCTCGACGCCGTGCGGCTCGGCGGCTTCGCCGCCAAGCGGCCGCACGAGCTGTCCGGCGGTATGCGGCAACGGGTCGCGCTGGCCCGCGCCCTGGCGCAGGACGCCGACGTGCTGCTGATGGACGAGCCGTTCGGCGCGCTCGACGCGATGACCCGCGACCTGCTGCACGATGAGCTCGACCAGGTCCGCGAGCGGGTCGGCAGGCCCCTCACCGTGCTGTTCGTCACGCACAACGTCCGCGAGGCCGTTCGCCTCGGCGACCGCGTGGTCCTGCTGTCCAGCCGTCCTGGCCGGGTGCTCGAGGAGTACCAGGTCCCCCTCGAGCGGCCCCGGCGGATCGACTCCGCCCCGGTCGCCGAGCTGGCCAGCGTCATCACCGACCGGCTCCGCGCGGAGGTAAGCCGTCATGGCAGCTGACACGACACTCGCCGGGCTCGACGCCCTCGAACTCGGCCCCGCCTCGGCCGGCCTGGACGCCGCGGGGCGACTGCGGCGGGCCTGGGCCGCGGCCTGGCCGAAGCTGGCCGCCATCGCCCTGGTGTGGATTGCCTGGGAGCTGATCCACCTGGCCGGCTGGAAGAAGTACGTCCTGCCCGGCCCGGGGGTCACCCTCACCAACCTGTGGGAGCAGGCCAAGACCGGCCTGCTGTGGCACGCGACCGGGGACACCGTGCTGCGGGCCGTCATCGGCTATGCGGCCGCCCTGGTCATCGGTGCCGTCGTCGGTCTGCTGGTGGCCCGCGTACCCCCGCTGCGGGCCGCGGTCGGCTCACTCATCACCGGCCTGCAGACCCTGCCGTCGGCAGCGTGGATCCCGTTCGCGATCATCCTGTTCGGGCTGACCAATGCCTCGATCCTGTTCATCATCGTGATGGCCGCCGCCCCGGCCATCGCCAACGCGGTTATCTCTGGCGTGGACCTCATCCCGCCGCTCCTGCTCAAGTCGGCCAGGATCATGGGACTGCGGGGACCGGGCCTGACCTGGCACCTGATCATGCCCGCCGCGCTCCCCACCTTCGTGGGCGGACTCAAGCAGGCCTGGGCATTCACATGGCACGCCCTGCTGACCGCCGAACTGCTGGTGCTCGTCGCCGGCGAGCCCTCGATCGGCCAGCTGTTCTCCGCTGACCAGGACCAGACGGACATGCCGTCCACGATCGCGATCATGATCGTGATCCTCGTCCTCGGCGTCGCCGTCGACGCCGCGTTCGGCGCGGCGAACCGCGCCATCAGGAAGCGGTGGGGCCTGACCTAGGCGAACCTAACTGAGGATAACAGCAAGAAGTGGCTTTAGTCGCCGTCCGGGCCGCCAGGTAACGGGGAGATATCGGAATTCGCGAATACGCCTGATCCCGGTCGTTGATGTTCGATAGCCTCCTCGTATGCGAACTACATCTGTGTAACTTGGTCTTGGCGTGCCGCAACGCGTCAGGGGAACGGAGCAGATGGACCATGAATGACGCAGGACGGGCAACTGACCCAGAGCTCGACGAGGCCCTGGCGCGGGCGATCCGCCAGCTCATCACGGAGGCCATGGAAGCAGGCGCGGACGCGGCTGCGGGCGCCGGGGCTGGCAGCGGCGGACCCGGGTCGGCCGCGGCGTAAGGCGCAAGCTGGAACCGGGCGCGGTTCACGACACGGCCCGGCCGGAGATCCTCCGGCCGGGCCGCGTCATGTGTTACCGGCCGGCGCTGAGCGCCTCAAGCGTGGCCTCGGGCCCGGTCGGCGCCGCGGGCGCCGTCTGGCGCGTTACTCGCCGGTGGGGCCGCAGGCCAGCTCGGTGACGATGTCCAGGTGCCCCAGGTGGCGGGCGTATTCCTGGACCAGGTGGAACAGGATCCGCTCCAGGGTGGCGGGCGGGGCGCCGTCCCACCGCTCGCCCGGCTGGCCCACCTCGTCGAGGGAGTGCCGGGCGATCACCCGCTCGCTGCGGGCCGCCTGGGCCTGCAGCGCGGCGAGCAAGCTGTCCAGCGTCTCCTCCGGCGCCACGTGCCAGCGGCCGTCGCGGTTGTCGCCCCACGGGTCGGCGACGTCGCGGCCCTCGAATCCCCACTCAAGCCAGCGCAGCTCGACGTAGGTGAGGTGCTTGAGCAGCTCAACCGGGGTCCAGCCGGACGGCAGCCGGGAGCGCCGCAGCTCGTCGGCCGGCATCCCGCGCAGCTTCACGGTGAGCTGGGCGCGGAAGTACGCGAGGTAGCGGGCGAACACCTCGGCTCGCGACGCCGCCGGGTCGGTTGGTTCCGGGAACGGGATGCTCATGCGGCAACGCTATCGGGGTGCCGCGGCCCGATGGTGCCGGCCCGGCGCCGCTACGCGGTGGCGATGAGGAAATCCTCCCCGGTCGACATGCGCAGCCCGTCGGGCCGGCCGGCGAAGTACTGCTCGTTCAAGTCCCGCCCGGACACGTGCCGCACGTCGGCGAACCCGGCGGCGCGGGCCAGGCCGAGGAACTCCTCGGGTGCGAAGAAGCTGATGAACGGCGTTCCCGACGACCTGGCGCCGTTCTCCGACAATATCCAGCCCTGGCGGTCCTGCTCGTCGACCAGGTCCAGCGGCAGCAGGAACGTCACCGCGACGGTGGAGCCGGGCGCGAGCGTGGCCAGGTCGCGCAGCGTTGCCTCGTTCGCCTCCCGCGTCAGGTACATGCTGACGCCGGTGGAGGCCACCACTGCGGGCCGGGCCGCGTCGAAGCCGGCCTTCACGACCTCCTCCGGCCAGGAGGCGCCCGCCTCGAAGTCCACGGGCACCAGCCGCAGCCACTCCGGGATGTCGTAGCCGAGTTCGATGAGGCGGCGCCGCTTCCACGCCTGGGTGCCCGGCTGGTCCACCTCGTACACCCGCAGCCGCGCCGCGAGCTCCGGGCGGCGCTGTGCGAACGTGTCGAGTCCCGCGCCGAGCAGCACGTACTGGTCCGTCCCCTGGGCGGCGCGCTCCGCCACCAGGTCCTCGATGAACCGGGCCCGCGCCACGATCGACCCGCGGAACCCGCTGGTGAACACCGGGTCCATGTCCGGCCGGGCGCGCCAGCCGTCGGGCGGGTCCGCCAGCCGCAGCCCGATCGCGTCCTCGAGCACGTGCGGCGGCGCGTCCACCTCGGTGTGCAGCGCCCGCCACAGCGCGACCCGCACCGCCGTGTTGTCCGGCTCCGTCACCTGCTCATCAGCCATGCGGGCCAACCTACACCCCGGGCCCAGGGCGGCTCGTGGCCGGTTGGCGGATAACAGCAAGAAGCGGCCGGAGGCCGCCCGTGCGGTAGGCCTGACCGGAAGGTCCCGGGTGGGACCGGGCGAAGCACGCGTCCGTTCGGGATAATCGCTCGCATGACCCTGCAC
>Ga0070714_100004782_pt1 | contig 10261 bp, 8 predicted proteins | sample LARL83metaG_FD_65450 | JGI IMG/M metagenome (GOLD analysis project Ga0070714, IMG submission 65450) | Corn, switchgrass and miscanthus rhizosphere microbial communities from Kellogg Biological Station, Michigan, USA - LAR L8-3 metaG | ecosystem: Host-associated > Plants > Roots > Rhizosphere ... | reverse complement strand
AACAAGATCCTGCGCCATTCGCCGGGTCGCGCCTCGGTCTACTACACGTTAGGCAAGATCAGCGCGCACAAGGGCTTCACGATGGACGCGAAGCAGAATTTCCTCGAGTACGCCGACCGGATGCAGAAGGCGGGGAATCTCGACGAGGCGTTCCGCTCGCTGAAGGAATTCGCTGACCTCTGTCCCGGACAGGACGACATCCGCCTCATGCTGGCGGATCAACTCTCGAAGCTGGATCGCAAGGACGAGGCGATCGAGCAGCTTCAGACGTTGTGGGCGAAGTACAACTCCGAGGGCAAGCAGAACGAAGCGCACGCGATTCACGAGCGTATGAAGGCGCTCGATCCTGCGGCGCAGCCACGCGCGCAGGCAGACGCTCGCGCCGGCCGTGGCGGCGATCTCGTTTTTCTCGATCTTGGCGACATGCCGCCTCCGCGCGCGCCAAGGCAGGCCCCGCCCGCCGGTCCGCCCCCCAGGAGGCAGCCGCCTCGCGCGCCGACGTCCTCGGCGGTCGCTGACCTTCCGCTGCTCGATAGCGGGGAAGACGAGGAGGAGAGGAAACCGCCGGCTGCGCCGCCCCCAAGCGCCGGCCGCGCCGGAGCGGTGCGTCCCAAAGCGCCGGCACCGGCACCGCCGCCATCGGCGCCCCAGCCCGAGCCCGAAGTCGATACCCAGGCAGCGGCGCCGGTCGCCGGCTTCGAGACGACGAGCATGGACTCCCCCGGCAGCTCCTCCGCCGACGTGACTCCGTCGCTCGACATCGAGCCGACGGCGTTCGAGGAGAAGCCGCCTCCGCGACCGCCGTCGATCATCGAGCAGGAGGCGAGCGCGTCGCTCCTGCCGGAGCACGATCTCCTCGAGGGCGACCCCGTCGAGGAGCAGAGCCACGCTCCGCCGTTCGAGCCGGGAGGCGAAACCGTCGAGAACCAATCGTTCGATTCCGGCTCGAACGACCCCCTCGACCTCTCGATCTCGCACGACTCGTCGAGCATCAACGTCGACATCTCACCTAACGAGGATGGCGGAGAGGGCGCGTTCTGGCAGCAGAACGCAAGCAGCGACTTCGGCACCGGCCTGGGTGATATTGGCGAAGTGCCGCCCCTGCTTCGCTCCGACGCGATAAGTCTCGACGATCCGTCAGGCGACGAGCCGCCCCCTCTGCTCGATTTCGATCCCTCGATAGGCATCGAGGATCTGCCGCCAATTCCGCAGGGTCCGGCATCGTTGCGGCCGAAGACAATTTCGGCCGAACACTCCGTGGAAACGCTCCACGCGAGCGTCGAAGCGGATCCCGACAATTGGTCGTTACGCCGCGAGCTCGCCGAAGCGATGCTCGAGTCGGGCGACCGCGAAGGCGGCATTCGCGAGCTCGAGGCAGCGATGATGGGTGCGGAGCGGGCGAACGAGCTGGATCTCGCGTCATCGCTCGCGGAGGAGATTGCGCGGCTCGCGCCAGAGACGGTGCGCTTCCATCAAAAGCGCGTCGAGTACGCATTCCGGACGAACGACAAGCTCCGTCTGATCGAAGCGTACCTCGCGCTCGCTGGCGCCCTGCTCAACGCGCAGCAAGGGGAGAAAGCGCGCGCCGTCTATCAGCGTGTGCTCGATCTCGCACCCGACGACATCCGCGCGCAGGCCGCGCTCGAATCGATCAAGATCGAGCCGCCGGCGCCCGAGCCGACGACGCCCGTGCGAAAGCAACCGGCGCGCGGTCCACTCGCGTCGCCCGTACGCACGCGGAATGCGGATCCCGCGCCGCGGCCGGGCGACGGCGGCTTCGTCAACCTCGGGGAGTTGCTGCGCGTGGAGGACGTTCCAAAGAGCACGCGCATGATCGTGAACGAAGAGGAGCCGACCGGCGACGAGGAAGCCGACTTCGCCGACATGCTGAAGAAGTTCAAGCAGGGGATCGCCGAGAACGTGTCACAGGAGGACTACCAGAGTCACTACGATCTCGGCATTGCGTTCAAGGAGATGGGGCTCGTCGACGAGGCCATCGCGGAATTCCAGAAGGCGCTCAAGGCGCCGAGCAATCGCCTGCCGACATACGAGGCGATCGGTCAATGTTTCATCGAGAAGGAGCAGTACGCGATCGCTGCCACCGTGCTCGCGCGCGCACTCGGTGAGGGTAGTTACAGCGACGAAGAGCTCGTCGGTGTACTGTATCTTTGTGGACGTGCGGCTCAGGCGCTGAATCATCCCGAGGAAGCGCTCGGCTATTATCAACGAGTATTCGTGGTCGATATCGAATTCCGAGACGTGGTGGAGCGAATCAGTGAAGTGGAGCGCGTAGCGCGATGAGTACGACGGCGCGACAGCGAACACCCGCAACGGATGCCTTGCGGGCGATTCAGGCGCCGGTGCGCGATCGGCTCGAGCTCGTGGTGAACGAGATGCACCGGATCGTCGTCTCGGATCTGCCGATGATCGAGCAGGTGAGCGCGCATCTACTCCGCATGCGCGGCAAGATGTTTCGCCCGACACTCACCCTCCTGTCGAGCGCCGTCACGGGCTCGCCGGATCCGCGCGCCGTCAAATTGGCTGCCGTCGTGGAGCTCATGCATCTCGCTACGCTGGTGCACGACGACTCCGTCGATCACTCCGTATTGCGACGCGGATTGCCGACGGTGAACTCGCTCTTCAGTCACCAGGTGTCGGTGATCATGGGTGACTTCCTGTACACGCGCGCGCATCGCGCGCTTGTGGAAGTCGGCGATCTGGAGTTCCTGAGAATTCTCACCACGGTGGCGAACGAGCTGACGATTGGTGAGATGCGCCAGCTCGGCGCGCTCGACGGCCTCGATTTCTCCGAGAGCGATTATCTCTCGCTCATTCGCGCGAAGACGGCGGTGCTGCTCTCGGCGGCCTGCGAGACCGGAGCCCTCTGCGGCGCCCCGAAGTACCGCTCCAATCTGGCTCGCTATGGCGAACTGCTCGGCATGGCGTTCCAGATCGCGGACGACATCCTCGATTACACCTCCGACTCTGCCGTTACCGGCAAACCGTCCGGGCTGGACCTGCGCGAGCACAAGGTGACGCTGCCTTTGATTCTGGCGCGCCCCCAGCTCTCGCCGAGCAGGCGGGCCCGTGTCGAGGAGCTCTTCGCGACCGAGGAGCCGGATGACCAGCTGATCGCTGACATCGTCGCGATCGTCGCCGATGCCGGCGGAATCGATGCGGCTCGGTTGCGCGGCGAACAGCTCGCCCAGCAGGCAGAAGACGCGCTGGAACCCGTTCCCGATAGTCCAGTCCGGTCAGCTCTGACGGACGCCATCTCTTACGTCATGGATCGGCGGTCCTAATGATTGGTCCTCCTCGTGGATCCTCGAAGCATCGTCCGGGGTTTCATGCCCTGGTCCTCAGTATAGGATTCGTGGTCGGCGGCTTGCTCACGCAGGTCGCTCGGCGATTCCTCCCAGCGGGCGCCGTCAAGGAATTTCTGACGACGGGAGTTACACCCGAGCTGGGGCCATTGCACATTGACCTCGTAATCCTCAAGTTCGCTATAGGGCCTGTCGCCCTCGATGTTTCGCTGTTGAGTCTCGTCGGTGTCTTGGTCGCTTATCTGATCGCGCGGTCGCTTTTCTAGGAGAAGGATATGAATTTCGGAAACTTTGGATTTACCGAGATGCTGATGCTTCTGGTCATCGTGCTCGTGCTGTTTGGCGCGCGCAGGGTGCCGGAGATCGGCGCGTCGATCGGGAAGGGAATTCGCGAATTCAAGCGTAACATCAGCGATGTCGACCGTCAGATTCGCGAGCCTGAGCCCGAAGTCCGCGGCGAGCGTCTCACCGCCGCCGACCGCGAGCCAGTCGTGCACCGCGACGAGGAAGCTCGACCCGAGCCGAAGCGATTGTTGAGCTGATCGCTCCTCGCTAGCGAACGAAAAGGTCCGGCGATTCGCCGGACCTTTTCGTTTTCAGCGCGTTTCGTGACGCGTGTCGTGTGACGAGTGGCGAGCCACGCATCACGCGCCACGCATCACGCGCCACTAGGTCTGTGCTCGCCTCGAGTTGACCATCAACTCCTTGCGCCGATCGTCGATCTTCGCCGATTGCCGTAGATCCTGCATGAACATCTGCACCCTCTGCTGCTGGACCTGGCTCATCCGCGCCTGCCTCTGCTGCGGAACCTGCTTGCGCCACGCTGCGCTGTCCGCCTGAACCCGGCGATCCACACGCAAGACGAAGACGGCGTCATTCGTCCTCACCGGCGCGCTCACCGCCTGCACGGGCAAGCCGAACGCAGTCCCCACCGCCTCGTTGAACTGGCCAATGCCAGGCACGAACATGCCGCGCGAGAACATTGGCGACTGCTGCACCTGGAGCTTCTGCGCCGCGGCGGCCGCGTCGAGCCCACTCGCTGCCGCGGCATCGGCGAGCTTCTGCGCCGGCGTCATCTCCCGGTCCAGCGCCTGGTTGTGCGCCACCTGCTGCCTAACGAGGTCCTTGACGTTCTCGAATTTTGGCTCTCCACCCTGGCTCAGCGAATCGAGTCGCGCCAGATAATAGCCGCTCTCGTCATCGAACAACTCGCTGGTCTCGCCGGCATGCACACCTCCGAACGCCCAGGCGCTCACGCTCGGAATCTGCCGGCCCTGGTACGCCGCCGGCTCGTCTTCCACCGCGACCACCTTGATGATGGGAAGGCCGAGACGCTTCGACGCACTATCCAGCTTCGAGCCTTGCTCCGTGGTCGCCGCGGCTCTCGACAGTGAATCCGCCTTACGATCGATCCGAGCCTCGTTCGAATCGCTCGGCTGGATACGAAGCAGAATGTGATGCAGCCCGAGCGTGTCCCCCTTTCGCTCATCGAGGCGAATGAGGTGATAGCCGAACTGCGTCAGCACCGGCTGAGAGATCTCGCCGACCTTGAGCGTGTTGGCCGCCTTCTCGAACTCGGGAACGAATCGTCCCTGCGGTCCCCGGCCGAGATCACCGCCGCGCGAGCCCGAGGCGGTATCGGCGGATTCTCGCTTCGCGACGTCCTCGAACTTGGCCCCGCCGACAATCTCGTTGCGAAGGGCGACGGCGTGGTCGCGCACCGCCGCACTGTCCGCGGGCGTCACGAGGCGCGGAATCTCGATCACCGAGAGCACCGCACGTCCGGGACGCTTGAAATCGTCCTTGTGCTTATCGAAGTACGCGCGCAGATCGGCGTCCGAGATCTTGGCCGCGCCGTCCACCTGCGGCTTGAACGCCACGTAGCTCACCTGCACGCTGTCGTGCTGGTCCCGCCAGATGCGCCAGAGCTCCGCGTCCGTCACGAACACGCCGCTGCTGATCTGATCGTACAGCTTCCGGCGAGGGACCTCGGTCTGAAAGTACTGCGCGATCATCGCCAGGAGTCCCGACGACTTGGCGTATGAGCTCGAGAGCAGACGCTGGTACTTCTGCATATCGAACTGACCGTCGGTGAGGAGATCGGGGATCTGCTGCACGAACGGGGGAGGCGCAAACTTCGCGTACTCCGCGATCTCGTCCGGCGTGACGACGATGCCTCGACGTTCGTACTCCTGTTGGAGCAGAATCTCCATCACCATCTGGTCGAACGTCGCGTTCTGGATCCGTCGGTTGTCATCCTCCGAGAGCGATCGGCCGCCCTGCTGTTGGTTCTGCTCCTCGTTCGTGTAGCGCTGTACGTAGTCGTTGTACAGGATTTCGTGCCCGTTGACGACGGCGACGGCAGTGGTAGGGGTTACCGTGGCACGACCAAGGAGGCCGGAGGTCTGCGCGAACAGGAAAACGCCGACAAATGCGAGGGCGATGAACAGCCAGATGTATTTCGCGGAGCTCCGCATTTGTTGCAGCACGGAACGATACTCCTCAAAGGCGGGAAAGTGGCAGGTAGAAGCTGTGAAAAGTACGAGCGGCGATGAGGTAAAATCAAGTGAGCGCGGCACTTCCTGATTGACTTGCTAACTCGGCGGAATGTATTTTCCGGACTTCCGCCCGCCCCCCTGCAGCCTGACCGTCAGACCCTTCCATGGCCGGTACTTCGCGCATCGACGAGCTTCGGAAGAAATTCGACGAGAATCCTCGTCGGTATTTCGCTCCGCTCGCTAACGAATACCGGAAGATTGGCGACTTCGAACAAGCCATCTTCATTTGCCAGGAGTTCTTGCCCCAACAGCCAGGCCACATGAGCGGCCACATCGTGTACGGCCAGGCTCTTTTCGAATCTGGCCGGCACGATGAAGCACGGAGCGTTTTCGAGACCGCGCTGGCGCTCGACCCCGAAAATCTCATCGCTCTTCGCCACCTCGGCGATATCGCGCGAGCGCACGGTGACACCGAGACGGCTGGAGCTTGGTACCGTCGCGTACTCGATTCGGATCCCCGGAACGAAGAAATTGCCGGAATCCTGAACTCGCTCGAGAGCGAAGTTGCTTCAGCCGGCCACACAGTGGCGTCTGGCAGTGAAACGTCGAAAGGAGTGGCGGACGGCTCCCTGTCAGTAGAATCCGCCATCAGCGCCGCGACCGGCTCATCCGAGTCAGGCGCGACGGCCGGTTCGGATCCAATCGTTACGGATCCGCTCACCTCGGCTCCTTCGGAAAGCAGCTTCGACGACATCGCGAAGCTCTTCACGTCCGGAGCACCTTCGACAGCGGCGCCGACCTCGCCCACAGCTCCCGCCGGTGACGATCGCCTCGATCTGATTCACGAGGGAGAGGATGTGCTTGGCGGCACGCAGGGCAGACCAGAGGAGCCGCCGCTCCTCAGCGCCAGAGAAGAGCCTCGCGCCGCGAAATCGGCGGAGCCTGCCAGTGCTGGGGAGGCGGCCGATGCGCCGCCGGCATCGTTCAATCTGCCCTTCCTCGAGGGCCTAACGAGTGCCGAGCCCGCGGCGCCGCCGCCGGCATCCGCAGCGCCGCTGCCCTTCATCGAAGCAGAGCCCGCGCGCGCTGCCGCGCCCGACGCGAACACCGCCTTCGTCACGGAGACGATGGCCGAGCTCTACGTCAGGCAGGGACACCACGACCAGGCGATCGAGGTGTATCGGCAGCTCGTGCAGCTGCACCCTGACGACGCAGCGCTGGCCGGGCGGCTGAAGGCGCTCGAGAAGTCTGCCGGGTCCATCGAAGAGCCGTCGCGTGCCGCAACCGAGTCCGCCGCCGAAGCCGTCGCGGACGCGGGACCGACGATTCGCGACTTCCTCGGCTCGATCGCCAGCTACCGTGTCCAGTCCGGGGAGTTTGCGAACGACGGGAACGCTCCGCCGGCGGCGGATCCCGTCGGCGGAGCGCCTAACGAGCCACGAGCGGCCACGAGCGGGGCGAGCACCGTCGGCGGCTCCCTCAACGAGCTTTTCGCTGGCGCGGAGAAGGAAGTACACGCCAGCCACTCCTCTGCGGCCGACCTGGCTCGGGCCGAGGCGCCGGAGGAGAATACCCGGCCTGATTCGGCGTCGCTCACTGGGCGTCCCTCGAAGCCGGCAGCCACGGAGCTCTCACTGGACCACGTATTCCGCCACGCCACACCGGCTGCCGGCAACATGGCTCCATCCTCGTTCTCGTTCGATCAGTTTTTCTCCGAGCAGGCGCAGCACGACGTCGCTGCCGCCGATGCCGAGGCAGGAGCAGGGGAGAGCGCCGGATTGAGCGATGACATCCAGCAGTTCAACGCCTGGCTCGAAGGTTTGAAAAAGTCGTGAGGATCGCGATCATCAACGGTCCGAACCTCAATCTGCTCGGCGTTCGTGAGCCCTCCGTGTACGGTACGGAGACGCTCGACGATGTCGAGCGCCGCCTTCACGACGTGGCGCGCGATCTCGCCGTCACGCTCGAGTTCGTGCAGCGCAACGGCGAAGGCGAGTTGGTCGAGTACATTCATGGGCTACGCGGGCGCGCCGACGGAGCAATCGTCAACGCCGGCGCGTACAGTCACTCGAGTCTGGCGATCCGCGATGCGCTGACGGGCGTGGCCATGCCCTTTGTCGAAGTTCACATCTCGAACGTGTACGCTCGCGAGCCCGAGCGCAGGCATTCGATGCTCGCTCCAGCCGCCATCGGCGTGGTCTGTGGGCTGGGTACTTTCGGCTATGATCTCGCATTGCGCGGACTCGCGGCACGATTGACGGCTCGCTCCGGGGAAGGCCGTGTCGCCCGCGTCTGATCAACGACGCCAGCGGCTGACCGCGCTGCTCGACGGCCTAACGGCTGCCCACATCGACGCGCTCCTCGTCACCAGTCTCCCCAACGTTCGGTATCTGACGGGCTTTGCCGGCTCGAGCGCGCTGCTGCTCGTGAGCCAGCGTGACATCGTGTTGATCACCGATTTCCGCTATCAGACGCAGGCCGGCGAGGAGGTGGGCGACGCGGCTCGGGTGTTGATCGAGCCGCAGAGTCTGTGGACAGGTCTCTGGCAGCAGCTGTCGCAACAGTCTGGCCTTCAGGTCATCGGTTTCGAGTCCGCTCATCTTCTCCACCGAGACTTCCAGCGGTTGATGGAAGCCGGCGCCCGATGGCAATGGCGTCCGACGCTGGATCTCGTCGAGACGCTGCGCGAGCGGAAGGACCCTAACGAGGTCGAGCTCATCGAGCGCGCCGCTGGCGTCGCCACGCGAGCCCTCGAGCGAACGCTGGCCGAGGTGCGCGTTGGCATGAGCGAGCTCCAGGTCGCCGGCGTGCTCGAGCGCGCCCTGCGCGACGAGGGCAGTGAAGGCTTTCCATTTCCGTCAATCGTCGCCGCCGGCGCACGCTCGGCGCTCCCGCACGCCCGAGCGTCGTCGGCGCGAGTCCGCGAAGGCGATCTCCTGCTTCTCGACTTTGGTGCCGAAGTCGAAGGGTACTGCGCCGACATCACCCGCACCGTCGTCGTCGGGCATGCTACGGATGAGCAGCGGTTGGTATATGACGTCGTTCGCCAGGCCAATGAACAGGCTTCGCATGACATTCGCGCCGGCATGACCGGTCGCGATGCCGACGCCATCGCGCGTGGCTACATTGAGCGGCGCGGCTACGGTGAGCTGTTCGGCCATGGTCTCGGACATGGCGTCGGCCTCGAGGTGCACGAGGCGCCGCGCCTGGCGCGTTCGGCCGAGGGCGCCCTCGCCGAAGGTGCCGTGGTGACGATCGAACCAGGGGTGTACCGCCCGGGGTGGGGCGGAGTACGCATCGAGGACGATGTCGTTCTGGATGCCGCGGGCCCGCGGATCCTCACGAGGTTCACTCGCGAACTGATCGAGATACCGGGCTGAGTCCCTGATCACTTGCCCCAACCTCTTCCCAATTCTTCCTTGATCGACCTTCGCTATGTGAAAAAGCTCATCGAGATGATCGATGAGTCCACCGTGGATTCGATCGAGATCTCGTCCGATAAGGGGATGAAGATCCGAATCTCGAAGAGCCCGCAACAGCGGGGAACGGTGCAGGTTGCGGCCCCCATACCTGTCCCCGCGATGATGCCGTCCGCGGTTCCGGCCAGGGCGACGCCCGCCGACGGACTGCCGGCGATGAACGAGCCCGAAACGCCGAGTAGGGCAGAAGCGTCCAAGACACAGCTACTCGAAGTGAAGTCTCCGATGGTAGGGACGTTCTACAAATCGCCTGAGCCAGGTGCCAAGTCGTACGTCGAGGTCGGCGACCGGGTCGCGAAGGGTCAGATCCTATGCATCATCGAGGCGATGAAGATCATGAACGAGATCGAGTCGGAGTACGCTGGGGTGCTCCGCGAAATCGCTGTGCAGGACGCGCAGCCCGTGGAATACGGACAGGTGCTCTACAGAATCGATCCTAATGGCTAGTCCAATGCGCGCAGCCGCGACCGCCGCTCCACCGGCGCCGTCTCAATCAGCTCCAACATCGGGCTTCAATTTCAAGTCCGTGTTGCAGGAGCTGATTCAGCGGAATGCGTCCGACTTGCACCTCAAGGTGGGCCGGCCGCCAACGCTGCGCGTGAACGGTGAGCTCGAGCCCCTTGGCCGGCCACCGATGCGTCCCGAGGATCTCAAAGCCCTGGCCGAGCAGCTGATGACGCCGCGCCAGGTGAAGCAGTTCGCCGAAGAAAAGGAGTGCGACTTCGCCATCGGCGTTCCCGGGATCGGCCGATTCCGTGTCAACGTCTACCAGCAGCGCGGATCGCTGTGCTACGCGATGCGCGCGATTCCGTATCAGGCGCGGACGATTGCAGAGCTGAACTTGCCGCCCGTTCTCGAAGAGATCGCGATGAAACCGCGCGGCCTCGTATTGGTCACGGGGATTACGGGATCGGGAAAGTCGACGGCGCTGGCGGGGATGATCCAACACGTCAACGAGCAT
>Ga0070714_100004781_pt1 | contig 10261 bp, 13 predicted proteins | sample LARL83metaG_FD_65450 | JGI IMG/M metagenome (GOLD analysis project Ga0070714, IMG submission 65450) | Corn, switchgrass and miscanthus rhizosphere microbial communities from Kellogg Biological Station, Michigan, USA - LAR L8-3 metaG | ecosystem: Host-associated > Plants > Roots > Rhizosphere ... | reverse complement strand
AGCACCTCGGCGCCGCGCTCGCTGCCGCTGCGCACCAGGAACCAGTGCTGCCCGGGGGCGACCACCTCGGTCAGGGCCAGGTCGTATCCGCTCGACGCCGCCGGACCCGTCCCCGCCGAGGCGCAGAAGCAGGTGCCGCCGGCGTGCCCGCAGTCGACGGCGACGACGAAGGCATCACGCCGCTGCGCCGCGTAGTGCGCGTCAGCGTGCTCACCGTGCGACAGCACCCGGTCCTGGATCGCGATCGCCGCCACGTCGCAGGCGCGCGCGCCGAACAGCGCCAGCGGTGGCGACGGCTCGGCCGCCGGCTCGACCACGTGCCAGCCGGCGCCGTCGCGCCGCCAGCGCACCAGCACCTGCGGGTCGGCGAACAGCCACTGCTTCCACGACACCGGCCCCACGTTGTGGCCGAAGACGGCCGGATCGTCACTGCGCTCCAGCCGGTACCGCCCCGCCTCCTGCACGTCGCGCCAGCCCGCCGGCAGGTCGGCGTCGCTCTCCAGGTCAGCGTGCACCAGGTGGCCGTCCCGCACCGTGGGGCCGACCACGCGGAAGCCGCGGGACCGCAGTGCCGCGATCAGCGCTCCCAGCCCGGCGCGCTCGACGCGGCCTGCGGGTCTGTCCGCGCGCACCGCGGCGACGCTACGCGATGGTGACCTGGTCGTTGAGGTAGACATCCTGTATGGCTTCCAGGAGGGCGACGCCCTCCTGCATCGGCCGCTGGAACGCCTTGCGGCCGGAGATGAGGCCCATGCCCCCCGCGCGCTTGTTGATCACCGCAGTGCGCACCGCCTCCTTGAGGTCGCTGGCACCCGACGACGCGCCGCCGCTGTTGATCAGCCCGGCGCGACCGGCGTAGCAGTTGATCACCTGGTAGCGCGTGAGGTCGATGGGATGGTCGGTGGTCAGCTCGCTGTAGACGAGCTTCGACGTCTTGCCGAACTTCAGCGCGTTGTAGCCGCCGTTGGTCTCCGGCAGCTTCTGCTTGATGATGTCCGCCTGGATGGTCACGCCCAGGTGGTTGGCCTGGCCGGTCAGGTCGGCGGCGAGGTGGTAGTCCGTGCCGTCGACGGTGAAGGCGCTGTTGCGCAGGTAGCACCACAGCACCGTGGCCATGCCCAGCGAGTGCGCCTCCTCGAAGGCCTCGGTGACCTCCTGGATCTGCCGCGTCGCCTCGTCGCTGCCGAAGTAGATGGTGGCCCCCACCGCGACCGCGCCCATCTCCCAGGCCTGGCGCACGCTGCCGAACATGATCTGGTCGTACTTGTTGGGATAGGTCAGCAGCTCGTTGTGGTTGAGCTTGACGATGAAGGGGATGCGGTGCGCGTACCTGCGGGCGACGCTGCCCAGCACTCCGAAGGTCGAGGCCACCGCGTTGCAGCCGCCCTCGACGGCCAGCTTGACGATGTTCTCGCCGTCGAAGTAGATCGGGTTGGGCGCGAAGGACGCGCCGGCGGAGTGCTCGATGCCCTGGTCGACGGGCAGGATCGACACGTAGCCGGTGCCGCCCAGCCGCCCGTGGCCGAGGATGGTCTGGATGCTGCGCTGCACGCGCACCGGGCGGTCGCTGGGGCTGACGACGCGCTCGACGAAGTCGGGTCCGGGAAGGTGCAGCACGTCCTTGGAGATGGTCGTGCAGCGATGCTCGAGGAGGCTCTGGGCGTCGTCGCCGAGGAGCTCCACCAGCTTGTCGGTAGTCGCCACGGTCGCCATGAGTCGAGGTACCTCCCTGCATCAAGGGCTCGTCGGCCCCTCCGGTCCGGGGAAGCCGGAGTCTCTGTCGTCGGCTGTCGGCCGCGCGCCCCGCGGGCTGCCGGCCACCTGCGACCGTACTCCCACCGGTCCCCAGTCTGCGGCGCGCGGGCGCCCGCGCAGAAGGGCCGGGGGTCAGCCGTCCGTGGGACCATCGACCCATGCCCGAGGACGCCCCCGCGGTCGCCGCCCTCCGCCGCATCGCCTTCCTCCTGGAACGCGCGCGCGAGCCGACGTATCGCGTGCAGGCCTTCCGCCGCGCCGCGGCCACCGTGGCGCGCATGTCGCAGCAGGAGCTGGACAGCCGCGTCGCCGCGGCAACCCTGGAGCAGCTCGCCGGCATCGGCAAGGTGACCGCGCTGGCCATCACCGAGGCGCAGTCGGGCCAGACGCCGGTCTACCTGCGCCGGCTGGAGGCCACCGAGGGCGCCCCGGTCGACCAGGCCGGCGCCGAGCTGCGCGCCCGCCTGCGCGGCGACTGCCACACGCATTCCGACTGGTCCGACGGCGGCAGCCCGATCCGCGAGATGGCCGAGGCGGCGATCGCCCTGGGCCACGAGTACGTGGTGCTCACCGACCACTCACCCCGGCTCAGCGTGGCCAACGGGCTGTCGCCGGAGCGGCTGCGCCAGCAGCTCGACGTCGTCGCCCAGCTCAACGCCGAGCTGGCGCCCTTCCGCATCCTCACCGGCATCGAGGTCGACATCAACGAGGACGGCAGCCTCGACCAGGAGCCCGAGCTGCTGCAGCGGCTCGACGTGGTGGTGGCCAGCGTGCACTCCAAGCTGCGCATGCCGCGCGACGAGATGACCCGGCGCATGGTGACCGCGCTGGCCAACCCGTTCACCGACGTGCTCGGCCACTGCACCGGCCGCCTGGTGGTGGGGCGGGGGAGGCCGGAGTCCGAGTTCGACCTGGAGATCGTCTTCGAGGCCTGCCGCCGCTTCGAGGTGGCCGTCGAGGTCAACTCGCGGCCGGAGCGGCTCGACCCTCCCAAGCGCCTGCTGCGCCTGGCGGTGGAGGCCGGCTGCAGGGTGGCCATCGACACCGACGCCCACGCGCCCGGCCAGCTCGACTGGCAGATCCTCGGCTGCGAGCGGGCCGCCGCCTGCGGTGTTCCGGCCGACTCCGTCATCAACACGCAGAGCGCCGCCGAGCTGGTGGAGTGGGCGGCGTCGCGCGCGGCGCGTCGCGGGAGCTGAGGGTCGGCGGCGGTCCGCCCCGCCGTCAGGCATAGCAGCGCTATAGGAATTGGTGATAGCGACGCCGTCGCACATTGGACCCCCCGGGCGGGACGCGCCGCGGCGAGGTCAGGCTGAGGCCGACCCCACCGCGGCAACGGCCACCCGCGGACGCGGCGTCTCCACGGCGGCGGCGCGCGCCGTGCGCAGCTCGTCGCCGCAGACGTGGCACCGGCTGATCACCTCGCTCTCCGTGGCGATGATCAGACGGCCACGATGCCCGCAGCCCGAGCACACCGTGAGCCTGGTCCGGATGGCTGTCACGCTGGACATGTGCGCTCCTTCGAAGGGGGCCCGATGCACAACGCCGGCAATGATCCGCAAGCGGACCGCACGAGTCCAGGGCCCAAGGTCACAGAGCGTCTGTCCGCCGGTCACGACCCGCCTCATGGCCACCGGAGTTTGTGGTGGAGCTGGCCGAAACCCGTCAGGCATGACGGGTCCGTCATGTGCTCCGGCGGCGCCGCTCGCCGCCCTCCCCGGCGCCCGGCGGCCGCCGCCGCGCGAGACGCTGTCCCGGGGTTAGCCCGGCGTTAACGCCCCTTGGCATCATCGCCGCCTCCCCGCGCGTACGCTGCGTGCGACCGATGCGTCCACGAGGTACGGACCGATGAGTGCAGCCCTGATCGATCGACCGACTCCGACGCTGCGACTGACCCCCTGCCCGCAGTGCTCCGACCGCCGCCGCGCCCTGGTGGAGAGCGGCGAGGGACTGCAGGGCCGATGCCTCGGCTGCGGGCGCCTGCTGCCCGCGCCGCTGCAGACCGAGGCGGTCGACGCCGAGCTGCGCCTGGTGGGGGCCGCGCGCTAGCCGGTCGCCCCAGGCGCGCCGGTGCCGTGGCCGCGGCCGGACGTTCCTGCCAGCACCGGCCGCAATCGGCGTGCCGCCGCGCTTGCCCTCGGGCCGGCGCGCCGGCTACAACTGACGCCGCTGCGCCGTTGACCGGCGTCCGTTGCCCACGGGAGACGCACCGATGCCCAAGAAGGGCGCGACGCCGCGCAGGCAGACCAAGGCGGGGGCCCGCAAGGAGCGCCGCCAGGACGGCGGCATGAAGGCCCTGCGCAAGCTGGTGGCCCAGACCCGCGAGGCGCACGTGCGCATGCTGGGCCGCGCCGAGCAGGCGCAGCGGCAGGCCGAGCTGCTCGCCGAGCGGCTGCGCGAGGCGGAGGAGCGGCTGGAGGCCGCCCTCGACCTGGGCGTGCTGGACGCCGCCGGTGCTCCGGGCGGTGGCGGCGGGCGCAAGCCGCGGGCGCCGCGCAGTGCCGGCGGCCCGGCCAAGAAGCGACGCCCGAAGACAGCGGCGGGGGCGCGCACCACGCGGCGCACCCCGACGCGCGCCACCGGTGGGACGGGCGCGCCACGGCGCGGGGCCGGCCGGGTGGCCGGCGGCGGCGCCAAGCGCAGCGGTGCGCCGCGCACCGGCGGAGGTCGCACCGCGGCGCCTCGCGGCGGTACGGCCGGCGGGGCTCCCCGCACTCGCACCGGCCGCGGCCCGACGGGCGGACCCGGCGCCCCGGCGCGTCCCGCGAGCGGACGGGGCACCGCCGGGACCCGCGGCACCGCTCGGGGCGGCGCTGGGACCCGCGGGACGGGTCCGGCCACCGCCCGAACTCGCGGCACGGCTCGGGGCGGCGAGCGGCCCACCGCTCCCGGCCGGGGCTCCGCCGCCCCGCGCGGCGGCACGGGCGGCCCGCGCGGCGCCGCGGGGTCGACCGGGGGCCGGGGTGGCGCGCCCACCCGCACCGGCGGGCGACCCGGCTCGCCGCGCTCCACCGGGGGCCGCGGTCCCGGCTCGGCCGGCCGGGGCGCCGGCACGTCCGGCCGCGGCCCGCGAGCCTCGGGTCCCACCCGCGGCGGCACCGGCAGGCAGGGCGGCGGTCCGCGTTCCACGGGTCCGGCCGGCACCCGCAAGTCCGGCGGCACCGCCATGCGCAGCGGCGCCAAGCGCACCACCGGCAAGCCGCGCACCACCCGCTGACCTCGGCGCCACGCAGTGCGCCGCCGCGGCCCCGGCGCTGTACGCTGGGCGCGGCAGCGGCGCTCGGGCTCAGCGGCTCCAGGCAGGTTTGACCCCCCTCAGGGCCTCTGCTACACTGTCGCGGCACCTAGCGCCGCGCTAGGTTTTATTTTTGTCGAGGCGAAAAACACGTGGCTGCCAACAAGGGCGGAGCAGCGATCATCACCTTGCAGTGCCCCACCTGCAAGGAGCGCAACTACACGACCACCAAGAACAAGCGCAACGATCCGGACCGGATCGAGCTGCGCAAGTTCTGCAGTCGCTGTCGGACTCACACGCTCCACCGGGAGACCAAGTAGCCCGCAGACACGCAGGGGCGTAGCTCAGTTGGTAGAGCAGCGGTCTCCAAAACCGCGGGTCGCGCGTTCGAGTCGTGCCGCCCCTGCCATCCCCCTCGACATCCCATCCCCGGCAACAACACCAGACACCCCGGTGCCCGCTGGGCGCCGCAGACGGAGGTCCTGAAGAGTCGTGGCCAAGGCGGTCAGAACGCCACCCCGGCCGCCCCGCGGCCCGGTGACGCCGCCGCGCGCCGAGAAGGGCGGGAACTACTTCGCCGAGGTCGTCGGCGAGCTGCGCAAGGTCGTCTGGCCGACCTGGGACGAGCTCCGGCGCATGACCGGCATCGTCATCCTGACCGTCATCCTCCTGGCCGCGATCATCGGCCTCGCCGACCTGCTGCTGAGCATCGTGGTCAAGCAGCTCTACGTCCAGGGCGGCACCACGACGCTGCAGAACTTCCAGAAAAAGTGATGGCAGAGACGACAGTCATTCATCCCGACGCCAAGTGGTACGTGGTCCACGCGTACTCCGGCCACGAGGAGAAGGTGCGTGCCAACCTCCTCAAGCGCGTGGAGTCCATGGACATGCACGACAAGATCTTCGACGTCCTGGTCCCCACCGAGGACGTGATCGAGATCAAGGACGGGCAGCGCCGCCACGTCAGCAAGCGCATCTACCCCGGCTACATCCTCGTCAACATGGTGATGAGCGACGAGTCCTGGTACGTGGTGCGCAACACTCCGGGCGTCACCTCCTTCGTCGGCAGCGGCAACAAGCCGGTGCCGCTGCAGGAGCACGAGGTCCGCGGCATCCAGAAGCAGATCAAGGCCGAGGCGCCCAGCAAGGTCGCCGTCGAGTACGAGATCGGCGAGAACGTGCGCGTCGTCGACGGTCCCTTCACCGACTTCCACGGCAAGGTCGTGGAGATCAACGTGGAGAAGGGCAAGCTCAAGGTTCTCGTCAACATGTTCGGGCGCGAGACGCCCGTCGAGTTGGACCTGCTGCAGGTGGAGAGGCTTCGATAGACCGATGGCAAAGAAGAAAGTCAAGACAGTCATCCGCCTGCAGATCGAGGCGGGCAAGGCCACTCCGGCGCCGCCGGTGGGCACCGCCCTGGGCCCGCACGGGCTCAACATCATGGAGTTCTGCAAGGCCTACAACGAGCGCACCGCGCCGCAGGCCGGCACCGTCATCCCCGCGGAGATCACCGTCTACGAGGACCGCACCTTCACCTTCGTCACCAAGACGCCGCCGGCGTACGACCTGCTCAAGAAGGCGGCCGGCGTGGACAAGGGCTCGGGCAAGCCCAACCGCGAGAAGGTGGGCAGCGTCAGCAAGGCCCAGGTGCGCGAGATCGCCGAGCTCAAGATGCAGGACCTCAACGCCTTCGACGTCGACCAGGCGATGAAGATCATCGAGGGCACCGCCCGCTCCATGGGCCTCAACGTCAACTAGCACCCGTCACCCATCACCCGTGGGAGGACGGCACACCCGTCCGCTCGCACCACAGGAGGCAGCTTCAATGCCGCACCAGTACGGCAAGCAGTACCGCGACGCAGCCAAGGCGATCGAGGTCGACCACCTCTACGCCCCCAACGAGGCGCTGGCCCTGGCCAAGCAGACCTCGACCGCGAAGTTCGACGCCACCGTCGAGGCCCACGTCCGTCTCGGCGTCGACCCGCGCCATGCTGACCAGATGGTCCGTTCCTCGGTGCTGCTGCCGCACGGCACGGGCAAGGTCCGCCGCATCGCGGTGTTCGCCACCGGCGAGAAGGCGCGCGAGGCCATCGAGGCCGGCGCCGACGTGGTCGGCGGCGAGGACCTGGTCAAGAAGGTGCAGGGCGGCGAGATCGACTTCGAGGTCGCCCTGGCCACCCCCGACGTCATGGGCCTGGTCGGCCGCCTGGGCAAGATCCTCGGCCCGCGCGGCATGATGCCCAACCCCAAGTCGGGCACGGTCACCTTCGACATCGCCAAGGCGGTCAGGGACACCCAGGGCGGCCGCATCGAGTTCCGCGTCGACCGCTTCGGCATCGTCCACGTGCCCATCGGCAAGGTCTCCTTCGACGACGACGCCCTGCGCGACAACTTCGCCGCGCTGATGGAGGCCATCGTCCGGGCCAAGCCGGCGGCGGCCAAGGGCACCTACGTCAAGACCGTCACCCTGGCGGCCACCATGGGCCCGGGTGTGCGCGTCGACCCGACGCAGGCGGCGCGCCTCAGCGTCGGCTGATCCCCGCGCCGGCCGGCCGCTGCCGCGGCGGCGTCCCCGTCAGTTGCGGGCCACGCCGCCGTGGGGCACGGCGGGCAGCAGCGCCGGCAGCCTGAACGACAGCCAGGGCCTGCGCCCGTAGCTGACCATCTTCCCGGTCAGCGCCATCTTCCAGACCGGGTAGAGCCCGATGCCCTGGAGCAGGAAGGCGCGGCAGTCGGCGCTCATGCGGCAGTCGACCGGGCGCCGGCCTCCGTCCTCGACCCAGAAGGCGCCGCCGTCCCAGCCGTAGAGCAGGGGAGTGGCGCCGCGGAAGCGCAGCGAGAAGGTCGCCGTCAGCCCCGCCGCGGCGCGCGCGTCGACCAGCGTGGGCAGAACCAGCGCGGCGGCGTCGCGCATCTGCTGCGGGGGCACCTGGTAGGGCTGGCCCACCGCCTCCGCGATCTGGGTGCCGTGGAGCATGAAGTCGAGGGCGAGGATGGCGCGGAGTGACGACGGGGTCAGGTCGCTGATCACCCCCAGCACCTCCTCGATGCGGCCAGCCAGGGTCTCGGCCAGCGCGTCGTACTCGGTCTCGACCATGTCGGCCAGCCGGCCGGGGTCGCGCTCGGGCTGGGCGGCGAGCAGGCGCTCGTCGACGGCGGCGTCGAAGCCGGTGTCGGCGTAGGCCGAGCGGGTGCCATCGAGCACCTCGCGGGCGTGGATCGCGCTCTGCACCACGTGGGCGCCGACCTCGCCGACCGTCCAGCGCATCCCCGGCACGCGAGCGGTGCCGTCGCCGGCGCGGCGGAGGAGGTCGGCGAAGCGCCGGGCCATGTCGCGCATCTCGGTCTCGCCGGGACGCTGGGTGATGCGGGGTGCGCTGGCCTGGGCCATCTCGACTGCCTCCTGCCCTCGCGCCGCGGGGCGCGCGAAGGCGCAAGCCTACGACGTGGCGGCGCGTCCTGCACGCGGGAGCGCCGGCGGGCCTCTGCTATGCTTCGCGCCCGCAGTTAGCCGACTGCGCCGTCACGCTCACACTCGCCCAAGACCGCAGGCGCGGGGCCACCCGCTCAATCTCCTGCGCAGGTGAGGCAGTCGAGCCCGTGCCCCCGGTGGCGCGCGCTCCGCCCCTCACCGGGTGGAAGCGCGCGGTGCGCCAGATGGAGGACACAGTGACCGCTTCTGCACAGGGGGAACGCTGGCATTCGGCCGCGCACCAGCGGCGAATGCTGGCGTGGGGGAGGCCCCCGACGACGCGCGTCAGCGCGTGGAGAGATCGGCCGTGGTGACGGCCGAGAGGCCCATGCGCGCCGGCCCCCGCAAGGTGGAGGCCGTCGCCGACCTGACCGACATGCTCGGCCGGGCGAGCTCGGCGATCATCACCGACTACCGGGGCCTCACCGTCAAGCAGCTCGAGGAGCTGCGCGGCAAGCTCCGCACCGAGGGCATCGACTACGTCGTCGTCAAGAACACCCTGGCCCGGCGCGCCGCCGAGCAGGCCGGGGTGGGCGACTTCTCGTCGGTGCTGGTCGGGCCGGTCGGGCTGGCCCTGGGCTACGGGGACCTGTCGGCCCCCGCGCGCATCCTCAACGAGTACTTCCGGGTCAACCGCCGGCTGCCCATCGTGGCCGGACTGGTCGAGAAGCGGGTGCTGGACGCCGACGCCGTCCGGGCCGTGGCCGACCTCCCGTCGCGCGAGGCGCTCCTGGCGCAGCTCGCCGGCACCCTGCAGTCGCCGCTGTCCTCGCTGGCAGGGGCGCTGAACTCGATCCTCAGCAACTTCGCGGCGACGCTCGACGCCTACCGCGAGAAGCTCGCCGCCGCCGGCTAGTCCGGCCCACACGGAGATTCCCACCCACATGGCAACCAAGATCACCCCCGAGGAGTTCGTCGACGCGCTGCAGGAGTGGAGCGTGCTCGACGTGGTCAACGCCGTGAAGCTCATGGAGGAGAAGCTCGGCGTCAAGGCGGCCGCCCCCGTGGCCGTGGCCGCGGCGCCCGCCGGTGGCGGCGGTGCCGCCGAGGCCGCCGAGGAGGAGCAGACCGAGTTCACCGTCATGCTCACCGGCGCCGGCGACGCCAAGATCAACGTGATCAAGGCGGTGCGCGAGATCACCGGCCTGGGCCTGAAGGAGGCCAAGGACCTGGTCGACGGCGCTCCGAAGGCCGTCAAGGAGGCCGTCTCCAAGGAGGAGGCCGCCCAGGTCAAGGCCAAGCTGGAAGAGGCGGGGGCCAGCGTCGAGGTCAAGTAGGCCTCGCCACCTCTCCGGTCTTCGCGCGGCCGGTCGCGCTCACCCGTCGCGGGTGGGGCGGCCGGCCGCTGTCGTTTTCGGGGCCCTCTGCCCGTTTGACACCTTCACGGCGCTGCCGTAGGTTCACGGCGTCGCGCCTCAGTGGGGCGCCCGAGCATGGAAGGAAGGGAGATGGCGAGATGAAGGGACTGTGCCTGCGGGCTTTGGGCATCGGCTTCGGGGTGGCCGCGGCGCTGGCGCCGGCGTTGACCACCGGGGCGGGACTGCTGCCGCCCAACGAGGAGGAGACCCTGGTGGTCCCCTCCGGGCTGGCCGGGGGGTGCTTCGGGTCGCCACCCGGCGCGGTGTTCTGCTCCATCGGCAACGGCAGTGTCGGCTCGGACTGCAACGAGGTCGAGCTGACGCCGCAGGTCAGCGCGACCCCGGTGGAGGTCGACCTCGGCGAGGGGCTGGACGGCTTCCTCTGCCAGGCCTTCATCTCCGCCGCGGTGACCGTCACCGGCTGCACCGTGACCGGCAACG
>Ga0070714_100004778_pt1 | contig 10264 bp, 10 predicted proteins | sample LARL83metaG_FD_65450 | JGI IMG/M metagenome (GOLD analysis project Ga0070714, IMG submission 65450) | Corn, switchgrass and miscanthus rhizosphere microbial communities from Kellogg Biological Station, Michigan, USA - LAR L8-3 metaG | ecosystem: Host-associated > Plants > Roots > Rhizosphere ... | reverse complement strand
CACTTCCGGCCGAAGAACGAATCGGACTATGTCACGCGCCTCACGGGACGAACGATCATCAAGTCTCGCCGGCACGAGCGGCTCGTGCGCGAGTACGGCGAATGGGCGCAATCGAAAGGGTTCGCGGCATCAACCACAGAGCATCCGCGAGATCTCGTCCTTCGTAGGGACGGGAGCGAGTGGCTGGTCGAAGCCAAGGTCCTCTATCGCGGAAACGCGACGGAGGCTGTTCGGGCAGCGCTCGGTCAGCTCTTTACGTACCAGTTCTTCCTTTATGGCGCAGCCCAGCCCCGACTTGTTGCGCTATTCGCGGAGCCGATTGGAGAGGCATACGTAAGGCTCCTGGACTCGCTCGGAGTCGCGTCTGTGTGGAAGAACGGTGGTAGATGGCTGGGCTCACCACGCGCACAGGCTGACGCAATCTGCGGACCCGAATAACGTGGTTGCAGACCTAGAAGAGGGCCTCTTGGTCGGCCGACGAGGCGGCTCCGTCGCGAGGCCCCTGGCCTCTCGAAGCGCGACCGGAAGAGCGATCCCGTGAAACTCGGCGGCCCGATCGAGAAGCATGTGCGTGAAGGTAACGACCTCGGCGATCGATTGCGCCCACAGAATCAATCCACCACCATCGGCACTCACCAGTCCGCAGCTTGCGCCACGGGCGATCTCTTCGATGATCCGGGCGCGAGTCGGATCAGCCACGAGCTGGATGACCGGGTGGTCTGACCATGCGTGCTTGTCTGGGTGCCCGCGACAACTTGCGCTCGTGGCGCAGCCTGCTGCACAGAGAGCAACACACGCCGCGAACATCCCAAGGTCGGGAGCGGGCACGAACCCCTCGTTCGGGTCGTCGATGAAGAATTCGCTCTCCTCCTCGTGTGCGAGTCGGTCGAATTCGGACTCATCCCTCGCGACGGACGCGACCCGACCGAGGACGTCTTCCTCCCGCGCAAGAACGCGCCTCGCATCGTCCCAAGTCGCCTCCGTCACCAACGCGCTCGCGTACTGTCGCGTCCCAAACCCGTACTCGAGGTCTTCCAAGGACAGCTTCCGCAGCATCGGATAGTCGACGTCCCACACGATCTCGACCTCCGCCCGAGGGATCACGAAACGCGTCGCCGGTGAAATGGCCAGTGGATGGAAGCTGCCACGATGGTCACCGTATCGGGCCTACCGGCGGATTAGGGATTGGGCGCCGCGGCCGCCCGCCGCAGGCGGGACGCCTACATCGAGCTCACGACTTGCATTACGACGTCGGCTGCCTTGCTCACAGGTTCGTGCTCCCAGACGCGGAGGACGTTCCAGCCAGCAGCCGAGAGACCTTCGGTCACGAGCGCGTCGCGACGAGCGTTCCGCTCTAGCTTCAGTCGCCAGTATTCGGCGTTGCGACTCGGCATGTTCCCATGTTGGGGACAGCCATGCCAGAAACAGCCATCCACGAAGACGGCCACCTTTCTCCGCGTGAACACGACGTCTGGACGAACGCGGATCCCGTCGGCATGAACAAGAAGATTGACGCGAAACCGGGCTCCCCTGCCGTGCAGCTCTGAGCGCAACGCCAACTCTGGTCGAGTGTCTCGCTTCATGTTTCGGCGCATCCGATAGCTAACGGCTTCGTCTAGCGGAACCGGGTAAGGGAACGAGGTCACGCCGCCTGATCGAACTCCTCTTCGAGCCGCTTGAGCGCGCCAGGTCCTAGTCCCGGACCTGGGTGCTCCGCGTGCCGTCCCTTCAGATGCATGTACTTCGCGGGAACCGTCCCGACGGGTTCGGGATCTGGACAGTCGTCACGCAGGGCCGGAATCAACGGCGCGCGTCGCCGCGGCTTCTCGTGGAGCAGTTGGCGGCAGATCTCTCGGCCTAGGATCTCGCCGACAGGAGGAGGTACGGCGTTGCCGAGCTGGCGTCGAGCCGACGTCGCGGCACCATGAATCTTCCACTGATCGGGAAAGCACTGGAGCGCCGCCATCTCGCGCGTGGTGAGGCGCCGGCTACGCCAATGGAAAGGGCCGGTGGCCGAACCGGCTTGAGCTTGAAGCGTCCATGAGGGGCGACTCTTCGCGAGCTTTAGCAAGAAGCTCCAGTACTTCGTCCGCCAACCGAAGAGGGGCTCACCGTCACCACGCGCCGTGTGGTGCGTGTAGTTGCATCCCTCCGGAATGGAGCGGAGCAGATCGCCCCAAGCTCCGCCCGGGAGCAGCGCCGGATCGAAGTCGGGATCGTCAAGCTCGGCAAGCGCGTCCCAGGCAGTAGCAAAACGCAAGAGGTCGGCCGCCTCCCCCTTTACGACCTCTGCGTGCGTGGCTGCAGGCGGGATCAACTCTGAGCCATCGCGCGCCGCGTAGACGAACACCCGCTCCCGGCGCTGAGGTACTCCGTGGGCCGCCGCGTCGACGACGAGAGCGAACGGTTCATAGGCCGTGCCGTGCCGTCGGTTGACTCGTTGAAGGGCAGCCCGCAAGACGTCGAGCGCCTCGTACTTGTGGGTGACCCTCTCGCGCGTTGCAGCGATGCCCTTCACGTTCTCGAGGAGCATTGCTTCGGGGAGCGCGGCCTCAAGCACGTCGAGATAGGCGCGCAACGTCGCCGCTCTTGGATCGTTCATCCGCCGGGCCCTCCCGTACCTCCATTGGCCCGACTTCGAAAACGGTTGGCACGGCGGTCCGCCGGCGAGAAGGGCTATCCCTCGTTCCTTCAACCCCAAGGCGGCGAGGACGTCGCTGGGACGATGCGCGTGGATGTCCCCAGGCTCGAGGAGGTTCCAGTCCGGGCGGTTCTTGCGAATCGTCTCGCGGCAGTCGCGATCGGCCTCCACACAACCGGCGATTTCAAAGCCAGCGCGCTCGAGGCCGAGATCGAGACCGCCGGCGCCGGTAAACAGCGAAAGGACCTTCACGCGCGTTCCGGACGAGCCCAAGCGCGGGCGATCTCTTGGGTCTTGGAAGCCTTCGGTCCGGGGGTCGCCATTGCCCCACCCTTTGATACCAGATCCCTAGGACGGATGCCCTCAGAGGAGGCGCACGCGCGACGCCCCTCGGACGTCTACCTCGGTGTCAGCCCAGTGCTCGTCGGATCGCCTCGAAGATGAAGAGATAGTCCGTGGCCGTCTTCGGGGCCTTGCCAGCGACGCGAATCTGCGAAAGGCATCGAAGCCACTCTTCTTCAAGCTCCTCGACGGACTTGCGTGCTCGCTTCGCGTCCTCTTCGAGTGCAACGCGGAAGTGCGGGAGCTGGCGAAACTCGTCCAGGGCCGGCCGATACCTTGCTTCTGTCGGAGCCTCCTCCTCAACACCGAGCAGTTCGTTGAGTGAGACCCCGAGCGCCTTCCCGACTGCCCTCAGCGTGTCGAGCGTCGGGTTGACCAGCACGCCGCGCTCGAGATCAGAGAGGTACGCGATCGAGATGCCACTCGCGAGCGAAACGTCGCGGAGCGTCTTCCCTCGGTCGGAGCGAGCGCGTCGCAGGCGCGCGCCGAAGTCTGAAGCGGCTTCGAGCGGAGCTTCCTGTTTTCGTTGCTGACGTTGTGTCGTAGGCATGATTCCGTTGACAGCGGATTCGTTGAGAGCTAACCTGGCCTCATGAGTTCCGCCCACACCGTACCGCATCGGTCGGACAGCCGCAAGAGCGCTCCCCGCCGGGCCTTCGTACAGGTCGTTACAGGCGACATCTTCGGACTGTTCGCCCGTGAGGCCCTTCAAGCGCGGCCGCAGCGGCTCACCATCGTAAGTCCGTGGGTCGACTCGGACATCGCTCACACCCCGTCGCTCAACGAGCTACTGGACCACGCGGAACAATGCAAAGCCTCCGTGGTTCTGGGCACGCGCCCACTCGAGACACCGCGACACGCCCAGGCAGTCGCGTCCGTTCTCAACTATCGGAGAGGGCGGATCTTCCTTGATCCCAACCTGCACGCAAAGCTCTACGTGTGTGAGGAGGCTGACGGACGCGGCTTTGCCGTCGTAGGCTCCGCCAACATGACGGACTCCTCCCGGCGACTTCGCGAGCTCGCGGTGATCGTTCGACCGCAGGCGCGGAGCCGCGTGCTCGCCGACCTCGGCTATCAGGCAGTTGCGACGCTGACGGAGAATGCTGAAGTGGCTAGCCGGCGAACACGCAACGCACCGCGGTTCCGAACGAAAGGCCAACAAGAATGAGCGCGTTTCAGTCCTACTACCACCTGCGGAAGGAGAGCTTCTCCATTGATCCGTGGGCCGACTCCGAGATCTACTTCGGTGCTGGGCACCTCCAGGACCGGATCACACGCCGCATCAACTCCGACTTCGTCCAGCAGCGCGCGGTTCCGAAGTTCTTCCTCTTCGGTCGCTACGGCGCCGGCAAGACGCACACGCTGGCTCACATAGCGCATGTCCTGCGGACTGACGCGGACTTAGCGAAAGACTTCCCCACGGAGCCGATCTACTTCGAGCTGGCGCCGCTTCGCACGAGAGAGAAATGGTCGACGGTGCACGAGCGCCTGATCAACTCGATCGGGCTCCCTCGCCTCAAGGAAGCTGTCTCGGCCCTCGTCTCGAACGCCGGCCCTCAGGTCGATCCGCTCCAAGCGCTGCAGGACGGGGAAGTCTTGCGCTTCGGCGAGACGGCCTTGCAGAACAGCCAGGCGCAGATCTTCAGAAACCTCCTCTTCGGCGGAAGGCAGGAAACGCTGTCATGGGAGTGGCTCAAAGGTCGGCAGCTAAAGATCGACGAGGCGCAAATGCTCGGTACAGAGACGAGCCTCACCGAGCCGTCTGACTTCATCGCCTGCCTCCTCAACTGCGCAAGCCTCTACGCCAAGGGGCTTCGCAAGAAGATCGTCCTGCTCATCGACGAGGGCGAGGCACTCGGCGACGTCGAGAACGCCGATGCCCTACACGAGTTCGAGTTCGCAATCCGGCGTCTCGTCGGCAACGAAAACAACGTCCTCGGCATCGTCCTCGCCTATCAAACTGAGGGAGGTGCCGCGCCGAGAGTCCTCCAGCACGACGGCATTCGCCGGCGGGTGGACTACGACCAGGGATTCATCGATCTGACGGGACTCGTCCTCGCACCCGAAGACGCACGGCAGTTCATCCTCGAGGTCATCAACTACCTCGTCGACGCCGATGCCGCCAAGGCAACGATTGACGCCGAGGGACTGACCGACACCGAGCCGGAGTTCTTCCCGTTCACGCCAGACTCTGTCGATGCAATTGCTGACTACGTGACGCAAGAGCCCGATCGCTCGTTGCCGAGCCAGATCATCGCGCTGCTTTCGAACGCCGTCATCGAGGGCTGGAGGCGGCGCAGCGCGTCCCCGAACGGTCACGTCCTGATCGAGGACGAGATCGCGAACGTTGTTATGTATCCGGACGAGAGCTGAGGCGACATGGCGCAGAAGTACCGTGTCGAGCCGCCGATCGGCCGGCGTCAGCAAGTCGTCGCCGTTGGGCGTCCCGAGAATCCAGCCACCGAGGAGTGGGTGCATGTCGGCCGCCTTGCGGAGGTCGGACCTCCGAAAGAGGTTCGCCTCGACCTCAGCTCGGAGCATGTGCTCGCGATCCTCGGCAAGCGGGGCTCCGGTAAGTCGTTCACGCTCGGCTCGTTTCTTGAAGGGCTCTGCACAACCGAGCCGGCTACATCGATAAACCGAATCGGGAAACGGCGCGCTGCCCTCCTCTTCGACACGCTGAACATCTTTCAGTGGATGGTCGCTCCGGTCGGAGAACGGCCGGCGACGTCGCGTCACGTGGAAGAACAGGCACGGCTCCTCAGAAGCTGGAGCCTTGATCCAGTGCAGCTTGACATCGACCTCTGGGTGCCCGCAGGCTTCGAAGGCCGCGTGACGGCAGATGCACGCCCGTTTCGGATCCGTACCTCCGACATGGAGCCGGCCGACTGGACGTCTCTCTTGCAGGTCGATGCGATGCAGGACCCGATGGGACAGCTGGTGGTCCAGGTCGTCGAACGCGTCAGTAGGCGCGGATGGACGAGCTCAGATGGTTCGGCTGTCGCCCCCAAGCCGGCGTACGAGATCCAAGACTTGCTGCACTGTCTTGAGCACGACGCCTCCCTCCTTCAGGACTACGCGCGAGAGACGATCCGCGCCGTACGACAACGGTTGTCCGCTTACGATGCTAGCCCTCTCTTTGGGCCGACCGGTACCTCGCTTGCGGAGCTGCTACAGCCGGGCCGGCTCTCGATCATGCTCTTGTCAGGAATCCCTGACGATGTCCGGCTCGTCATCATCTTCTTGACGATCCGGAAGCTCTTGTTTGCACGTGCTGAGGCATCCGAGGCGACGAAGTCGCTCGAACTCGGTTTCGCCGAAGACGAGGCTACGCGTGCGCGCCTTGAGCAAATCCTTGATTCTGCGCCACCGAAGACCTGGGTCCTGGTTGACGAAGCACAGAACATCTTCCCGTCAGGTCGACGCACGACGGCTTCGGAGATCCTGTTGCGCTTTGTCCGCGAGGGGCGGAACTTCGGACTCTCGCTGGGCTTCACGACCCAACAGCCGAGCGCGATCGACCCGCGCATCATGGCGCAAGTCGACACCGTCATCTCGCACACCCTCACGGTGCAGACCGACGTGCAGAACGTGCTGGGGAATCTGAAGTCGCGGCCGCCCGAGCGTGTGCAACTGCGGGGATCCGCGATCGGTCTGGCGGATGCCGTGCGACAGCTCGACGTTGGCCAGGCCTTTGTCTCGAACACAGAAGCTGAGCGCGGCTTCTTCATGGACGTGCGCCCGCGTACTTCAATCCACGGTGGCTTTGAGAGCTGAGGTGGGCTGCGATGCGCTGGGTCTCCTTCTCTCGCGTCAGCATGCAGCGCGTCGGCGTCCTGCTGGCGATCACCGCAGCCGCGAGCGAATCGCGAGCGACAACCCTCGAGGGAATCTCACGTTCATACGCTGACCTCCTGCGGAGGCTTGTTCCGGTCTCCGGCGATCGCGAAGACGTAGTGCTCCGATACATCGCGGAGCAGCGACTGTGGAAGAGATATCCCGAGCTGCACGACGGGAGCACGGCTCGTCGGATGGACAGGGTGTCTCGAGTCGAGTTCCAAGACGTCTGCCTTTCCGATCCCGATGTTCCGTCCCCCACAGGAGCGATAACGAACGAGGTCATCGATGAGCCGCCACAGCTCGCCGCGAGCCTCCAGCTGGTTCGCGAGAAGAACTACACGCTCACTGATCGCGGACGCGCGCTCCAACGCGCCGCCCGGCCTGCGATCAAGGCTCTTCAAGAAGGAGCGCTCGACCCCAACCCGTTCCTGCTGACGGCCGGCTCACGCGGCCTGATGCTGTACGCCTTGCTCGACGCGGACGCCGACTTCATGCGCGCCATCTACCGCATCGTCCTGCAGGAGCTCGGATCAGAGTTCACCCGCCCCACCTTCGGCGAGCGACTCCCCGAGGCGTGCCTTGCCTTGCGCAGCGAATGGATCCCTAAGGCACGCACCGCCGCGCTGCAGAACAAGCTGGTCCGACTGGAGAAGCTCGCGGCTCTGATCGCAAGACCTGTCAAGGAGCAGCGCACGTGGGGCGGCGGAAGGCCACGCGACCAGACCGGCACCCTGAGGATCGAGCCATACATCGACCTCGGGCTGATTACTAGGCCGAGCAGGTCGAAATACGACTACCGTCTCTCAGGCGGCCAGCGTGGCTTCTTTGAGAGCCTCGCCGCTGCCGACGATGCAGATTCCTTCCTCGATGAGGACTTGTTTCGATCGTTCCTCCTTGCCAAGGACGATAGACACGAGCCCGAGCGCGTGAGTGGCGACGACATCTGGATCCGAATCCGCGACGCGTATGCCGAGATGAAGTCCGGCCTCGGCTACGAATCCTTCAGAGAGGTAGTGCTGCTGGCAATCGCCCGGCTGCTGGATGAGGATCACGGCATGTACTTCGAGGTCGGAGACGGAATCCGGGCAATTCGCGCTCGACAAAAGGACGATCCAAGGGCGGTCCGGTTTGGTGTGGCCCGCGGCGGCGGCCTGACATACATGAAGATCATCGACGCGCGGACGAGCCGATGACCGACTCAGCGCCTGAGTTCCCCCACCTCAACCTGAGGCGATGGCCGTTCACGATCACCCCGTCTGACGAGACTGCGGCAACCTGGATCGGGCGTCCGGAAACCCATCGGCGGCTCAGGACGATCCTGCGAAGCGCCTCGCGGGTCCCGGCGTCACAGATCCTTCTCCTTTGGTCTGGATTCGGAGGCGGAAAGACTCACGCGCTCAAGCACCTCGAGGTTCGCGCCCGTCAGGAACCCGACTTGCTTCCGCTCTATGTGGTCATCCCAGAGGGAATCAAGTCGTTCCTTGACATCTACCGGGCGATCATCGAGGCGGCCGCCGAGGCCGGAACGCTGGCCGCCGCAGGACGCGATCTGTTCGACCGAACGAAGGGCAACGTCGACTCCGACGTCGAGACGGCGCTAATCCGCGCAGGGATGTACCAGGACGATCAGGCGCGGTTGGCGGTGTCGTGGTTGAAGGCCGAGAAGGTCGCGCTCCGGGAGATCAAGGACATCGGCATCTACCGACGCCTCGAAACTGCGGCGGATGGGGTCGATGCGCTGAACCGATTGATTCAGGTGCTTCAGCGCGACGGCGCAGTCAAGGTGATCCTTCTGATGGACGAGGTGCAAGAGCTCGAGACTCTAGGTCGCAAGCAGGACGAAGCGCTCGGAGGGATCCACAAGGTCTTCGACCGCAACACAAGCGGGCTGACGGTCGTGCTGTCCTTCATGACCGCGACCCAGTCGGCGTTGAAGGGAATCATCGGCGAGACGATCATGACCCGTGCGTCCGAGGTCCTGACGCTGAAGCCGCTTGAGCGCGACGAGGCCGTCGACTTCATCACCGCGCTGCTCACAGAATGGAGCATCGACCGCGACAAGGCTCCAGAGCCGTTCACCCCTGACGCGATCGAAGCGGTTGTCGATGCGCTCGACAGCGAGCTGTCAGAGCTGAGCCCGCGAGCGGTCATCAAGCACTTCAACGTCGTGCTGCGTGAGGCCGATCTCGATATTGCGGACGGCGAGATCTCCGGGATCGACTCAGCCTATGCGCTCGGCCGGCTCAAGATCGAACGCGAGGACGCCGGTGCCGACACGAACAACTAGTCATCCTGTTGTTACGAACCGAGACGTGGATGTGTTGCTTGGACGCCTTGGCCTTCGCCACGAACGCCTCGAGTCGGCGCTGGAGCGCGACATCCTCCGCCGAGCCAAGGTGGGAGGACAGTGGCTCTTTTTCACGGACGAGGCATCTCTTCGTCGTGCGCGCGAGGCCGTGAGCATGGTTGCTACCGAACGCTTGGAGGAGTGGTTCCTCACGCCCATTCCGTGGCTCCGTGCGAGCGTTGGCAAGCAGCTTGACGGGCACGAGCTGACCAAGAGCGCAGTCGAGCCACTTCTGCGAGATCTCGTCGCGGAAGGCGCCTTCGGCGTGGCGGGGCTCCTTACGCAAGAATTCGAGCCGTACTTTGCGCTCCACAACCTCGACGATCACGGCGAGGTCGCTCGGCAGGTCGACTTCATGAGCGGGTTGCTCGCTCGCGCTGGAAGGGTTCGGCCGCGCGACCTCCCCGAACCTGATGCCTCGCGCACGATGGACGCTTGGCGAGGTCACGCTTTGCGACACGGCGAGTTCCTGGGCCTTGGGTCAGTGCAGAGCGGCGTGCTCCAAGCCTGGCGCTCGTAACCATGTCAGCCCATGTGATTCCGGAGGACTGCTTCGTCATCACGGCCCGAGGCGCGGTGTTGCCCAACGAGCTCGAGCCCGGACAGGATCAGGTGCTGATCGTTCGCGGCGGGTCGTTGAAGCTCGCCGGTATCGAGGAGGTGACGTTGGAGAGCAACTCGCGCGAGATCTGGCGCATGCTCACTCCAGTTGGCGACATCGTCCTCGCGACAGGGTCCTTCCTGATGACACGCGACGGACCACTTTCCGGCGACGAGATCTCAATGCGAATCGCGAAAGGGAAGCAGCCGCGGATGGAGGTCATTAATCCAGCCGACCTCCCGGAATCACACTCTGATCCCGAGTCGCGAGACGAGATCGATCGAGCTTGCGTCCTCAGCCTCCCGCGTCAGATCGTCCAGATTCCTCGCAATGGGGTTGACGCTCTCGTCGTCGATCAGATCGAACGCTGCCTACGTGCTGCGCAGGTTGAGTATCGCGAGTATCGCGACGACCGCTGGGTGGCGTTCGAGTTCGAAGCGTCGGGTGACACGGACGGCGTCGGGCCATGGGGGGTCAGGCACGCGGATGCGCT